>JAABUU010002849.1_pt1 | contig 23604 bp, 24 predicted proteins | sample 5559301 | NCBI WGS metagenome assembly JAABUU01 (sample SAMN10711884, study PRJNA513360) | rock metagenome | isolation source: Antarctica rocks | place: Antarctica: Victoria Land, Richard Nunatak white | reverse complement strand
AGCGTCAGCGCTCCCCCGGCAGGCGTGTCGCTCGTACCGTCTGATCGCCTCGCTGCCTCGTGTTGCGCGTCGCCGTGCAGTTGGTGTTCCTCGACGATTGCGCCGTTGGCAATCTACCGGCAACCAGCTGTCCTCGGCCCGCGTATTCGCGGTATCACGTTACCGGTGTGGCAGTATAGGGTCTGAGTTGGCCCCGGCTACCTGAAACGGTATCTCGCGACGATTCTAGGGGCGGGAGAAGGTGCCGTGGTCCCGCACACAATCGAAGGACAGGCCCGAGGTGCCGGTGTATATGCGCTACGTATTCCGAGGTTAGGAGTACGGGAATTGCGTTGTCTGTCTCGACAGGCGACAGCGAGCGGTGCCGGATCGCCGCGATCCATGCCGCACCACGGCTCGTAAGAGCGGACATTCCTTCTGTGTTACGCTCACTCGCGATGCGGAGGTGGTGCATGGCAAGAGCTCGCGATCGGCTGAGCGAGGCCTGGCGGGATTTGCACGAGGCGGTGTATTACGCGGCGGATGCGACGGGGTGCGCGCAGTTTCTTTGGTTTGGTGATTTGCAGGCACGTCGCGGCGACGCCGCCGCCGATATCGAGTCGCTTCGCTGTATACGGAAGGCCGGACGCCTCGTTGGAGAAGAGGAGCTCCAGTATCAGCGGCTGTATGCCGAGCACACCCGGCTTATCCGTGAGGTGAACGATGGTATTTCCGGCGATAGCGGCGATAGCATGGAACGATTCATCGCTGCTGCCCGCGAACTCGAGGTCCGCATCTGGCAGGTCGTGCCGGATAATGCGCTGCCGAGCGGCATGCTCACGCGCATCGGCAGCCTCACCGGCGAGCATCACTCCTTCGCACGCAAGGATCGGCGCGGCGGCGTATTCCTCAACGCGACCGAAAAGCGGGGTTGAGCGTGGCCATTGGTCGGCGCGGACAGGAGTAGTCGTACCATCAGGCGATCGCGCGATGTGCTCAGGTCCAGGTTGACCACGCGGCGGAGTGGCGTCGTCAGATGGGACGAGCGTGCAATCACGAGGAAACCATGATGCTATCAGGGGCTACCGATCAGGCTTCCAATGGGCTCGGCGCACGCTTGCGTGACCTGCGTAAGCGGTACGCCACCCTGAATGTGCTGACGGAAATCGTCCATCTGGACGACCGTATGGTCGCGATGCGCGCAACAGTGCGTATTGATGGACAGATCACGGCGCATGGGCATGCCGCGAAAGCAGCGGACCAGACAGGTTCGTTCGTCGCCGAGGCGGAATTGCTCGCGGTGCGGCAGGCGCTGCTGCTCGCTGGCTTCGCCACAGACGCGGACCTTGTGCCCGCAAATCCCGATGCGGTAGCCCGAGCGTCGCCTGTCGTAACCGTGTTCCCTGGGGCTACTCCACCGCCCCGGACGAGCCCGAATTCGGCTCCGGCCATTTCGCCCGCGAAGCGGCAACGCTCGACGGCAACGGCGCAGCAACCCCTGACCGTGGCAGCTGACCTACCGCATGAAGCGAGTCTCCACGCTCTTCCAGCCAGCGCACCTGCGGCGGATAGCGTCGCGGTAGCGAACAGCGAGAGCGTGCTAGCGCCAGCACCAGGCGCGATAACGCCGGTCGACGCTGTGGCCGACGCTACACTTGCGGCAACAATCCCGGATGCCGATCGGGTGCCCGCTCCACGACAGCAGCGGAACCGCAAAGCCCGACGCGAACGCGAACACGCCCCAGAGACGGCGGCGGCTTCGCTGCCGGGGGACACAGGAAGTGGGGCCGTCCCGCAGTCGCGGGCGGCACACCCCGCGCCCGAGACACCGTCAGCCGCCGTTGTGCCAGTCTCCACCGGACCGGATGTGGCCGCGCTATCCGGCGAGCCCCCGTCCGTGCCGGTGCGGGCGAGCACGGTCGTGCCAACGCCACCCTCCGGCGCGTCTGCGCGGCAGGATCCCCTGGCCGAGCAACGCAACAGCACCACGGCGTTGCCGGGCACGGGCGCCCCGACCCCTTCGCGCCCGACGGCACCACGGCGTTCACGGTCCGTGCCCGCCAGCGAAGCCGCTGCCACCACGCCCGCGCCAGATATACCGCCGACACAGGAACAACTCCGCGCGGCATGGGGCCGCGGGCGTCCGATCCCCGCCTGGTGGCCCCCGGAGCGCCCGCTCGTAACGAAGCGGGTCACCAAGGCACAGGCGGAGCGCCTGCGCGCGATCGCGCTCGATGAGGAGATAACCCCCGCACTGCTGGATGTCTACAGCACGATGCTGTTCGACCGCACAATCGCGGACCTGGATCAGACGCAGTACGCCATCCTGGAAGAACGCCTCGATCGCGCCTACCCGAGCCCCCTGGAGGAGACGCGTGCGCGACGCTTGATCTACCCGATCGCGGTCGGGGATGCCATGCCGATCCCGCCAGATCGCCCCATCTTCGTCCGTTGGCGCGATGTCCCGCCGGTTGCGGCGGTTGAGGAAACGCTCAAGCCCGCGCCACCATCCTGGCGGATGCGTGGCCCGCGCGTGAGCGGGAGGCGCCGCTAGCCAGGGGGGCATGATGTCGCACAGCACCGCGCTGCTTCGGTAGAATACCCCGAGAAACGATGATCAGCGCGCTATCGAGGACCACGTTTGGACAAGCAGGATAAGTCTCAGCAGAAATGGCAAGGCACCGCGACGGGGGAGGCAATCCAGGAGATCCGCCGCCTGCACGAGGCGCTCGCCGACCAATCCGCGCGGGAGCAGGAGGACGCCCGGGAACGAATCGCGGACCTCGTGCGCGTTCTGCGTCGCAGCGGCGTGTTCGGCCAATACGATCCCCACCACGGTCGCTTCATCGAGGAACGTCCGGCGAAGAAGGTGCCTCGCAGGCGGTAAGGGGCAGGGAAATCGGCGGGCGAACGATCGGGGATAGGCTCGTGAACTCGGTTTCCGAGGGTGATGAGGGCGACCGGCGCGTTCAACGGTCGGTAGACCGCACCCCGTGAGGAGGGGCACTGGACGCGGCAGCGGCACAACCCATCCGTGATGACGGCTGCCTCATCTGCGGGCGGTCTGGAGCCATTGTGCCGATCGGCGTGTACAGCGAGTACGTCGGGGAGGGAGAGCGCTGCGGGGAACGGGTCTGGATCTGCGAGGAGTGCGCGCAGGTCGAGGCGTATGCCCGTGCGTTCGTCTTCCAGGCGCGTGAGCAGTACAGCCATCATGGTGGAGGCGACTGGCAGGGTCTGCGTTTGCCCGAGACAAGTTCCGGCTTCAGCTATCGCATTGTCTCGCCGCTCCTGCGCGCGCTCACCGACGAGCAAGGGTTCAACCGCTTCCACACGTGGACACTCGATATCTAAGTGGTCTGTTTCGCGGATACGTGGTGGGGTAACGGCGTGGGGGCTGGCCGCTCCCCGCCGCTGCTGCGGCGACCCTCCCCGACACGGGGAGGGTCGGTTCGGCCCGACACGTATGCGTGCAACGCAGCACGAAGATGTCGCGCTTTCCCCTCGGCGCTTTGGGTTTATCTCTCGTCCTTCTGCGCCATCGAACGACGCCATACGCACCCGACAGCCAACACGAGCCGGAGTCAATCTCGCCCCCCGCTATCTGCGGCGTTTGGTGCTGCCTCGACCCATAGTGGGCTGCGCCACGCCCATCGATCGTTGCGTTGGCGAACCTGCACGGTGTACCAATCCCGGGCGGGTTTCTGGACCGCTGCGTACACGCGAATGTGCCGCGAAACTCGTCGCTATGCACATACTGATGGAAATGTGCCACGCGACGACCGGGCAGGGACGCGCATCGTCGCGCTGACGCGGTCGACCGCGCCTGCCCCTGACCCGGTGCTTCCCACCGGGCGAGCCTGACCTCAGCCCAGATACGTAGTCCGCCGTTGCGCGGTACGGAAGGTGAAGCGCTGCGCGCTTCGGATACGCCAGTAGGGGCCGAGCGGGTAGAGCGCCGGATCCGGCCAGTGCGCCAGCGCCTGGAAGAGACGCGACCAGTTGCCGGTGTGGGCATCGGTCAGGGCGCGCAGGCAGTGCGCGCGGTCACAGACAACGGCGAGGCGCACGGTGTGCTCGGCATCGCGGAAAGCCTGGACGACGCACCGCGCGCAGTCCACCGCTACCGCCTCGCCGCAGACGAAGCAGCGATCGGGCCGCTCGCGCAGGGCGTGTTGGGTCTGCTCGATAGCCTCCTGCCAGGCGGTGCCGCTCATACCTGTCCTATCTTTATTGCCTGCCCGACGGTGACGATGGCGTGTAGTCTTGCCACTATGCAGATTCCGGGCCAGCACCTCACCCGCGTCGGCGAGTCCGTGGGGCGATCCGCGAGGAGGCGCTGCATAAAGGTGCAGCACCCCCTCTCTGCGCTTTTTCGCTCCCTCGACGCGACGCCGATCGGGCTACGCTTACAGCCCCGGTGGGTCTGGTTGGCGATGTTCCGGTGGCCCACATACCGCTTCATAATTGACGTTCAGCAGGTTCTTCACTCGCCCGTAGACGCTCTGTCGGCTAACGAAGGCGTTGTGGATACAGTTTCGCACGATCAGGTCGTCCGCCTGGATGAACTGCTGCGCGCGCCTGGTGTCGTCCGATTCGGTATTCGCTGCGTGCCAGCGCGTGCCGTAGGCGGCGTTCTGCCAGTGGGTTTGGTTCCCCTCCGGCCATCGGTTCGCTTGCTGCATGCCCTGCGTTGGTCGACAGGGTCCTGTGCTGCTCCACGGAGTCCGAGCTCGGCGAGGAGCCGCGCCGTACCAGCGATATGGCACATGCGGAGGGGCTGCCGTGGTAGGATGATGATCGATCGGTGGTAGCGCGGCATGAGCACGTGGAGAGGGAGCGACATGGATTTCCAAGACATCGCGGTGGTCGATGTGCGGGTGGAGCCGGGGGCATCGGGCGACAACTATCGCTTCGCCTTCCTCCTCTCGCGCGTTCCGGAGCGCTTCTGGCCCGAGTGTTTCATGGGTGCCTACGGCACGCAGTCCGGCCTGCGCCGGGCGGAGTTGACCGACCGTGCGGTGACGATCACGCTGCGCGAGGCCGAGGCCGAGGCGTATGCGACCGCGATCGGGACGGCGGTGGCGCGGGCTAACGCCGACTATCGGGCCGATCTCGCCCGGAAGGCGACGGAAGAGCAGCAGCGCCTCGACGGCGAGCAGCAGCGTCGCGCGCGCGCCGAGGAGCTGAGTCGCCAGGCGCGGCACACGCTCGGCATCTGAGGCGCGTCGGGGCGGGTCGGTGGCGTCCCGGTATATGACGCCAGCGCCCGATCGCCCTGCTGGAGAGTTGCCCTCGCGACCACGTTTCGCCGATCGCCTGGCGCTGGGTGGTGCGGCACACCGCAACGTCACGGTCGCAAACGAATGGTGGGGCCGCGACGTATTACGTGCAACCGGTGATCGCGGCTGGCTGCGCGTGGGCGCGGCAGGGCACACCAGGAGGGGCGAATCATGGATCAGCAGGCGCTCGACCTCGCCAAGAACGCGGCTCGCGTGTCGCTCGTCAACGCTGGGATCTTCGCCGGTGTCTACTTCGTCATCGATCTGCTGAGCAAGATTCCCGTCCTCGGGGTGGTGTTCTTCTGCCTGAATGCGCTGCTGAGCCTCGCCGCCTTCTTCGCGATCGCCTACCTCGCGACCCCCAAACTGCTCCCCTTCCCGGCCAATTAAACGAAGGCGCTGCTCGCGCTGTCTATCGGAATCGGGGTGGCCGTCGTCGTGACCATCGCCTTCCTGATCGTCACCCTGATCGACGGCACCGTCGCGCTGATTATCGGTGCCGCCCTGGGCGGCTCGGAGAGCGCCTTCGGCAGCGCGGTTGGCGGGGCGGGTGCGCTGATCGTGCGCCTGATCGGGCGCTCTTCTTCGGCCTGATCGTCGGCACACTCCTCGCCTTCCTGGGCAGCTACGTCGCGCTCGACCGTAACAAGTCGCTGCAACACGTTGCCCGCCCGTTCTAGTGCGTGGCTGGCAGCATAGCCCCAGGGGTCGGCGTAGGCGTGCTCCTGCTCGTGGGCGAGGCTTACCAGTCGGCGACGCTGTTGTCCGAAGGGTGATACCACTCGCCGCCAAGTTCCTCGGTATACACCGTCATCCGGGCGGCTTCTCGCTCGTCCACCTCGATGCCGAGACCGGGGACTGTCGGGAGGGTGATATGCCCATCCACGATCGTCCAGGCGGTCTGGACGAGGTCGGGGAACAAGCGGTCCGGGCCGACCAGCTCCTGAATCAGGAAATTCGGCACGGCGGCGTCCACGTGCAGGCAGGCGGTCAGCGCCACCGGCCCGATGGCGCAGTGCGGCATGATATGGACATAGTAGACCTCGGCCATGTTGGCGATGCGCTTCATCTCGCTGATCCCGCCCGCATGCGCCACGTCGGGTTGGATGTAGGCGCATGCGCCCTGCTCGAAGAGCGGGCGGAACTCCCAGCGGCTCAGCAGCCGTTCGCCGGTGGCGATCGGGAAGGGGACGTGATCCGCGACCAATTTCAGCGCGTCGACATTGTCTTGTGGCACCGGTTCTTCGACGAACATCGGACGTACTCCGCGCAACTCGTGGCAGACCTCGATCGCCAGGGCGGGGGTCATCTTACCGTGGAAGTCGAAGGCGAGTTCGGTATCCGGTCCCACCAGTTCGCGCATCTGCTGGGCGCAGGCGATGAACTCGTCGATCCGGGCCGGCGGTTCGTGCGCCCGCCAGGTGCCGGTGGGGCCGGATTTGAAGGCGTCGAAGCCGCCCGCCCCGCGCAAGTAGGCGAGCCGTTCTTCCGCCGCCTCGCGCGCCGCCGTTCCCGGCTCGCGGATGCCCCAGTGGGCGTAGACACGCACGCGATCGCGCGTCGGGCCGCCGAGCAGTCGATAGACCGGCACGCCGTGATATTTCCCCGCGATATCCCAGAGCGCGTGGTCGATGCCCGAGAGGGCGCTCATCAGCACGTTGCCGCCACGGAAGAATGCCGAGCGGTAGATGTGCTGCCAGTGGTGCTCGATCCGCAGCGGATCCTTGCCGATGAGGTACTCCGCCAATTCCTCGACCGCCGCCATCGTGCTCTTGGGCTTGCCTTCCAGCGTCGACTCCCCCCAGCCCACGATGCCGTCATCCGTGGTGATCTTGACCAGCCGCATCCGCGGATGCGGGAAGAATTGGTCGATCTTCGCGATTTTCATCTGGTGTCACCTCTGCTAATCGCATTGTCGTCGACACTGGCACCGGTTTGCCGCAAACCGGTGCCGCCGCGATTCGCGCGGCCCGTCTCACCCGAGGTGCCGCCGCATCGCCCGAGCGGCGCGTTCCGGCTCCCCGCGATCCTCTTCATCACGCTGGGCATACACGCTGTTCGGTGTGCTGCTTGACGGCACATGAGTATCCTGATAGCCTGCGGTCATGTCAACCCTGTAGATTTCACCCCCAGGGCTGTGTCAAAGTCAGGTTATGCTCATCACGAAGCCGCCGTGCTCACTGTGGCGTGGCGAGGCAACCGACAACTGCGCCGCGCGACCCGCCGATGACCCGCGCGAAGCGCGGCCTGATCGCCGGACCACGCGACTTTGACACAGCCCTGTCGAGAAAGCATCGCGTCTGTCCGCGCGTCGGCTCGTTCGCGATCTGCCCGGCCACGCCTATAAGCGGGGCGAACCGGGAGATGGCGACGCTGCCGCGCCCGTGATTCGACACATAGACGAAGCCGTCGCCCGCCGACCCGGCGCAGGAGCCGACGGATGCTGCACTGCCGCGCAGGCCCGCCCGCGTGGCGTGTGTGGCGCGCTGCGGCTACCGACGCACGGAGTAAGGAGCGGCACATGACCCCGACGATCGTCCTGCGCTTCGCCCTCGACGAGCCCTATCTGGCGACACTCCGGGCCGCGTTCCCGGCGGTCGATTTCCCGGTCTGCGCGACGCCGACGGAACTGGCGGCGGCGATCGGCACGGCTGACGCGCTCATCGGTGGCGGTGCGCTCGACGCCGCACTCCTCGACGCGGCCCCGCGCCTGCGTTGGATCCAGCTGCCCGTGGCGGGCGTGGACGGGCTGGACTTGGCACCGCTGGTGGCGCGTGGCATCGCCATCACCACGTTCAGCGGCGTCACCGCTCCCAACATCGCCGAGCACGTCCTGATGATGATGTTCGCCTTCGCACGCAATCTGCGCCTGCTCCTGCGGCAGCAGGACCGGCATATCTGGCGGGATGGCGATGCGGCGAGCGACCCGCGCCTGCGTGGAGCCTCGCGCACCATCTTTCCCCCGGTCTTCGAACTCGAAGGGCAGACGCTCGGCGTGGTGGGCCTCGGCGCGATCGGCGACGCCCTCGCGCGCAAGGCGCACGGCGTCGGTATGCGCGTGATCGCGACGCGGCGTCGGCCCGACGCGCCGCCCGACCACGTCGCCCGGCTGTTCCCGCCCGACGCCCTGCCCGCGCTCCTCGCCGAGGCCGACCATGTGGCGCTCTGCCTGCCGCTCACCGCAGAGACACGCGGGATCATCGGCGCGCGGGAGTTGGGACAGATGCGGCGGTCGGCCTATCTCTACAACACGGGACGCGGCGCGCTCGTCGATCAGGCGGCGCTCGTCGATGCCCTACGGGCGGGCACCATCGCCGGGGCGGGGCTCGACGTGACCACGCCCGAGCCGCTGCCCGCAGACTCGCCGCTGTGGGATCTGCCCAACGTCCTGATGACCGCGCACACCTCCGGGGCCACCCCACAGCACTGGGAGCGCGGCCTGGCGCTCATCATCGAGAACGTGCGCCGCTTCCTCGCCGACGAGCCGCTCCGCAATCGGGTCGATCCCGCGATCGGCTACTGAACGGCGCGCGTTGTCCTGTCGTAGAACACGCATCGCGTATCGGGGTAATGTGCGATGGGCCGCGTCTGGCGGTAGCCACGTACGCCGGTTCGCGGATGTGTGAGGTTTATTCGCGGCGCTATCCGGTAATAACGACTCCGCTATACGGCCCGTGAGAGCGCGCATTTCCGCAGCTCGCGATCGTACAGATAGAACCCATGTTCTGCTAAGATAGCGCTACGATGTTGGCGGCACGCCGTACCGGTGCCGCTCGGCTGCGGCCATAGCGCCGCCGTTGGTGCGACCTGCTGCAGCGAGTAAGGACGTGCGCCGTTCTTGTCGATCGAGAGGATACATGGCGAAGACGCTGCTCATCGTCGAGTCGCCGACCAAGGCGAAGACCATCGGCAAGTACCTTGGCCCGGACTATATCGTCCGCGCCTCGATGGGCCATGTGCGCGACCTGCCACGGCGCACCCTCGGGGTGGACACCGCCAATGGCTTCGCGCCGTCCTACGAGATCACCGCCGAGAAAAGCAAGACGGTCGCGGCGCTCCGCAAAGCGGTCCGGGGGGCCGACGCGGTCCTCCTGGCGACCGACCCCGATCGCGAGGGCGAGGCGATCGCCTGGCACATCGCGATCGCCACCGGCGTGCCGCGCGGTCAGGTGCGTCGGGTGGTCTTCCATGAGATCACGCGGGGCGCGGTGCAGGCCGCCGTGAAAGCTCCCCGCCCGCTCGATATGCACCTCGTGGACGCGCAACAGGCGCGGCGCGTGCTCGATCGCCTCGTCGGCTATACCCTCAGCCCGGTTCTGTGGGCGAAGGTGGGCAAGGGCCTTTCCGCCGGGCGCGTGCAGAGCGTGGCACTCCGGCTCGTGGTGGAGCGGGAGCGGGCGATCGCGGCGTTCGTGCCGGTCGAGTACTGGACGCTCGACGCCGATCTCGCCAAGCGCCCGCCCGATGATCCTGCGGGCCACTTTCGCGCGCGGCTGGTCGCGATCGGGCAAGACGCGGCGGAGCTCCCGAACGAGGAGCGCGCCCGGGCGGTGGTGCGGGCGCTCGACGGGGCGGCGTACAAGGTCATCGCGCTCCAGGCGAAACAGACGCCGCGCCGCGCCGCGCCGCCTTTCATCACCAGCACCTTGCAGCAGGAAGCCTCGCGCAAGCTCGGCTGGGGGGCGAAGGCCACGATGTCCGTCGCACAACAACTCTACGAGGGTATCCAGGTCGGCACAGAGGGGCAGGTCGGCCTGATCACCTACATGCGTACCGACGCGACGCAGGTCGCCGCCGAGGCCCAGGCCGAGGCGCGGGCGTTCATCGCCCGGCAGTGGGGCGACCGCTTCGTGCCCGCCACGCCCCCGCGCTACGCCGGGAAGGTGCAGAACGCGCAAGAGGCGCACGAGGCGATCCGCCCGACCGCCACCATGCGGACGCCGAAGAGCCTGCGCCCGCACCTCTCGCCGCAACAGGATCGGTTATATAGCCTGATCTGGCGGCGCTTCGTGGCGAGCCAGATGGCCCCCGCACTCGTCGAGCAGACGACCGCAGACATCGCCACGGGCCGCGCCGGGAAGCGGCTCCCGTTCCTCTTCCGGGCGCAGGGGTCGCTCATCACCTTCCCCGGTTTCCTCGAAGTCTATCGCGAGGGGCTCGACGACGACCAGCGCGACGCGCTCGACGACAAGACCCTGCCCGCGCTGAACGAGGGGGAATTGCTCGATCTGCGGAGCCTCCTGCCCGAGCAGCACTTCACCGAGCCGCCCCATCGCTACACCGAGGCGACGCTCGTCAAGGCGCTCGAAGCGCAGGGGATCGGTCGCCCGTCCACCTATGCCGCGATCCTCTCGACCGTGATGGATCGGGGCTACATCGAGAAAGCGGGGAAATCGCTGTCCCCGGCGGCGCTAGGCTGCGCGGTGAGCGATCTGCTCGTCGCGCACTTCCCCGACATCGTCGATCCGGGCTTTACCTCGCGCCTGGAGACGCAGTTCGATGACATCGCCGCCGGGAAGCGCCGGTGGGGGCCGGTGCTCGCCGACTTCTACGGCCCGTTCGAGGCGAGCGTTAAGCGGGCGGCGGCGGAGTTGCCGAGCGCGCCGCCCACCCCGCGAATGGCGGGGGCGGCAAAGGCGGCGTCACGCCAGGCGCGCGCGGTCGGGGCGAAGCGACCAGCAATCACGCGCGCCCGCAAGGGCATATCCGCGCGCGCTGCCCCCGTCTCGACCGGGATTCGCTGCCCGGCATGCGGGGCGGGCTTGCTCGTCGAGCGTCGAACGAAAGCGGACGCGCGCCTGTTTTACGGCTGTGATTGCTATCCCGCCTGCCGGTTTACCACGAACGAACCGCCATCGCCGACCGGCTGACCGCGTACGAGGGGTGCCACCCCGTAGCGGCGGGACCGGGTCTCGCTCGCGATCCTGGCGAGGTTGCCGGGGTTCCTCGCGATCATGGTCGCTCTCTTCGCCGTCGACCTCATCGAGCGCGCCTTCGGGCCGCTGCTCCCGCTCTACGTGCTGTAACCCCACGCGCCCGAGCGGCTGCCGGGTACGATCTCCGGCGCGGTCATCACGCTCGGCTCACTCGCGGCGGTGGCGGCGACCGCGCCGGGACGGTTGAGCCGCCGCCGCGATCCGCGCCTCCCCCTGTTGACGCTTGGCGGGGGTGGCCTCATCCTCATCTCGATCGCGGCGGCGCAGCAGTGGTGGTGGCTCCTCTTGCTACGCCCGCTGCTGGACCTTTTCATCGGCGGCACCACCACGCTGACCTACGCGATCGCGCCGCGCACGCTCCCCGAGCAGTGGAAGTTGACCGCGTTCGGTGCGCCTGGCGGGCTGGCGATGATCTGGTGGGGCCACCGCGCCCTTCGTGTCGGGTGCCGTGACCGACGCGGCCCATAGCCTCCGCACCATCTTCGGTCTGGATGCCGTGCTGTGTGGGCTGCTCCTGGTGTGGGCCTGGCGCGCGATCCGCCCCGCGACCGCTGCGACCGTCCGGCCCGATTAGCCCAGCCGCAGCAGGAGCGTTGCACGCGCGCTCCCGGATTGGTCGCAGCGGTTGACCGCTCACACCACGCCCTGGCGATACTTCCGCGCCCGGTCCCGGTCGGGCGAGTCTGTCATATCGACCCGCGCCTGGCGATCAAACAGGACTGTGCTATGCCCCCAAGTTGACAGCCCTCCATAGGCGGTATATCGTGCTTTTGCCTGCGGCGGAAGGTCACCACAGATGCGCGCGGGGGAGGGCCATGATGGCGCAGCTGGACTTCGGGGTCACCATCCGCCCCACCATACACGGCGGCACCATCGCGGAGATGGATCGGGCCAACGCGCGCATCCTCGACGCGGCGCGCGGCCATGACCTCTCTTGCTGGGTCATCGACCACTTCCAGTTCGGCGCAGACCCGATCATGGAATGTCTGGCCTTCCTCGCCTATCGCGCCGGGCAGACACCCGGCCTGCGCTGGGGCACCCTCGTCCTCGGCCAGGGCTACCGCAACCCCGCCCTCACCGCGAAGATCGCCGCGACGCTCCAGCAGCTCACCGGCGGGCGCTTCATCCTCGGCCTCGGCGCGGGCGATGCCGAGGCCGAGCACCGCGCCTACGGCTACCCGTTCCCCCCGGCGCGCGTCCGTGTGGCGCAGTTGGACGAGGCGGCACGGATCGTCACGGCCCTCTGGCGGGGCGGGGTGGTCACCTTCGCGGGCGAGCACTACCAGATCGCGGAAGCGCGCTGCCTCCCCGCGCCCGTGCCGCCCCCGACGCTGATGATCGGCGGCGGGGGCGAGCGGCGCACCCTGCGGGTGGTGGCCGCGCACGCCGACTGGTGGAACGCCGACTATTACGCCCCCGCCGAATACGCGCACAAGCTCGGCGTCCTGCATGAGCACTGCCGGGCGGTCGGGCGCGATCCGGGCGCGATCGTCCCCAGTTGCTACATGGGCCTCAGTATCTCGCGCGACCCGGCACGCCTCACCCGGCGGCGTTCGATGGGCCATCGCGGCGAGGTCCACGTGATCAGCGGCACCCCGGAGGAGGTCGTGCCGCAGCTCGCTGCGTACGCGGACGTGGGCGTGCGGCATATGCAGCTCAACTTCCTCGACTTCCCGCGTACCGAGAGCCTCGACCTGTTCGTGGCGGAGGTTCTGCCCCACTTCGACCGCGCGGGCACCTGACGCCACGCCCGCAGGGCGACTCGGTGCGAGGCCGACCCACGATCTGCCGGATCGCGCGCAACGGGTGTCGGCTCGATGCCTGATCGCTAACCAATGGAGGAAGCGCCGATGACCGCCCAGATTGCACCGTCCCCCTCCCCCGTGCGCCAGGCGTGGCTGGACCGCCACCGCGAGGAGGTTCTTGAGCCCGAGCTGCCGATCGTGGACCCGCACCACCATCTGTGGGACCGCCCGGGCTGACGCTACCTGCTCGACGAGTTGCTCGCCGACCTGAACAGCGGCCATCGCATCGTCGCGACGGTCTTCTTGCAGTGCGGGGCGATGCACCGCGCGACCGGTGAGGTGGCCCTGCGCCCGGTCGGCGAGACGGAATTCGTCAACGGCGTCGCCGCCATGAGCGCGAGTGGCGGCTATGGCCCCACGCAGATCTGCGCCGGGATCGTCGGCCACGCCGACCTCCGGTTAGGTGTGCGGGTGGACGCGGTGCTGGAGGCGCACCTGCGCGCCGGTGGCGGTCGCTTCCGGGGTATCCGGCACGGTGCCGCCCGCGATGACACGCGCCCACTCCCCGCCAACGCACCTATGCCCGGTCTGTTCGCCGACGCGGATTTCCGCGCGGGCTTCGCCCGGCTGGCACCGCATGGCCTTTCGTTCGATGCCTGGCTCCACCATCCCCAGATCGATGAATTGACGGCGCTGGCGCGCGCTTTCCCCGACACGGCGATCGTGCTCGACCACGTCGGCGGGCCGCTCGGCAGCGGAGCCTACGCCGGACGTCGCGACGCCGAGTTTGCCCGGTGGGCCACCAGCATCCGTGCGCTCGCGACCTGCACGAACGTGCGTGTGAAGCTAAACTGAAGCGCCGATGGGATCTACATGGTGTGCCTCCTGATGCGGCTCCGACGTCGGCGTGAGCAGGGCCTCGGCCAGCGCTTGCAGCTTGCGGCGGCAGCGAGATTGGACCTCGGGGATGCGGGCCGACAGCCCGGCGAAGAACCGCTGCAGCTGCTCCTGCACCTGGGCCTGGGTGCCGAGGCAGGTATTGGCCGTCACTTCCTCGCGCGCCCAGGCCCAGATCGCCTCGTCCGGGTTGAAATCCGGGCTGTAGGCGGGCAGGCGGACGAGCCGCAGGGCCAGGTCGGGCGTGGTGAGGTAGTCGCGCACCGCCTCGCCGCCGTGCGCCGGGCCGTTGTCCCAGATGACGACCAGCGGCCCGGGGTAGTTGGCGCGCAGTTGTTCGAGGAAGGCGGCGCTGGTCGCGGACGAGCTGGTCCCGGTCAGTTCCATATATTCCGTCGCCCCCGTCTCCAGGCAGACCGCCGAGTAGTAGCTGGCCTTCTCGCCCCAGCGCGGGCAGGTCGAGTCGACCAGGACGGGGCGGCCTTTGAGGACCCACTTGCCGTGCAGGTCCGCGGCGGCCCGGAAGTGGGCCTCGTCCGCGAAGAAGATCGTCGCCCCGGCCGCCTGGGCTTCCGCCAGCAACGCAGCGTACTCCTCCACGAACGCGGCACGTTTCGCCTCGTCGGCCTTGAGCAACCGCTTCTTGGGGCGCTTGTAGGCGAAACCCAGGCGGTGCAAGTAGCGCGTGCAGGCGCTGCGGCAGAGCCGGACCCCGCAGCGCGCCTCGACGAACCGGCGCACCACCTTCCAGTTCCAGTTCGCCAGGGCGATGCCCACCTCCGACGGCGCGGCCTGCACCGCCACCTTCAGCCCCGCCTGGGCCTCGGGGTCGAGGGCGGGGGGGGACCGCCCGTCTGCTCGAAGGCGAGGGCGGCGGGGCCGTCACGCTCGAAGGCCGCGAGCCAGCCGCCGATCGTGTGCGCGTCGCGCTCCAGCAGCTCGGCGACCTTGTTGGCCGACCAGCCCTGCGCCAGCAGCCACAGCGCGTGCCAGCGCTCGCGCTCGCGCGGCGTCGGCGCGCGATACATCCGCTCCCGCACTTGGCGCGGGTCCAACGCCCAGCGCACCAGGACCGCCGCGATGTCCACCATGCCTCGCGCTCCCGCCTTCCCCTAACCGTCGCGAGGAGCATACCCGATTGCTATGTGGGTTTCATCGGCGCTTCAGTTTAGGCGGGCTGGGTATGCCCTTCACGAACCTCGGCCTGCACGATGGCCCCGAGCCGCCATCGTCTGAGCGGCTGGCGATGGCCTCGCGCCCGTATTTCGAGACGTGCCTCGCGGCGTTCGGCCCGGACCGGTGCATGTTCGAGAGCAACTTCCCGGTGGATAAGGAGTCGTTCAGCTACGCCGTCTACTGGAACGCCTGCAAGCGTCTGACGCAGGGCGCGAGCGCCAGCGAGCGGTCCGCGCTCTTCAGTGGCAGTGCGGCGCGCTTCTACCGCCTGGAATTGCCACCGATGTATAGGGAGTGTTGAGTACTCGTATGGTCGGGTGGCATGCTGTGCGCCGCTGCTGGCGCGGTAACGGTGCGCCGCTGAACCCGTTGACCACCGCCGCCCACGGAGCGCCACGGAGCCGTCGCGGCGAACGGCCTGCTGCCGCTACCATGCGTTCCGCCTATTCAAGCGTCACCATACAGTCCGTAACACCCGCTAGCGGAAGCGCCACCGTTCGCCGCGCGCCATAAGGCTTTCGTCATCGGCGCGCGCCGCTCGGCAACAACTCCCTCCGGTGGTGCGCCCTTGTTGCCTGCGGTGGTCGCAGGGTGGATGGATATCTGCGTCGCCGTGAGCGGCTTCCTCACAGGCTACGGGGCACAAATCGCCGCGCACCCGACGCCGCGCCCGTGATTCCCGCCGATTACCGCGAGCATCTGCGCGCACGTCACCGGCGTGGTTAACGTGGCGCTCTCCCTGATCGTCCTCCCCCGGTCCTGGCGAACGCTGCCCGCCACTCACGGCGAACCGGGCCGGTGGTTGGATTGAAAACAACCGCGCGACGCGCTTTTACGCCTCGTGGCCCGCTAAATGCATTGCGTACAGCAGCGCCAGCGCCAGCGACTCGCAGATTTAGCCGGGCAATGCCTGCGCAACCACCGGAAGGGGTGATCCGTTCTTCGTGCAGGTACGTAGTTGTGGGTGGGTGAGTGCGTAGTAGCAAACCTCTGCCTTCGCCTCAATGCACTTTCGCAGTCCTGCGCCGGTGCTCCCTCCAGACGATGTCACAGTGAAGAATATATGCCTCATCCCGAGGGGGAGTGTCTATCGATGGTCCACACCGGACAGAGCACTGATGCAGTCATGCGGGAGTTCTCCGCGAAAGATGATGTTCTCGCGGCGCTCGCCCTGGCCCGACGACTGACCGGTGGCGAACGCGCCTCGTTAATGTTGCCCCTGGTCGCCACCCCGGAGTTACATGTCGTCGCGGCGGCCGGCGTTGCGAGCGATCGACTCATCGATACGCGCGTGCGTCTCGGCGCGCCAGTCGCCGGTCTGGTGGCCGAGACGGATCGTTCCTTACTCGTTAATGATGAGCAGGAGTTCGCGATGATCGTCGGGCGTCAACCGCTCGGCGACCGTAGCGCGGCGTTTATTAGCGTACCCGTGCCGCTTACCGCAGCCGGGCGCGGGGTACTGAATATCGCCGATCCGATCGGACGTGCACACTTCCAAAGCGACGATCTCAGCGTGATCCAGGGACTCGCCACGATGATCGGGCAACTGAATTCCCTGCGCGCGCAGATCGCGCAAGAACGCGACAAGACCTCGGCCTTGCGGAAAGAACTCCTCTGGATGCAGGAATCGGAGCGACACCGTCTGGCGCGTGACTTGCACGATGAGGCGGGCCATGCGCTGACACTGGCGGTCTTCCAGCTCGATCTGGAACGGATCAAGCCGACGATCGACCCTGACGCCAAAGCGACCCTCACCAGGGCGCGCGATGCGGTGATGGGGTGTGCCACATCCCTGAATGACATGGCCTTCCGCCTGCGCCCGCGCATTCTGGAGGATCTGGGCCTCGTCTCTGCCTTGCGCGTCCTGACGGCACAGGTGCATGAGGCGAGTAAAATACAGGTGAGCTTGAACCTTAGTGATGCGGTTCGCCCGCTCTCTACCGAGACCGAATTGGTCGCTTTCCGTGTGGTACAGGAAGGGTTGACGAACATCCGCAAGCATGCCGAAGCGGCGCACGCCTGGGTCGCGCTGATTTTCCACGCGACGGCGCTCGAGATCCATGTCTGTGACGATGGTGTGGGTACGACCGCCGCCGAAGCGATGGGCAATCAGCACAGCAGCCAGGGATTGCGCGGGATGCGTGAACGTGTCGAGCTGCTAGGCGGGACGCTCGAATTCACCCGGACTTCCGAGCGGGTAACGCGCCTCCGTGTTCGCTTGCCTCTCGAGTGAGGCCGCTACCAACGACGATGCGCCCGACCATCGTCGAAGACAACCGCACCACACCGGCGGCGCGGCGCAACCAGCTCAGGGCCGAGTGCGGGCGCTATGCGTCGTCCTCCCGAAGGCAAGCGAGCGCCGGAGCAAGCGTGCTCTCTTTCGTCAGCCTACTGTAGGCGCGCGGATTGCATAGCTATGCGGGTGCGATGCGTGCGGTGTGCAGAATTCCCCAGCAGCAAGAAGAACCGCCAGAGGATATACGCGGATGGGGTAGCGAACCATGAGCACAGCGACGATCCGCGTTCTCCTGATCGAGGATCATGACATCTTCCGGCAGGGGGTCAAGTTGATCCTCGAAGCGCAGCCCGAGATCACCGTGGTCGGGGAAGCACGCAACGGTGAGCAAGGGCTGGCCCAGCTGACCGAGCTGGGCGATGTGGACGTGATCATCACCGATCTCGTCCTGCCCGACATCAGCGGCCTGGAGATTGTGCGCCGCGTGAAAGCGCTGACGGATCGCGTCCAGATCATCATCCTGACCCTGCACGCCGATGACGAGCACATCCGGGGCATGATCGAAGCCGGGGCCGATGGCTACGTGATGAAGCAGGTCGCCGTCGAGGAGTTGATCGGCGCGATCCACACCGTGGTGCGCGGCGAGACGGCGCTGACCCCACTGGTCGCACGCCGCCTGATGAACCAACTCCAGAGCGATCGCGAGCACCAGCAGCGCGTCGGCACGCTGAGCGCGCGCGAGCGGCAGATCCTGACACTGCTGGCCCAAGGGCTCACCAGCAAGGAGATCGCCCAGCAGATCAGCATCAGCGCCAACACGGTAGACAACCACCGGGCACGGTTGCTCAGTAAGCTCGGCGTCAGCAATACCGTCTCGGCGATCAGTCTCGCTGTCAGGCAAGGCTTGATCCCGCCGCTCGACTGAGCGCTCTATCCACCAGACGCCACGCATAACCCTGTTCCATGATGGAGATTGCCGCCCTGATCGGGCGGTATTGCTTTGCGTTTCCCGTCGCTCCAGCGGGGCACGGGCGGCCTTTAACGCGTGAATGCGTTTCCAGCCTGACCCCGAGCGCCACCTTCGCGACGATCCGGCCCGGGCGCAAACGCGGCGCGAGGGGGCGGTACGATGCTATCTCCGGTGCGAGCTGTCGCCCTGCGACGCATCAATTGGCGCGAGCGGTGGTTTTCCACTAGTGGTTCGTGATGCACCATCAACCCGGATTTCCTAGTACGAATGGGTATGACGCCACGCGCCCAGCATCGCTACCGGGGGGTGGTTCTTCACCCACGATTTTTGGCCGAAAGGCATCCCGACAAGCGATACGCGGCCCCCTAGACTATAGATCAGCACATGATGATTGTTGTCGAGTCCAGGGGCGTTAACGTGCAATTACCGAAACGCATCATAATTGTGGATCGCTCGGCGCTCTTCCGTGCCACGCTCGCCCGCTATCTCGTGCTCCTCGACGCCGGTTACGAGGTGATCGGTGAGGCGGCGACCGACGAAGCGGCCTTGCTGGAGATCGCGCGCTTGCAACCGCAGATTGTCCTGCTCGATCTCGATCTCCCCGATCGGAGCGGCCTGAGGACGACCCGCGACATCCGCCGTCGCTGGTCGGGCATCGAGGTCATCGTGGTCACGAACCATTTCGACCGCGAATACTGCGAGGCCGCACGCGCCGCAGGGGCACGCGATTGCCTCGACAAACTTGTCCTCGTCGAGCGATTGCCCGCAGTGCTGGCGGCGGTCAGCGATATCTGCCCCGCTCCCTTTGGCGCCGAGCGGGGCCTTGAAACCTTCTATGAGCCGCCCTGAAGGGATGCCTGGCCTCGTACCGTAGAGGCTGACACCGATTGCTGCTCCGCCGGATTACGCGCGTACCGCAAATCTCGAGTTCGTTTGGAGGAAAACATGTCACCTGCCGCCACCCCGCCCGTCTACCAGCACCATCGCATCACCGTGGTCGTCCCTGCACTGAATGAGGCCGAGAACCTGCCGCACGTCCTGCCGCTGATCCCGCACTGGGTCGATGAGGTGATCCTCGTCGATGGTAACTCGATCGACGATACCGTGGCGGTCGCCCGCGCGTTGCTGCCGAGCATCAAAGTCGTCATGCAGCAGCGGCGCGGCAAGGGTGCCGCCCTCCAGAGCGGCTTCGCTGCCGCCACCGGCGACATCATCGTCATGCTGGACGCGGATGGCTCCACCGATCCACGCGAGATCCCGGCCTACATCGGCCCGCTCCTCAGCGGGGCCGACTTCGCCAAGGGCTCGCGCTTCTTGCAGGGGGGCGGCACCGCCGACATGTCCCTGCACCGCCGCCTCGGCAACCTGGGCTTCGTCTACATGGTCCGCATCTTCTTCGGCGGGCAGTACACAGATCTCTGCTACGGCTACAACGCCTTCTGGAAGCGAGTGCTCCCGATCCTCTCCCTCAGCGGCGATGGCTTCGAGATCGAGACGGTGATGAACGTTCGCGCGCTCCGCGCGAAGCTCAAGATCGCCGAGGTTCCGAGCTTCGAGGCACCGCGCGTCCACGGCGAGGGGCGGCTGCGAACCTTCCCCGACGGCTGGCGCGTGCTCAAGGCGATCATGCGCGAGCGCAGCACCCCTTTCGCTGTCGGGGAGGCGCTGCCAGGGACTATCGGTAAGGACGCGATGATCGCCAATGGCGCGCTGCCCCGCGCCGCTGTGCCACAATTGCAAGGCGAGTCGTCGCCGGTGGTACTCCCGACGCGCGGGCAGCCAGCGATCAGCACCGAGGCCGATTAGCTCGCCAGCGCCGGCTCGCCGACCGCGACTATGCTGCCGGACAACCACGCACAGCGCGGTCTCACGGCACACCGAATGCCCACAAACTGAGGTTACTCGATGAAGAGCGCACCGCACGCGAGGCCGAACGACCAGGCGACCGATACCCCACGCCGTATCTGCGTCGTGGGGGCCGGGACGCGATTTTTGAGCGGCATCAGCTACTACACCCAGGTGCTCGCGAATGAGCTGTCGCGCTCGTACGACGTCTCGGTGATCCTGATGCGCCAGTTGCTCCCCACTCGCCTTTATCCCGGGCGGGCGCGGGTTGGCGTGGAACTGGTGCGCCCGACCTATGCGCCCGGTATGCGCGTCTTCGATGGCGTCGATTGGTACTGGATGCCGAGCCTCGTGCGCGCGCTGGCCTTCCTGATCCGCGAGCGCCCCGAGGTGGTGGTGCTGCAATGGTGGACCGGCACGGTGCTGCATTCGTACACCGCGCTCGCGGCGATGGCGCGCTTGCTCGGCATGCGCGTCGTCATCGAGTTCCACGAGGTGCTCGATCCCGCCGAGGCGAGCCAGCCGCTGGTGCAGCGCTACGTGCGCGCGATCTCGCCGGCCCTCCTGCACCTGACCGCTGGTTTCGTGGTCCACTCCGAATACGATCGGGGGATCCTGGAAGAGCACTACAAGCTTGGCGAGCGCCCGGTCGCGCTGATCCCGCACGGCCCGTACAACCAGTATGTCGGGACGGCCACAGGCGCGGCGCAGGGCTACGCCGGGGCGACCGCGTCTGTGACCCAGGGAGAGGAGCACGCTGCGGTCTGTCGGCTCCTCTTCTTCGGCACGATCCGCCCGTTCAAGGGGCTCGAAGATCTGCTGACCGCCTTCGATGCGCTTTCGCCCGCAGAGGCCGCCCGCTACCGGCTCACCGTGGTCGGGGAAACCTGGGAGGGCTGGACCCTCCCCGAGGAGCTGATCGCGCGCAGCCCCCATCGCGCGCGGATCACCTTCATCAATCGCTACGTACACGATGATGAGGTCGGCGATTTCTTCGCGGCGGCGGATGTCGTCGTGCTGCCCTATCACCGTTCGTCGGCGAGCGGGCCGCTGCAAATCGCCATGAGCACCGGTCTGCCGGTGATCGTGACGGCGGTGGGCGGGCTGCGCGAGGCGGTCAGCGGCTATGCGGGGGCGATCACCATCCCGCCCAAGGATCCCGAGGCGTTGCGGGCGGCGTTGCCGCGCGCGGCGGCCCTGCGCGGCCAGCGCTTCGCCGATCCCCATTCCTGGACGCGCACGGTGCAACGCTACGACGCGCTGTTCGCCCAGCTCGGTCGGCGCAAGCAGGCGATCGAGGGGCAATCGGCATGATCTGTTCGGGGCTGCACACGCGAGCGACGGCACGGTGTGTCGCGCAACGATTGTTCGGGGGCTGGCGATGGTGAGGTTGCGTCGCGCCGTTTTCTCCCCCACGCCGCCGGCCGATACGGCGAGCGGTGTGCCGCTCGCCGCGCCGTCCGTAGATTCGGGCGCGGTGTCTACGGGGCGCGCGCGCCTGTGCGGCGACCGCGCGATCCTGCGGGCCTGCTTCGGGCCGCTCGCGCTCGGTTATCTCGTCGCGATCATCTGTGGCGCGGCGCTCGCCTGGGATAGCGGCGGTATCTTCTTCCAGATGCTCGACATGCAGGCCCCGGTCACGCCGAATCAGCGCTGGCTGAATGCCATCGTGCAGGCTCCCGCCCTGCTGGCGAGCAACTTCAGCGACAATCTCGGCCTCCTGGGGTTTATCTTCGGAGTAACCTGGGCGCTGTTGCCGCTCGGGGCGCTCGCCGCGTCGTGGCTGATCGTGCGTTGTCGCGCCCCCGAACTCTTCCTCTGGCCGGTCCTTGCGATCGGGCTCGGCCTCCTCCCGGGGATCTTCTATCTGGGGACCGAGGCCAACATCGCGCTGATGCTTGCTTGGCCGATATTCCTCGCCACGCTGCTCGGTGTCTCGCGCTCGTCGCTGGTCGCGGTGGCGGTGTGCGCGCTGCTGCTCGCGATCAGCCACCCTTACGCGATCGGTCTGTTCGCCCTTCTCACGGCGCTGGCCCTGCTGATCTGGCAGCGGGAGGGGCAGCAACGCCGCGAGTTGACCGGCTGGGCGCTCGCGTTCGGCATCCTGACGTTCCTGACCGCGCTCCGTTTCCTGCTATTCCACACCAGCTATGAGAGCGCGCAACTCTCGCTCGGCGCACTCGGGTGGGATTTCCTGGTCGCGGTGCGCGGCTATCCGGCGGCGGCGCTCGGCTGCGCGACGATCGTAGGCGTATTGTTCTTGCTCCTCCCATACGTTGGTGCAGGGGCGACCCGGACAATCCGGGTCGTCCAACTGGCCGCCCTGCTCCTGCTCGCCGTGCTGATGGTCCTCTGGGCGCGCGATCCCCATCTCTGGTCGCAGGCGAATAAGTACAGTTACCCGGCCCTGCCCGTCACCCTCGCCTTCATGGCGCTGACCCTGGTCGATCGGGCGCGCTCCCGGCCCGTGCGTCCGACGCCGCGTCGCGTATGGTTGCCGCGCTTGCAGACGATCCGGTTGGTCGCGCTGATCTTCGCGCTCGTGATGAGCGTACAAGGGGCGTCGTGGTTCGGGCTGACACAACAGCTCCGCCGCACGATCGCGACGAGCCCTGCGAGCTGTATCTCGATGGCACCGCTGGGGTGGTTGCGACAGACCCCGCTCGATCAGTTTGCCACCCCAGCCTACACCCTGCTCCTGCAAGGGCGGACGCCCGAGCGGCTGGTCCTGAGCGGCAACGGTTGCGGTGAGGAGCAATTCAGCGCGGGCGTCAATCTCAATCAATACTATCTGCGCGGCTGGCAGGGCGGCTGGTTCAACCTGGAACCGCTCCGTACCGCCTTGCTCGACCAGCGGCAGAATACCGGCGTGTGCAGCGTGCTGCTGACGACTGGCTGGAACGATACGGAGACGAGCGATCCGTACTGGTGGCGTTGGAGTAGCGGCCAGGACTCCCGGATTCGCATCCTGGCCGCCGCCGATGGGCAATTCATCCTCAACGGGCAGATCGAGTCCTATCGGTCGCCGAATCGGGTGACGATTATCGTCAACGATGTGCCGCAGCAGACGGTGGACATCACGCAGGGGGGGCAGAACATGTTCAGCCCGCTCACCCTCTCCCTGAAGCAGGGCGTGAATGAGGTGAGGCTGGTCAGTCGCAATCCCGCGCAACTTGTCGGCGAACGCGCGCTGAGCTTCGATGTGGCGAACCTCACCCTGACCAGGGGCGACAGCGGGCAGCTGTGCCGCTTCCAACCATAGCGCGTGATCGGGCATCGGCGGGCGCATCCTGCGCCGCGCCGCGCCCTGTGGAGGAGACAAGAACCATGACCGCAGGAACGATCGAGGTGGGTATCCGTCCGGCAGTTGGTGGGAGGCGCGCGCCGCTGCGCGTGCTCTTCCTGGCTCAGCGGTATTTCCCGTACATGGGCGGGTTGGAAACCCACGTCTACGAAGTCGCGCGGCGCATGGTCGAGGCGGGCGTCGAGGTGACGGTGCTGACGACCGACACCGGCGGCACCCTGCCCGCCACCGACG
>JAABUU010002847.1_pt1 | contig 23625 bp, 18 predicted proteins | sample 5559301 | NCBI WGS metagenome assembly JAABUU01 (sample SAMN10711884, study PRJNA513360) | rock metagenome | isolation source: Antarctica rocks | place: Antarctica: Victoria Land, Richard Nunatak white | reverse complement strand
GAGATCCAGCTCCCAGTGCGTCAAGGCTGCCGCCACCTCGGCCATGTCCCCCGCTCCCGCCTGCCGTCCGATCACGGCGCGGCGTATACCCGAGGGCCATGTAAGTTTCATCGGCGCTTCGGTTTAGCTCCCTTCGTCAGCCGGGCGACTGCGTCGGCCTCCTCCATCAGGGCGTGAGGAAGGCCCACTCCTCGTCGCGCACGTCGCTCGGGTATGACTGGTAAGGTACTCCTTCCATCAGGGCGCGCTCCTCCTTCAAAGAGAAGTCTACCTTGACCGTGCCCCAAGGTGCATAAGAGGCTCTACTCCTCCACCGGCGTGAACGTTCCCATGATCTCCGTCAGTTCGATGCCGTTGCCGAACGGGTCGGAGACATTGAAGCGCGGGCGATTGTCGATCGGCTGCGCCTCGCGCGTCGCAACGCCGTGCTGCGCCATCCGCGCGCGCATCGCTTCGAGGTCGTCCACCTCCAGGCAGAGGTGATTCCCCTGCGGCGCGACGTAGCCCTCGGTCTCCAACAGGTGGATCTCGTGCTCGTCATCGCCCGCGTCGAACCAGATCACCGGCACCGCTTGCAGGCCGAGCGGGCGCGGCTTCTCGCGGAGGCCCAGCGCCCCGATGTAGAACTCCCGCGCCTTTTCCCCTTCGCCCGCTATGATCCCGACGCTCACATGCTGTACGCGCAGTACCAACCCCATCATATCCTCCGCTATCTATCGATGTTCTCGCCGATCGCCGACACCGCGACCGTTCTGCTCGGTATAACGCGCGCCACACCAGCGTATCTTACCGCTTCGGCGCGAAGGTCATGTCGCTGCTGCGGACGTAGTAGACGTTGAGCGCGTCCACCACCGCATCGCCCCAGGCGCGGCGCAGGATTGCCTCATCGTCGCCGCTGCGCGGGGTGAGCACGAGCGGATAGCGATGCTCGCGGATGCCCGCCACGATCCCGTCGGTATTCCAGAGCCCCTCGTTGCGGACGTGCTCGCTGAGGAAGCCGTCGTCGATCACGGCGGGGCGACCGCGCATCGCCAGATAGCTCACATCGTCGGAGAGGACCGGATCGGGCGCGGCGTCGGCGAGGGCCAGGAGGCGGTTGCGCTCGCCACCCTCCACAACCGGCGGCGCGGGAACATAGGCTCCAGCGATCAGGACGGTGTAGGTACGGAAGGCATAGACGGTGACGAGCAAGAAAGCGACCGTGCCGAGCGTCAGCGTCCAGCGCGGGCGGGCGAGTGCCAGCGTCAGTAACGCCAGGGCCGCGCCGAGTCCGGTGGCGAGGCAGAGTTCGATGTAGTAGTTGCGCGCGCCACCCTCCGAGCCGACGGTGTAGAGGACCAGCAGGGCGACGATCGGGTAATAGGTCAGGGCGGAGCGCCCGCGCTTCACGATCCCCCAGCCGGCGTAGGCGAGCGCGGGTACGATCAGCAACCAGGTCAGGGCCAGGAATTTCCGATTGAGGCTCTCGAAACGATCCTGTCGCCAGGGGCGCAGGTTATAGGTGATCAGGTGCTCGAAGACCGTTGGCCCGGCGAGGAGGTAGAGGAAGCCGACGCCGACCACGCCGACCGCGCCGGTCGTCAGGAAGAGGGTCAGCGCCTCTTTTGGTCCCCGCCGTAACGCGGCGATGAACGCCGCCGCGAGCGCGAAGCCGATCGATTGCTTGGTCAGCAGGGCCAGCCCGAAGAAGATCCCGGCCAGGATGATGCCGCGCCGCCCGCGCGCGTTCTCGAAGAACGCCAGCCCGACCGCCGCGAGGCCAAGCGCGGTCATGTCCGGCTTGGCGATGCTGATCTGCTGGAAGACCGGCACGGTACAGATGAACGCCGCGCCGCCGAGCGCCCCGGCGATGATTCGCTGCGGGCGTGTCGCGTGACCGCGCAGCGCGCCGAAGATGGCGATCCCCCCGGCGATCGCCGCGATGATCCCCCAAAGGAGCGACAGCGCCCGTCCGGTGATAAAGCTCGACGCGCCCGGATCCAGCGCCCAGAGGATCAAGTAGATCGGCGGGTAGTTCCCGGCGATGAAGGCGTCGGCGGGTTGGGGACCATAAAGGGCGCGCAGCCCGCCGAGCGGGTCGTTCCCGATCAGCGTAGCCTCGTAGAGCATCGTCGCCTCGCCACCGATCGCCTCGTGCGGCCAGACGAGCACCGGGAAGACCATCCAGACATAATAGATGGCCCGGATCACGAGCGCGAGCGCCAGCAGCACCAGGAGCATCTGCGCGACCCGACGTAGCTGGAGATTGTCCGCCCGCACCCTGGCGCGCTCCCCGACCGCGCCGCCTACCTGAGTCGCCATCCGCTGTTCGCCCCCTATCCCTGGTGTACCGGCGGTGCCCGTGGCACAGCGCCGCATGATCGTGCGCCGCGCTGGTTACGTGGTCGCGGAGAGTATGCCGGATCGCCTCCGGGGGTGGCAAGGCGCGGGCGGTGCGCGCCGGGGGGCATGCTATACTCCGCCGTGCAGCAATTGCGAGGACGATCGGCTAGCCGCCTCACGGGGGCGCCGACGCGGAAACACAGGGGAGCAAGCGAGGACGATGCGCGGACACGAGCATTACGGCCAGGAGTATTTCGCGCGCCAGATCGCGAAGTCGGACACCAAGATCGCGTGGCAATACGATCGGATGCTCCTGCGCGGTGGTGTCGCCCCTGGTCAGTCCGCCCGCGTCCTCGATGTCGGCTGCGGTGCCGCGCCCGGCCTGCGTTACCTCCATACGCGCGGCATCGAGGCGGTCGGCGTCGATGTCTCGGCGGCGGCGCTCGCTGCGGCGCGCGAACTCCTCCCCGCCGCCCAACTCGCCCGCTGCGACATCGATGAGGGTTTGCCGTTCGCGTCGGGGCGCTTCGATCTCGTCCTGATGAGCGAGATCGTCGAGCACGTCGCGGCGCTCCCGGCGGTGCTGCGCGAGGTGCGGCGCGTGCTGCGCCTCGGCGGCGCGCTCGTCCTCACCACGCCGAACCTCTGGGACGTGCGCCGCGTCGTCGCCGCGCTGGGCGGGCCGACCTGGACCGGCGATCTCGACCCCACCCACATCAATTTGCAAACACCGCGCACGCTGCGCCGCCGCCTGGAAGTGGCCGGCTTCGATCACGTCCAGGTGCGGACCGGCTGGAAGCCCGCCGCGCGTCTCGGCGGACGCCGCCTCGGCGCGCGCGTGGAGATACCGTATCCGCCGATGATCGGCAATGGCATCATGGCGAGCGGGCGGGCGTAGCGCTATGGCGAAAGGGACGGCGCGCGCGAAGACCGACCGGGCGAGTCGGGGCGCGGCGCTCGCGCCGGCGCGAGGGGCGGTCATACCCGTCGAAGGGGGACTTGCGGGTTTCATCGAAGCCCATGCGGGACCATTGCTCGCCCTGCTGATCGTCGCCTACACCCTCATCTTCAGCGGTCTCAACTGGTATCGGATTCGCACGCTGCGCCAGGGCTTCGACTTCCTGGTCTACGAGCAGCCGATCTGGAACACGGTCCACGGTCGCCCGTTCGAGCAATCGATGTATTCCTTCTCCACGACGCACCTGGGGGTCGATCTGGCCCTTTTCGAGCTCTGGATCGCGCCGTTCTACGCGATCTGGCAGTCGCCGATGACCCTGTTCGCGCTGATCTCGCTCGGCGCGGGGCTCGGCGCATGGCCGCTATTCCTGATCGCGCGCGAACGCTTCTCGTCGGCGCTCGGCGGCCTCGGCTGGGCCTTCCTCTATCTCCTCTTCCTGCCGGTCGGGACGATCACGCTGGCGGAGTTCCAACCGCGCCTCTTCGCCGCCTCGGCCCTGCTCGGGGCGTACTGGTTCTATCGCCAAAAGCGCGCCATACCGTTCTGGATCTGCCTCGTCATCGCGCTCACCGTGCGGAGCGATGTCGGGCTGGTCGTCGGCACGTTCGGCCTCTACGCGATCCTGGACCGCCGCGACGCCCGCTTCGGCCTCCTCCCCGCGATCGTCGGCTTCGGCTACTGGATCGTCGCCGTCTTCCTGATCATCCCGGCCCTGGCGAATGGGCACGGCTTCCTCTGGCAGGTGAACTACACCTGGCTCGGGGAGAACACGCGCGCGATCGTCGCCACGGTCGTGACGCACCCGCTCTACACCGCGCAGGGGGTCTTCACGCTGGAGAAGGGGCGCTACCTGGCGCAACTCCTCTGGACGCTCGCCTTCTTGCCGCTGTTACGCCCGCGCCTGCTGCTGATCCCCGCGCCGATCCTGGCGCTCAATCTCCTCTCCGGCGAGCTGGTGCAGTTCGAGCTCTTCCATCAGTATCAGGCGTTGATCATCCCGTTCCTCTTCATCGGCGCGATCGAGGGCCTGGCGATCCTGCGCGCCGCCGAGGGCTCCGCGCGCCTTTGGCGATTGGGCGTCCTCGTCGTCGCGGCAACTGTCGCGGCGATCCTGCTGCTGCCGATCTGGCCGGGGAGTGCTGATGATCGGAATGGGCTGCTGCCAACGATGCATCCCCTTGTCTGGCCGATCTTGCTGGCGCTGCTGCTCGCCCCGGCGGCGCTCGGCGCGCTCATCCAGCGTTGGCCTCAGGCATCGCGCACCGTGCCGGTGGCGCTCGCCGGGCTCGCCGTCCTAATGCTCCTGCAACACCTGGCGCTCGGCAGCGAACCACTCCGTTTCGTGAAGAACCCGCATGCCTCGCCTCGTTTGGCGGCGGTGCAAGCGGTGATCGCGCTGGTGCCACCCGACGCGCCGCTCGCGGTCACGTCGCAGCTCGGGATCCAGGTGCCGATGCGGCGCTACCTCTACCACTTCCCCGGCAATTCCTCTTACGACCCGGCGCTGGTGGCGCGCGCCGCCTACGTGATCGGCGATCGCCAGCGCGATAACGGGCGCGAGGCTACGGATATCGCTGCGCTGGTCAAGAGCGGACGCTGGCAGATCATCGCCGACCGCAGCGACTTCGTGCTGCTGCGCCAGATCCCCTAGCGCGCCGTCTAATCGCACCCATCGCCATCCTGGCCCCGTAGCGAATGACCGCAGCTTGTGCATCTGCCCCTGAGCTTTTGTCCGGTGGCGGTGCGTCAGGCTTCATCGGCGGCGTCGCCGTCTGGCGTGTAGCCGGGCGGATTCGCCCAGGGCGTTACGTGGCGATTTAAAGGGGTGTGGCCCCGCTCGGGAGGCGGGGCCACAAGGGATAGGGGATTGGGGATAGAGAAAGGAGTAGGCATCGTTGGCGGTCCTGGCGTGCCGTGCTGCTGGTGTCCGGCACCGCTCGGCGACCTGAGAGTAGTATAAAAGGGTTCCGTTAACGGACTGATCGCCTGATGTTAATATCGAGTTAAATCTTCGTGTCATCCGGTGTCGGCGCTGCGAGCGGGCGCGGGCCGAGCACCACATCGCCGGCGATGAGCGCCTCGCGCCCCGTCGCCGTATCGAGCAGCAACGCGCCATCCGCCCCCACGCCGACGAAGCGCCCTGTGCGCTCGCCGTTGTCCGTGACCACGCGGATCATCTCCCCCCGCCCGGCGAGCCGCGCCTCCCAGCGCGCGCGAATCTCTTCCTCCTGTCCGACCCAGAGGAGAGCGTAGGCGTCATCGAGTGCCGCGAAGAGCGTCGTGATGGTCGCTAGGTAGGAGAGCGCCGCCCCATGCGCGATCGCCAGACTGGTCGGTGGGAGCGCGCCGGGTGGCAGTTCGGGGAGTTCGGCTGCTTGGAGATTAATGTTCAGCCCGAAGCCGACCACGGCGTGCTGGAGTCCCGTGCCGCCGAGACGACTCTCGCAGAGCACCCCGGCCAGCTTGCGCCCATCGAGCAGGAGATCGTTCGGCCATTTGACCTGCGGCCGCAGGCCGGTCGCGCGCTCCACCCCCTCACAGAGCCCCACGCCGATCGCGGCGACGAGCAGGAAGAGTCGTTCCGGCGGTAGGGGCGGGCGGCAAACCAGGGAGCAGAGGAGGGCGCTGCCGCGCGGCGCCCGCCAAGCCCGTCCGCGCCGCCCACGCCCGGCGGTCTGCTCCTCCGCGATGATCGCCGTGCCGTCCGACGCACCCTGCGCCGCCAACTCATGCGCGAGCGGCATCGTCGAGGGCACGGTATCGTAATGCCAGAGCGGACGCCCGATGCGCCGGGTGGCGAGCCATAGCGGCGTTTCGTCCCAGCGGGTCGGCGGTGTGGTCGATTCGTCCACGGTGCTCCTCGTGGCGCTACGCGCGTGCGAGTACCTGTCGGCAGCAAAGGGGCGGCGGACCAACTCTTGGTCCGCCGCCCCGCGTCGCTCGTGTTGTCGGCCGAGAGGATTACTCCTCGCCCTCATCCCGGTGGCTCGGGTTGCCAAGCGCTAGGGTCGGATCGAGCGGGAGCGCCTGATAGCCCGCCGGGACGAGCTTGTCCCGGTCCGCGCGACCGACACCGTCCGGGCCGCTCATCAGGTCGATCGTATCGATCGTGCTCTCCTCGCCGTCCGGCGACACGCGCGAGGAAGGCTTCTTCTTCCGCTCGACGTTGAAGCCCGAACCGGCGGGGATCAGCTTCCCGATGATCACGTTCTCCTTCAGGCCATGCAACCGATCGACGCGGCCATTGATCGCCGCCTCGGTCAGCACGCGGGTCGTCTCCTGGAAGGAGGCGGCGGAGAGGAACGACTCGGTTGAGAGGGACGCCTTGGTGACACCGATCAGCGTCTCCTGCGCGGTGGCCGGCTCGCCACCCTCGGCCAACAGCTCCGCGTTCACCTCGTTGAAGATGAACCGGTCGATCATCTCGCCGGGCAGGAACTCGCTGTCGCCCGACTCGTCGATCGTGACCTTGCGGAGCATCTGCCGCACGATCACCTCGATGTGCTTGTCGTTCGTGTCGACACCCTGCGAGCGGTAGACCCGCTGCACTTCATCGACCATGTACTCCTGCACCGCCTGGCGACCGCGAATCCGCAGAATCTCCTGCGGGTCCTGGTTGCCCTCGGTGAGTTGCTTCCCGGCGGTGACGAAATCCCCCTCGTTGATGAGGATCTGCGAGTTCGCCAGGACGTCGTAGCGCTTCTCCTGGTTCTGCTCCTCGCGGACGATGATGCTCTCGACGCCATCGACGATGTCGAAGCTCGCCTTGCCGCCGATCGTCGCCAGCACGCGCCCGTCGTTCCCTTCGACGTTCGACTCGGCGATCACCTGGCCCTCGGTGACCTCCTCGCCCTCCTTGATGGAGGCGATGAAATTCGCGGGGATCGCGTAGGTCTCGGTGAAGATCTCGCTATTGTGGACGATGATACGGCGGCTCCCCTCCTCGTCGGTCTCGAGGTGTACCGTGCCCTCGAGCTCGGAGAGGATCGCGCGCCCCTTGGGCAACCGCGCCTCGAAGATCTCTTCGACGCGCGGCAGACCGGTCGTGATGTCGCTGGCGTGCGCCACACCGCCCATGTGGAAGGTACGCATCGTCAGCTGCGTGCCCGGCTCGCCGATCGACTGGGCGGCGATGATGCCGACCGCCTCGCCGAGCCCGACCATCTTGCCGGTCGCCAGATTGCGACCGTAGCAGCACTGGCAGACGCCGTGCGTCGAGTCGCAGAACATCGCCGTGCGGATGAAGACTTCTTCCGGGCGAGGCGACATCGCGATCAGCCGATCGACGACATCCTCGTCCAACTCCGCGTTCCGGTCGGCGATCAGTTCGCCGGTCGTGGGATCGTGCAGCGGCTGTGCGAGCATCCGCCCGATTAGACGCCGACCGAGGATCTCTTCGAACGTCTCGGTGTCCTGCTCGTTCGGGCCGGGGTTGACGATCAACCGCAACCCGGCCTCGGTGCCACAGTCGTACATGGTGACGATGACATCCTGCGCCACGTCCACCAGACGCCGGGTCAGATACCCGGAGTTCGCGGTACGGAGCGCCGTGTCGGCCAGACCCTTGCGTGCGCCGTGCGTGGAGATGAAATACTCCAACACGGAGATGCCTTCGCGGTAGCCCGAGCGGATCGGCAGTTCGATGACCTCGCCGGTCGGGTTGAGCACGAGGCCGCGCATACCGGCCATCTGGCTGATCTGGTTGAAGTTACCGCGCGCGCCCGAATCGGCCATCATGAAGAGCGGATTCTGGCGGCTGAGCCCGACCTCGACCGCCTTCGCGACCTGCGCGCGGGCGTCGGTCCAGATGCGAACCGCCTCGTCCTTGCGCTCGCGCTCGGTGATCAGGCCGCGCTGGAATTGGCGCTCGATCTCCTTCTGCTCGACCTCCGCCTCGGCGATGATCCGCGGCTTGGAGGCCGGGATCTCGAGATCCTGCACGCCGATCGAGAGCGCGCCGCGCGTCGCGTACTTGAAGCCGATCGTCTTGATGTCGTCCGCCAGCTGCGCGGTCGGCTCGCCGCCGAGCTTGCGGTAGCAGTCGGCGATCAGGGTGCGGAGCTGCTTGCGGCCCATCGTGATATCGCGATAGCCGAGCTCTTCCGGGACGATCTGGTTGAAGATCAGCCGCCCAACGGTCGTCTCGTACATCCCGGCCACGTTCGTGGCGCGGACACCGTAGACCTTGACCATCGCCTGGAGATCGAGCAGGCCCATCTCGTAGGCCAGCATCATCTCTTCGGGGCTGACGAACGCCTTACCCTCACCCTTCGCACCCTCGCGCGGCAGGGTCATGTAGTAGCAGCCGAGGACGATGTCCTGCTGCGGCGTGATGATCGGATCGCCGTTCGAGGGGGAGAGCAGATTGTTCAGCGAGAGCATCCGCTCGCGCGCCTCGGCCTGCGCCGCCTTCGAGAGGGGGACGTGGACCGCCATCTGGTCGCCGTCGAAGTCGGCGTTGTACGCCTGGCAGACGAGCGGATGGATCTGGATCGCCGACCCCTCCACTAGCTTGACCTCGAACGCCTGGATACCGAGGCGGTGCAGCGTCGGGGCGCGGTTCAGCAGGACGAGGTAATCCTTGACGACCTCCTCCAACACTTCCCACACGCGCGGGTCTACCCGTTCCACGACGCGCTTCGCCGCCTTGATGTTGTGGGCGTAGCCGCGATCGACCAGCCGTCGCATCACGAACGGCTTGAAGAGTTCGAGCGCCATCCGCTTCGGCAGGCCGCACTGGTGCAGTTGCAGCGTCGGGCCGACGACGATCACGGAGCGCCCGGAGTAGTCCACGCGCTTGCCGAGCAGATTCTGACGGAACCGCCCCTGCTTGCCCTTGAGCATGTCGCTGAGGCTCTTCAGCTTGTGCTTGCCGGAGCCGGAGACGACCCGACCGCGTCGCCCGTTGTCGATCAGCGCATCGACCGCCTCTTGCAGCATGCGCTTCTCGTTGCGGACGATGATGTCCGGAGCCTGGAGATCGAGCAGGCGGCGCAGGCGGTTGTTGCGGTTGATCACGCGGCGATAGAGATCGTTGAGGTCGCTGGTCGCGAAGCGGCCACCGTCGAGCTGCACCATCGGGCGCAGATCGGGCGGGATAACCGGCAGTGCGGTGAAGATCATCCACTCGGGGCGATTGCCACCCTTCCGCAACGCCTCCACGACGCGCAGGCGCTTCGTCGCCTTCTTCTTCTTCAGGCCGCTCATCGTGGCGATGTCCTGGCGCAGCTTGAACGCTTCGCCATCGAGGTCGTAGTTCTGCACGACGTCGTAGACCGCCTCGGCCCCCATGCCCGCCTTGAAGATCCCGCGCCCATCCTCGAGGAGTTCGTTGCGCTGGACCTCGGTCAGGATTTGCAGCGGCAGGAGCTTCTCGAGCGCGGTGATACGCCCCTCGTAATCCTGCTTGATCGTCTGCTTCTCGCGCTCGATCTCCGCCGCCTGGCGCTCCTTGCGCTCGTTGGCGACGTAGAGGAGCTGATCGCGCTCGGCCTCGTTCAGCGCTTGGCTGCTGCCCAGCTCGTGCTCGGCCTCCGCCTGGATCGACTGCATCTGCTCGTCGTGCGCGAGTTCCAGCGAGTCGAGGCGATCCTGATTGATCGTCTCGCCGACGCGGACGACGACGCGGTCGCCATACGCGTACTCTTCCTCGGCGGACTGCCCCAGCTTCGCCGAGAGGGCGTCGCGCAGCTCGGTGTAGCGCTGCGTCGCCTCCCCCGCCCGCCGCTCCTGGCGGCTGTTGACGTCGACGCTGAGCCCTTCGTGGCCGCCGCTCAGATTGGCGAGCTGCGTCCGCAAGCCCTCATCGAGCTCGTCCACCGACTCTTGCAACTCGGCGTCGAGATCGGCGATCTCCTCTTCCATCTCCTTGTAGAGCTGCTGGACGCGGGTCTGCTTCGCCTCCTCGTCGATGTCGGTGACGAGGTACGCGGCGAAATAGATGATCCGCTCCAGGTTGCGCGGCGAGATATCGAGGAGCAGGCCGAGGCGGCTCGGCGTCCCCTTGACATACCAGATATGGCTGGCCGGGGCGGCGAGCTCGATGTGGCCCATCCGCTCGCGGCGGACCTTCGAGCGCGCCACTTCCACGCCGCACTTGTCGCAGATCACGCCCTTGAAGCGAATCCGCTTGTACTTGCCGCAGTAGCACTCCCAGTCGCGCGAGGGACCGAAGATCCGCTCGCAGAAGAGGCCGCCGTGCTCCGGCTTGAGGGTGCGATAGTTGATCGTCTCCGGCTTGGTCACCTCGCCATACGACCAGCTGCGAATCTCTTCGGGAGAAGCCAGGCTGATCTTAATGGCGTCGAAATCGTTCACATCGAGCGTAGCACTCACGAATAGCCCCCCAGATAAGTACGAGCGACGAAGTACGAAGTACGAACCGGCTCGCTACGAGCGGGTTGCACGGTCGTTCATTCCTTCGTACTTCGTCATTCGTACCTCACACTACGCCTCGGTCCGCTCGAAGCCGCTCAGATTGATCCGGTCGAGTTTCGACAGGAGATCCCCCGACGTATCCTCGGAGAAGTTGACCGTCTCCTCGTCCTCGTTGATCACCTCGATCGAGAGGCCGAGCGAACGCAACTCCTTGACCAGCACCTTGAACGATTCCGGCACCCCGGCCTCGACGATCTCCTCGCCCTTGACGATCGACTCGTAGGTCTTGACGCGCCCGACCACATCGTCCGACTTGACGGTGAGCATCTCTTGCAACGTATTGGCCGCGCCATACGCTTCGAGCGCCCAGACTTCCATCTCCCCGAAGCGCTGTCCGCCGAACTGCGCCTTCCCACCGAGCGGCTGCTGCGTGACCAGCGAGTAGGGGCCGGTCGACCGCGCGTGGATCTTGTCCTCGACCAGGTGGGCGAGCTTCAGCATGTAGATGATGCCGACGACCGTCGGGCGATCGAAACGCTCGCCGGTGCGCCCGTCGTAGAGGTAGATCTTGCCGTCGAGCGGCAGCCCCACCGCGTTCAGCTCGTCCTTGATCTGATCCTCGGTCGCCCCGTCGAAGACCGGCGTGGCGATCTTGATGTTCTGCCGCGACGCCGCCCAGCCGAGCGTCGTCTCCAGCAGCTGGCCGATGTTCATGCGAGACGGCACGCCCAGCGGATTCAGGATGATGTCCACCGGCGTCCCGTCGGGCAGGTATGGCATGTCCTCAGCCGGCAGGATGCGGGAGATGACCCCCTTGTTGCCGTGGCGACCGGCCATCTTGTCGCCTTCGCTGATCTTGCGCTTCTGCGCGATGGCGACGCGAACCATCTGGTTGACGCCGGCGGGGAGCTCGGTGTCCTCGCGGCGGAACTGCTTCACGTCGATCACCTTGCCATGCACGCCGTGCGGCACGCGCAGGCTGGTGTCCTTCACCTCGCGCGCCTTCTCACCGAAGATCGCGCGGAGCAGGCGCTCCTCGGCGGAGAGCTCGGTCTCGCCGCGCGGCGTCACCTTGCCGACGAGGATATCGTTCGGGCGGACCTCCGCGCCGATGCGAATCACGCCATCCTCGTCCAGATCGGAGAGGCTGTCCTCGCCGACGTTCGGGATGTCGCGGGTGATCTCCTCCGGCCCCAGCTTCGTGTCGCGCGCTTCCGTCTCGTACTTCTCGATGTGGATCGAGGTGAAGACGTCGTCGCGCACCAGGCGCTCGCTGAGGAGGATCGCGTCCTCGTAGTTCCCGCCCTCGAAGGGCATGAAGGCGACGAGGACGTTCTGTCCCAGCGCCAACTCGCCCTTATCGGTCGAGGAGGAGTCGGCGATGACCTGCAACTCCCCGACGTGGTCGCCCTTGCGGACGATCGGGCGCTGATTGATGCAGGTGTCCTGGTTGGAGCGGCGGAACTTCTGGAGCGGATACTCCCGAATCGCGCCACTCTCCTCTTGCAGGATGATCTTCTGGCCGGTCGAAGAGAGGACCGTCCCGGACGCGCGGGCCACGACCACCTGGCCGGAGTCGCGCGCGGCCTGATACTCCATCCCCGTGCCGACGATCGGCGAGTCCGGGCGGAGCAGCGGCACCGCCTGGCGCTGCATGTTCGAGCCCATCAGCGCGCGGTTGGCGTCGTCGTGCTCCAGGAAGGGGATCAGCGTACCGGCGACGCTGACCACCTGCTTCGGCGACACATCCATGTAGTCGACCTGCTCGACCGGGACGACCGGATAATCCTCTTCCTTGCGGACCTCGACGCGATCCTCCACGAAGCGGAAGTGCTCGTCGAGTCGCGAGTTCGCCTGCGCCACCACGAACTCCTGCTCGCGGTCGGCGGACAGGTACTCGATCTGGTGCGAGACGAACGGGCGGATCCGCACATTGCGCGTCCCGCTCTGCTGGATCTTCGCGATCGTTTCGGCATCGAGCTCCGCGCCCTGCTCGGCGATCACGTCGCCCGTCTTTGGGTCGGTCACGTCGTCGCGCAGAACCTGGTGCAGCAGCATCTCGGCGTCCTTGCCGTCCTCGCGCTGCACATCGACCGTGCTGATCACGCGGCGGTAGGGGGTCTCGATGAAGCCGTACTGGTTGATCCGCCCGTAGGTCGCCAGCGAGCCGATCAGGCCGATGTTCGGTCCTTCCGGCGTCTCGATCGGGCAGATCCGACCGTAGTGGGAGAAGTGAACGTCGCGGACATCGAAGCCCGCGCGGTCCCGGCTCAGACCGCCGGGACCGAGGGCCGAGAGGCGACGCTTGTGCGTCAACTCGGCCAGCGGGTTCGTCTGATCCATGAACTGCGACAACTGACTACCACCAAAGAACTCGCGGACCGCCGCCATGATCGGGCGGGTGTTAATCAGCGCGTTCGGCGTGACCGTATTCAAGTCCTGGATCGTCATCCGCTCGCGGACGACGCGCTCCATGCGCGCCAGCCCGAGGCGCATCTGCATCTGGATCAACTCGCCGACCGCGCGGATGCGGCGATTGCCCAGGTGGTCGATGTCGTCCGGCTTCCCCTGCTCGTTATTGAGGCGAATCATCGTCTTCAGGATCGCGATGATGTCATCCTTCGTCAGGGTGCGGATATCCTTCTCCAGCCCCAGGCGCTTGTTCAGCTTGTAGCGCCCGACCTTCGCCAGATCGTAGCGCCGCGGGTTGAAGAAGAGGTTCTCCAGCAGCGCCTGGGCGTTCTCGCGCGTCGGCGGGTCGCCCGGACGCAGGCGATGGTAGAGCTCGATGATCGCCTGGTCGGTATTCTTCGTCGGCTCCTTCTCCAAGGTGGAGCGGAGGTACTGGTGATCCGGGTTGTTATCGACATCGGCGAAGAGTTCCATGATCTCGTCGTTCGACGAGTATCCGATCGCGCGCAGCAGGATCGTGACCGGCATCTTGCGCTTGCGATCGACCTTCACCGAGAGGATGTCGCGGTTGGATGTCTCGAACTCCAGCCAGGCACCCCGATTCGGGATCAACTTCGCCGCGAAGAGGCGACGCCCGGTGCTCGGGTCTTCCGGGGCGGTGAAGTAGACACCGGGCGAGCGAACGAGCTGCGAGACGACGACGCGCTCGGCACCATTGATGATGAAGGTGCCATCGGGCGTCATCATCGGGAACTCACCGAGATAGACTTGGCTCTCCTTGATCTCGCCCGTCTCCTTGACGAGCAGCGAGGCCGTGACGTAGAGCGGCGCGGAATAGGTCTGATCCCGCTCGCGGCAGATATCGACCGAGTTGCGCGGCTCTTGGAACTCGTAGCGGGGGAAGTTAAGGTCCATGCTCTTCTGGTTATAGTCCTGAATCGGCGAGATCTCGGTCAACAACTCCTGCAACCCCTCGTTGAGGAACCACTGGAACGAGTCGAGCTGAAGCTGCACCAGATTCGGCGCGTCGAGCACAGAAGGGATCCGAGCGTAGGAGCGTCGTTCGATGCGACCGTTGGCGATAGCCCGCTCGACCGACGATGTCGAACTGGCTCCCTTACCGGTAATCGGCTGCTTGATGTCAATGACCATGCTCGCTCCTTCTATCTGAACCGAGACGGGACGGGGCTATGCTGCATGCGGTGAACCTGCTCACCGTTACGGGAAGGGGGACTGCATCAGTGTGCAAACCGCCAGAAAGGCCCCACCAGCGTTCGGACCGCCGCCACCGAGTCAGGGACGGCACCGTCGCGAGAGAGACCTCTAGCACAATGGCAAGCGCACAGACGCGCAAACGCGGCCACATCCTGTTGTACTACACCGTCGGAGAACCATCGTTGCGAGGGGTAAAGAGCAACACAAATGGGGAGTCCCTTGCGTCTCCCCCGTGAATACCAATTTCGCCTGCTTTGGTCGCTATGCCACGCCACCTTATGCGACCGTGTATAAGAGTCTTCCCGCCTGCCCACGCAGCAAAGAACAAGTATACGCTCATGGGGCATCCCTGTCAAGGGTGCCGCACAAGCGTACGTGGCGGGCCGGATCGGGGTGTTCAGCCGAGCGCGGGGACGAAGTCGGGGGAGCGGTTTTCGATCAACGCACCGACGTGCGCGATTAACTCCTCAAAACTGATCGCCTGCAACATGACGTGCAGGCCGCGCGCCTCGGCGGCGCGGGCAAAGCGCTCCTCATCCGGGAACGAGCCGCTCGCCACCACCAAAATCGGGCAGTCTTGTAATTGCAGATCCTGGCGGAGGGCATCGATGAAGAGGAAACCGGCGGACCGGATCTCAAGCGCATCGATGATCAGGAGTTCCGGCTGGAGACGGCGCAGCGTCTGCGCGATCTGCGTGATGCTACTACTGAGGGGTACCGACGCGACGGGTCGATTCATCAACCCCAGTTGCGCCGATAGTCCGTGGCAGAAGAGCGAGCGCCCGCTCAATAACACGATCACTGATTCCCCCTCGCGTCCTGGCCCGACCCCATGCGTATCGGTCGGGGTAGTGACGGCGTGCGACCGCAGCGTCGTCTCATGCAGTATGCGTGTCGGGGGGCGATCAAAGAATAGCGAGGAAGGGGTGAATGGCGAAGGTACTTTCGACAGCGGATATAGGCCGATGGGCCGGTACTGGGTCAGGGTATGACCCTACCGGTAAGGGGCGGCCAGCCAAATATTTCAACGCCCCACCCGGCGGTGTGCAACTAATCCTCGCCATGAGGTGTTTCGGGGCACAGTGGCATCCGGTCGGTGATGCGGCAAGATGACCATCCCGCGGTGGATGGGTCGCACATAACGAGGAGAGCGCAAATGGATCTTCAGTTGTAAGGCAAGGTTGCCGTCGTCACCGGCGCTAGCAGAGGGATCGGTCTGGCGGTCGTTGCGGCCCTGGCCGAAGCGGGCGCTAAAGTTGTTGCTGGTAGTCGCACCCCGGGCGACGCGCTTGCCCGACTCGCCGAACGCTACCCGATCATCGCGATGAAGATCGATCTGTCCACACCGGACGGCCCTGCCACGCTCATCGAGCGTGCAATGACGGAATTCGGCGCACTCGACATCCTCGTGAATAACGTTGGTGGTGGTTTCGCGCCACGGTTGAGTGGCTTCCTCGGTATCACCGATGAGGATTGGCAGGGAATGCTTAACTTCAATCTAGATGAGTGTGGTACGCGCTAGCCGCGCGGCCCTGCCGCCTCTGATCGCGCGTGGCGGCAGGATCGTGAACATCGCTTCGATCAATGCTCGCCTGCCGCAGACACCAGTGATGGACTATTCGGCGTCAAAGGCAGCCGTACTCAACCTTACCAAGGCACTGGCCGAGGAATTCGGCCCGCAGGGCGTATGCGTCAATATGGTATCGCCCGGCCCGGTGCGTACTTCGCTGTGGGAGGGCGTGGGGAGTTTCGGCGCGGTCTTTGCCCGGTCGATGGGAACCGATACCGACGGTCTGATCGCGAATCTGCCGGCGCAGGCGGGGATCACCTTGGGGCGCTTTGTTGAGCCAGAGGAAGTCGCGGATGTGGTGCTTTTCCTGGCGTCCGATCGGGCGCAGATGGTGACCGGAGCGGACTACGTCGTCGACGGTGGCACGCTCAAGACTATCTAGACGCTGGCCTTCCTGATCGTATTGCCGCCGTATATCCGCTCCTTGGTGGGAGAAGCATGGACCGCAACGGACATCCAAGCTATCGGTGGGAGGCGAGCGAGGGGCACACCGCGCTCGCCTCCCGGTTATTCCGCCGGGATCGTCTCGTCCGGGCGCGGGCCGGCGTCGCTCATGTCGGTTTCGCTGAGGCGACGCAGCACGCGCACCTCCAGCGGCCCTTGCACCAGCACCTGGCAGGAAAGGCGCGTGTTGGGCGACAGTTCCTGCTCGCGGGCCAGCCGGGTGTGCTCCTGGGCGGTCATCTCGCCCGCATCCCCATCCAGAACCTCCACGCGGCAGGTCGTGCAGCGCGCGTGACCGCCGCAGCGGTGCAGGATATCGATCCCCGCGTCCTCGATCGCCAGGACGAGTCGGCGACCCTCCTCGGCCTCGAATGACTTGATGCCCTGCGCCTCGATCCGAACCATCGGTCACCCCTTTCCATTATCGCTGTCGCAGCCATCGTGCCGATCCCTACGCTCGGCAAGAGCATTGTACGCGAGCCGCGCGCTGGTCGATGTTGCGGATGAACGCGATTTCTGCCCCGCACGATTGTGCGGGACTATTCGGGCGCTTTCGTCGGGCACCGCCCGCGATGCGCCGATAGAGGTGACGAGATGCGCGTACGATCGATCACGCGACCTCGATCGCCGTCAGCCACTTGATCCACTGGAAGCCGCGCCGCTCGGGCGCGACGAGGCGGAGCGGGAAACCGTGAGCATGGGCGAGCGGTTCGCCGCCGACGTGGGTGGCGAGGAGCGCCCCGCGCGCCTCGGCGAGTGGTAACGGCCAGCGGTGCCCGGTCGTGGAGACGAACCAGACGGTGGTGGCCTCGGGGGCGGGCATCGCCGTGTCGAGGAGGGCGCACACGTCGAGCCCGGACCATTCGCGGGTCGCATAGATCCCCCCGGTGCAATCGATCGTGGCGACCGTCGTGCGCTCCCGGCGCAGCGCGATGTGATCGATTTCGCGCGGGTGGGCGACGCGCCCGCCGACGCGCAAGCGCCAATTCGTCAGATCGAGCGGCGCGGGATCATCATTGATGAACGCCGTCACGAAGAAGCCATTCGGCGTGCCATAGTCCGCCTCGCGCGAACCGGTGAAGCGCCTTACCCCCGCCCGCGCCTCGGTGCGCCGCGCGCCGAGCGCGAGGCCGCGCCACAGGCCGAGCGCGAGCGCCGCAGCGATGCCGAAGCCGATCTAGCCTGCGTCGTCCCGCGAAGTCGCGCAACGTCGGTTGTCGCCCCGCGCGTCGCCAGCGGATCGCGACGTGGCCGATAACCAGCGGGATCGCGCCCAGTCCGAGATACCAGTGGACGACGATCAGCGGTAGACCCCACTCGCCCGCCCACGGACCGCGCGCCAACGACCACCCGAGCACGGCGGCGAGTATCCCAGCGGTGACGAGCAGGAGGAGCAGCGCGAGGGCGACACTCGCGCGCTCCCGGGCCATACGCCCGCGCCGCCGCAACGAGCGCCAGATGATCCCGCCCTTCGGGATGAGCAGCAGCAGGAAGGCTGCGCCAGCGACGCGATGGGCCTCGAAGAGCACCGCCGTTCGCGTCCCGTTGGCGAACAGGCTGAGGACGCCGCTGCCGCCGAGGATGATGAGCACCAGCAGGAGGAGCGCGTTGATCGCGCGGTCGGTGAAGATGTAGCGCAGGCGCACCGGCAGGCTCGCTTTCTCTGCTGTATCGGCGGTGCAACGGACCGAACAATAGTACACGATACACCGTGATCGCTGATCGACGGGATGGCGATTCTGTCTGCCGCACGGCGACTCCGAGCAGAACGCGCGCAAGACGCTGGCGATCTGCGATTATGCCTACGTCACGGAAAGCAGACGGAGCGGCGTGGAAGGGCGCGGTGCTGATCTCCTCGTGAACGCCGCGATGGTCGGCACCTATCGCGGCGGCACGGTCGCCCCGCCGCAGGGATAGGAGGCGGGGACCGGGGGACGTGGGTCCCAGAGACGCAGAGACGCGGGGCGAAAAGGGGGAAGGGGACGGTATTTCTTTCGTCCTTCGTCGTTCGTACTTCGTCGTTCGTACTTCGTACTTTCTCGTCCACTCGCCCACTTTGCCCACTGGCCCACTTTCTGACTACCGACTACTGACTATTCACTCGGAGGGATCATGAGCGGCACCGAGGAACGGACCGGCGAGGCATTCGAGTTCGCGGAGCGGTTGACCGTGGTGGGGCGCAAGCTGCAACCGGGCGAGCACGCCCCCGCGTTCACCCTGGAGCACTTCGACGCCGATGCCGGGGCGATGCGGCAGGTCGGACTCGCGGAGAGCGCAGGACAGGTGCGCCTCCTCAACGTGATCAACTCGCTCGACACGCCGGTCTGCCACGCGGAGACACGCCACTGGGAGCGGTTGCGCCAGGATTTGCCGTCGAACGTGGTCGTCTACACGGTCAGCATGGACCTCCCGTTCGCGCAGGCGCGCTGGCAGACCAGCGAAGGCACCGCCCACGCCGCCCTCTCCGCGCATAAGGATGGGGCGTTCGGGCGCGACTATGGCGTGCTGCTCAAGGAGTGGCGTCTGCTGCAACGAGCTGTCTTCGTGATCGACTGCGCGGACACCCTCGCGTATACCGAGTACGTGGCCGATCAGATGACCGAGCCCGACTACGCTGCGGCGGTCGCGGCGGCGCGACAGGCCGCCGCGCGCTAATCGCCGCAGCACGACATAAAGGAGGGCGGCCCCGACATCGTGCCGGGGCTGACCTCCTTGCGGGTGACGCTTTCACCGCCCGCGCCGCTACTTCGCCGGGGCGAAGCGCTCACCGCTCTGCTGCGCTTCGCCCGCGCGCTTTCCTGCTGCTTCACGCTCTTGTTCGGCAGGAAGAAGCCGATCAGCGCCGCCAGCGCCGTCCCGACCGCGACGATCAGGAAGACGTAGTGGAATGCGCCGACCCCGGCCTGGATCGCCAGATCGGCGGGGGGCGCGGTATTGGCGGCGCGGGCCTGGCTCGCCAGATTCGTCGCGCGATCGGTCGCCCCCTGGATGAAGAGGGTCGAGAGGACCGCGATCCCGATCGAGCTGAAAATCTGCGCGGTCGCGTTGAAGAGCGAGCTCGCCTTCGGCAGCGCCCGCCCGGTGATCTCGGAGAGCGAGACCGTTTGCAGGGGCAGATTCGACCAGCCGAAGCCGAGCCCGCGGATGCCGAGGACGACCAGGAAGAAGAGCCAGCCGCTCGTCTGTGTGGTGAAGGCGAGCAGCACCGAACTGACCGTCAGCAGCACCATCCCGATCAGCACGAGGATGCGCGGGCCGATCTTATCGTAGACGCGGCTCCCGATCGTCAGGGCGATGGCCGACGCGATCCCCTGTGGCATCATGTACAACCCGGCCTTGACCGCGCTCAGGCCGTGCAATTGTTGCAGGAAGAGCGGCACCAGGAAGAACGAGCCGAAGACGACGCCGCGCACCACCCAGGCCATGACGGTGGCGATCGAGAAGGTATAGAGCTTGAAGAGGCGCAGATCGAGGACCGGATCCTTGGCGAAACGCAGCTCGTAGACCGAGAAGAGCGCCAGGATCACCAACCCCACGACCATCAGCGCCCAGACCGGCCAGTAGCCCCACCCGTGGATCGCGCCGTTGCCATCGCCCTGACTGACGAGGCTGAAGGCGTAGACGATGCAGATGACGCCGATCATCGAGAGGCTGAGGCCGGTCCAATCGAAGCTCCCTCGTCGCGCCACCCTTTCCTGCTCCGTCGGGCGCTCATCCGGGTGCATCACGCGCAGAACCAGGAAGATCGCCAGGATCCCGACCGGGACGTTGATGAAGAAGATCGACGGCCAGGACCAGCGGCTATCGGTGAGCAGGCCGCCGATCGTCGGCCCGAAGGCGGGGGCGAGCAGCACCGGGACCGCGACCAGTCCCGAGGCGGCGGCGCGCTCCGCCGAGGGGAAGGCGGCGAAGGAGATCGCCGTCGCGAGCGGGAAGAGCATCCCGCCGCCGATCCCCTGGAGGACGCGGAAGGCGATCAACAGCGTCTCGCCCGCGCCGCCGATCTGCGGCGCGATCCCGCAGAGGAGGCTGCCGATGGTGAAGATGGCGAGGGCGATGATGAACACCCGCTTCAGCCCGAAGCGATTGCCGAACTAACCGCTGACCGGGATGACCGCCGCCTGCGAAAGGAAGTAGCCGGTGATCACCCACTGGATCGTATTGACATCGGTGTTAAAGGTCCGCTGCATGGCGGTGAGCGCGACGTTGACAATCGTACTATCGAGCACCGCCATAAAAAGCCCGAGCGCGGTGGTGAGGGCGATCGCGTACTTGTACGGCAAGTTCACTAACGGTGTCCTTTCTCTTCGTGCGTCTCGGGGACACGAGGCCACAACGATACCGGTCGTGGCGATCGTCTCGGCGTGCCTGTGGGTGAACTAATGGGAAGACAGGAGAGGGCGACGCGCTGCGGCGCATACGCCACAGCCGGGCGGTAGCCTGTGCTTAACCGCCTTCCGGGGAGACGCGGGAGCGCTGATGGGTATTCCCGCGTTCGCTCGTACACGATAGCGCGACCCTACCGCTCCACATCTGCGTCCGCGCTGCCCCGCATGTTGTTGAAGCTGATGAATCGGAACGCCTCGGCGTAGTCCAGACCGCGCGCCTGCCCGGCCTCGCGCGCGAAAGCACGCAGGAGTCGTGCCGTCGCCTCGGGATCGGCGACCTGGCTGCGGTGCCGGGCCATCGCCGCCACCTTGCGCTCGATGGTAGCGCTGATGTCGATCCAGCGGTTCGGATTCGCCGGGCTCGCGAGGTAGATATCGTCCACGTTGTGCGGCTCCAGACCCTCCGCGAGCAGTTCCGGGAAGGTGAGACGATCGCGCGCCGCCGGGAAGATCGCCGCCAGCGCCGCCTCACCGGAGGCGCGGTGGTCGGGGTGCTGGATGTAGGAATCGCCGACCCAGAAAACGGTCGGATCGAAGCAGATGACGATCTCGGGCCGGTAGCGCCGGATCTCGCGCACCAGATCGCGGCGCACGGCGATAGTCGGCTCCAGCATCGCGTCCTCATAAGGGAGGAAGACGACATCCTCGCAGCCGAGGGCGCGTGCGGCGTCGCGCTGCTCCTGCTGGCGGGTCTCGATCAGCGCCTCGGTGGCGATCGTCGGGTCGCTGGAACCCTTGCTCCCATCGGTGATAAGCACATAAATCAACTGCCGCCCCGCCGCCGCCCAGCGGGCCAGCGTCCCCCCGGCGACGAATTCCGGGTCGTCGGGGTGGGCGAAGATCGCCATCACCGGCCCGCCGCCGGTCACGCCGTAGTCGTGTTGCTGCTCGCTCATTTTCGTCCTCTCGGTAGCGGTTCCGCGTCGCCGTAGACAACAGTCGGGGTGGGCGGTCTATTCCTGACCCGTGCGGGGCGGCATCTGTCGAGCGCTGCCGCGACAGCACCCGTTTGGGGAGTGGGCCGTGCCACTTCCCTCGCGGGTGATGGTCGGTCGTCAGTTGATCATCCCGTCGGCTCTTTTCCGCATGGACCGCCGCACGCGGTAATGTCCCGAATCGCTGCGGGATCGGTCCGAAATATGCGTCCCTGACGGGGTTCCTGTGGTATTGTATTCCCCAATAGCAACTGGCCGGAGCGTAGCGGGTTATGGCCCTACGATAGCCGACAGGCGGCGTTGTCAGGAGGCGGTGATATGTCCAGTGTTTCGGCTTCCCTGGAAGCTCCTACTCAGCGTTCTTGTCGCTCTCGTAGTCCTCTGGGGCTCGCTGCTCCTCGTCCCTGTATCGAGCGTCCAGGCGGTTGACCCGACCGCGACCCCCACGCCGACCGCGACTGTCACCCCGACAGCAACCGCAACTGGCACGCCAACGACTACGGCTACGGTAACCCCGACACCGACCGCGACGATCGCACCGACACTGACATCGACGCAGCCTGTCGCGACCGTCAGCCCAACGACGATCGCCTTCGGGAGCGTGCCGCAGGGCACCACGAGCACGAATCAGACGGTCACGCTGACGAATACGGGGGGAGTCAACCTGACCTTCCTGACAGCACCCGAACTCAAGGGTGGCGAGGTCAATGACTTTGCGATCGGGCCGAACAGCTGTGGCACCGCCGCATCGCTGGCACCGGGATCATCCTGCACCGTGGTCGTGCGCTTCACCCCGGCGCAAAACGCCTTTGGCAACCGTTCCACCACCCTGCTCTTCCGCGACAACTCGGTGACGGGTAGCCCGCAATTCGTGCTCTTGAGTGGCGTGGCGACCACCACGACGCCGACCGTTGTCACCAGCCTCGGCATTAGTTTCGCCCCGACGACGGTGAGTTTCGGCGCGCAACCCGTCGCCACCATCAGCGGTTCGCAGTTCGTGGTCGTGACGAACACCGGAGCGGGGAATCTGGTCATCACGTCGATCGCGAAGTCCGGCGGCGATACCCGGGACTTCTCCGCACCCTCTACCAACTGCATCACCACCCTCGCGCCGGGCGCGCAGTGCCAGCTGAGCCTCACCTTCACCCCGCTCGTGAGCGGTAATCGGGCGGCGACGCTCATCGTCACCGACAATGCCCCTTCGGAGGGCAGTACGCAGGTGATCGTGGTCAGCGGCAGCGGCACCGGTGCCGCGCCGCTCCCACCGACTACTCCGACAGTTGCGCCCCCGCCTCTCCCGACGCCTGTGCCGCCGCCGCCGCCGCCGCCAACGGTTGCGGCACCGCCCACCCCGACCACACCACCGGCACCGAGTGCCTCGCCGACAGCAACGCCGCTCCCAGCGACCCCGTCGATAACCGCGACGGTTTTCCTGCCCGGTCTGCCGAATACCGGAGCGGGTCCGCAACAGCGGGATGATAACGGGGCAGTCGGTTGGCTCGCCGCCCTGGTGTTATTCGCCCTGGCACTCGCCCTCGTCCTGGCATGTCAGCGCTGGCCGCGCAAGGGCTAGGCGGGAGCCAACGGCTGGACCGCTGGGACGCGGCACCTCCCGGTAGTCGGCCCTGTCGGACCCTTCCCGTCCGCGCCCGGATCGCCAGATCGAAACGATGCCCTGATCCCGCACGATCGCCAGCGTCAAGCCGCCATTGGTGATCCATTCCCCGTGCGCGTTTGTCTGTGTACGCATCATGCAGATTTCGGCGGAGTACGCGCCTGGTTCGCGCCGCGAGCCGCGCGTGACATCGCACGGCGCGCGGCGTATGGAAAGAAAATGGGGCATTGTCCGGCCACCGTGTGCGAAATCCCCCATTTAGCTACTAGGCCCTTGTGCTAGTTCGCGCGCTTGACAAGACCCCCTCCTGCGGCTACAGGTGTGTTGTTGAGGAACACCACGCCGCAGGAGGAGAGGACGATGATAGCGGACTTCGAGGATTTTTGCTT
>JAABUU010002846.1_pt1 | contig 23629 bp, 23 predicted proteins | sample 5559301 | NCBI WGS metagenome assembly JAABUU01 (sample SAMN10711884, study PRJNA513360) | rock metagenome | isolation source: Antarctica rocks | place: Antarctica: Victoria Land, Richard Nunatak white | reverse complement strand
ATGCGCTCGGTCATCTCCACCACTCGAAAGCACGGCATCAACAACCTCCGAGCCCTGACCATGCCGACTGGCGATCTCGTGGACCTGCTCTCAGCCTAACGATCGAGAGCAGGTGCTTGGGAGTTACCGGTATTGTCGTGCTGCGATGTCCTGATATATTGTTGGTTGAGTAGGTCAACACTTGCAGCACGGTGGCGCGTGGCCGATCCTAGACTGCTTAGTTGCGCCCTGCCTCCTCGCAGGAACAATGTAAGCCGGGCACGTTCCTGCCGACTAGCCCGGCAGCAAGTGGCGTGAGCGCATGGTCCTAATCGCCTTCTGGCTGAACGACCACACCAACGTCGAGACATAGGCGTCCGCGGGCAGACGTCGCAGCTTGCGATGGAACAGGCTGTTGACGTTCATGTAACCGATAAGCCCGACTTTATACTTCAACAAGCTGCTGATGTAGCGTTCCTGATCGAGTACGGGGTGAACCACCGGGCTATCTGCCAGAACGGGAAGGTCATGCTCCACGAACGGCGGCCAGGTGTCATAGGCTTCGGTGCCGATATAATGCGAAAGCTCGACGCTCTTGAAGCCGCCCCGTCCCATTTCGGTCGCGATGAAACCTTCGCAAAACGGCCAGTTCTTGATGGTGGAGTCCCGAAGCTCCCCGGCCATCAGCAACCTGCGCGCCGCCAGAGCCTGCAATGCCCGGCGCGAGAACAGCGACAGGCAAATCAGCTTATACTGGATGTCGGCCGGGTCGTAGATGCCTTCGCAGGTGAACAGCCAGGCCCACTCATGCACAGGCTCGCCCTTGGTCAGCCCGACGAAATCCGCACCCTCAGCAGACGCATGACCGACAAGGTCGTCAACGTCGGTGTTCAGCCAGACGTCATACTCAAGTTGCAAGTAATAGTCGTAGGACCCGTATCGCGACAAGAAGTAGTAAAGCGGGTAGTCCCCATTGAACCAAAGCAGGTTGCCAGCACCCGCCCGCGGCAGCCCCATGTCGAGCACATCTTGCTCCGTCAGCCGCACGACCCGGTCATGATTGATGCCCTCGACCCGGCCATTGGTCTCGTCCACCAGGACGAAAACGTGGCCCGTGCCGACGCGGGACAGCAGGCGGTCAAGCTGGCGCTGGGCGAAGTCGTCCCAAAAGTGCGTCCTGAAGATTACGGCATAATGTGGCGCCTCGGCACCCTTTGCTCGTTCAGCCATCATCGCACCCTGCCGCTGCCCGGCACCCCTCACAGTAATTCATAACGGAAATATGGTGCAGTGCGCAATGACAAGTGGGAGAGGCTGCGGGGCCGGTAGGGTGGGCGGCCACGTTCAGGGCTGGACTGCCGGCGGCAATGGCGACCCGCGGCCGCGGAACCATTTACCGCTGCCCCGGATAGCGTGACCTGCTATGTCCATCCTTGCCCGAATGACCCGTAAGCCGAGAGCCGAACCATGACCGTGACAATCCCCACCTTCGCAACCTTCTGGGCCGGCCGGACGATCTCGGCATTCGAGGCTGCCTGCATCACCTCATTCCTGGCGCACGGCTACGATTATACGGTGTACAGCTACGACACGATGGACAACCTGCCGGAGGGCGTCCGCCTGCGCGATGCCCGTGAGATCACCGACGAGCCGAATGTCCGGCGATTCCTCATCCATGGCCGTCCCAGCCTCAGCCACTTCTCCGACCTGTTCCGCTATGAGCTGTTCAAGCGGACCGACCACATCTGGGTTGACACCGACATGCTGTTGCTGCAGCCACTCGACCTGCCATCCTACAGCGAGCTGATCGCGAAGGAGGACGCCAGCATGGTATGCGGCGCCATCATGCGGCTGGACCGGCACCATCCCAAGCTCGGCGCGCTGATCGCCCGCACCGAGGCCCTACGGGACCATGACCTGGTCTGGGGCGCCACCGGCCCGCGCCTGCTGACCGCCGTGCTTGACCGGCAAACCATCATGCAGAAGGCATACGACCCCAAGTACTTTTTCCCGGTGCACTACAACGAGTCGTGGAAGCTGTTCCTGCCGGAGTATCGCGACGAGTGTGTGGAGCTGTGCAAGTCCGCCTTCACCACGCACCTTTGGAACGATCGGGTCATGAAGATCGGCGTCTGGAAGCGGTTCTGCCCGCCAAACGGGTCGTTCCTGGAAACGCAGTTCCGGGCAGATGGCACGCTGCACTTCTTCGACGACGTTTACCCGGAAGCGGTGATGCAGAGCATGGTCGAGAACTGGCGCATCCGCTGCGAAGGCGGCGCAACCGGCCTGGGCCAGTGGATGCGCCAGGCGGTCCCCAGCGCCCAGATGACGTTCCGCCGCCGCTTCAACCTGGCGACGTCGTGACCAGAGAGCGCGCCGGGACGCGCCGCCCTACGCCGGCGCCAGCAACGGCATCAGCTCGCGGTCGAACGCCTTCAACGCGGCGCCGATTGCCTGGTGCATGTCGAGGTAGCGATACGTGCCGAGACGGCCGCCGAACACCATGTTCCGTTCCTGGGCGGCCAGTGCGGCATAACGGTCGTAGGTCGCCTTGTCATTCGGCGTGTTGACCGGGTAGTACGGCTCGTCCTGCTGGGTGGCAAACCGCGAGTATTCCTTCATCACCAGGGTCCGGCCCTTCAGGTTGGTCCGCTCGGGGTGCAGATGCTTGAACTCGTGGATACGGGTGAATGGGGTATCCAGCCCGGGGTAGTTTACCACGGAGGCGCCCTGGTAGTCGTCTATGTCGTGCCGCTCGATCTCGAAGTCCAGCGTGCGCCACGCCAGGGGGCCGTAGCAGTAGTCGAAGTAACGGTCCACGGCGCCAGTATAAATGACGATTGCATCTGGCCGCAGCTGGCCCCGCACCTCGAAGAAGTCGCAGCCTGTCACTGTCTTGATCTTGTCGTTGGCGAACATGCGATCGAAGATGGCGTGATAGCCGTCAACCGGCAGGCCCTCATAGATATCGTTGAAGTAGAAGTCATTGAAGTTAAAGCGCACGGGGAGGCGGCTGATAACCTCGGCCGGCAGCAGCTTGGGGTCGGTTTCCCACTGCTTGGCAGTATAGCCCTGGATGAAGGCCTCATACAGCTCGCGCCCGATCAAGGAGATCGCCTTCTCCTCGAAGTTCGCCGGGTTCGGATAAGGCTCGGCGGCGGCCTTGGCCTTGATGAAGGCGCCGGCCTCCTGCGGCTTCAGGTCCACGCCGAAAAAGCTGTTCAGCGTCATCAGGTTGATCGGCATGGTAAACGTACGGTCGTTGTAGCGCGTGAACACGCGGTGCCGGTAGTTGGTGAACCGGGTAAACTTGTTGATGTAGGACCACACCTCCTCACTTGATGTGTGGAACAGGTGCGATCCGTAGCGGTGATACTCGATCCCGGTCTGCGGATCGGTTTCGGAGTAGGAGTTGCCGCCGAGATGCTCGCGCTTCTCCAGCACCACCACGGGCTCATTCAGCACGTTGGCGATCCGCTCCGCCAGCACGGCGCCGAAAAAGCCGCTGCCAACGACGACATGGCGGTAGTCAGACAATCCGATCATCGCTGCGCTTCTCCGAACATTCCAGATAGGTGTGGTCATTGTGCATGTGCACAACACAAGATTTGCGGCGCCGCCAGCTAGTCCAGGGGTCTGACCCCTTGCAGCAGCTTTGCCTTGAAACTGCCCCCCCCGGTGCGGCGGACGTTATAGACTGTAGTTTTGCCGGGTCCTGCGAGGTGGACGGCGCCGATGGTGCGGTATGGGGCGTAGGGCTCGCACAGCACGCCCTCGGCGTCGTTCCACATCGGCACGCCCCGGTCGCAAACCCAGTTGTAACGCGGTAGCAGGACGGTGGCTCCCACCGTAGGCCGCCTCAGCACGCCTCCGTGGACCAGCCGGTTCATGGAGAACTGGTCGTGCGGATTGAACTTCCCGGTGCGATTCCAGGCGGCCTGGTAGTATTGCACCCACAAGTCCCAATGCGGGCTGTCCCGGTGCATCGCGAACAGCCCGGCGTTCAGGTGTGGGCGTGACAGCAGCCACGCCCCGTCCAGCGGCCCGTAGCCGAGAATGAGGTGCTTGGCAAACCAGGCTATCAGCCAGGCCTGGAACACGTAACCGCGCTCCCGCTCGTGGGCGATGGCCAGGCCGCTTTCCAGCGCGCCTTTCTGGTAGGCTTCCATCACCCACCAGCCTTGCAGCCAGACATCGGAGTCGACCCAGATGTAGATGTCGCGCCCGGGAAAGTATTCGCGCAGGAAGGGCCGGGCGACGGAAGCGCGCTCATAGGGGCTGAGGCAACTGTTCGGCACGCCCAGGTGGGTCATCGGCTCTACCAGCAGCACTCCTTGGCCGATGAGCCAGGCATGGTCTGCATCGTTCTGCCCGAGGTCCAAACAGCCGATCTCCACGTCCTGCCGCTGGGGAAAGGCTCCCAGGGAGCGGATCAGGCCCTGCAAACTCGGCATCACCTTGGTGTCGCCCGCGGTGACGATAATGGTCCGCAGTCCACCCTCAGCCATGGGAGCCCGGCGATGCGACACCCGCCCGCTTGCGGCCCGCAACGCGCGCCAGACGGCCGGCAACCCGACGGGCGAGCAACGGCCACGTGCCGGGATGGGCGGCGATGATGGCCAAGGCCCGTCTGCGGCTGCCGGTGTCGGCGAGTACGCGTTGGGCATCCAGGTAGTGCACCATGACCTGGTATTCCCGCTCCCGCTGGCTCAACAGCGCGCTCAGCTCCGGCCGGTTCTTGCCCTTCAGCTTGTCCTGGAAGTGGCGGTTGGTTTCCAGGGCGTTGCGGTAGTCGTAGCGCCAGGCGCCGCTGCCTGTGCCGGTCCAGCGGCGGGCAGTTGGGCTGAACGGCAGGGTCCACTCGTATAAAGGCTCGTGCACCAGCCAGCCGCGCCCCCCGCCGGCGAAGAACTCCATCATGAAGTAAAAGTCCTCGGCCAGCTTGGCGCCGGGGTGGTAAGCGAGGCCGGTGCGGCGCAGGAAGTCCAGGCGCACCATGGGTTTCAGGATCCCGAAGTCGAACGTGCCGCCCGGGTCCGAGTGGGCGATGAAGTCGGCAATCCCTACCATCCTGCCCGCTCCCGGCGCCGCGAAGGCGACGCGGACCACCTCGCCGGTCGCGTCGTCGGAGTGCAGCTGATTGTCGGCAACCAGCTGCACTCCGTGCGCCTCGCCCGCTTCCACCAGGGCTGCGAGGCGGCCCGGCAGGTAACGGTCGTCGGCGTCCAGCACCGCGATCCAGTCGCCGCGTGCGATGGTGGCGGCGTGGTTCATCGCCCGGGCCTTGCCGGCGTTCTTCGGCAGGGCGACGACGATGACGCGCTTGTCTTCGGCCGCCATGGCCTGGGCGATGGCAAGGCTGCCATCGGTGGAGCCATCGTCAATGACCAGCAACTCGAAGGCCGTGAAGGTCTGGTCGAGCACGGAGCGGATGGCGCGCTCGAGCGTCGCCGCGCTATTATACACCGGCAAGGCGACAGTGACTTGGGGCGTCATGGCAGACACGCGGACGTCCCCGCTTGGCCCATTGGGCGCAGCCGGCCCGGCCCTGCATGGGGGGACCACCTCGGACCGGCAACGCGCGTCTTGGCCTGGAACATGCGCAGTGAATGGCCCAGGACCCCGGCTGGCGCAAGGCAGCCGCCGGCAGCCGTTGGCAAATGCTGCTGGCCGGCGTTGCTGGATCGGCTTCGCCGCATTGCTGCTGAAGGCTGGCTCATAGCCGGCTTGCCCCTTCACGCACTCTTCGGTCCCTCCTGAAGCCTCGCCCACATGTCCTGAACCGCCTGGGTGACCTGCCCGCTTGTGATCGCATGCAGGCACCTCAGGCCGATGGGGCAGGGTTCGCGCAGCCAGCAGGGCGCGCACGGAAGCGGCGTGTAGAACTCGACGTTCCCGGCGTAGTGCGTGTTGACCGGGTGCTCGAAGCCGCCGATGACCACGACGGATGGGACGCGGACGGCCGCGGCTATGTGCATCGGGCCGGACACCGGTCCCACATAGATATCCGCCGCAGCGATGGCGGCGACAAGCTCCTTGATGGTGGTGCTGTCCCGCAGGTCCAGGTGGCTGTCAGCAAGGACGCCCCCGTCTGCGCCGTCCCTGTTGCCGACCTCGATCACCGACCCGAACCGGCAAACATTGCCGATCAGCTCCGTCCAAGACCGGTCCGGCCAGTCCTTGTTCGGCGTGAAGCGGCTTGCACGCCGGGTGGCGACGACCCAGGGGCGCGGCAGGTTCTTCCAGGCGCTGGCGTAGCGCGCGACGATGTCCTGGTCCACCACGCAATCCGGCTGCGTATCCGTTACGCGGACTCCCAGCTTGTCGCCGATCAGCCTTGTGATGTGGACCGGCGACGGTACGATGTGGGTGTATTCGATGAACAGCGCCCCCTCCGGCATGGCGGAATAGGGGTGGACCTCATCAATGTAGGGAAGGCCGTGCACCAGGTCCGTGAACTTCGTGTAGAAGTTGATGCGGCCATGCGGGTTCACCCGCTTCAGCTCGCGCAGGGCGGGGGTGAACATCAGCACATCTCCGATTCCGGCATCGCGGGCGATGTGCATCACGGGCTGGTGCGCCGGGCTGCTGAACGGGATGGGATACAGGACCGTCCGCGCCAGGATGCCAGACCGTGTCAGGGCCTGGCGCCGGAGCGTGGCACGCAGCTTGCCCTTGATGAGGGGAAACTTCATCTCGCCTCGTAGTTCAGTACCGGGCGTGGGCCTGGTGCTATCGGCTGAGATTGGAAGCCGCTCATTGCGAGCCGCGCAGCATCGTGGCTATTCAGGACCACGTGAAGAGGCTCATCGGCCTCTGGATTGCCACGTTGCAAGGACGGTTCGCGATGGCGCGTGCTTGCGTAGGCGCCGGTCACCGGATGCAGCAGTTGGCAAAATCGGGAGCTGGCCGAAACGGCGGCCATTCCGGTGCAGGTCCGGCCAGTCGTGCCGCCGGCACGCCGCAAAAATCCAGCGTCCCGTGCCAGTTAGGCACTTAGTTCGCCGCCCAATCCGCGACGCGGCGCTTGATCGCCGGCACGACCCGGAGATGCAGCGGCTTCTTTGGGTCGGGCAAGGCGAAGCGGGTCGGCAAGGCCCCGAACTCCTCAGGATACGGCGCGGGGTCCGAGGCTGGGAACAGGAAAGGCTCGCCCATCATATGCAGCCACAGACGCTCCAGGATGTAACCATAGGCTTTGTGGCCGTTCGCGGCCTCCAGCGCGAGCTCCAGGCTTCGGCGCGGCATCTGCTTGAGCCGCTCCTGCCGCACGGCGAAACAAGCGCCGTAGGAGTAGCGGCCGACGAGGTGGCGCTCTGCCTCCTCCGCCAGTCCAGCCCATTCGCATCGCCGCAGGAAATGACTGGCGATGTTCACCCCCTCCGGCAGGCCGTGGAGGTGCAGGTACCAACTCCCCATCGTCCTCGCGCCGGGATCGAAGAATTGCAGCGGCCCCCAGTTTGCCAAGGAGAACACCTCGGGCCGCACGCGCGCGTTGCCGATGAAGCCGCTCGTTTCGCGGGTCAGGATGCTTTTTGGCGGCAATTCCTTGGAAGCGATCCAGCGCCAGGCCAGCGGCTGGATATCCTTCCATTGGCGCCACTGACCGAGCAGTGCGATGATGTCCGGGCTGTGTTCGAACGGGTCGCCCTGCAGGAACACGGTGAAGCCGTCCCCGAATTCGGTCTTGTTCAGGATGTGGCGGAGCACGGTGTCCGACTCGCGGCCGCTGTTGGCAAGCGCGACGATACGGTCGGCCCGTTTAAGGGCAGGCACGGACGTGATCTCCATGCCTTTGTTGTAGATGGTGACATCGAAATCGCCGGGTATGTCGCCCACCCAATCCAGGTTCTCCGAATAGCGGGCGATCACAACCTCGCTTCTCATGTGCCTCACCCCTACTCGACCCCTCGCCCCCAAGCGGGCTAGCAACAGGAAAACATCTACGTTCGGAAGACGAACGAACCCAAACCCGGACCCTATACCCTCCACTGGGCAGCTAGCCAAGGCGCGTATGCTGCAACGCACAAAAAGGTGCTATGCGTGTCCGGCACCGGCACAATAATAAACCGGGTAGCCGCAGCCGCTACGTCGTCCTCCATCCGGGTCGCCTAGACGGTATCCGGAACAAGCCAGCGTAGCCGCGCATTGATCCCTACAGCAACGCCCATTACAGCGGCAGGTTCATCCCATCCACCCGGCCGCCTCCGTCCCACAGCACCACCACGCTGCGCGACGCCGGCGCCAGCTCGATCCGCTGCAACAGGTCCAGCGGCGTGCCTAGCAAATACGCCAGCACCGCCTTCAGCACGTCGGAGTGCCCGACCAGCACCGCTTCACCATCCGGCACCGCCTGCCTTACCCGGGTAACGGCAGCGAGCGCCCGGGCCTGGGCGGCGACCATCGTCTCTCCACCGGGTGCCGGCGCCAGGCTGCGGCAGCGGTTCCATGCGTCCCAGGCAGGGTCGGCGGCAAGGGTGTCGAACGTCTTGCCCGTCCAGGCGCCGAAATCCAACTCGTCCAGCCCGGCATCCGTCAGCACCGGCAGCCCGTGTCGGGCGGCGATGGGTGCCGCGGTATCGTGGGCACGCTGCAACGGGCTGGACAGCACGGCGCGGATTGGCCGGGCGGCCAGCGCGTCAGCCAGGGCGGCAGCCTGCACCACTCCCTCCGCGTTCAGCGGAACGCCGGGCATCCGTCCCGCGAGGACCCGGCCCAGCAGGCCATGCGCCGCGTGGCGCACCAGGTGCAGCGTAGTGGCCAACGGTCAGGCTGGGATGGCGGACTCGGCGAATACGTCGTCCAGCCGTGGGTCCCATAGCTTGACGCCGCCGGTGATGCCGGCGTCGTTAGACACGGTCCGCACGTCGGACGGCAACTCGAAGTCCACCAGCTCGGCGTCGCCGCCGCCGATATAGAGCATGTCGAAGTTGATCATCGTCCGCAGTTGGTCCAGCACACGCTGCACCCGGCGGCGCCACCGCTTGCGCCCGACCTTCCGCGCCGCCGCAACGCCGAGATACTCGTCATAGGTCATGCCTTTATGTGCGATGTGCTGCCCCATCTCTAGGTGTGGCGCCAGGCGGCCGTCGTCATACAGCGCAAAGCCGAAGCCGGTGCCCAGCGTGATCACGCACTCCACCCCGCGCCCGGTGATCACGCCCAGACCCTGCACCCGCGCATCGTTCAACATGCGGACTGGCTTGCCGAGTGCGTCATGCAGGGCGCCGCCGAGGTCGAACCCGGCCCAGGCCGGCGTACCCAGGTTCGGCGCCGTGTGCACTACGCCACCGCGCACCACGCCGGGGAACCCGATCGAAACCCGGTCGAAGCTGCCGGCCTGCCCGGCGATGCCCAGCAGCGCCGGCACCACCGCGACCGGCCCGGACGGATGCGGCGTCTTGACCCGGCGGCGGTCCCCGACCATCGCGCCATACTGGTCCAGCACCCCGGCTTTCAGCCCGGTGCCGCCGATGTCGAGCGTGAGGGTCAGCGGGTTGGACGAGGCGTCGGTCATGTCTTCTCCAGGACGCGCGGGCCTGCAGGCGTGCCGGCGATGACGCGGGTGGCCATGCATATGAACAGGCCGGTCTCCACCACGCCGACCAGCGCCTTCAGGCGCGCATGAAGGGCGGCCGGGTCGGGGATGCCGCCGTCGAAGGCGCAGTCGGCGATCAGGTTGCCGCCATCGGTGCGATAGGGGTCGCCCCCCCAGGACACAGCGCGCAGGACCGGATCGGCGCCCACGTCCCGCAAGTAACGCAGGGTGGCCTCGTGCCCGAAGGCGACGATCTCCACCGGCAGACGCACCTTTTGCCCCAGCGCCGGCACCAGCTTGCCCTCATCCACCACGACCGTCATGCGCCGGCTGGCTGCGGCGACGATCTTCTCCCGCAGCAGCGCGCCGCCCAGGCCCTTGATGAGGTCCAGCGTGCCGGTGTGGACCTCGTCTGCGCCGTCTATCGTGAGGTCAATGCTGTCGTGGCTGTCGAAGCCTGCCAGCGGGATCCCGAGACCCCGCGCCTGCGCCGCCGTGCGCTCGGAGGTCGGGATGCCGACGATCCGCAATCCCTCCCGCACCCTGGCGCCCAGCAGCTCGACCGCGATGGCTGCGGTGGAGCCGGTGCCGAGGCCCAGCACCATGCCGTCCTGCACCTCTGCCACCGCGGCGGCGGCGGCCTGGCGTTTCATCTCCGTTTGGTCCATCAGCCCATTCCCAACTGCGCCGCCAGGTCCCGGACCACCTGCTGCGGCCGCGGCTCGACGGAGGCGACGAGGGGATGCTCATCCGGCCCCGGCTCCTCCAGCGCGGCGAACTGGCTGTCCAGCAAACCCGGCGGCATGAAGTGTCCCTGCCGCGCCGCCTGACGCTGGCCGATCAGCTCCTTGCTGCCCTTCAGGTAAACCAGCAGCACGTCGGGACGGTCGCCGACCAGGATGGCGCGGTAGGCCCGCTTGAGCGCCGAGCACGCCAGCACCCCATGCCGCCCGGCGCCGCGCGTCGCGTCTATCCAGGCGGCCATGCTGTGCAGCCAGGGCCAGCGGTCCTCGTCGGTCAGCGGCGTGCCGCCGTGCATCTTGGCGACGTTGGCGGGCGGGTGGAAGTCGTCGCCGTCCTCGAACTCCCAGCCCAGCCGGCCCGCCAGCAGGGCGGCGATGGTGGTCTTGCCGGAGCCGGACACGCCCATGACGACCAGCACGGCGGGCTTCGGGGCGTTCGCGTCGGTCATCATCCATCCCGGGGCCGGAGCGGCCGATGTTGACATTATCCCGTGGCAGCCCGGTCTGTGAACCAATGCAGCTCGCCTGCCGGGTGGTAGCGCCCCGCCGGCAAGGATGCGTCCCCGCCGCGCACCTGCGCCAGCACGCCCCGCTTGTCCGCACCGGCCACCAGGAAAACGGCATGACGGCAGCTTTCCAGTGCCGGGTAGGTCAGGGTGATGCGCGTCGGCTCACCGGCCGGCGTCACCGCTGCGGCCCAGGCCGTACGCTCCTGCAGGACGGGGGTGTCCGGGAACAGGGACGCGGTGTGGCCGTTGGTGCCCAGGCCCAGCAGCACTACGTCGAACAGCGGCTGGCCCGGCTGCAGGGTCTCGGCGCCATAGAAGCGCTGCAGCTCCGCCTGATACAGTCTGGCGGCGTCCTCGGCGGATATCCCCTCGGTCGGCACGGGATGGATATGGTCCGGCGGCGCCGGCACGTGGGACAGCATCGCCTCTCGCACCATGCGGAAGTTGTTCTTGGCGTCGTCCTGCGGGACGAAGCGCTCGTCGCCCAGGAACCAGTGAACGCGGTCCCAGGGCAGGCGCGCGGCCAGGGGCGGATGCGCCAATATCTCATACATCGCCTTTGGCGTGGACCCGCCGGACAGCGCCACCGCCAGCCGGCCCGGCAGGGCGGCAAGGGTGTCCGCCAGCCATCCCGCGGCAAAGACGGCCAGGGCGGCGGGGTCGTCCAGCACGGCGTCCGTCATGCCGCGGCCCCTTTGGCGGCGCCTAGGATGCGTCCACGTGGCAGGATCAGCGTGTCCACCGCCTGCGCCCAGCCGTCGGCGTCGTTGCGGCCCGTCACTGCCGCGGCCTTCACCTGCACGGCGGGCGTCGCGTTGCCCATCGCCACGGCATAGCCCGCCACGCCGAACATCGGCACGTCATTCTCCATGTCGCCGATCACCGCGACCTCCTGCAGGTCGAACCCGAGGTTCGCCGCCAGCGCCCGCACGGCGTTGCCCTTGTTGGCGTCGGGGTGCGTCACGTCCAGGTAGTACTGCTGCGAGCGGTGCGCCGCCGCCGCGCCGCCCAGCATCTCCTGCAGCTCATGCTCGACGGCGGCCAGCTTGGCGAAGTCGTCGCTGACGCCGACGATCTTGCCGGCCTGGCCGGCATAGGGGTGCAAATCCGGCACGACTCGCTCGTTGAAGCGAACGGTATGGCGTTCCAGGTCAATCCGCGGACCCTCCGGGTTGGTCAGCAGCCATTCGTCGGCGGTGAACAGCCAGGCGTCCACGCCGCGCCGGGCGAACAGGTCGAGGCCCATGCGAACCGCATCTTCCGGCACAACCTGCTGGCTGATGACCGTGCCATCTGGCGCCAGCAGCGTGCCGCCGTTGAACCCGGCCAGCGGCGCCTTGAGGCCCAGCGTTTCGGCGATCCAGGTCATGCCGCGCGGCGGCCGGGCGCTGACGATGGCGAGCGCAATGCCGGCGGCCTGCACCCGGGTGGCGGCGGCGACGGTGCTGGGCGTCAGCGACTTATCGGGCTGCACGAGGGTGCCGTCCACGTCGGAGACGAGCAGGCGGATCGGCGTCATGGCCGCTGGCCCTCGCCGCCGCTTCGGGCCACCCCTGCGGTGAGGAGTGCAGCCATCGTGCGCCGTCCCGTTCCGTGTAGGGCGGGAAAGCGTAACGCCCCGCGCCGGGCTGCTGACAGGGTGGCGGGAGGCGCAGCGCTTTCCCATCCCACGGCGAGTATCTGCGGGCTGACGCCCGTCACCGATTGTCCGGGCTTTGCCAGCGCCGCCCGTCTGGTCCGTGGACTGCCATTCCAAGGAACCGCTTTGGTTACGCCCTGAGCCAAATGCTGCGGCAATCCATCCTCCATCGTCAGCAAAACCGTAGGCCGCTCAAACCGCACGGTCCACCGAACCATGGGATTGCGGCCAACGCTGCCGGGCAGCAAGCGTCGCCTGCTTCGGCAACGCTCCTGCGCCCGGCGTCGCCCGGCCTCATGCCTTTACGGTGGAAGCCTCGTAGATCTGCTTGATGGCCGACGCCAGCGCCGCGTCGAACTCGGCGTCGCTCATCGAAACCTTGAGGGTCTCGGTCAGGGCGCGCGAGAAGCTGGCGATCATGCCGTGGTTTGCGGCAAGGCGCTGGCAGGCATCGGTCATCTTGTAGCCGCCCGACAGCGCGACGACCCTGGCCACCCGGTCATGCTTCATCAGCGGCGCGTAAAGGTCGGTGACGTCGGGGATCGTCAGCTTGAGCATCACCTTGCGCCCCTCCGGCAGCGCGTCGAGGTGCCGGGTCAGCTCCTGCAGCAGGATCGCCTCCGCGCCGGCCTTGTCCGGGCTCTTTATCGAGACTTCCGGCTCGATGATCGGCATCAGGCCGTGCCGGCTGATCTGCTCCGCCACCTCGAACTGCTGCGCCACGACGGCGGCGATGCCCTCCTTGGACGGCAGGTTGATGACCGAGCGCATCTTGGTGCCGTAGATGCCGAGCGGCACCGCCCGGGCGAGCAGCGCGTCAAGCCCCGGGTTCGGCTTCATCACGCTGACGCCGTCCTTCTCGGCCTCCAGCCCCTTGTCCACTTTCAGGAAGGGGACGACGCCCCGCTCCTGCCACAGGAAATGCGGGACTGGCTTGCCTTCGGCTTGGCCATCCATCGTGCCCTCGAACAGGATGGCGCCGAGGACCTTGTCTCCGGTGAAGGCGGGCGCGGTCATGATGCGGACGCGCATCTCGTGCATCAGCTGGAACATCTCGGCGTCGCCGCTGTAGGCGCTGTCCGCGATGCCGTACAGGCGCAGCGCGCCGGGGGTGGAGCCGCCGCTCTGGTCGAGCGCGGCGATGAAGCCGTCCCCCTTGTTCATCCGGGCCATCATCTTCTCGGTGTCCATCATTCCGACGCTATCCATGATTTTTGTCTCCTTGTGGTGCTGCTACGCTGGCAGGGCAGGGCGCCGCAAGCCGCCTTATCCCGGCGGCAGCGCGCGCAGTCCTGCCGGTTCCATCATCGTCCCTTGGACGTGGCGGGCAATCTGCGGCCTGGCGCCGTGCCCGGCAACTCCGCGCATGGCAGCAGCCGCCACGCGACCCCGGCTGCAGCTACCCCCGGTGATCAGCCAGGCGCCGCGCCGGCTGGCGGCTGCGCGTGGACCCGGTGCTGCCGCCGTGGCTGCCGGACCCGACCCTTGACCGGCCTGCCGGCCGAGGCTGCACACCCTGAACCTGCGGTTCTGGCAGCGGGATGGCGGGACCGTTTACGAGGCGCTGCGCGGCGACGCCGGCGTGGTCGTCCGGCGTCGTTTCGACTACCTTCCGGCGCTGGCCCGATCGCCCGCACCTGCGGCAAGCTGCGTTTGGACCGCACCATGCAGGGCCGGGGCGCTGTGTCAGCTCCGGCCGGGCTTTCCTGCCGGCGTGGGGTCGAGGAAGGATGCAGCAATGCCGTTGCGATCATCGCAAAACGCCGGGGATGCAGACCCCGGCCTGGACGCCGGGACGGGGGCGGGGCCATGACCATGCCTGACCCGGCTGCGGAGTGGCTTGAACCCGACGGGGCTGGCGGCTTCGCATCCGGAACCGCGGGCCTCGTGCGTACGCGGTGCTACCATGGGCTGCTCCTTGTGGCCGTGACGCCGCCAACCGGGCGCGTGGTGCTCGTGAACGGGATCGAGGCCTGGCTGGACACGGAGACCGGGCCGGTGACGCTCACCAGCCAGCGCTACCAGCCCGGCGTCATCCACCCGGACGGCGCGGATCGCCTGATCGCCTTCGCCGCCGACCCCTGGCCGGCGTGGACCTATGACCTGCCAGGCGGCGGGCGGCTGGTCCACGACGTTTTCGTCGCCATTGGCAGCGGCCAAACCTCCCTGTGCTGGTCCCTCACCGGCGGCGGAGCGGCAACGTTGCGCGTCCGCCTCCTGCTGTCCGGACGCAGCTACCACGCCCTGCATCACGAGAACCCTGCCTTCAGGTTCGATCCGGTGGACCAGGGACCGGAGAAGGTGACATGGCAGCCCTACCCCGGCCTGCCCGCCATCTCCGCCCACGGCGGCTCCTACCGGCACGATCCCGTTTGGTATCGCCGGTTCCTGTACTCGGAAGAACAAGCGCGCGGCCTGGCGAGCGAGGAGGACCTGGCATCCCCCGGCATCCTGTCGTTCGACCTGGCCGCGGGCGACGCGACGCTGGCCCTGCGAACCGACCGCGGCCCGGCCCGACTGGTGGCGGACTTGGCCTTGCAGGAAAGACGGCGACGCGACGCGGAACCGCCCCTGCACCGCTCGGCGCTGCGGCACATGGCGACCCGCGGGGACGGCTGCACGGTGATCGCGGGCTTTCCCTGGTTTTCCGACTGGGGCCGGGACACCTTCATCGCCCTGCGCGGCATCCTGCTCGCCACCGGAAGGCACGCCCTTGCATGCAGCGTGCTGCTGGCCTGGGCGGAGCTGGTGGACGGCGGGATGCTGCCGAACCGGTTCCCGGATGACGACGGCCCGCCGGAATACAACTCGGTTGACGCGCCGCTATGGTTCGTTATCGCGGTGGGCGAGCTGCTGGCCGCCTATCCGGCGTCGCGCGAGAATGCCGGGCGGCTGCGCGCGGCGTGCGTGGCCATCCTGGACGGCTATGCCAGGGGCACGCGGTTCGGCATCAGGCTCGACGGCGACGGACTGATCGCCTGCGGCGCGCCCGGCGTGCAGCTGACCTGGATGGACGCCAAGGTCGGCGACTGGGTGGTGACGCCCCGCGCCGGCAAACCGGTCGAGGTGCAGGCGCTGTGGATCAACGCGCTCGCCGCCGCCAAGAAGTGGGATAGCGGGGCGCGCTGGGCGGCGGCGGAGGCCGTGGCACGGCAGGCGGTGCTGGCGCGATTTCCGGACCCGGCTACCGGCGGGCTGTACGACGTTGTGGACGTGGACGGGATCGCGAGGACGGTAGACGGCCGGGTCAGGCCCAACCAGATACTCGCCGTGGGCGGCCTGCCGCATCCCGTCGTGCCGCCGGACATCGCCGCGGGCATCGTCGCGCTGGTGGAGCGGCGGCTGCTCACGCCGCTCGGACTGCGCACGCTCGATCCCGGCAATCCCGGGTATCGCGGACGCTACGAGGGCGGGCTTTGGGAGCGGGACGGCGCCTACCACCAGGGCACGGCCTGGCCCTGGCTGCTCGGCCCGTTCGTAGAGGCATGGCTCCGGGTGCGCCACGACGCGCCGGACGCCCGCGCCGAGGCCCGGGCGCGGTTCCTGCCGCCGCTGCGCGCGCACCTTGGCGAAGCCGGCCTCGGCAGCGTATCGGAGATCGTGGACGGCGACGCGCCGCACCTGCCGCGCGGCTGCCCGTTCCAGGCCTGGTCCATCGGTGAGCTGATTCGGATCGAGGTTATGCTGGCGGAGTAGCCGTGCCGCCAGCCCCCGACGCTCAAAAGCCTTGCAGGGCGCTCAGCGCCTTTAGGATCTCGGTGGGTTCGGCGCGTTGCGTGAAGTGCCGGTTGGTTATGCTTTCGATGCTGCGGGCCGGCGCCGATGCGCGGGCAAGGCCGGGCCGCGCGCGCGTCAATGGAACGGCCGGGTCAGGCCGACGCGGATCGTCTCGTCCACTGGCAGCGTCTGGGCGCCGGCACCGTCATAAGTCGGCAGCGCGCGGAGCTGCTCGGGCGACAGGTCCATGACCGCGAGATATGGCCCGAGCAGGGCGGTCGCCTCCACCGGCACGGCAACGGGCCGGGCGCCAAGCCCAAGCACGCCGCCGAGGCGGACGACGATCAGCACGGCCCCATCCGGGCGGCGCGCTATGGCCGCAACCCGGCCCAAGACGTCCTGGGCCTCGACCGGGCGCAGAACCTCCTTGCCGAGCAGGTCGCCCACCCGCACCGGCTGCGGGAACCGTGCGGCTGCGCGCGCGGCAAGTGGGGATGCAGGGAGGACGGGCTGCTGCGCCAACGCGGGGGCGCAGGCGAGCAACATGAGGGCAGCGGGTATGCGGCGGAACGGCATGGGGCGGGGCCTCGATATGCAGGACACATGGCGCAGCGCAGGATACTCCATTGCCTGATGCCCGGGCGTCATGCAGTCCATAACCAGAGTTTCAGTGATGGCCGGGACTACCAGGTGCTAAGTATGCCTACCAGCAGAGCACCCGAGGCATCATGAGCGCGACGACCGGCAGCCTGCCCGCACCCCTTCCCGCGTCTGGCCCAGCCCGGCCGGGCCGCCGGCTGCATCCCGTTCCCGTGCGGATCATGCACTGGGCCAACGCCGCCGCCATGCTGGTGATGATCGGTTCGGGGTGGGGCATCTACAACGACGCCGTCATCGTCGGCGGCCTGCACTTCGCCAAGGGGATCAAGCTGGGAAGCTGGGCGGCGCAAAGCCTGCTGTGGCACTTCGCCGGCATGTGGCTGCTGGCGCTGAACGGCGCGGCCTACCTGATCTACGGCGTCGTCACCGGCCGCCTGCGTGAGCGTCTGCTGCCGATACGCGTGTCGGACCTGGTGCAAACGGTGCGCGACACCCTGCACTTCAGGATTAGTCACGACGACCTCACGACCTACAACGCCGTGCAGAAGGTGCTGTATATCGTCGTGATCCTCGCCGGGGTGTCGCAGGTCGTAACCGGGCTGGCGATCTGGAAGCCTGTGCAGCTCGCAGGCCTCACGGCGGTTCTGGGCGGCTTCCAGACGGCGCGGCTGATCCACTTTGCGGGCATGACGGTGATCGTCGGCTTCCTCGTGGTCCATGTCGCCCTGTCGCTGCTCGTGCCGCAAACACTGTGGGCCATGCTGACCGGCGGCCCACGGCTTGCCCCCCGCCCGCCGGTCCCCGGAGCCCGCCCATGAGGTCCCCCTTCCGCCCGGTTGTGCCGCCGGACCCAGCCATCCTCGACAACCACCGGCCCGCCATACGCAGCCTGCAGCGGCGCGGCCTGCTGCGCGGCGGCCTGTCGCTCGGCGCGCTGACGATGCTGACGGGGTGCGACGTGTCGGACGACGGCTCAATCGAGGCCGCGCTGCGCGCAATCTCGAGCTTCAACGACCGGGTGCAGGCGTTGCTGTTCGACCCGGACAAGCTCGCACCGGAATACCTGGCGTCCCAGGTGCTGAAGCCGCCGCGGTTCAACGCCTACTACGACATCGAGAAGGTGCGGCCGGTGGACGGGGACAGGTGGCGGCTGGAGCTGGCCGGGCTGATCGGGAACAAGCGGCCCTGGACGCAGGCTGATTTCGCGGCGATGCCCCAGCGCGAGATGATCATCCGCCACATTTGCATCGAGGGCTGGGACTACATCGGCCAGTGGTCAGGAGTGCCGATGCGCGCCTTCCTGGAGCGGGTGGGCGCCGACCTGCGGGCCAAGTATGTCGCCTTCAAGTGCTACGATGACTACACGAGCAGCATAGACATGGCCACGGCGCTGCACCCGCAGACCCTGCTGGCCACCCGGTATGCCGGTGAAACGCTGGACGATCCGTTCGGCTACCCGCTGCGCCTGCGGACGTCCACGAAGCTCGGCTTCAAGAACCCGAAGTGGATCACCGCGATTGAGGTCACGAACACCTATCCCGGGGGGTATTGGGAGAATCTGGGGTTCAATTGGTTCAGCGGGATCTGACCGGCCACGCCGCCGCTCCAGCCCAGGCGGCGCCCTGCGCGCCGCGTCCAATGCGCGGGTCCGCGGGCATTGCACTGGGATCGGCCGATTGGAGGTCTGCTCGTCACAGGACGTATGGACGCCTTGCCGGTCCTGTCATCGCACAGCTTCCATTCAACCGTGCACGGGAGGGACCATGCGCTACCCGAACCCCATGAACCCCGGCATGTCCGCAATCCGCCCCGCTCCCCGCAGCCACTCCAAATCCGGCATCGGCCGCGCTGTCCGCGCATCCCCCGCCAGCGCCGCCTCCAGCGCCGCCGCGACCGCCAGCACGTAGGCGTCCCCGCCCCGAGGCCCGACGATTTGCAGCCCGAACGGCATCCCCGCCCGGTCCAGCCCCACTGGCAGCGACACCGCTGGGTGGCCGGCCAGCGTCACCGCATACGCCAGCGCCAGCCAATGGAAGTAGCTGCGCGTCCTGACCCCATCAATCTCCGCCGGGAACAGCTCCGACCAGGACCGCGGGCTGATGGTGATGCTTGGCGTGATCAGCACGTCATACCCGGTGAAGAACGCCTGCCACCGGCGATACAGCGCGGTTTGCAGCGTGAACGCCCCGGCGATGTCCATCGCCGAGTAGCCCATGCCCTCCGCCACGTTCGCCCGCACGTTCGGCCCCACGTCGTCGGGACGGTCCCGCACCCGGTCCGCATGGGAGGCAAGGAACGACACCGCCCGCAGCACCTCGAATGCCCGGTCCGCGCCCGAGCAGTCCGGCGCGGCATCGTCCGCCCGCGCGAAGCTGGCGCGGAACAGCGCCGCCTTGTCGGCGAAAACCTCGGCCACGTGCCGCTCGACCGGCGCAAAGCCCAGGTCGTGGGAGAACGCCGCCCGCACCGCCGACAGGTCCACCGGCATGGGCCGGGCGAAGTCCGAGGGGTTACGCACCTGGCGCCCGTGCACCGTCGTCGCCAGGGGGTCGGCCGGGTCGTCGGACACCATCGCCGACAGCAGCAGGCAGGCGTCCGGCACGTTGCGCGCCATCGGTCCCAGCACGGGCAGAGGCGACCACCCATGCAAACGCTTCTCCGAGGGCACCAACCCTGGCGTTGGGCGAAAGCCAACGACCCCGTTGAACGCCGCCGGGTTGCGCAGGCTGCCGCCGGTGTCCGACCCCGACGCCAGCGGCACCATCCCGCACGCCAGCGCCACAGCGGACCCGCCCGAGGAGCCTGCGGCAGACCGCGTGGGATCGAACGGGTTGCCGGTCGCCCCATACACGGCGTTGCGCGTGTTGGCCCCTGCCCCAAACTCCGGCGTGTTGGTCTTGCCCAGCACGATGCCGCCTGCGGCACGCACCCGCGCCACCATGCCGGCATCCGCCGCCGGCACATTGTCCCGGTAGATCGGGCTGCCGTAGGTCGTCCGCAGCCCGGCGGTTTCGTCCAGGTCCTTGATCCCCACCGGCAAGCCGTGCAGCGGCGGCAGCGCGCCGCCCCGCATCACCGCGGCCTCCGCCGCATGGGCCGCCGCCGTCGCCCGCTCGAAGTCGCGGGCGACCATGGCGTTCACGGCGGGGTCCACGGCCTCGATCCGGGCGATGCAGCTTTGCATCAGTTCCACCGGAGACAGCGCCTTGGCACCGATCAGGCGCCGGGCCTCGGTGGCCGGCAGGTCGCAAGGCTCCGTCATCATCAATACCCCAGCGCCATGCCGTCCTTGCGCGGGTCGGACCCGCCGATCAGGACGCCGCGCTCATGGTTAATCCAGATCGCCTGGCCGCCGCCATGCGGACGCTCCACCGGGCCGATGTCGTGGCCCATGCGGGCCAGGGCGTCCAGGGTGGCAGCGGGGATGCCGCGCTCGGCCTCGACCTTGCCGGCGTAGGGAAAAATGCGCGGCAGGTCCAACGCCGCCTGCACGTCCATGCCCCAGTCGAACATGTTGGTCAGCACCAGGGTCTGGCCCATCGGCTGGAAATGCCCGCCCATGACGCCGAACGGCATCACCGCGCGGCCGTTCTTCGTCACCATCCCGGGGATGATAGTGTGCATCGGTCGCTTGCCCGGCGCGATGCAGTTCGGGTGGCCACGCTGCAGCCGGAACCCCATCCCGCGGTTCTGGAACATCACTCCGGACCCCGCCGCCAGGATGCCCGACCCAAATCCCTGGAACAGCGAGTTGATGAACGAGCATGCATTGCCTGCCGCGTCCACGGTGCACAGGTAAACCGTATCCCGGTGCGCCGGCAGCAACGCCTCGCCGGCTGCCGGCAGGTGCGCCATGGCCCGGTCCGGCTGGATCATCCCGCGCAGGTCTGCCAGGTATTCCGGGTCGAGCAGCCGCGCCACCGGCACCTCGGCCTGCGCCGGGTCGGCCAGGAAGGCGTCGCGGTCACGGTAGACCAGCCGGGCCGCCTCAAGGTGCCGGTGCAGCCGCTCCACGCCGAGCGGGCCGCCATGCGCCGGGGGCATCCCATCCAGGATGCCGAGCAGCATCAACACTAGCAGGCCGGAGCCATTGGGCGGGCACTGCCAGACTTCCATGCCGCGCCAGGCCGTGCGGATCGGCTCGACGAACTCGGCGACTGTGCGCCCGGCGGCGAAATCGGCCTCCGTCTGCACGCCGCCATGGGCTTTCAAGGTGGCGGCCATGTCAGCGGCAACGGCGCCCTCGTAGAACCCACGCGCGCCCAGCCGCGCGATGATACGCAGCGTTTCCGCCAGCTCGGGCTGGCGGAACAGGTCGCCGGGCCGTGGCGCGTTGCCGCCGGGCAGGAAGGCGTGGGCGCCGTTGCGGCGCAGCTTATCCACCTGTCCCGCCCAGTCCGACGCCACCCGGTCGTGCACGGGCCAGCCGTCCTCGGCATAGGCGATGGCCGGCTGCAGCAGCTCGTCCAGGCCGCGGGTGCCATAGGCTGTGAGCAGGGTCTCCCAGGCCGACACCGCGCCGGGGATGGTGACGGTGTGGACGGAGGTGTTCTCCAGAGCCGCCAGCCCGAGCGCGTCGAAGTGGTCCATCGTAGCGCCCGCGGCTGCCCGGCCGGAACCGTTCAGCGCGATCACGCCGCCGCCGGCCGGCGCCCACAGGCAGAAGCAGTCGCCGCCGATCCCGGTGGATTGCGGCTCGATCACGCCCAGCACTGCGACGGCGGCGACGGCGGCGTCCAGCGCGTTGCCGCCGCGGCGCATCACGTCCAGCGCGGTGAGCGTCGCTGCCGGCATGGACGTCGCCGCCATGCCGTGCGTGGAATAGACCGGGCTGCGGCCGGGCAGGTGGAAGTCGCGCATCGCCATATCAGGGTTCCTTATGCAGCGGCCGGGGCGCCGTCCGCAGGGCGGGGTACGCCAGCAGGTGCCGCCGGGAAGGGCAAGTCAGCACCAGCCAATGCGCGCCGTCTGTTCAAGCGCAAATCGCCATTGGCCGCCAGCCGAGGTGCATCGTCCTGCATCGCCCTGATTGCTGGCATGGCCCCTGCCCCTTGGCAACGGGGGCCGGCCTGCCATGATGCCGGCCATGAGCACGCCCCCCACGACCCATGCAATCTTCGAGCAGGTGGACATCCGTGTCGGCACCATCACTGACGCCCAACCCTTTCCGCAGGCACGCAAGCCCGCCTTCAAGCTGTGGATAGACTTTGGGCCGGAGATCGGCACCAAGCGGTCCTCCGCTCAGATCACCACGCATTACGAGTTGGCCGCCCTGATCGGCCGCCAGGTCTGCGCCGTCGTCAACTTTCCGCCCCGGCAGATCGGCCCATTCATCAGCGAGGTACTGACCCTGGGGATGCCGGATCCCGATGGCGCCGTCGTCCTGGTGCGCCCGGACCAGGACGTGCCGAACGGAGGACGCTTGTTTTGACCGCCCGCACCTATGCGACCGTCACCTGGGACCAGCTTCACCGGGACGCCCGCTCCCTGGCGGAGGCACTGATGCCCCTCGGTCCGTTCCGGGGCATCGTGGCCGTGAGCCGTGGCGGCCTGATCCCCGCCGCCATCATCGCCCGGGAGCTGGAGTGCCGCATGGTCGAGTGCGTCTCGGTCGCCAGCTATGAGGAAGAAGCGCAGGGTTCGGCCGCCATCCTGAAGCGTCCCGACGCCGCCGGGGACGGGACCGGGTTCCTGATCGTAGATGACTTGGTGGATAGCGGCGTGACCGCCGGCCTGGTGCGCGGGCTGTTGCCCCGCGCCCACTTTGCCTGCTTGTATGCCAAGCCCGCCGGCAAGCGCCTGGCCGACACCTGGGTGGTGGAGGTGCCGCAGGACACCTGGGTGCTGTTCCCATGGGATACGGCACCCTTGTTCGTGCCGCCGCTCGCCAAGCGGGGTTAGGCCTTGCGGCGCACGGTCCGGTGGGCTACATCGCCGCCTCTGGATGCACCCGTAGCTCAATTGGATAGAGCACCAGACTACGAATCTGGGGGTTGGAAGTTCGAGTCTTTCCGGGTGCGCCAGTACATCCCGACATGATCCAGGTTTGGCCGCAAGGCGTCTCATGCGCGCCTATCGCGATGGGGGAAGCATGACCGGCACCGACGACGTCCATTACTACGAGCCGATACATGGCCACGGCCTGCCGCACGACCCGTTCAACGCGATCGTCGGGCCGCGGCCCATTGGTTGGGTGTCCACCCGTGGCGGCGACGGGTCGGTGAACCTCGCGCCTTACAGCTTCTTCAATGCATTCAATTATACCCCGCCGATCATCGGGTTCAGCAGTACCAGCGCCAAGGACAGCCTGCGGAATGCACAGGAGACCGGCGAATTCGTTTGGAACCTAGCGACGCGGGATTTAGCGGAGCAGATGAACATCACCTGCGTCGCCGCGCCGTATGGGACGGACGAGTTCGAATTGGCCGGGCTAACGCCGGTCGCGTCGCGGCTGGTGAACGTACCACGGGTTGCTGAAAGCCCGGTGAATTTTGAGTGCAAGGTATCGGAGATTGTGCGGCTTCGCGGGCACGCCGGGAATCTTGTGCAGGCCTGGCTGGTGTTGGGAGAGGTTGTGGCGGTGCACATTGCCCGGCGCTTGCTGCGAGACGGCATCTTCGACACGTTTGGCGCCGGAGTGATCCTGCGGGCAGGCGGACCGTCGGCGTATGCGGAGGTTAGTCCGGCTACGCGGTTTGACATGTTGCGTCCGCGGTGATGGTGCGAGCTTGACGCAAAAAGGCCGCATCATGTTTTGCCGCGGCTTTTGCTGTCTTGGGGTACATTAGGTTGCGGGGACAGGATTTGAACCTGTGACCTTCAGGTTATGAGCCTGACGAGCTACCGGGCTGCTCCACCCCGCGGTTGTGGCAGCACCTGGTGTGTGTGGCGCTGCGATGTGGTC
>JAABUU010002843.1_pt1 | contig 23646 bp, 46 predicted proteins | sample 5559301 | NCBI WGS metagenome assembly JAABUU01 (sample SAMN10711884, study PRJNA513360) | rock metagenome | isolation source: Antarctica rocks | place: Antarctica: Victoria Land, Richard Nunatak white | reverse complement strand
TATCAGTCGTGATGCACCCTCCCCTACTTCCGGCCACCGAGCCCGCGGGGGCGCCGGAAGCAGGGTAGGGTGCGTCACACCTTACACATCCCCGATCATGGTCCGATACTGCGCAAGCTCCTCCAGGACATGCAGCCTGCGCGGCGCAAGAGCCAATGCTCCCCGCTAGGCCGTTGAGAGGCATGGGAGCACTGCATGCAACTCTCCTTGCGACATGAGAACAAAAACTGTATTGATATGGCTTGCCCCCTCCGCGCAGGCTAGGACCTCCGCCTGACCAGAGCATGGGCCCAGTGCGTATAGGTGCTGGAAGTATGATAGGGTACGTGACAGCTGATACAGAGCCCACAATCATGTCCCACACCATCCAGCTGTTAATGTGTATGCAGCCTGCGCGTCTGATGTTCTGGGTGGTGGTAATGTTGGCAGTCAGCTGCCTGCCAACAAGCGTGCTGGTCCTCAGGAGGCCTGACCTTGCAAAGACCCTGGCGTTGGTGCTGGGTTGGTGCTGGGAGCCTGAGCAGTGCTCAGTGAGCACCCTGGGAGCCAGGGCACCCTGAGCCTGAGCACCGGTGCCCCGAGGCTGCAACATCATCCACCATCCCGTGATGTCCAGGCGGCCTCGGGGGGAACACCCTACTGGCATGTAGCTGTAAATATTCAACAATACACATCAGCCAATGCATGATCGTTCCGCAGGTGGCTGTGCTGTTCAATCACTCGCGTGTGCCACCAGATAGTTCACAACATCAAGTGCTGCTCCCGGGTCACCATGTTCCAGCACCAGGCGGTGCTGGTGGTGGCGGGCTGCTCCAGCGAGCACCTGCTCCCGCTCAACACGACCGGCCTCCCGCCCGCGCTGCTGCCTGTCGCCAACCAGCCGCTCATCACCTACCCGCTGCACACGCTGGAGTCCGGCGGCGTGCATGATGTCCTGGTGGTGCGCCGAGCCACTTTGGAGCGCGTGTCGTTAGCGCTCGTCGAGCGCGCCGGCGCTCCGTGCTTGCATGCAGGAGCCTGAGCTATGCACAACATTGCTCAAAATGCGGATGCAAGACCAGGCAAGGCGGCTGCCTGCAGGTGTGCTGCGGCGAGGACGCAACTCTGCGCGTGAAAGCGTGGGTCAGCAAGCACTACCACGGCAAGTTGGTGCTGAAGGTGCGGTGTAAGCGCGTTTGCTGGCCATGGGTGCGGCTGGAACGGCAGGACTGGCTACTGCTCGTGATGGCCGCCTCCGCACGGTGGCTGGCCGCTTCCAGCGTTTGCCTTTGGCCGTCCTTCTGCAAAAGAGAACCACCAACCTGCCAATGTTCTGGCATTGCTGCAAGTCAGCGACGCTGCAACCTGATGCCGCCCTCCTGGCAGGTGCGCAGCGTGCCAGAGGACACCGACACAGCGCAGGCTGTGCGGCTGGTGGCTGAGGAGCTGCACAGCCCGGATGTGGTTGTCATGGCCGCTGACCTGGTCTGCAACGTGCCGCTACAGGCGCGCTGCGAGCACGCCTGCAAAGTATCTGGCTTGTGTGTCCACAACGTATTACTTGTCAAAACTCCAGCATATGTGCAGTCCCTTGAGGTTGCCTGTGGCTGCCACAAGGTCTGCAAATGAAAGGAGACTTGTGCGAATTGCTGCATAGTGTGCCGCGCGTGCCGGACATCACCAACGGCGCCAGTGACAGGGATGTGAGACGGCACTCGCTCAACCCTCCCTACGCGTCACACTGCCAACACCCCTGCAGCATGCAGCTTCGCGCCCGCCCGCTCAGCCCTGACGCGTGTCCACTCTCGCGCATGTGCAGGCGCTCTTCGCGGCCCACTACGTGCAGGGCAGCGCGTGCACAGCGCTGCTGGCGCACCGGCGGACCTCGCCGGCGACGGAGACGAAGCCGGGCAAGGCGCCAAAGAACGTCGACTACATAGGTGCGCACTAACTCGCCTAGGTTTGTGGTGTCGCTGCTCTTGCTGCTTGCTGGCATGCGCACTGCAATGTGCAGATCCTAACGCACTGGGGCAGGAAGCTGCAGACAAGCGGCAGCGCTGCAGCGAGCCCGCAAGTTCCCTGGCAGGCCTGCCTGCGCATGCCCGGAGTGTAGGCACCCTCGGTCTGGTCGGTGGACTGCGTGTTACAGTCCACCGACCAGACCAAGGGTGCCTAAGCTAATAACGTGGTATTATTCCTCATTATGTCCTTAGGGGTCTGGCGCGCAGGCCTGGGCGCGCGCGGGCAGCGGCTGCTCTTCTTCCTGCCGTCGCCCGAGGCGCGCCGGAACGTGCGCGTGCCGCTCGTGGCGCTGGGCGCCGGCGGGCGCCTCCTCGTGCGCACCGACCTGCAGGCGCGCTGTCAACACGCGCAGCGCCCCATGTTTCGTCTGCTTGCGCAGACGGCTCATGGCGTCCCATACGCATCTATTTGGATGCCAACTTGGAGCCGTCGGTGCAGTTTAGCAACCAGGAGTCCGTAATGTCACGGACGTCATGCAAGCTTTGATGCGTCTGCACGATCACCTTGACACTCCTTGCGCACAACGTGCGGAGCCATGAGGCTGGTACGCCGGGCAAGCCATGCTAGCACTCTTGAGGCGCCGCACTGGTGACTCTGCGACCGGCCGGTGACCTGGTCTGGCATGGCACTGCAGGATCAGCTGGTGTACGTGTTCCGCACAGAGGCGCTGCGCGCGGCGCTCGCCGAGCGGGCCTCTGCCATGAGCCTGCAGCAGGCGCGCTGGCGGCCCCAGCATCCCCGCTCGCGCATCCGGCTCTGATACCCCTTGGAGAACTTGCGTAACGCCGGGGAGGTTGTGCCCATGACCTGCACTCCCCAAGGGAGCTCCGGTACAGCAGCGAGACCACTGGCGGCGTGCACCCAACAAGCTGCTGCCTATGGCCCCTCGGGACAGCAGGATGCCGTGCGTGGTCCTATTACCATGAAATGAAAAGGTGCCCCACCTGCTGATGGATATGGGGGCATGGTATAGAAGTTGGAGGAGCCTAAGTCTTGGTCCCTCCCGTGGCAGGACCTGGTTCCCTACATGGTGCGCCGCCAGTTCTCGGCGGCGGCGCCAGCGCCGCCGCTCGCAAGCGCGGTGCCCGGCCCGCCGCGCGAGGGGTCCGGGGACGCCCAGCCAGGCCCCCAGAAGCCCGAGGGCGGCGAGGAGGGCAGCCGCTGCAGCAGCGCTGCCAGCGAGAGCGGCCCGTGCGAGGGCGACCGGCTGGTCGCGGCGGCGTGCGAGCGGTACCTGGGGACAGAGTCGGGGTTGGGGTTAGGCCCGGAACCCAGGTGCAGCGCCGCGTCCGCCGGCGGCGCCTGCAGCGTGTATGTGGCGGGCGCGGAGTGCTTCTGTGCGCGCGCCGCGTCGGTGCAAGCATACGCGGACATCAACCGGCGCGTACCCTGGGCCGCTGCTCCGTGTGCATTTGTCAGACTTTCAGTGCTGCTCTCGTTTTGGTGTTATAACTGTGTTCGTTATGCGCTGACAGTGAGCACCTGTGATGCACTCACAAAGGGCTGGCCGAACTGAGCGCTGCATTTCACATGTCCCTCTGACAGGGAAGCGGGAGGCGCTGACCTGGCGCAGCAGCTGCCGTATCAGGAGGACGCGCAATGCAAGCAAGCAAACATGCCAGAGGTGGCTGGTGCCTGGCTTGGTGCCGAGTCAGATGACGGCCGCCAGCGGCATGCTGTCTGTGTCTCGGCAGCTGACGGGGCCGGCGCCCGCGCCGGCTAGGGAGGCCGTGGGGCCGGAGCTGGCGCCGCGGCTGCCGCTGGAGGCGCGCGCAAACCCAAAGTACGACAACTTCATGGACGACTCGTGCCAGCTCGGCGCGAAGGCGACCGTGGCCGCCGGCTGCATGCTGGGTCGCGGCACCACGCTCGGCGACAAGTGCTCCGTCAAGCGCAGCGTGCTGGGCCGCCTGTGCAAGGTCGGCGCCGGCGTACGGTGCGCGCTCTGCACAGCCCCCGTCGCCTCACTCTTTGCTCAAGCGCAGGCTGGCAGGCACGCCGCCCTGCTTGACCCATGAGCCGCAAGTCTGCACAGCGACATCACCTGGCCTGGGAAGGCGCTGGGAGGCTGGAGAAGAGGCTGCCAAAGCAGGCAGCGGGGCCGCGCGCGGCAGGATCATCAACAGCGTGCTCATGGACAACGTCATGGTCGAGGACGGCTGCAGCATCCAGAACTCGGTCGTCTGCGCCGACGCGCACCTGAAGGTGCGCTGCTGCGCGCGGGCCCCGCGCACGCCTGATGCATGCATGCATTCTGTGGCCGCATGATGCGCCGCACCTGCCCGCACATGCCGGGACGACCTCCCACAGCCGCGTCACGCTCCATCGCCGACAGCACCCGCTGTGCAAGGGCTGTGCCTGGGGCGCCCTGGTCCGCTGCGAGCGCACCAGGCCTGGTGGCCGGGGCGGGCTCCGCCTGGGGGGCGCAGTCGGCTCTGGGCGCGCGCGGCCCCAGCGCGGCCGCCGCGCGCGCAGGAGCGCGTGGTGCTGAAGGACTGCCAGGTCGGCGCCGGCTACGTGGTCGCTGAGGGCACCGAGCACCGCGACGAGCTGCTGGCCAAGCCGCTGGCGCAGCGCCGCAGCAGCGACGGCCTCCCGGCGCGCCGCGGCTCCGACAGCTGAGGCCGCCGGAGCGTGCGGGCGGCGCGCGCAAGCCTGTAGTGCTGCGGCTCGTGGAGGAGCCTGCGCGTTTCCCTGCTGGAGCGTGCGGTGCAGGAGCCCAGTGCCTGAGCATGTGGCGGCGCGCATGGTCTGAAGTGCTACGTCTCATGGGGAAGCCTGCGGGGCTCTTTGCTAGAGCGTGCGGTTCAGGTGCTCACTGTAAGCGCGCGAGTGTGAAAATGCGCGCTCTGGTGAACGCCCGTGCAACGGGTCGGCCAGTATTCACACTCGGCACTCCAAGTCTGAGTGTCCAGCTCTCGTCTGTTGTTCAGCAGTTGCTGCGCATGCAACCAGATTCTGTGGTCGCCCCAGGGCATGCCATGCATCACGAGCGAGCAGCCCTGGCAGCAACTTCAGTTTGGGCGCCCCAGCTCCCAACATGCGCGCATGCGTGAGCTGCAGCCATGTACCCCCGCCTCAGAGCATCTGAGGGGTCACGTGGTAACGGAGTGTGCTGCCCTGTTCCAGTCATGCGCAGTGGGCCTGACACGCACGCACAAGCCACAGCACCATAGGCACGTACGTGCGGGCAGCATGCATGCTGCCAGGCACGGCCTGTTCCCGCCAGGGCCGGCCGCGCCGGCGCCTACGCGAAGGCTGGGCGGACAGCATCAGTTGTTCTCGGGGCGCCCGGACGGCCATGTGGCGTCGCGCGCCGGCGCCAGCACCGCGCGCACCTCCGCCAGCGCCTCCTCCTCGCGCGCCGTCAGCGGGGCCGCCGCGGACGCCACGCTCGCCCGCACCTGGGCCCAGCCTGGCCCTTCAGTCAAGGCCCTATCATGATGCGAGCACGTGCAGCGGTGCTAATTGCGGGCCTGCAATGGTGCCGGCGTTTCCAGCGCTCCATGTGATGTGCGCTTGCATGTCCGATTAGCACCTCGGCCATGGCATGCGGGAGCCAGCGCCGCACAGGTGGCTCTGCAGCACAGAGCCCGGCGCATGGGCGTGGAGCCCTAGGCCGGGCGAGGATGCAGGGCCGCCGATGACACTCAATTGGAGCCATGTCAAGGCGTCTGCTGCCAGCTGACAGGGAGCGCACCTCCTCCGGCTTCCGGAAGCCGACGAGCGACGTGGCGATGCGCGGCTCCTGCACTGCGGCCTTGATGGCCAGCGTGGGCAGGTCCACGCCGAGCTCAGCGGCGCGCGCGGCGGCCTTTGCGCACATCAACCTGAGCTCCTCGGGCGCTGGGTGCCATGGCGGTGGCCCCTGCACGTGGGGTTGCTGTGCTCAGCTACGCATCATGCTCACTATAGCTGTGCTTAGTTCTCGTACACCACTGCCACCGCACCTACACACAAAGCCCTTCTGGGCATGCTGGCCGTCCAGTGCATGAGCCGCCAATGCAGAACCACATGTCATGCGATGTACCATGAGCATAACAGCAGCATCTGGAGTGAAGGGCTTTTCTTGACTTGCAGGTGAGACCAAATACTTGTCACTCATCGACGATGATATGCTCCCCACACCTGTTGGACTTGCCACGCATCTGCAACGAAAGGCACACTCACCCAGCCAGGCCAGGTTGTTAGGAGCGGGTCCGCGCCTCATGCGTGAGCAGCCCCATGGAGAGCACGGATGCGTTGATGACGCCCACGCCCTTGCCCTGCAAGTAGGGCAGCAGGCCCTCCAGCGTGCGATCGAACAGCGTGTGGTGGCAGTATGACAGCACTACATCCACCAGCCCCTCGGGTACCCTGCGCACCGGGCGAAAGCCCTTGAGCAGCAGTCGGCAAGCACACGTTGCACACCAAGGTAGATAACGTCCTTCCACTTTATTGGGTCCCGATCTGGACCACATGTGGGCATTGTACTGGCCTGCGGTGCAGCAAACCTGCCCACCTTCAACCCCATGGTACAAAGCTTCGCGTGGAATGATTCACATGCAGCCCATGTCACAGCATGTGGCAGCAAGACGGCGCCCTTGGGCATATAACACACACAAGAAGGTCAGGAATGGTGTGCATGCAAGGGGCATAGCGGAAGAGCTGTAGGCCGCCAGATGGCGCGCCCGTGTCGCAGAGTGCGCTAGCGCGCGCGCGCCTGTCGAGGATGCGGCGGTACACCTTCAGCGGCAGGCCCGTGAAGCCAATGAAGCGCACCAGCCCCTGCTCCTTCAGCTTCTGCAGCGCCGGCAGCGTCTCATTTATCACCTGCGCGGCGGTGCTGTGTCAGCAGTGATCGACTCTGACGTTTGTGGCAGAGGTCAACATCCTGACATCCTGCTGTCTTTCCTGGGCGGTGAAATACGCTTCAAGGCATCGTCGAGAGTGTCGTGAACGCTCAGCCTTCCTTCAGCCTTGCTGTTGTTTGGTGCCTGTACTGTATACAGATCCCTCATAGACCCCTATGTTTATCCCAGCCCCTACTCTCTTACATTATGGATGCAATGGTAAAGCAGGCCGGCCACCTGCCTATGTCTTGCGGAAATAAGTAAGATCCTTGCAGCGATGTCAGAAAGGTGGCAAGAGTGCGACACAAAAGGGTAGCATAGAATAAAAGTCACATGCCGACTGCGAGCGCACAGCAGGGGAGCTGAGGCACTGGCAGGCATGGCAGGCTTGCAGCTGCGGCAGCAGGCGCGCCTGGTCCAAGGAGCCAAACTCGACGTCGTGCGCCTGCACGATGTCCAGGTAGTCCAGCCCCAGCCGCCCCAGGCTCTCGTGCACGCTGGCTGTCACTCGCTGCGCACTGAAATCAAAGTCCTTCTCCTCCAAGCCATACCGCCCGACCTGCGCTACTCCTCAGTGTATCAGGCTCCATGCACTCCGCGAGCCTAGGAGTGTTGCCGTAAAGACAGAGCGCAGCCACTGACATAGGTGTGACTGCAGCAGAGGGCAGTAGAACAGGTTACTGCATGCATGTGAAGGCTGCCTGCAAGTCAGGTTGAACGCAGTAGCGTGCAATAGCCGAGAAGCACCTTGGTGGCGACGTATATCTGGTCGCGAGGCAGGCTCTTGAGCGCTCGGCCCAGGACCTTTTCTGACCGCAGGTCGCCATAGTATGGCGACGTGTCGAAGAGGTTTATACCTGTATGCGCACCGCAACATACTCCAAGCCTGAAATAGTTTTGACTGCAACTTGATACAGACTGTCAAGCGATATCTCCAGGCAAACTCAGCAAGTGTGAGGTGACTGCTTCAGCGCTGTTGAGTCACTATCGGTGTTTTCCTCAGCTCCAAGTGTTACTATGCACTTTAACCAGCATGCGCCGTCAGTACATGCACTGTTAGACAGGCAGCAATAGTATACAGCCAGCAGTGTCTGCTATTGTTTTCAACCTGTGCCAGGACAAGGGGGTGGTTCCGCACCTAGCTTAAATGCTTCGTGCACAGCCTGAATGCACAGCTCCTCAGAAGTGTCTCCGTATACGCCGCCCAGCGGAGCAGCCCCAAAGGATATTGCTGACACCTGCACGTTGCTTGTCAGCACAGCTCCAGTGCCAGTGCTGCAGCACCAAGCATCATCAAGAATCAGTCCATGTATGGCGCACCTCCAGTCCAGTGCGGCCCAGGGGCCTCCTGGGCAGCTGAAGGGCCATGATGAAAGGTTCCGGGGCTGCGCAAGCAAGTCAGGCCAATGCGCCTCGCATGTGCCAGATGGTTGCAACCAGTTAAGTAGGCCAGATGGGTACGACCTCGAGGTGCAAGCAGTCCCTTCAAACTCGCTTTACGAGCCCGAGTATGACAGGGACTGGCCACAAGGTGTGTGCGCTGTGCTCAGAGACGAGCTGAGATGTAAACAGAGCATGGCTATTGATGCCAGCCTGGTTGCAGCCTTGGAGCGTCTGCTATTTCCTGAAGGAGGCAGGGGACGCACGTGCTTAGCCTCTCAGCTGCACCAGTTGGCCAGCGCACTAGAGCTCGAAGAGGCCAATGAAGACACTGAGCCGCAAGGTGCAAGTGGCGGCAGTGTGTGCGCACCGCCGGGCTGCTCCGCAGCTCCCGGCAGTGGTGGAGGAGAGGGTCCAGCCGACTGCAACGCCGCAGGGACCTTGGAGCACCAGCCCGAGCAGCCTGCAGCACAGGAGCTGCTGCCGCCGTGCAGCGCCCCCGCCACCTGCTCTGCTGCAGACAAGCCAGAAGGTGCAGTGCCCAACCAGCAGACACCGAGTACCCGACCAGCAGTGGCCGAGTGAAACTGCCTGTGCAAGACTTTTTTACAAGTACACAGGCTACAGTTGCTCAAACTACTGCTTGGATGCAGGTTGTGAGCGTAAAACACCCTTCTTGCAAGCATACGAGCAGCGCTACGTCGCGCTGGAGGTGTACTACCTGGGCTGGCAGTACCACGGCTTTGCGTCTCAGACCGACACCCAGGCAACAGTGGAGGTGCTGGCTCCCCTGGTGTGCTCAAAGACAGACAGGTGACAATTGTGAAGTACTTCTCATGCACATTGCCCTGCCTGAGAGCCAACTCTTCGAGCGTGACCCCTGCAAGACAGCAGCCCCATCGGCACGGCGTCTGCCGCGCACTCATGGCTCAGCCAGGCGGTGCCAAATCCTGCACAGCTGCCACGCATGGCCACAGCGAGCTGTGCATGCAGGGCCAGCTGTTCGCCGCGCTGCGGCGTACGCGCCTGGTGGAGGAGGGTCTGGGCTGGCAGGCGCTGCAGTACTCGCGCTGCGGGCGCACCGACAAGGGCGTCTCCGCCCTTGGCCAGGCGCGGCCGCTGAGGCGCATGCTGTGTGAGCGTCAGTGCGGTGCCACAACGTCCCGCAAACACTTTACAACACATGAATGAGCTCGACACGCAATACGCCGACAGGCACAAGCTGCTGTCAGAAGTCTGCATGATTTCATGCAGTAGCACCGCTTCCAGGCCGGTGCTTCGTAGAAGGTTGCAACCAAGCTGCGGTGTGGTCGCTGCCATGGAAAAGGCTGCACGTGCCAACACACGGGCCGCCCAAGCAGCGCGGTATGCCTGAAGCTGGGATTTTTACATGCGGGTGCGCTTGACGGTGCTCAAGCGCACACCCGCGCCGCCGCCGCCGCCAGGTCGTCGCGCTGCGCGTGCGCTCGGCCGCGCGCGCGGGCCAGGCGCTGCCGGCGCCCGGCCGCGAGCTGGACTACGCGGCGCTGCTCAACCGCGCGCTGCCGGCCGACATCCGCGTGCTGGGCTGGGCGCCCGCGCCGCCGGGCTTCAGCGCGCGCTTCAGCACGCGCCACCGCACCTACCGGCGCGCGCCCGCCAGCATCACGCACGTCCTCGTTGCCGTGCTGACCATGAGGCGCACGACCTGGCACAACTTCCAGCCACCAGTCAGAGTGCGGTGTTCCCTAGCTTGTATAGTGCAGCTTCAAGCGTGGCTGCGCGCTGGCGCCCTCGACTGAGACCCAAGAGCTAAGGCCCTCAATGCAGCAGGCCTGGCTGTTGGATGCAGGCTGTGGGCCTCCACTTGCACACCCACCACGTGCTGCTCAACTGCGCGCACGCCTGGTTGGTAACACCCAGCCTTGTGCGCCCGCGCCCGCGCGCCCGCGTGACGGCGGCGGCCGCGCAGGTACTTCATCGCCCAGGACGGCAGCCTGGATGTCGCCGCCATGCGCGCGGCGGCGGCCCTGCTCATCGGCGAGCACGACTTCCGCCACTTCTGCAAGGCCCGCTCGGCGCCCTGGTCCCCAGGGACAGACGCCCCTGCCTGATCCAGCGGTCCTGCCGTGGTGCTCAGCAGAAGCGCCTGCCATCTGCCGTCCTCCCCGCCTCCGTCCGTGTCATGGAGCTTCGATTCTCCCCGGGCTCCACAGCCTGGCATCGGCTGTGTCAGGGACTCGTTGCACGGCCAGTGCATGCAAGTGAGCCTGCTCCTCACTGTGCAGTTGAGCATCGGAATACGCTTTGCCATGCAGCAGGTGAACGGCGTCAGGTGCAATGGCGGACTATCTGTTCATGCGACCCTGTGCGCGCCATGGAAGCAAGGGCCGTCAGCGGGCCGCCTGTGCGCAGGTCGATGTCAGCAAGGCGAGCAGCTTTCGGCGGCGCATCCACGAGGCGAGCGTGCTGGAGCTGCCCGGCGGCGGGGGCCCGGGCGGCGGGCCCGCGCTGCTGGCGCTGCACCTGCGCGGGACGGCCTTCCTGTGGCACCAGGCGCGCGCCGGGGCCCGCCGGCAGGCGGCGGCGAGCTCGCGCGCATGCCATGATCGGCATGCGCGGTGCCCGCATTGAGCGGGGCTTCGGCTGCCTGCTGTGTTGGCAGGCTGCACGTTGGCGCTGCCCGTGCTGCGTTGCTGCTCTGCTTCAAGTGCTGGGATGCGCCAGAGGTGTGCCCGCACCTTGCTGTGCGGACGGGGGTCCTGGCACGGGCATGCAGGTGCGGTGCATCGCGGCAGTGCTGCTGCTGGTCGGGCGCGGCCTGGAGGCGCCGGGCGTCGTGGCGCGCCTGCTGGACACGAGCGGCCAGCCCGGCAAGCCGCAGTACTGCCTGGCGCCCGAGGTGGGGCGCGCCGAGCATGCCACTGTGAGTATGTTTGGGCGAGAATATAGCAGGGGATGCATGGGTGGCCAGCCTGGCGAGCTGCTACCCTGCCGGGCGTGTGAGCAGGGCAGTTACAGTGCAGGTGCTGCCGCTTAGCAACACAACATTGCTTCAACTAGCTCTCACGGGGAAGTGTTCTCAGGTGCTGCAGGTTCGTGATTTTGTTACCAGGTCGGGGATGTGCGCGCGCTGTTGCCGGTGCCGCTGGCGCTCTCGGAGACGTCATGCGCTGTCTTGTACCTTGTTCCCATGTTTACCCAGGGTATTCGCATGCTGCCGCAGGAGCCGCTGCTGTTCTTCGAGTGCGCATACGATGCGCTGCCCTTCACGCGCTCGCCGAGGGACCTCCCGCGCGTGCTCGGCTTGGTGCGCGCGCGCCTGCACCGCCAGCTCGAGGGCGCCGCGCTGCTGCAGGCGCGTCGCGCGCCCGCCCGCATGGACGTATACCATGAGGTGTATATGGCGCTTGCAGGGACCACAGGGGACACCCCACGTCGTCACGGGAGAATAGCTGCGCAGAGCTGCAGGCCGCCCTCGCGGCCGAATCTGGCGCGCGCATGCCGCGCTTTGCAAGCGCAGGAGCACGGAGGCGGGGAGGGGCGCAGGCTGCCGGCGGGCGCCCGCGGCGACCGCCTGCGGCGCGAGGCGCAGGCGCGCGGGACGGTAGTGAGACGGGTAGGGTCAAGGTCAGGGTTGGCAGCCGACAGCAGAGCGCGTGCTGCGGCAGGCCGCGGTGGAGCGGCTGGAGGCGCAGGCGCATGAGGCGGGGCTCGGCCCCGCCGCGCCGGCGAGCGGCGGCGGGCGGTATGTGCCGCTCCTGGCGCGCGCCACCGAGCCCGCGCTGGAGGAGCGCCTGCTCAAGGCGGGGCGGCGGCGGCCGGGGCCGCCCGCCTGCGGGGCGGCTGGGCAGCCCCAGGGCAGGTGCGATGTGCGGGATACGGAGCCGGCTGACGGCGCCCCTTGCACAGCGGCGTGTCCGGCAGAGGTGCGGGGCGGCGAGGCTGGCGAGCGAGGCCTGTGCCTTGACCATTGAACGGACATCGTGTGCTGTGTCAGATGAGAACTTGATACGCAAAGGAGGGCTTGTAAGGTAGGCTATGCTGGGGAGATCTTGAGCATCCTGATGCCCATGGCCTGCTGTTTGTCTTTGGACGCCGCCTGGCAGCTTTTCAAGTTCAAGCATCGCCGAACTGTTTTACACTGTATAACAACCAACATGACATATAGACACTTGCAGCAGGTCCACCCCGCTCAAATGTTACAACACTGCATGATGACATGCGTGCCCGGACAGCACACACTACTTGGAGACAACCAACAGGTCATAGTGGTTGCCTGAATACAGCAAGCAGACCGGCGCGACGCCCTTGTACTCGTCCGCGCCGTACTCGCTCACCTTCTGCAGCTCCGACCCAAACAGCCCGCTCCTCACCTGCATAGCATGCAAAACCTTTCAATTATCGCCCGGGCAGCACGGCGGCAGCAGTGCGGCAGGCTGCATAGACTTTCTGCTGCCAGCGATATAGCAGCGACTGCGCTACCAGCGCAGCAACGGTGACTGAAGAGCACTGTTATGCATGTAGGGATCAGCCTGGGGCGCTCACCGCACTGTAGACGAGCACTGGCCGTTGCAGGACGCCTGCAGCGACGGCCAGTTCAGGCTCACCTGCACATCCCGAGTCGCCATGAGCGAATTGCAATAAGCAAGTAATCATACTCCCACCCCCATAGGACAGCACAGCATGCCCGCTGCCAGGTGGCCCACACTCGCATGGCAGCTGGGGCAGGCAGGCACGGAAGTACATCCCTGAACAACCTCCTTCCAGTGCCAAGTACGGTCAAGCGAGGTTGGCTTTTTGTGAGGATTCCAGCTGGGGACCACCTCCCCAGCTGCCCTCGCGCATCATGCGGTCACAGTATGTGTCAAAGCGCCCCGTGATGAACGGCTCGACCTCTGCTCGCCGCGCCAGCAGCGACGCAACTATGCCTTGCCGGAGCTCGTACCCCTCGCGCAGCAGTGCGTGGTGGTCGAGCGGCCTGCCTGGCACGCGGCCGCGCCACTGACCGTCAGACGTGCAGGTCTTGGTCCCCAAGCACTCTCTGCCTGACAGGCACCGCCCGCAGGCACCCCGAAGCTTGCTTGCACCTGTCCCTCAAGGTAATGCCTGCAGCGTGGCCCTCTGCTCAGACTGGGAGCGGTGCGTGGCGCGGCAGGAGTGTGCGGGAGTGGGTGCGCACCGCGCTCCAGCACGGCGCGGCCCTGCGCGAGCGCGCGGAACAGGCAGCTGCCGTCGCCGGGCACGCGCAGCACCCCAAAGCTGGGCACAGCGGCCGCGGCCAGCGCGGCCAGCGCTGCGCAGTACAGCGACGACGCGCGCGCCCTGCTCGCCCTGCATGCCGCACGCGGCGCGCGGTGCGGGGGCCGGCTGCTGCGTGCAGGGGTGTGCCGGTGCTGCGCCGTACGAGCGGAGGCCGTACGAGCGGACTCAGAGGGGAGCATGCCTGCGCAGTTGGCTTGTCAAGTGAGGAAGGTGCCTGCTCATGAAGTGACTCTGTTTGCTGGCAGACGTCAGGGCAGCACCTGTGAGCGCGGCTCTCAAGGCAGGCCGCCAGCGCGGCAGGCTTGCTGGCCGAGAGTAGACGTGCACCATCTCTGTTGCTGTGTTGGACACCCAGCTGCTTCTCAAGTCAAGTCAAGTAAGGCAATAAACGATGGGTTCAACACACACAAGCTAGAGCTCCAGCGAGCTGCAATTCCGTTGCAGAGGTGCGCACTCGCCACCAACAGCTTGGTTTGCTCCTCAACATGCGAGGTGTGTGACTCTGTCTATCAGAGGTACACTCACAGCCAGTGTCTTGGACTCGACTTCGCTCCAGGAGTGAGGCATCACCAAGGCTTTGCCACAGACCCTTAAGAGCTGCTACACCCCGCACTCAAGACAGCCTCACTGTAGCACCGACTGGGACCAGCTCCACGACACAGAATATACCTGCGCTAGTGGCTTGGTGCGGCGCCACAGCGACAAAGGGGGGGTCCGCCTGACGACTTGCCGCTTAACTGCCGTGGTAGCATGAAAAGGCAGCGCCAGACACGGCCCTCCCGGTTCTCGAACCAGTTCGGAAAGGAGTCGTCTTTGGGGCCGAGAGACCAGGTGCCTGGCCCGCTGGGACCCCGCATCGGTGCCTTGAAGTCGTGCCCGGACCTGCCTCGCTCAACACCCGCCTCGCCGTGCAGGAGGGCAGGCCGTACGCCGGCATGGACTGGTCAAAGCTCAAGGTGAGCCCACAGCCTGCCCAGCTATGGCAGGGGGCCTGCCAGGTTGGGGCGTGCGCCGGCCTGCATGATGCGCTGCACTTGCGGCGACAGCACAGCGTGCAAGCAAGATCCACCTGCCTGCGGGAGTGCTGCGCCGCTGGCGGGCAGGCACGCCTGGTCGCAGGCCGGCCTGGCGTGCCCGGGGCCGCCCGGCCGCGCCAGCGCGGAGCGCTAGCCGGCCGCGTCAGGCGGCGTGCGGCCTGCGCGCAGGTACAAAGCCTGAAAAAGTACGCAAAGGCACACGACCTGGACGTCGCGAACCTGAACTCGAAGGAGGACCTGGTCGGCGCCGTGCAGCGGCACTGGGCGCAGCTGGTGCGGTGGCTCCCGCCGCCTTGCACGCCTGCGGGTCGAGCGCAGCGCCGGTGCCTGCCTGTGCGCGGCCGAAGCGGGCGGCGGTGTGCGGCGGTGTTGCGCAGCTGCATGATCCGCGTCACGCAAGATGCGGTTACGCAAGGGTGGTGGCACGACCTGCTGTCGACATGCTGCGGGCTGAGTGCATCAGTGCACGGTCGGCGTGCTTACGAAGCGGGTTAGGTAGGCCGGGGCGCAGCTTGCAAGCCCTGCTGCGTCGTGGCAGCAGGCACCCTGGGTGCCCTGCAAGCATAGCCCGCTCGGCGTGCGCAGCGAGTGCACGTGCAGCGCCAGGCAGGGCGCGGCAGGGCCCTGCCTGGGCCTGCCTGCGCCGGGCGTGCACTGCCCTGACAGCTGGCTGCCGCCGACCCGGGATCGGGCGCCACAGGTACTGAACGAGAACGAGGTCTTGTTCAACCTGGGGCTGGCGTGCCGAAAGCACGCGGCCGCCAACGCCGCCAACGCCGCCAATGGTCGCTAGCGGCCGGCAAGCCCAGAAGGCCTGCACTGGGGCGGCGGCCGCGCAACAGCCGTGCAGCGGCCGCCAGCGTGCGGCCACCTGGCGGTGCTGCCTCGTGCATGGCAGAACTGCTGAAGTGGAACCCCCCTCCTTCAGCTGCGCCCGGCTGCCGCGGCTCGGCCGCCTGCTGCGCCGTTGCGCGAGACCGGCGGGCAGGCGTCGGCGCCTGCGGCAGGGCCGTGCTATGTTAGAAGTTTTGCAGGATGTTGTGTAGAGGCAGAGCATGCGTTGCTGGGAGTGCAGTGGTGGCAGGGGTCGTGCAAACATGTGTCCCTTTTGTCTAGGGACGGCTGCTGCCGGGCGGCCTCCACTGAGAGCGCCCGGGGCGCCTGTTCGTTGCAGCCGTGGCCCTCCTTCTGGCATATTCTGTGCCTGTGATGGACGTGTATTCTGCTGTCAGCGCTGCCTGCATAATGGAGGCATGCTGGTGTAGTCACACAACAGCGTGGATTGTAAACATGTCACAGTGTGGATTGTAAACATGGGCCACCCTGAGAGCAGGTTATCGCGTAACGCGGACATGTCATTGCCCCCCCTGGGACTCATCCAGCGCGCGCTCTACTACGGCAAGCGCCTCGACGGCCGTCAAACGAGAGCAGCCACCAGCAGCCACAGCTCAGTCTGACAGCGGTGTAGGCGCTTATGTCCGCGGCCACACGTGCATGGATGCAAGCATGCCGCTACTAAGCAGCCGGGCGCGCAACCACTCTGCGCAGCGGTCCCCCGAACAGGTGCAGTGCTTGTCAATCAATTGTGTGCCTTACAGTGCTCTATGTGGACCTGTGTGCACTCTGGCAATTGTGCAGGCACAGAGCAGCAGCGCTGGGCACGCGCAGGGCGAGCCCACGCGGATCTGCATAGACCCTTTGCCTAGGGAGGCCGCCGCGCTGCAAGAAGCCGTCAGCGACGCGGTGCACGATGCGATGCAGGGCGCCGTGGACAAGGTGCGGCGCCGCCTGGGTGCCAGCCACCAGCGGTGCCGGTGTATGTCGCCGGTGTGTGTCACTGCAAGCACAGCAGCAGTGCTGAAGGAATGTCACGGGCGAGCGCCTCAGCTCCACCGCAAGGCCCTGTGGCACAGTGTGGTGTGTTTTAGACGCCTTGGCCAGGGCGTCTGGTTCGCATGCTGGCAGCACCTGAATACGGACAGGAACTGCACAGTCTGCCCTGCTGTGCGGGGTGGAATGGCCACGCTCGTCTTATGCATGGGGACGGGCGCGACCCCAGCGCCGCACTGCACGCGGGGCGCAGGCGGTTCAGGGCGCGGTGGCGGAGACGCTGCCGGACGCGGTGCAGGCCGCGGTCGCCGACCGGCTGCGCTTCGACGTGCGCGCCAACGTGCTCACGCTGCTCGCGATCACTGGCGTCATCATGTACTGGCGCGGCATCTGGAGCCTGTGGCGAGCCGCCCCTGCGCCGCCCTGCCCAACTCGCTCCGCCTGCCCTGCCAGTGCCTGTGTGATGCCCCGCCAGGCATCTAGGAGCCCTGAGGAGCCGCGTCGTCACGCTCTGCTTCCACCTGATGCGTGGGAGACCACATGGAGAGGCGCCAACTGCCTCACAGATAGCCGTCGCGTTATAGCGCTGCAGCCAGGTCACGGCGAGGCAGCTGCGCAGCGCATGCGCTCATGCTTTCTCAGGAGAGAGCTCAGGAGCAGAGCGGAGCGTGGCAGCGCAACGGCTAGTGCTCTGTGCGAATGCACACACTCGCTGGCGGCGGCCGCAGCCAGCCCTGCAGGCGCTGCCGGCTCATGACCCGCCGCGCGCGGCCAGGGACCTGCTGGTGGGCGACTCGCTCTGGTCCAACCTGGCCTCGGTGGCGCTCGGCCTGGCCGTCATGATCTTCTTCCGCCTGGCGGGCGTGCCGCTGCTCGGCGCGCTCCCTTCCGGCTGACGCCGGGCCATGCCGCGCCTTGGCCTGGACGGCACCGTTGCCCGGGTATGATACTTGCGTGCTGCATGGGTGGCAGCGACTGGGTGTAGCCTGGTTCGGTGCAGGCTGCACTGCTGCTGGTGTGGCTCTCAAGTATTGCTATTTGGCGCGCAGGCATGTAATGACTGCAGTGAGCACTTGATTGATTTACTGTTAGTACTTCACTGATTGGAGCTGCATGACCAGGGAGACCTTTCGCATATTTCCGTCATGGCATGCCAGCAGTGTCCAGAAAGAGAGTCAGCTGGGTAGGAGAGTCAGCTCACATTCATACCTCGAAGTCATTCAAGCCACAGAGCGGTGGTGTGGTTGAACACCTGTCATTGCCTGCACTATTGCAAAAGCTTTTGGGCTTTTGCAAGCACAAAATGCCCTTGATGCTGCTAGCCCTTAATGCTGCTGCATCGCTTCCATTTTCCTCTCACTGCAGCCACTTTGACACACATAACAACTCAACATGCGTTGGGCCTGGCTGCGTTGGGCCTGGCTGCGTTGGGCCTGGCTGCACCAGGCGGGCCCCCGTGCTGCAGGGTTGTCATGACTTCGTCAACTGGGCATTCCTAGCACTCCACACAGACCTACTCCACACAGACATACTTCACACAGACCTAATCGAGCAGTATCACCGCACCGCCAGCAGCCGCAGCAGCGGCCAGGCCGCCGCAGCCCGCAGGCCAGGCCGCCAGCCGCCGCCGCAGGGGCAGCGGCGAGGGGGAGTCCGCGCCGTCCCCGCCGGGCGGGGCGCCGGCGGCGCGCCCAGCGCCGGCCAGGAGCTTAGGGCTAGGGTCCAGACCCTGCAGCACGCGCGCGCGGGCGCCGCCCATGGGCGCCCGGCGCACGGGGAAGCGCAGGGCCTGGCTGGCGCCGGGCGCTGCTGGCTGGCCGCGCAGCGCCCTGCGCGGCTGCACAGCCGCTCTTAGAGTGGCGAGAAGCATGTGCTGAGCGAGATTTTTTTGTGTTGTTTGTACAGGGTGTACTGGCGGCGACACACATCAAGGTGCGGCACTGATTGAAACAGAACGACACTGGTGCCTTGTACGTTGGGCTGCTTCAGCCATGCTACATCCAGGCGCGAAGCAGTGCGAGAAGGAGGGGCCCAGCACTGGCATGCCCCAGGTTGGCGCCACTGAACAGCCCAGTAGCTCCAGCACAGTGGGCTGCACCTGGACCGCTTTGGGGCGACAGCCGCGACAGGCCCGTAATCCTTGTCTCCCGGGCTCCCCGCGCCGGCCGCGCTGCGCCACGCCGCGATGCTGCCTACGGGCGGGCCCTCTGCGCCATGGGCGGCGCTGCTGGATCCGCTGCTCAGCAGGTGCACGCTGTGGCCGGCCCCTGCAGCCGTGGCAGGGCTGGACCACGCAGACGGTGCGGCGGCCTTGGCGGCAAGCAGCTCCCCTGGCAGCCGGGCAGGCCCGGCGGGTTCAGCGCGCGCCGCAGGGCTCCAGGCTGGCAGGGCCTCCGAGGCGGCAGCAGCCTCCTCATCGTCGCTGGTCAGCAGCACCACATCGGCCTGGGCAGGCCCTAGGGCCTCGCCAGCGCCCAAGGCGGCCCGGCCCCGCACCGCTGCCGCAGGCCGCACGGCGCGGCCTCCTTGAGGCCCCCGCTCCTTCCTCCCGACGGAGTCTGCTGTGCCGGCGTTGCTCCTGGCACTGGCCATTGCGCCGCGGCGCCCGTCGGCCGCCGCCGCATCGCCGCCAGCCGGCGCCGCGGGCGCCGCGCGCGCGCGCGGGCCGCTGCGCTTGGCGCCCGCGGCTGCAGGGCTTTTCGCACTGCTTTCCGCAGGCTTCTGGGCGCCGGGCTTGCGCACGCGACCGGCAGGGGCGCCCTCGCCTGCGGCGGCCTTTGCCGCGCCAGCGCCGGGCCCCGGCCCTGGACTCCCCGCCTCCTGCTCGCCGGCTGTCTTCCGCGCCGCGGCCTTCGCGCGGGGCCGCCCCGGGCTGGGCTTCTTGGCGGCGTTGCGAGCGCGCCTCCGGTTGCCGGCCGCCCAGCCGACGGACGCGCAGCGCGCGAGCGCCTCCGTCCACGAGGAGCGCGCGCCACAGGCAGGGCAGCTGCCATGTACTGGCAGCGCGCCCGCTCCCGCATCGCCCTGAACGCGTCCCAGGATTTCAGCGCAGCGCACTGAAGGTTTGGCGCACTGAAAGCACAGGACCTGTTTGTGACTGGAGTCACTGCGCTCGCTGCATGGCGCACGCCCTCAGCATAGGCAGGCAAGGCAAAAACGAAGAGAGTCTGCAATGCTGCAGCTTCAGCTGCGATGCTGCAGCTTCTCGCACGAGACGGGCGGGGGCGCCTGGCGCGCCTGCAGATAGTGCCGCGCCAGGCACTCCACATGCGTGCGCGCGCCGCACGGGCACACCAGCCAGCGCTCGGCGGCCTTGGCGCCGCACAGCGCGCAGAGCGCGGCGCCCGCAGCGTCGGGCCCGCCGGGCGACACGAGCGCGTCCTGCCCCATGCCAGCAAACAGTCACGGCACTGAGACAGCTGGCAGCAGAGTGGGCCATCACCCGCCTGCACGCGCCTGACATGCAGGCTCGCCCTTCAGCGCAGGCTGGGGCACCAGGCTACGAGCCTTGCTTCGAAGCAGACGGGTGCCGGGCGTGGCGGTGCGACCGGGACAGGCCAAACGGGGGAAAAGCGCAGGCTTCACTGCAGGTTGCGATCAAAGCATGGCCAGACTGGGCATGGTTGTCGTGTGCGTCCCCCGCACCAGGCTCACAGCGTCAGACTCGGAGCTGCTGGCCGCCCCGGCGTCTGGCGCGTCCTCGCAGGCGCCCGCGTCTGCTGCCAGGCTCTCGTCGGTGTCCTCGGCCACAGATGCTGGGAGCTCCTGCGCCGGGCCGCCTCCATCTCAACCCATGGTGCGGAAAACCAAAAGGGACAAGCGCTCCCAAGGAGGCCGCTGCATGCACGAACAGATGCAGCGTGTGTGCAAGCGCCTCCCAAGCGTCGCCTGCCTGTGCAGCTTTGCGGATGAAGAGTTGGAGGATGCGGCAGCACACATCCGCAGGCAGAACAGTCCAACATCATGCGAAACCATCATGCAAGGACGGCGGGTCAGATACTCACATCATGCAAAAACAACATGCAAGGACGGCGGGTCATTTACTCACACGCATACAAGAGCTTTGCACACACTTATTTAATACTGCATGGAGGCGCCGTGCCCGTCTGATGGACTGCTTGACCCACGGGCCAGCAGCAAACAGGCAGCCGGGCACGAGGGCGGCGCACCGCCAGGGGCGCGACGAGCACTGCCACGTGCGGCGGCGGCGGTGGCGCGCCGATGCGCAGCGCGGAGTGCCCGGACGACGTGAACTGCAGCGCCAGCGGGAAGCGCAGCCAGGGCTCCACTTGCAGCATCTCCAGCACAAGCCGAACCTGGCACATGGCCAGTGTCAGCCCTCTGTCGCCCTGTCACACAGCTGCAGCTTGCATCACTGTCAATCTTGACAAGGCTGCATGATGAGCTGGAGCTCGTAAGCCTTGGTGTCTCTGATGTACACGGCAAAGAAGGCGTCTGATAAACGCGCTGGCGATATCAGCCAGTGCGCCACGTGCTCGTGTGCGTCAGCGTGCGTGAGTATGCTCACGGGGGCCCGCACCTTGCCGCGCGCGCCCTTCAGGTCGGCCTTGCGCAGCCCCGCATACGCCTCGCGCAGCGCCTTGGACTTCTCCGGGTGCTGCCAGGCCCACTCAAACTGCAGCGCCTGCACCTGCGCGCCAGGGAGGGGCGCGCGGGCTTAGCGGACACACGACGGCGGGTGCGCGCAGGAGCACCAAGCAGCGGAGGGCGCAGACTGCCTCACCTGCGTCGGGAAGCCATACACGACGAGGACCATGTCCCAAGGGCGGAACCTGCGCGCGCAGCAACCGTGCTGACAGCGGCGGGTGTAGCTGCGCTGCTTCAGCGTGCAGTGCTGCAGGTAAGCCACTGCCGCGTGAGAGTGCACATTTGCACAGCGCAGAGGAGGCCGAGCACTGCTTTCCAGCACGGCGTGCAGCCTCACCGCTTTGTGCGCACAGCGCCGGACGTGATCTCGCCATTGTGCTGCCTGATGCGCCGCCGCGGGTTGACTGTGAACCTGCGCGCGCGCAAGGCTCAGATGCAAGGCTCGTTGCGGCCACCGTCGAGACCGGGCCAGACACAGGAGCGCACCCTATGTACGTTCTGCCGGTCGCGCCCTGCTTCCTGGACTGCAGCAGGTAACAGCCATAGAAATCGCGCATGTAGGGCGCCCTCCCTTGCAGACCAGCAGCGCCTCAGCTTACACTGTCCAACACGAACCAGCTACACACCAATTAGCTGCTTACGGGCCAGCCTTTCTCTCTCGGAGCAGATCGACGACCGAGGCAGCGCAGCAGGGCTAGCATGACCTGTCCAAGGCCAGCGGGTGCCTGTTGACAGCTGCGTCACTGTGGCGCAAGTGCTATGAAAAAGAAAAGTCAGGGCCCATTTGTGGCCTGACAGAGCTTACCAGAACGCAGCCTGTCCAGCTGTGAGCCTGGGCGTGCCTTGCATGAGTGTGCTGCGCTCGGGGGCCGGACCCGCAGCACCGTCTGCCACGAGCTAACGGGGCTGGTATGACCACAGTCATCACGTTTGACGTGGACGGCACCCTCGTGATCAGTGAAGGCCAGAACGCCAATCGCCTCCACAAGCTAGCTTTTGCGCACGCCTGGCGGACCGTGTTCGGCTTTGAGGGAGATATTGACGAGGTCCCGCACCATGTGCGCACCTCCCCGCCGCTAGTGACACATGCTGAACATTGCATGGGCGCACGCTGACAGTTGCTGGCCCGGCAGGGGATGACGGACCCCTCCCTGCTTGTGCTGCTGTCAGAGACCCACGGCATCCCAAAGGAGCAGGTATGCCCCCACCCGCTCCCTGGCAGCTTCCAACTGACCACTCCAGGCCGACGAGCGGCCCAGAGCGCCCGGCGCTCTGCTTCTCCCCAGGCAGCTTATCTAAAGCTAGCACCGCATGGGCAGGCGATGGCCAAGCTCAAGGAGATGGAAACCGCGATGGTGGCCTACTTTGAGCAGCACCGCGCTCAGGCCAGCGAGGGGCTCGTGCTGCTGCCAGGCGTGAGCGATCTGCTGCCAGAGCTGAAGGTGCGGCGCTGGCACGAGCACCCGGCTCACACAGGCAGCAACAAGACAGTAAGAGGCGAGCGTGCGTGTGCTGTTTGTCTTTGCCTTGGAGCTAGAGGCGCCCCAGAGCAGCAGGCCCGCGGACGCACGAGGGGCTTCGTAGTCCAGGTGGGTAAGGGTACAAACGCGGGGAGTGGCTTGTTGCGCTGACGCGCGCGCGTGCTGTTCCAGAAGCGCGGCGACGTGGCGGTGGGGCTGGTGACCGGCAACCTGGAGCCCATCGCGTGGGGCAAGATGCAGGCGCTGGGCCTGCTGGAGGCGTTCAGCGAGCCCCACTTTGGCGGCTTCGGCTCAGACTACTGCTCAGGTGCTCACCAGGCTAGCAGGCGCCTGCCAGCTTGCCACTTCCAGCGAGTTGCCAGAGCGTCTGCAGGGTGGTATACTTCAGCGCACATCATAGGCAGTGCCCAGCTTGCAGTGCATGTCTGCGGCTCGCATCAAGGCGGTTCGGCAGTTGTGTGACATCTACCACGGAGCAGGGCATGCATGGCGCGGGGAAGCGGCGCAGGCGTGACGGACCCGCGGGACACGTGGCGCGACCGTGCCGAGCTGGTCAGGATAGCCGCGCGGCGCGCCAGCGAGAGCCATGCCGGCATCAGCGCGCACTACCACGTGGAGGTGCGCGCCTGGCAGGCGCAGTAAGCGCCTGGTCCCTAGGCAGCGCCACGCGCCATGGACTTCCTCATGCAGCCTGCTGTCCACACTGCCTCCCTGCTGGGCAGCGCGGCGGCTCTAGAGAGCGGCGACTCTGAAAGTCTGCAGTGCGGTGTGCGCCTGTATCATACGGCTGCTGTTGCAAAGACACAAGTACTTGAGAGCATCCATGCTACGTACGCGAGGCAGACACCCGCGCAGCCACGCCGGACGAGGAATGCGAGCCTGTGGCGCGGCGCGCAGGCGACACGCCCATGGACCTGCAGGCGTCTGTGGAGGGCGGCGCGCAGGCGGTCGGCGTCACGACCGGCGTGTTCACGCGCGCGGACCTGGAGGCGTGCGGCGCGGGTGCGCAGCGTCGCCCGGCCCCAGCGCCCCCTGGCTGCTGGGCGTGGTGATGGCTGACCATGCCCTGCATCCCTGCCTCCATGCGGCTGCCGAGCCTGCGGGTTGGAAGCTTGACAAATTATCCAAGAACCTCCGTTGGTACATAGGTGGGGGCTGCATCGGCACGCACGAGCCCGGAGGCTGCATGCAAGCAGCGGGGGGGGGGGGGGGGGGGGGGTTGTGGGGGGTGTG
>JAABUU010002839.1_pt1 | contig 23669 bp, 28 predicted proteins | sample 5559301 | NCBI WGS metagenome assembly JAABUU01 (sample SAMN10711884, study PRJNA513360) | rock metagenome | isolation source: Antarctica rocks | place: Antarctica: Victoria Land, Richard Nunatak white | reverse complement strand
TCACAATATCTTTGATGCATTGTAGTTGTCGCTAGTTTGTGAGTCAGCTGCTATCCTTGGGCTGCCAATCAACAGTGAGTGATCCAAATTTCAAGGCTTTTGGGATAGCATCCATAAGGGGAAAGCTGGCAGCCTGCTAGATGGCTTCAAAAGCTTGCGACGAGTCGTTGCCAATTTAGTAAGCCAGTAACGACACGGCATGCTTGTGAGTCATTCACAGACCAAGAGCCAGCAGTAAGCACTGGTGCTTGCTTCTGTGGTGAAGACTGGCAAGAACTAAATACTGATACTCTGTTGCCAAACCTCAGACAATGGCTTGTATGAGCAGGCACAATGTCAGCCAAAACCCAGTAAATGCACCTATAGCTAGACACAGGTCCTTGCTTTGACAGTGTGGCGTTGCCAGAGCCTGACTACCAAGCAGCAGTCAACTAAGCCAGAGGACTCACCATTGTAAGCGCCTCCTGCAGTCTCAATCTGCAACATACGCTCCTCCAGAGTGTGCAGCCGATGCAGTGCCCACTGCATTCTGCGCTCCATGTAAGTCTCCCCCTGCACAGGCAGCACATGGAATCAGTGTCGGCACTGTGATCTGGTGAGGTGATACATTGCCACTAACGCCAACATCATCTGTGGGGAAGTCAAAATGCAGATATGTTTCAGGTTGCAAAGTAGGGCTTTCAACATGCTGAACTTTACTGAGCAGTCACATGCTGCGCATGCTTGTGAACAAGAAACAGTGCAAGTTGAGCAATTTGGAGTCTACAGAGCAGCTTTTCTGCCATTGGCACGATCAGATCTTGTGCACTGAGATCATAGCAGCTGACCTGGGGATTGTGAGCTGCCACATCAGCATCGTAGTCTCCCTGCACGCCCGGCTCGCCAGTATGACCATTGATGGGGTACTCAGGGGCCTGGGCAGGGGCCACAGAGGGGTCTGGCCCCCTGGTGAAAGGGCGCTGGGTAGGGCGGGGGGCAGCCTGGGCCGGCCAGGAGAATTTGCGCTTCTGCCCCACGACTGCTTCAGGGTCAGCACCATAGCTTGCCATAGCAGTATTTCCCACAACAGGTGCTGGAACGCCACAGCTGTAATTTGGCACAGTGCCACTGGCTGAGAAGTCATTGTACTGGGAGCTCAGTGACTCGTCATAAAAGCCAGGGGGATCAAACTCTGAGTAGTCAGCATGCTGACTAGGCATGTAGTCATGACTGTACCCAACCTGAGAATGGCTGAAGTTGCCAGTGAAGTTGTTGTTACGCCCTGGGTGGTAACCAGTGTCATACTCAAAGTCTGCTTGCTGACCTGGCTGTGACTGATTTGGGTTAGCCTCTTCGTTTGTTGTCGGGTTGAGCATTGGGGGTTGATGGGGGCGACCAGGGGGCTGCCTTGGCTGAATGACGCGCTTGGGTGGGGTGGTGAAGTGTGGATGGGGCCGCTGGAAAGGCTGCCTCTTGGCCTGAAGGGACTGAAAGGGAGGCTGCTTGCCGATATTGGGGGTAGGAGTGTTGGGATTGCGGGTGTTGAGAGCATTGGGGTTGAGGGGGACGTGGCTGACGGCATTGGATGCGCTGGGGTTGAGAGTTTTGGAAGTTAGTGGGTAGTTACCTCTAGGAGGAAGTGACTGTCTGCCTGGATTGCAGCGGTTGACAGCTGCTGGATTAGCAGCCTGGGAAACAGCAGCTGCGGCTGCTGCATTGCCAGAGACAGCAGCTGGCAATGCTTCTGCTCCAGAACGCTGGGCAGGAGCTGTGGAAACAGCTCCTGCCAAGAAGCCCAAAGTCCCTACAACTGTTTCCACAGTTGTAGGGACTTTGGGCTTCTGACCTATGTTGGCACGTAATGCAGCAGCAGCAGCCTTGTTCTCGGAGCTAGGAGCTACTGATGGGGCAGCTGTAGGTGTGTTGTGCTTGCTCTTGGAAGCTGCTCTGGGTGGAGGGCGACTGAGACAACTGGCTGCAGGCCCCGGCAATTCTGGCAGAGGCCAGCACATTCCGCTGCCACCGAACCTGGTACCTCTGCCGCCCCTGCCTCCCCTGCCTCTGTTTCCTCTGCCTCGGTTGCCGCCTCCTCTTGCGCCACTGTGGCCTCCTCCTCTGCCATGCCCATACGTTCCAAAGTTATGGAACATCTGCAGCAAGCGCACTGGGTAGGCAGCAGCCTTACAGCAAATGGCGGGCTTTGGCAGAGCCAAGTCAGCAACCGAGCAGTGCACGCAAAAACAGTACGGGCCATCGGAGAGCTTGTTAGCAGCAAACTTACATTAGCACCTCGGGCTGGAAACCCAGAAGCTCTCTGCCCCTGCTGCATCGGCTTCCAGTCGCCTGCAGATGGCACGCGGGTGAGCGCAAAACAACGGGCGGCGTGTTTGCAGGCCAACAGCAGGATCTGCACGCGCTCGCTGCAGCACTTCACGCCGTGCTTCTTGCCTAGATGCGACGGCTACTCAAAAGCCAGTCATAGTTTGCGCACCTGGATTGACTGTGTGTGTAGTGTTGTGAAATTTGCCTGAGCAAATCGTTGCTCCCTGCCTGCCACCACACAAACTGAGTTGCAGCTGGACGCTGCAGAGCTTCTGTGCTGAGCTGAGTGTGGAGGCTTCCTGACCTTAAGCTTGTTGAGCTGCTGCACTCTGCAACCTGGGCGGCTTTCGCACGAAGAGTGCAAAGCTTGCTGGTAGCAAGCAAGGTCCCAAATATCTGCTTGACTAATTTGACCCAAGCCGCCAGGCATCGTATTGATCTGCTTTCTGGCGGGAAAAGCGTGCGCCTGATCATAACATGCCGTTCGTTGACCTCAGAGTCCAGCAGGACGCAGAGCCTGCTTCTAAATGCTGCGTGTGAAGCCTTCCCAAGACAAAAGTTGAAATTCCCTTGGAATTCCTTGGACAGCCCGAGATGATCTCTGTATTCTACGCGTTTTGCTGCGTGTGCCCAGGCCACCGCCCAGCCGTCTGACCTGCTCAGGTCCTGGTTAGGTCATGAGCAAGGCGCAAAAGGTACAAGGCTTGTAGCTTACGTGTGGATGACGTGCAATTGCTGCTGGAGCTGGTCAGCAAATTGATGCATACATATGTGTGAGGAATCTTCCCTCACTTAGGGTTGAAGTATGCGTGTGGCAGCCAGACCAGTGGTAACCTCTTGTTGCAAGTACAACTTACAACAGTACATTGTACAGTTCATTCTAACTTGTAGGCAAATCCCCTGCACGAGCTTAGTGATGTATGCAATGCACAGCGTTCCATGCACAAACCGCAATTGCAACCCTGATGGGGTCCTTGGCAATTCCCACGATGACAACTACAACACCTGCTGCAACTAGCAGTAGTACATCAGCTATAGGTTGCAAGACACTGTTTATGATGGCATCAGATGTCACAATTGTTGCTTTTACATGCTTACGTCTTCACAATGACATAACAAAAATGACAGCGCAACCACAAAACTGACACCTGTGACCTTAACATAATGTCATTATTTTGTGCTGTAATTACGTGAGTGATCGCAAGACAACATAGCAAGCGGGCCACACCATGTGGCGCCGTGCCATGACCAGAGCTAATGCTGAGCACTGAAACTCAACAGTGACAGGAATCCAGTCAGCTAGCGCTGTTGATCAACCATGAATCGCATCAGAACTCACCCTGATCAGTGATGTGCTCTGCATATGCAACTGTACTTGTCACTGCTGAGTGTTCATGAAGCCTGTCTGCAGCATCAGTCGTCAATGACATTTATGTCCTATGTAGGTCAAACTGTCATAGCTGCATGCTGAGTATAGGGAGCACGTCAGAACTCTTATGCGCTTGTGTAATTACGTTATAACGCATGCATGTTCTGCTTTGCGTTGAAGACAATTGCACGTGCATGCAGCTATATAGCTATACATGTATGTACTGATACCAATGTATGTATATGACATGCAGGGTTGCTGCACAGTACAGACATGGGACCACGTCTGACGCTTCTTCAGCAATGGGGGAGGGCCCAGTCATGCTGTACCAAACCCTCAAAAACTCCTTTCAGGTTTCCTATTCTACCGTGCTATACTTTTTAAGACTTTTTAGAGAGTACAGTACATTAGTAAAAACGAATAAACTACAGCGAAAGTACTGAATTAGCCAATTAGGGGCCCAAATAGCATGGTACACTGAATTAGGCTGGCTGATTAGGAAGTTTTTTGACTGACAGATGGGGACCCTAATTTCAAACTTTATAACATTGCTTACTAATAGATGCCCTTTTGTAAGCATTACTTACACACTTACCCTACATGCTTATGAACATATCCTGACATAATGCAGAGAAAACCCTAAGGTCAGTGGTCAGTTAGGCAAATATATATATAATGCTGCTTCCCGCACGGCTACAAGAAGAACGGTTGGCGTTACAAACTGGTTTTACGCTAATCATTTCAATTGCGTGCCGCACAACATAGTTTTGTCAATGACTTCGACAGCGTCGATTTCAGCATCTTGCATGTAGGATCGTCCCAGACGGTGAAGGACCGAGCCCGCCTTCGTTAGTGCTTGCGCAACTCTTGACAAGCACGTCGAGTTCGTTAGGTCAGGGTTGAAAGCTTACCTAGCGCAGCACCCTACCTGAAGGTGCTACATATCGCGACCAAAAACAACAGCTCGAAGCCGTTGGCTGCGTGGCCATGACGCACCTGGTTCCAAACCTTTACAAGTCCACATGCCGTTTGGGTGCACAGCAGCAGGCGCCGGCGTCATGCGTCCATCCCACATCACCTGGGTTTACCAGGCAGCATCTTGCTCGAAGCCGCTTCTGCCTAGCATCAAGGCGCCTGCAACCTTCCGCGGTCGGCCCGTCAACTGCAGCCTGGAAAGCTAATCTTCAGAGGATTCCTGGTTCAGGTTCCAAGCCAACACCTAGCTGTCTCACCCTATGGACCAGACTAGCAACCATCTTCCGGTGAGCATAGTCGCATCACACACTGAAGACCAATGTCAGAGCGTCTGCTGTCGCATCTCATTCTGGCAGGCAAAATGCATACACGTTGCTGTTACTGAAATCAACTCCCCAGGTCAGCCTGCCACATGTTGTCGCTGCAGAACTGGCAATGAGTCTGCCATCCACAAAGCTTTGCTTGGCCTCAGTTCCTTGGCACCAGAGCGCCTGCGCAACCACTATCTGAGTCAAGATGGCCAACGCCAGCCAAGCAGCAGCTTCAGCACATACTCTACTACTACAAAGCAGGCCACCAGCGCTCATGATCTGCAATTTGCAACATTAGCAGCGATTTTGATGTGTCCTGAGGAGAGATCTGCCAGAGAAGAGATACTGCTGAAGCTCGTATCACTGCTGGAAAGCACATCAGGGGAGCAAAAGTTGCTTGTGGCCGCAAGCCTGTACAGGTGCAACTTTTCTCTCAGCAACATCCATAAAGCAGCTGTGCATAGCAGTGAATCATGTCATCTTACCTGCAGGTGTGCACGGACATCATGTGATTACGAATCCATGTTGCCTTGTTGGCATGACTGAATGCACATGTATCTGCATGCATTTGATGGCAAGCACATTCTTGCTATCTCTTGGTCCGCTGAAGCATGTTTGACAGGTTCGTGCACAGTGTGTATTCATGCTCCTGCAGTCCATGTGACAAAATCAGCTTAAAGCCATCCTCTGCTGTCAGGCTGACGCTCTTGCTGTGCATGCAGCTGCCTCAGCAGCTCTCAAGCTTCCCTGCCACCTGGCGCACTCACAGCTCGCCACCTCACCACTTTTGTTTCCAGCTTGAGCAGCATCCCATGCTCTTCTTCAGCTGGATCAGCTTTCATCCCAACCGTTTCTTCAGCCAACTTAAGCCATGCATCATCCTCTTTGTCAACCCGGTCAACTGATTTATATCTTCTAGCGACTCTGCAGTGCATACTGGCCAGTGCCTCATATCACAGGCATGGCCTGAAATCAGCTCTGGCAGTACCCAAAATAATGCAGTTGATGAAGTCAGAGCAGGAGATGCATTGCAATGCACTGGGGATTTGCAGTGGAGTTGGCACTGAGCTGCAGCACTTGTTGATTGGTGCTGAGAGTGGGGGTGAGGCATGTGGCCCTGTCACGGAAGCTGCTCTGGCTGTGTTGAGTCAGCTGGTGATCAGCGGCAGAGCTGTAGACTCAGAGGTTGTGCATCAGGTATGTTGTCATCAGCGGCTGTAGACCAGATTTGCTGCATGCTCAACACACTCTTTGAGCAGCCACAGGAGCATAGCATCAGCTGCAAACACATGTTCTGTGTCCGCAAACATGTATGGTCTGAGACATAAGATCAATATAACAAACTATGACAAAGAAGCGCTGGCAGGAATGGCAGAGTTGTAGACCAGAGTCACTGGTCTAGAGCATTGACTGCCTTCAGCAGTGTTTGATCGGTCCAGCATGCACAATGGATGCTTCGCCTGCTGTGAATCCGGCAGACATTCAAATGTGTGACTGCAGATCTTGGAGGCACATGCAGTACCAATGCTGATCAACATGCTTGCGTGTCACTCCAGAGCAGCAGCAGGACTGCTGTGCATTTTGGCAAAGGAGCAGCACTGCAAGGAAGCCTTTCTGGAGCAATCAGCCTTGAAGGCATTGGTGGACTGCTTGTCAGGTACATCTCCAGTCATAATGCTTCGCAGCATCTCCTGATCAGGAGATGCTGATCAAGAGAAGCTTCATGAAGCCTAGATCAACACTGCTAGCGCAACATTCAAGGCTCTGCTGAGTCTGTGTCCACCTTGTGACATTCTGCTATGTTCCTTTGCTCAGGCCTTGTGTATGTGAATACCTGAAGCTCTTCATAATCATGGTATATGACCTTCCTTGTTGTCTGTACCATTCCTGATGGGAGTCATGTGGCTGAACCACACTGCAGTGACGCACCACAGCTGTCCGTCTGCAGGTCAAGCAGCAGCTGCCAAAGAAGCTGCTGGTGTGTTGTGGAGGGTGGCCACCGATTGTGAAAAGGCCAAGCTGGAGGTGGCCAAGGCTGGAGCGGTGGGCCCAGCTGTGGCCATGCTGCAGGCTGGTGACAGAAATGCTTCAAGCATTGCTTCAGCCACTGAGGTGATGACAGATGTTGCATTGCAATCCATCAAGTGATCATGTTGTACGCCATGTCAAATTGTGTGACATTACTAATCCTACATTGCGGTTGTCTTGTGCTCAATGCACACATACAGACTGTTACCAGCTTACGTGGTGCAATACCTAGTAAGGAAGCCCAGTCCACTTTATAGCGTCACTTCAGAATGCAACAAGGTAGTCTTACTATTGTCCCTTGTGTCCCCTTGTTGTTTGTCTGAGATACTGCAACAAATGCAGGCAGCTTATCTGCTGGCAGAGTTGGCAGAGCACCCCTGTACCCACCAGCTCATCATCCAGCATGGCAGCATTGCAGCAATACTCCGGATCATGCATGCCACCTGTCAGGCATGCACCACAGCTCGGACACTGGACTCAGTGGCAGCCAGACAGCTGCCTCACCCAACTCCAACTCAGCTCAGCGAAGCAGTCACATGTGATGCAAGCGCATTCAATGGTAATAGCAGCAGCTTCATGACAGGGAAACCATTCTTGGATGTTCTCAGACCACCTGTGGATCAGGCTCAATCAGCTGTCTCAGACTTTGCATGGGATTTTGGGAGGGTGAGTACTACACCTGATCAGCACACAGGCAGAAATCTAACAGATGCGGATTGTTGTGATGTACAAGCTGATTCTGGGCACCCTCTGGAGGACCTGAGGAAGGGGCATCCAAACAGCGCAGCTGAGCTCGCTGACTCAGCAAGTGGCAATGCTCTGTCTAATGATGTCAGTAGAACTGATTCTGGTGACTTTGCAAGCAGTGGAGCAAAATCTGTTGATCTGGCAAGTGGGGCGTTTGGTTTGAGTGGTGTGGCAAGTAACACAGCCGATGCAGCAAGCGCAGCTGTGCCTTCCAGCATGGCCAATACAGGCAGCAGCAGCAGCAGCAGCAGCAGCAGCAGCAGCAGCAGCAGTGACTCAGCTAAAGTTGTCATGGGTGGACCGGGATCCCCATCTGATGGCATAATGGCAGAGCAGGCAGACCTCAGCATGCACAGCAGCAACACAAGCAGCAACAATGCTCGGTTGGCTGTGAACGCAGAGGGTCATTACAGCAGCAGCAGCAGCAGCAGCAGCAGCAGCACTGGTACAGTTGGTGGTGTTGCTTCAACCTCCATTCACAGCAGGCTGCTGCAGGCTGCTCAAGCTGCAGCACACACTGAGGCAGCATGCAGCAGCAGTGGCAGGAAGACAGACACAACATCAGGTCTCCCCACATGCTTGCTTGCTTACTAAAGCACAATGACTGTAAACTTCCTGCAAGGCAGATCATCTGCATGGACAGGCTTGGCTAGTCATACTTATACAGCACTACCGACTTCTGATTCTTGAATTGCAGCAGTCAATCTGAGCAGATGCCTGCCTTCGATCCATCATTTTTGTCGCTGCCTTGTTGCTTCACATGCTGCACCACCTCCAGCAGCACAACAGCCTTATGTGCTCTATGCCAGCAATTGCTTTGGACACCTCACAATCCTCAAGTCCTCAGATCCATAGGCAGTCTAGTTCAATATGCAGGTAAACCGGGCTGTTCTGGGCAGAGCACAGACATCACAGATAGCACTGGCCTTCTGAGAAATAGGCTGCTGGTAGCAGCCAATGCAGCATTAGTCAGCCTGACTGGCAACCCAGACACCCATTTTGGCCTTGTCAATGAAGGCGCTGCTCCTGCGCTAGTGGCTACTTTGCAGTATGGTAAGGCTGATTGCATCTTGTCTTCACACCTGGCTTTCTGCATTCTTGCCCATCTGCACATGGACAGACACTGGCTTCATACCACTGCTCAGGCTGGGCAATCGTGTAAGTCCAATTCATGGACTCGATGCATGGACTGTTGGTCCAGTAGACCAGAGTGCATAGTGGCCAGGGGTCAAGTGCCAAGGCAGCACAGCTGTGATTCCAGTAGCAGCAGCAGTGGCTGACATCATGCTACTCTTGTGCCAACGACAGACATGCAGGTACATGACAAGCGTCAGAATCTGTCATGTGTCTGTTGCAGGCACCGCAAATGTTCAGGCCTTAGCTTGCAACTCCATGCACGCAATAGCAGCTTCAGACCAGCGCCACGCTGCTGTCTTTGCCAGGGCAGGGGCCATCCCCTGGCTGGTGGGGCTCCTCCACCAATGGCCCTGCCACCCATGTGGCAGGAATGCTGCCCTCACTCTGAAGGAGATTCTGCAGAACCCTGACTATCAGGTATGGCTGCAATAGCTGTACTCTTGTTTCACTGGACACCAAGATCATCACACTACACTGAATTGCATTAGTGATGTGTTGTGATGAAGTCAGATGTCTTGCCCTTGCAACTCTCCAAATGTGTTAGACCACATGCGCCTCTAGACTCCCATATGGAGCCAGGTTGCAAGTGTCTTCGTCCCACCATATGGCTGTTTGATCCTGGCTGGTGCGGCTTGCAAGTAAATGTTGCAGAAGATGAGAATGCTGCACATGCCAGCTGACCATCTCAACTTTGTGCTTTGCCAAGAAACTCAGGCTCCAGATGCAAACTCAGCCTGCAATCAGGCTTCTGCGGTGTTACGCGCTGCATTGTCGTGTCAGAACTATCTCTTGTCACAAGTCAAGGCTGCTCAAGCTTGCATGCAGCAACACGTGTCTGTCTCAATCTTTGTTTCTTAACTGCCCCAACTGACCCGGTGTCAGAGGTCCAAGGTGTGTGAGTCAGCCCAGAAAGATCTGAAATGACATGGTAATGTCTGATTTGCATGTCTGAGCAGCATATGTGCCTACCAAGATGCCCAGAACACACAAGCCTGACGAGATAAAACTTGTGCCACACACATCTGGCATTTGCCGCAATGTGTGAATTGTTGTTACTGATATCACTGTGGTGCCTTGCAGAGTGAAGCGTGTGCTTGTGGCACCATCACAGCGTTGGTGGCCATGCTCAAGGGGAGTGATGTTGACTGCCAAGCTGCCGCTGCATCACTGCTACATACACTTGCAGCAGCAACTCACATCAGCAGGTGAGCATCGCATGCTGGCCAAAGTCTGCAATGCAGAAGCAAGCTGACTGCAGCAGATAGGCATATCGATACAGTCTCAAACCATACCATTGGTCTTGGACATAGAACCTGCATTTCAGTACAGCACATGCTAGTCTGCGAGTATTTTGCGATACAGCATTATGCTGACATGACAACACACTACATGTGCCAGATGCATGTACAAGATGAATCTAGACTCAAACAATTGCAGCTGTGACTCTAGTCACAAAACTTGCATGTGAGGCGCTGTGCATTGGTACAGGAAAAAGGCCATCAGCCGAGGGGGAGGAATCCCGGCTCTGGTAGCTGTGCTTGCTGGTGCATCTGCAGAAGGCAGCATGCATGCTGCGCAAAGCCTGCTCCAGATGGCCAAACTCCCAGACCTCAAGGTAGACCTCTTTCTGGTTGCAATCTGCCTGCACTTGTTGTTGCCACACGCTGTGTCTGTCCATTGCAGAAACTTGAGCAAAGTAAGCTGTTATTCTCTAGACACCATGCGCGGATGATTCAAAACAGGCCTGAGATATTGCCAGGATACACAACAATGTCTGCTCACATTGTATGGCATGATATCTTGGTCTGGCTGCAGAGGCGATTGGCCTCAACACTGCATAGATGCACCTGTGCAAATGCATGTAGATGTTTTCCAGGCTGTTGGGATCTGTGCGCTGCCGTTGTTGACTCGACAAGTGCATAGACGCACTTGTGCATATTGTTTCATGATGCTGTTGGGGGGTACGTTTCGTTTGATGATGCCCTTGGGGGTGCATTTGGTTTCATGTTGCTGTTGAGGGTACAGTTTGATGCATGGGACACAAATTGCACCCTTGTAAGCAGACCATTCAGCAGGACCATCAAGCTTGTTGACTGATTGTGCATGCTGAGATGAGGACAAGTGTGCCTGTGCCATTGCATATGCAGCAGCGTATATGCGTGATAGTAATCTTGCAATGATAAGCGCAGTGCTGAGTGTTGCTGCCATTGACTGCAGGTGCAGATTGTCCATGCTGACGCGGTGGCAAGCATAGTACAACATCTGAACATGTCATACAAGTTCTGCAGCTGTGAAGCAAATGACGAGCAGCCAGCAGTGTGTTACGGTGCATGCAGCAAGTCTGCCACAGCCAGACTGCTTGGCAGGCTGTGCAGTGATCAGGTTGCACAGATGCAGCTGATGCGGCACAATCCTGTGGCAGCACTGTTGCACATGCTGACAGGCGGATGCAAGAGCCCGGTGCTGTATCATGATTTCGATGGCAATGAGCTGAAGCAAATGTGTGACAAAAGCAGGTTTCTGATGGAGAGCGGTGCAGAATATGCTTTGCTGAAGATTGCATGTCACTGTGATGAAGAGTTCCGAGAACATATGCGGAATGCATGCATAGGACAGGTTTGGATGGGACATGACATTCCAATTGCGCTGATGCTGATGTAGTGTACACTACATGTGAACCACATGTGAACCTGAAAATAGTGGATATTGTTTACCACTGCCTGTCTTATGGTTATCTGCTACACATGCATGGTGTGTAGTATATTCACTGTAAGGCGTCGTAGCTACAGCTAGGCTATCAATAAAGTGTAGAAAAAGAAAGTCCCGACAGAAGTCACCGCTATTCTTGTTTGCCAATATTGTTCTCAGATCCAAGACGTTCTGTTCTTAGATTGAGGCCACGTCCAGACTTAGCATTGTACCAGTCATCATAGTGCTGCATGTACAAGTGAGCAAGACGCTTCAGGAGGAATCCCAAAGCAGCACACACAGAACACAAAAGGCCCCAGCTGAGCATGCAGGCACAACATCTGAAGACCCATTTGTACAAGCTTAGCTCTGACAGAGGCTCGCTTCTGATGACAATGAAGGTAAGAGTGACCCGTAAGAAGAGTCCAGCTGGCCCAAAGGGCTCAAAGTCCATGACTGAATGTATGTTGTGGCTCTGACTTGCAATGACGCGCTCACAGACATCCTGTAGCAGCACATGCCACGGATAACATGCCATGATTCTGGCTTTCAGGCATGACCCAGGGTCTTCCTTTTTGACTAGGCTGCAATGCAGAGCACTAATCAGACTGTCCCACAGTGCAACAAAACGCTGATGATCAATTGATGTTACCGTGTCACATCAAAACAAAGAGTGGCCGCTTTGATATTCCAAACTGACGATCTGTTCAGGGGGTACCTGACTTTTTGTCAAATGATGGAAAGACAAGCACGGTAGGATGCAATACATGCTGATCGTCCCCCACACATACACACACACACACACACGCGCACACACACACACACACACACACACACACACGCGCACACACACACGCACACAGACAGACAGAGAGACATGTCTGTACAGCAAAGACAGCGTTACCTTCATGAACTCTCTATACACCCCTGGCCTGATCTCATTGAACTTGCCCACAACTGCATGCTTGGCGACGTCGATGGCCACCTCTGCAAGGAAGATCTGGCCACACTGCCACAGCAGGTCCTGATTAGGCAACCAGTGCCCACTGTTGTCCATCTCCTCCACCTGATAGCAGGAGAGGTAAAAGCGGCTCAAAGGCTGCCTGAGTGACATGCAGACATGCACATGCATCTGCCTACAGGTATACATGCATCCATCATACATATACATACGTACATGCATACATATACACACACATAGATGCATGCACACACATACAGACAGACAGGCTCACAAATAAATTTGCACAGGTTGACAGACAGACTGACCAAACGGTTTTGTTGTTTGTCATGTAGCTGGTCACGCTCCAGCAAGCAAGCAAGCAAGCATGCGGCTAGGGCTAATTTGACAACTGCAATTGCATTTCTCACCAGTACAAACAAGAGGGAGATGAGGAGGTGGAAACGCTCTACAACATCCTGACAGGCTAGCTTGAACAGTTTTGAACTGTCAAACCTCTTCATCACAGTTCCTGCACCACAAGGGCGTCATGCTTGCTCTGCAATTCAGAGGCCACTTCGCTCTTCCCAAACTAGAATTTGCTTGGGATCTGACATTGTGATCATCCAAACCAACCAACTGTGACACATTTGTGAGTCACAACAGGGACAACGGCAACAGCGTGCTCATCGAGTACATCATGCATCTTGACAGCTCACACATCAGCGGCAGTTTCAGTTTCACTTTTTTTCCAATTTGCCACAGTCTGCAAGTAACACCTTGCTTGAGCGTACCTTTGATTTCCACAAAGTTGGAAGCAATCAGCAGTGCGACCAATGCGCTGCTTCGTTTGCTGTTCATGGCTACGCTAAAGGCCATGCCTTGGCACATGATGATGGTGCCATGCATGACGACAATCACCAGGGCTACCAGAGAATCTGAAATCAGGTGCCTGAGTTGTCGCCTGCTGCAGAACAACAGAGCACATACTCATACTACTCGTGGGTGTATGTTGAGCCCCATGAGATGCAACAACTTCCAATGCTGGTGAATGTAGTCTGGATAGACATGCAACACAGTCTCAGTTGCTCAAGCATGCAGGGATGCTCAGCAGCACAAAAGCTATGTCGCTGCTAGTCGGCGGGCTGCTGGATTACGTCATTTGCTAAACTAGCAGCCTTGTCAGCTGTTTGGTGTTGTTGATTGTTAAGAAGACAGATCATGTACATGCAGGGGAGGTGACAAGAGCAATCAGACAAGGAGGCTGTACATGCTGAAAATGCAGTCCTCAAGAGGCCTTGCTGACCTGCTGAGAGTCGTGCTGCTGGCATACAGGGTACATGTGCCTGACAATGCCTCCAAGGTGTCCACTCCGAAAGAGCACAGGATCTGCACACTGGACACAACTCAGCTCGACAGCAGGGCTGTTTGCAGTAACTCCTGGAAGCAAATGCCCCTGATGAGCCGGCGGTTCGGGCCGTACAGGTACAATAACAAGTCTCCTGGATTGGATCCAGAAACAGATCACCAAGGAGGCACTGATCTGCAGAGGCTGGTGAAATGGCTGGATCATTTATAGTCAAATGCAGATACAATACAGAAGCAAGTTGCCAACCAACAAAACCTTGGTTTCTTTGCGGGTAAAAATGGCTGTACATATAACAACATGTCTTGCACAGCATGGGATGCCAGCTGCATGTGCAGACAAGTCTTAGGCATGTGCAGCCATCAGCCACATGCAATGTTGTGGCTTGCTATCTGCCACGGATACATACTGTGACCTGGCCTTTCTGTAAGAGGATGTGACCGCAGCTGTTTTTTTAGGGGCATGCATTACTGGTGGTCCAGTCTTGGTCTGTGGCGCATGCCTTATTCTGTCCAGTCTTAGTCTGTTGACACTACGCTCATGCATGGCTGCAGACATTGGTCTGAACTAGTCCTCAGTGTAGAGTGAGTGTTGATCGGTAGATGCGCGACATCACCTTGTCAAACATCTCTACAGCAGTGTAAATGACTTGCAGCTTCAGGAACTCCTGAGTCAGGTCCTTGATCCAGAAGTAGATGGCGCCTGCGTTGAGATGCTTCAGGAACAGCACTGTACAGGCAAAGATGCCAACGCAGATGATGTCAAACAGCTGGTCGCCTTTCAAGCTGCAGCTGCCTTTCCTGCCCAGCTGTCTGGCTAGGCAGCTGACAGCACGTGCAAACCGCAGTGGAAGAAGAGTGAAGGTTGCCTACAGCAGCAAGACATTGGTCCCAGTCATGATGATGAGTACACGTCGTCAACGATGGCGTGATTGTATGTTGCATGCTGGGATGCAGGAAGCCACAGATGTTGTCTCACCATGAATGAATTGCAACAGAGGAGCAAGCCATACCATAGCAAGCGTTCCAGCTGATATGGCACATAAGCTATCGCATTGTACCTACAATAAACAGATGTGATTGTCTGCTTATTGATCGCGTCCACAAGTGTGTCTGAAGAGGTGTAACTTAAAAGAACTCAGGACAGCTTTCTGTGAGCATGACAAACAGCAATCCAGTAGGGCTGCTAGAGGAAGGTTACACTCTATCTCGCTCGGTTTGCCGGAAAATGACATCTGGTGTGGGGTATACAGCTTCAGGATACAGCTCAGCTTGCAAATACTGAGCAAAAGATTGAGGTTGGTCATCTGCATGACATGCACAGCGTGAGTTCCTGTCTGTCAAGACACCTGATCAAGGCAAGGCAAAGGTTTTACCAGGTTGCTGCGCTGAAACTGTTGCGCCTTGAGGAGGTAGACGTAAGGTTGCAGCGAGACAGTCTGCAGATATGCTGTCAGTGAGTCCTAAAACACTAGATTTGCTGCTAGTGTTGCCTCAGCCACTATGTGCACCAGACCTTCATTAGCAGGTCTGCTTTCTTGGAAAGACAGGGACATGTGAGGCCTTCTATCTGTGCGCTTTAGTACATCTTCAGCAGTCTGTCTGTCTTGTCTCAAAGAAGATTGCAGACTGGTAGCCTCAAGAGCACTGGCAGGCTCAGCAGAGTTGCTTCGCAGAACGGCTGCCTCACTGATAGACTTGAGAGGAGGCTTGGCAAAGCTTGTGCTGCTACCAGTTGACCCATGTGCAAGTGCAGAGGGTTCCTCGCTGCTGTCAGTGCTTTCGAGATTGGCCTTAGCGCTTTTCCTTCTTCGGCGCTTGCTGGACTTGGAGTTGTCCACTTCAGAGCTATGCTCTGGCTCTGTACGTAACAGGGCAAACCTGCCGCCAGATTTATCAAGATCAGCCGTGGTGTGCATACTCTGGAGCATGTGGTAACTCCGCGAGTCACAAAAATCACACCGCCTGAAAGTGGGGAATCGTGTGATCAGTCAGGTTGAAGCAGGATTTTTCGTTGGTACAGATGGCTATCCTGACTGTCGCAGTCCTGGAAGCGACGATAAAGGTATCAAGCTCATATGTGACTTGGCATTGCAATTGACAGAGTCAACTAAGCTGCTGCTGAAGCGGCTTCTGCAACCAAAAGCTTAAGCCGTTCTTCTGCTTCAGCCAGCCCAGGCTTATATGATTACAGCAAGGTGTTGCGTTGACTGTTTCCTTCGACGGCCAAACAGAGAACGCCTCGTGTTTGATAGACGGCTGATTCGTATTTCTGACAAATTTTGCACATCGTGCCTGCTGTGACTGGCAGTTTACCACGGTGCATCTGCCAGCATGGCGATGCTGAACTCCTTGTTTGGCAAAGGCAAGCAGCAAGTAGGCGATGTAGAGTTTTGGCATGGTCACGAGCGAGCAGGATGGCTGATGAAGCAAGGTAAATAGATGCAAATGCAACTTGCTGAGTCAAAGGTGCACTAGATGCCTACACTGTTTTGGTTGGGTGCAGGCGAGTTTATCAAGAGTTGGCGCAGGAGGTAGCTCAGTTGCAAGTGCACCAGCACAGTGCTTTGTTGTTTGCTTTGACTATGCTCAAGCTTCCATCTCATCAGAATCAGTACATATTCTGACTTGCAGATATTTTGTCCTGAAGCAGGGCAAGATTTTCTGGTTCAAATCTGATGTCATTACGCCTGTGAGTATAGTTCGTCAAATGAGCAGCAGCATGCCAATGACCTACCGAATGTCCCAACCCCGTTGCTGATGTCTCTGCATTCATGTGTGCAGGACTCAATTCCGCGAGGAGTGATTGAGGTACACTGCGTCTCAGGATGCGAATGCTCATTACACTTTCCATGCCTGTCAGCTTCTGCCTGCACATTGTCTCCACGCTATGCATGCTCACAGCACAGCCACACAGCTATAGGCTTTGGCACAGCAGCTGCATGTCTGCACAATTGTTGCGCAACCTGGCACAACATGCCCGATTTCCGCAGGTCAACAAATGCTTGTCCATCAAAGGTGCAGAAGATGTCATTAACAAGCCTTTTGCCTTTGAAATCAGCACTACAGAGAAAAGCATGTATTTTGTCGCAGACAAAGACAAGGTACATCTCCCAACAAACCTAGTGCTGGTAGCCAGCCATTCACGCATTGTTTGCAACACCCAGCATCATGTGCAATACATGCGTGTAACCCAAAGCTCTGTGCATCCAAGCTACACACACATGATACACCAGACAGCAACCAGGCGCGTCAATCTCAACCTGCAGTCGCACGCAGCAATGCTGTCAATGCTTTTGGTCTGTGCCCATGGCCCTGGTACAGCCTGATGCACTGAGACCCCAGCAATCAGACAGCCGCGCGAATGCAGCTGAGGTTGTATGTGATGTACCATCTATTGCAGCAATGCACACTGCCTGGATCAGGCAAGTGCAGGATTTACTGCTTCCTGTGCTGCAGGAAAAAGAGGACTGGATAAACTCCATTGGCAGGGCCATAGTACGGCATTCCAAAAGGTGTGATGCTAAAAGGCTGTGCTGATTGCCAAAAGCAACTTCTTAATTACCCTTTTACAACTGCTGCATGTGCTGGCTGCCTAAAGCTGTGTTGCTTCTGCAGCATGCTGGATAATGACCAAGGGGACTATACCAACTCCATGTAGCATTGATATGCTAGTCTGGGGCAGTCCCAAATGTCCAGGGATCTTGCAGCTTCCAATGCCTCTGCCAGAGCTGCAAAACACGGCACTCTTCTTGGCAGCATTGTAGCAACATCAATGTCCTTTGCATGCTAGAGAGTTTAGTTTTCCAGATCTGCCAGAACATTTGGGAGCAGGATTTTTGCAGAGCATTTGGGAGAGGAGTTGAGCACAGACACACAGCCATGCGCGACAGCTCCTGTCACAGCAGTGCTGTCATGAATACCCAAATCGCACTCCAACTGTTCAACGTCTGCTACTAGTATTTGACATTTACCCTATACGCTTGTGTGTTGTTTTGACTTTTGTTTGCATGCAACCAGTGGCGCTTGCAGACTGTGTCTCTGCACAATTATTTACCAAGTCGTTCCCACGTCTTAGACGAGTTCAAAGTCAATGAATCACACTTCCAAAACTCAGAATGTAGTTGACAGTCCCCATATCGCATGTCATGCAGACCATTTTAGCTGGCTGACTTCCTTGATTGTACAGTAATGCAAGTGTGAAGCTGTCTACCGTGCATCTGGGTGAACATGTCACTCACAAGTGTGTGCTTGGCACCTGCAGGTGAGCCAATCAAGTCTCCCCGTAGGGGGGCCTAACCCTCTCTCACCGCACTGGCCAGTCCACGTGGCAGCAATGGAAGCAAGGTTTTCCCAAACCCTCTGCGCTGAGTTCTGAGAACTCGACGTTCGCAAAAGTGTACAGATCACGCCCGGCCAGCTAAGGTAGTCACGCGACGACAGCGTTTGGTACGGCATACGGCGGGGCTCATCTTCTCAAGCTTGGTGGGGGCTCGTATTTTTACGTGCGTCAGGTGTCGCCAAGCATGATGCTGGCGAGCTTGCCAGCCCCTACCCGGGAATATGCTGCACCACAAGCTCCTGTTTTTGCTAGCACTGCCTTGATATCTCAGACTCGGAAAGAGCCTCCTCCTTATGGCTCACAAGAAAGAGCCAGATATATCCCACGGCGACAAGAGGATTTTGGGGATGGTGGAGCCTTTCCTGAGGTCCAGGTTGCCCAGTTTCCACTGGACATGGGCAAGAAGGGTCAGCAGAGCGGTGTTGGCACTAGCAGCGGCAAAGACACAACTTTGGCAGTCACTATGAATGCTGATGGCGAGGTTAACTATGATTCTATCCTGCGTCAAGGCCGTAACAAGGACAAGATCATATACTCAGATCACAAGTCCCTGGTGCCCAAAGTTGATGCCCTGCGAGAGGTGGTTCTCAGCCTTGAATAATACTGCATTCCTTTTGTTGTGTCTACCTTGCTCTTGGTGTGCAGCACTGTTCAGGCCAGCTTTGTGCAGGCTGATGCAGTGCATTGAGTGCTACTCACCACTCTGAAATGTTTGCAGCTGCGGTTGCTGCAGACACAATGCCGGACCTGCAGGATCAATATCATGCCAAGCTACTGCAATTTGTCACAGGGCAACTTTGAGAAGCCAGACGAGGAGGAGATCGAACAGACTATGAAGGACACAGCAGCTGCTCTGAACCTGGTAGTCAGCAACAAGCTTCAAGCAGCGCAGCCAAAGACTGTGCCAAAGCAGCCTGGCGCCCCCACCTTCATCAAGTACACCCCTAGCCAGCAGGGCCCGCAGTATGCTTCTGGTGCTCGAGAGCGCACCATCAAGATGCAGGACATGCCTGTTGACCCTATGGAGCCTCCCAAGTTTAGGCATAAGAAGGTGAAAGCACCTCTTGCTGGTTTCAGTTCGGTCTTTGGTATGCCTTCTACACAGCTGTCTTCCTTTACAGACTGTATATGCGTTGCAGTGTCCTCATGTAAAATGTAAAGTATCCATGTCTACCTTACATGGCACTTTGCAAGTCAGCTGTTCGAAGCAAAGACTCTCATTGTTGCAAACGCCTGATTGCCAGCGATGCTGTATGTTATCTTGGGTGCTGACCCTGCCAGTGATCATTTGCACATGGTGGCTGCCTCTGCAGCACAGTTGATTCATCTGCAAAAAGCAATAGTCAATGACATGCTGATTGACCCCACCTCCTAATCATGGGTCCCCATATCAATCAATGTGGCTCACAAACTTGCCTCTCACCGCCTGCAGGTGCCAAGGGGAGCAGGCTCCCCCCCAGTACCCATCATGCACTCTCCCCCCCGCCCAGTCAGCGTCAAGGACCAGCAGGACTGGAAGATCCCCCCCAGCATCTCCAACTGGAAAAATCCCAAGGGGTACACCATTCCCCTAGACAAACGACTGGCAGCTGATGGGCGAGGCTTGCAAGAGACTGCCATCAATGACAGCTTTGCCAAGTTTACTGAGGCCCTGTATATGGCAGAAAGCTCTGCCAGACAAGCAAGTGAGTTCTCAAAATGTCTGTGAGCTGCAGTGCATGATGACGTTGATGTGGTAGTGAGTGCCGCAACAAAGCTGTCATGGGTCTTCTGTTGTCATTGCCATTGCATGCAGGCTGTTGATGGCAAGCCATGTGTTTCCAGTATAGTGGCATACTGTGGTGCACGTGTTGTGGTTTGCATGCATCTCTGCTGGCTGTGTCTGCATGTCAAAGCACATTGTCTCTGTGTGGAAAGAGTCTCTGACTATCACAGTGTTGTGTGCATCATCATGTCTATCTGGCCGGTCTGTTCCAGTCACTGATGTGTCGCTGGAAGCTTGTGCAAGCAGCATGCAGCATCAGCCACTCAAGGGAAATGCACAGATTGTTGCCTGGTCACACCTGGCGAGCAGCACTGCAAACTAGCTTCAGAATTACATGTCATCAAGGTGCAAATGTACTTCAAATAAATAATACTAATAATGTTCACGCTTTCCGGCTCATGATGAGCTAGGGTATGTGCAGGGCAAGTCTTGTCTCTCTGGACGCAGTCTGTTCTAAGCATCCCTATGCGCAGAAACGTCGTTGGTGACCTTTGTTGAGGTTGTATTGGGTGATGTGCAGTTGAGACCAGGAATCGGGTGGCGCGTGAGCTGCAAGCCAGGGAGAAGGAGAAGAAGGAGGTGGAGCTGCGTGACCTGGCCCAGCGTGCACGCATGGAGAGAGGCGGCGGCGGCTCTTATGTCCCTCCCCCGGCTGCTGCCAGGTAGAGAATCTGTCTGTCATGCTGCTGGATGAAGTGGAAAGAAAAGCTTATGGTCTTGCTCTGGTCAGCCTGGTGTTGTGCACTGTATTGGTGCTGCCAGGTGCAGATGATGAAATGGAGTTGCAGGATTTGTCAGTGCCTAGTCCTTGTTTGTTTGCTGCTGTTGCATGAAATCTTTGTTGCACAATAACCCTGTTGCATGTTATCTCTGTTGCATGGTATCTCTGTGCTAGTCAGTGAGGAGTTCATACCAGCCCTCGTTCCACCCTGTCCACATCAACTACCATAATGTTTGCTGGGGCACTCTCCTGCAAGCTTTGCTGCAGCAGTTGCACATCAAGTCATCCTGACTGCATCGTACACGACTTATATATGCTGGTGCCTTGTTGGCGTGTGCTACAGAAAGTGAGCCGTGAGTACGAGTATGCTGCTATGCTGTTGCAGGGGTGCTGGTGTGGCTGTTGGGGGTCAGGACAGTGATCTTGGGGCAAGGGAAGAGTACCCTCCCCCGCCTGCCAGGGGAGGGGGTGAGCTGCCAGGCCCCCCTAGCAGGGGTCACCCTGGTGAGCGCGAAACAGCTGAAGAAAGAGCAGAAAGGAGACGACGAGACGAGATCAGAGGGGTGAGTCGTGCATTCCATCATACACACCTGCTGACAGCAGTAGCTTAGCAGCATGGGCTCAACATTTGCTTTTGCATAATCATGCTGCACAGACAGGTTGCATGATCATTGCTAGCAACAGGAATTCGTCAATGGGCATTGTTTGATCATTACACATCACATCTGTTTGCTGTCCTGCTGTTTGCTCTGGGCTGAGTCATACATTTACACTGGTATATTCTTGGAGCGCACTTTTTTGAAAATGCAGCCAAGCAACATGTTTGCATGCATGAAGCAAGAGCTTCATCTTCTATTTGCTGCAGGAGCGCAAGCGAGAGCGTGAGAGGGAAAGGAGGCTAGATGCAAAGGACGCCCACGGTGTCAAGAAGAGCAAGCTGACTCGGGACCGGGACAGGGACATCTCAGAGAAGATTGCCTTGGGCCAAGCAAATGTGGGCGCCACTGGTCAGCCCATGTACGACCAGCGGCTGTTCAACCAAGATACAGGCGTGGCCTCTGGTCTTGGTACGGACGACACCTACAACGTCTACGACAAGGCTTTATTTGCTGACAAGGGCTCAGGCCTCTACAGGCCTAACAAGCAAATTGATGATGATGAAGTGCCTGTTGATGCTGACAAGGATGGTCGCAAATTCAAGCCTGACCAGGGATTCAGCGGCGTTGACTACGGGGCGGCTTCCAGGAGAGACACAGGGCCTGTTCAGTTTGAGCGGGAAGCTGTGGACGCAGATATCTTTGGCTTGGACAAATTTGCTAATGATGTTCGTGGTGGCAGCCGGAAAAAGAATGCTTTGGACAGCATTGGCGGCGGTGGCGCCATGCGTGCTGGCGGTGGTGGAGGAAAATATGAGGACTATGCTGGAGGCTCTTCCAGATCAAATGTGCAGTTTGAGCGAAGCCGGCATTGAGACTCACAAACACCGTCTGCTCACAATGTAAACAGCAGTGATGCTTGTTTGTACAATTTAGTTGCCTTTATTGTGGCTATCATGAACCCTTCAGTCATGAAGCAGCGTCTGTGCAACATTCCATGTAGCACTGACATGTGACATCAGCAACGCATGACATATAACTGTTTTACAACCTCAGACCAACAATGCATGTTTGCTGCATGTCAAAGTTGTCTTGTAACTCCTTGTAGTGTGACCATATAGCTATAGTCATGCATTATCCACATCAGGTTTGGGCTCACCAACCTCTGAAAACGCCACGTCCTTTGCCAGGTAATTGCATTCACTATACTTTCAAGCCCCTCTTTGTGTGCTTAGCAGGCTGTGTTCTACGGTTTCACCAGGCTGACACCGGCTACTGTCAGCAAAATGTTGGTATATTGGGCCAGACTCCAATTGAAACAGGATAGTAGAGTTCCCACAATAATTACATGAGAAATATAACATGTCATATACAGGCAGATGAGGTATTGCACTTGCTGCAGGGGGGAGGAACCTCAGATTTGTAGCAAAATGGCGAAACTTGATTTTTCTACACAACTCCTGTCCTAAAAGAATTCTGCAGCAGAGCGAAGTACACAGCAAACAAGAGAATACAATCAGTACATGTCTACCTAACCTATTGTACTTCAGGGCTTGACTGCCTGACAAAAGGACTGTAGTTCTGACCATTACACACTCACAACATTGACAGTGGTTGAGTGTCTTGTGGCTGTTAATCAGTGCAAAGCAACAGCTGCTATTGCCACACGGATCTTGAGGCCTGTATGGAAGCTTCTGCATGAAAGACTAATAATAATATCTGCCACGGGGACTACGGCTTCTTTGCCTATAGCGTCCTGAATCTCTTGAGTATGAGTCGCTTCTGAATGGTGGAGGATCCCTGTAAGGGGGGTCTCTGTAGTAAGAGTCTCTAGGAGGTCCTCTGTATGTATCTCTTGAGTAGTACGGATCCCTGCATACATGTATGACTACAGGTCAGGCAACACTTCCTTGATACACTGTGCCTTAATCCAACAGCAGCGGAAAGTACTTGCGTAGTCAAAAGAGTGCCAGCAGCTAATGCAGCAGGCCAGTTTGTGCAGATAGGTTGAGGGTGCATCTGGATGCGCTAAGACACCAAGCTTCTTGCCAATCATTTTTTAAAAGTTTGTTACATGTGCAGGAATCAAGACAGCTCTATGAGCAAGAAAACGGGCCAAGAGTTGCAGAAGATGAAAACACCACAGCTCTGCAGACACTTGCCTGCCACGCGGTGGTCCATCTCTGTCCATCAGGGGCTTGGTTCCTCTGTACGATCCTGGTGTGGGTGTCCTTGGCCGCGCACGCTTTGCCTGCACAACAACCAGACAAGTCAGTCTGCAGCTGTGGCATCTCAGTTTGCAACTGTAGCCATCCTGTCTGCAGCTGTGGCCATTCACTTTGTGGCTGTCATCACTTGGTCTGCAGCTGTGAAAATATAGCCTT
>JAABUU010002837.1_pt1 | contig 23676 bp, 23 predicted proteins | sample 5559301 | NCBI WGS metagenome assembly JAABUU01 (sample SAMN10711884, study PRJNA513360) | rock metagenome | isolation source: Antarctica rocks | place: Antarctica: Victoria Land, Richard Nunatak white | reverse complement strand
AATGTAATGGTCAGCGCTGCCCAATCTTCTTCACAGTCACAACCCATATGAAAAGCTAGGTGCAGGTTCCTCCTCTTGCTGCAGCTGCCTCAGGATTGCAGTGCGCTGTTTGTCATCTGCCTGTCTCCCTAGCCACTGCACTGGAAACCTACACAGCATGCTTGCCTAGTTGGCCTAGATTTAGCTTAAATTTGGCTGAAATCTGTCAGCCATGCACAGACATGCATACGTAACCTAGTCAACAGGCGTGCACACACTTTCAACCAATGTTCTAGAGCATGTGGTGGTTGAAACTACTTTGTAACAAATGTCAAGGTCTTGATGCATGTGCAAACAGCATTGCAGCATTCCAGCATACAGAATGCAGCACAATATGCTGGACTTGAACTGCCACTTCATGCGCAGTGACATACCATGTCATGTCATGTCACAAGCAAGCATTGCATGCAAACATGGATTACGACACACGCACGAAAATGCCTCACAATCAAAACTTTCAGGAACGACACAATGGTACTATGCACTGAGCCTCACCTTTCCTTGACCATTTGGTCTACTTGGTTCAAATAGATGACGCCACTGTACATGCCTGTCTGCTGACACTCAGGGCACTTGGCCTGGGCTGGGGCATTTGCTAGCAGCTTCACAGGATCGCCAAGAGAAGCTGCCATGCCAGCACATCTTAACGCACAGATCTTGCAGAGCTCGTGCCCACACTTCAAGCCAAATGGACAATACAGAATGTTCTGCAACATGGTTCAAGGAGTGATCACTGCATTGGTGAGTAGGCCATGCAGTACAAGGACACAGGGCCGCGCAGCACAGCACAGCACGACCAGGCAAGCACAGCACAGCACAGCACAGCACAGCACAGCACAGCACAGCACAGCACAGCGCAGCGCAGCGCAGCACAGCCCAAGCACAGCACAAGCAGCTGTAGCAGCATGTGTATCACGGCAGCAGCTATACACTTCCCCCTACACCCAAACAAATCACAGCAGCAAGAAGGGCAATACCAAGCAGCCCTGGCATGTCCAGTCATAGTCATCGACCTCATCATCTGTTAGGATGGCAGCCTTCGTCTTCTTCAAGCTCATAGAGGCCTTTGACAGCAGTGGGGCTCCTGACCAGCCATTCTCCTGCCCAAACAAGCCCTCACCACAATCGCCGTACAAGCCATCTGCAAAGGAGCACCAAAGGTTAGACTAAGGTTGAGTCACCAGATTAGTTACCTGAATGAAGCTGAGGGCCCCACTCAAGCATTCAACGACTGTCTTGATCATGCAGAATCTTGCAGGGAAGGCATTTGGGAGTACAGCAGGATGAGCCAGTTGCCTGTCTAATACATTGTATTTTATGACAAAATAACGTAATGGTTGTGAGCACAGCCACTGCACAGCAACTTCACAGCTGCTGCACGTCTGCCACGCAGCTGCTGCACAGCTGCTGCACAGCTGCTGCACAACTGCTGCTCAGCAACAGCACAGCTACTGCACAGACCAATCAGCAAAGAAGCATAAGAGGGTCAATCGTGATTGGGTCTCATGGAACAATCAGCACTGGATGCTCAACTGATACATCTAACGTGGTACAGCCACAAGTCTGTGCGACGGTTCTGGTGGAGGATCTGTACAGAACAGGGATGTGCAGAAGCACCTATTGGAGGGGCTTGCTCTGCCCCTTCCAGCCACTGGCGGACAATGTCTTGTTTGGTGCCATGATGCACCTGCCCTGTGCGCTCTGTCATCAACCCATTGTCAGTCTGCTCATCAAAGTGGTTCTCATTGTGTGCAACCTGGCCATTAGCTTCATCTAGCTTCTTCAACCTGCGGCCAGGCACAGCAGATGTCGTTTCTATTGCTTCTCTTAGTAATCTGCAGTCTGAGGTGTGAAGCCAGATGTGAGCACAGGACGTCAACTCAGCTCTCAGGTTGTCAATTGCTTAAGTCAAGAGCAAAGTAGACCTGGGATAGATGATGCTGATGATTGTATGACGCAAAGCAAAGCTGGGTTGCCTGCCAAGAAACAAAGCAGGTGTGGGTTGCCAGTCAACAACCAAAGCAAGTCTGGGTTACCTGTCAACATTCAAAGTCTGGGCATACCTGTCAACAACCAAAGCAGAGGGAAGATTGACAGCAAACTCAGCCAGTACTCGGGTCTCCAATGCCTTCAGCTCATCTAGCAACGGTGAGTGCAGAAAGTCTGTCTGTTGGAATAAGTGGCGCCCATTGAAGTTGTCATCCCAGCAGGCCTGCATTGAATACGGACTGCTGGGCCTCATCAGCAAGGCATGGTACATTTTCTTCTTGGAGTTTTGTTGCGTGAATTGTAGTTCAGGTATGCACATGAGCAAGTGATGAGGTAATTGTGGGTGATGTGGAAGAACACAATAGGGCTTCTGCAGCAGCCCAAAGTAGGTTTGTTCCAGAAACTGAACTTGTAATGCATCATGTCATAATGTGGCAACATGCAGCAGGACGACATTGGTGACAATTGCACCAACGGCAGCTTATATCTGCAAACAGAGCTGGCGTTCAAGCCATTGTTTGAGACAACAGCTTCACATGCTTTCATTTTGGCATGCACGAATCTCTGTGTTTAAAGAATATGCATGCAGTAGATAAAAGCAGACAGAATTGAGGGGTCAGTTGAGTGAACCTGCAAAAGATGCTGTCCTTCATTGTTATGCATCATCCTGTCATGCTGCTCCAGGATCTTGCGCAAGGCCACAGCATTGATCTTGGCATACTCACGACACCAGTGTGCATCGTCTGCCAATTGCCTATCCTACAGCCAACAGCATCAAGGTCATCAGCGCATCACTGTTACTGCAGTGCTTTTACAGCCCAAACAGGCTGCCTCTGGCCACGCTGCAATCCAGGATGGAGCGCATTTGCACTCACTGCTTGCAGTCTTTTCTCCTTGCTCCCTGCTGACAGGCCAGCAAGCACTGATAACTTGAAGTGGCGAGCCAGTCGACCGGTGTGCTTGCGTTGTGTTGCTGTTTGAGAAGCTGCTATCTTCTGTGCAGTCATCTCGAAAAGCCTGCATGCAGCTGACAGTCCAGCACGCAGATGTCACGGTCCTTCTGTGCTACCCCCGACCGTATCTTTACCTATTGATGTCGCGTACTTGCACCTGCAAGTCCTCCATGAACGCCTGCTCGCCACCTTGTCGCTCCGCCGCAGATTGCAGGCTCAAGATAGCCTTCAGTCTGTCCTTGAGCATATGATACTTGAGGAACTTGCCCTTGAAGGGCGCAGGTGCGCCATTGTCGACCTCGTCCATATAGGTCGGAAACCCCATTGCGACACTTTTTCTTCACCGAAGCAGGTATGTGTGCAGTACACCAACTACTCGCAATGCCACCTGGGTGTCGGGCAGTGAAGCGTTCAACCACCATGCACTTTCCGACAAGTCTCTGTCAAAATAAGCGCAGCGTCTTGATTCGGGCGTAACACAGCTTAGGCGAGTTAGAATCTCTCTGCTGAAACAAATGGGAGCTGAGGTCGCTGCTGCAGAGACACATGATGCCGTGCATGAAGAAACCAAAATGACTAAGCGGCAGCCATTTGAAAAGCATAAAACCCTAGTCGAGTGTGTCTGTGCCTGTGCCTGTGTGCCTGTGTGCCTGTGCCTGTGCCTGTGTCTGTGTCTGTGTCTGTGTCTGTGTCTGTTTATTTCAGACTGTTTAGACATGATAAACGCTTAGTGCTGATGTTTTTGACCAGGTTATTGACAACCCTGGCCCATCTGTACAACCTAGTTGGTTGGCTAAAGATGTGAAATCCTCCTCCTCCTCTGTGGCAGGACATACATTTGCAGCTGTCTTGGCACCAGCGCAGAAAACTAGCATCTCGCTCTTGTACGTAGCATGTGCTCGATCAACTGTTGCTACGCCGTATTGCAAAGCAACTGGTGTGCCTCTCGTAATCTGCAAGTCCTCCCAAAACTCCCGAAACGCTTCCAGCAGGACACGCATGCTGTTGGGTACTTGGTCAGTTTGTCAACACAGTCGCAGCAATTGTCAATTCTGCAACTGCAGAACAGATCTTCTGCACAGCACAGCTGACACAGTGAATGCAAACCAGTTGTCTCCAGGGACAGTAAATTCTAACAAACAGCGAGCTAACATCACTCATCCTTGCACAGACAACTTGATTTACGAGCTTTGGTAGTAGCCATATGACTGGCCTTCATGAATCTCCTGGTCAAGCAACAACTGTGCGACACCTGTCTGCTCTGGTGCTGGATTTGTAAATTGTATCTGGCTGTCACACGTTATCTGGGGTCAAGTAAACCATAGATTTGTCAGCTGTGGCGTATGAATGCATCTGCACCTGATAAAATGAGCACCAGCTGGGTCATGTCACCTCAATATACCACCTGGCAGGCTGCACCGGTCATGGAGAGTACAACCTGATTTTTGCACCAATCATCAGGGCACCAAGGCTGCTAGTAACTGAGTGATGACACCCCCGTTACAAACCTCGTTGCATACAATAGCCCATATGGTCTACCAGTTTCTCATAGGTAAAGTCATGAGCAGCCTGTTCCAAGTATGGAGGGGCAGCTTGAACATCATTCTTACTGCCGAGAGGCTAACAAAAGGCATAAGTGGGGATCTGAAGCTCTTACCACTTACCGCTGTTTCTGCACCAAATTTGCCTTTAAAGGCAGGCGAAGACTTTCAGAGCCTAAGCTGAAATGGGAAGCACAATCCTGAAAATTGCTGGTAAAATTGAATGCTGTGCTATTTATGTTCACGTGTGTTGTTTTGTGGCTTCGCGTAAAGAGTAGGTAGTATATTTACCATTGCATGCATGTTGCATGCATGTTGCGGCTAAGTCCGTCATAGTCATGGTAGTGTTGAGTGACACAATCAGAGATTGCAGTGTGTAGGAAGATGTGAGCATGTAAATGATGTCTGTCTGGCCTGGCGGCATCAGATTCAGCACCACCAAGGTGCAAGCGTTGTTTGTAGGTCACCTGCATCCTGAGTATTTGCATAGCAGAATGCAACAGCAGAAAATCAAAAGCATAACTTACAGATGCTACACATATACACTAAATGGCTGCACCTCACAAAAAGCTTGTTCAGATGGTCGCAGAATGCTGTAGAACAACTGGAAGCAATCTAGTCTGCTGTGGTATCAACTGCAGCAAAAAACGCACTCCCTACTCAGAATGTTATGCCATCATACTGCTAGCGAAATACAGATCTTGACAAGCATGTTGGATCAGGTCAGCCTACTGTCAGGCAGGTACCAGACCCTTATGCAAGAACTTATCCTTGGGCTTATACTCATGCTACAGAGCTCCGCCTAGTACTACGGCTGCGCCAAAATGCTGACAATGAAGGTCCATGTCTGGGGCAGGGTAGGGCATGACATGGGGTCTAGGGTAGAGGCCATGCTTTGAGATAATACACCAGGCCCACACAGAGTTGAGTGGGGTCTGAAGGGGGGTTGACTGGGGCCCAGCAAGGGCAGCAAGCGGGTGTGAGCCTAAATTGGGGTGGAGAGTTGCCTACGGACAAGAGCTTGAGCAAAGAGAGTCGGAGTCTACTGAGGGGTGACCAGGGGGATAGCAAGGGGCTAGTGGGGCTCAGGGAAGGACAGGTACTCGAGGGGATGCTGCAGTCTGGTGCAGGGCAGCTGCTCTAACCGCTAATTCCCATCTGACCAACATTCCTGCATGCAACAAGATGCTTGTTGCGGTGTACAAAATCAAAAAGCGCATACATGCAACTTCACGATGTGTTCTCACAGCAAATGCTGTGCAGTGCAGGCATTTCATGCATGGCCCCTCTGATTCACACAAGTGTTGCTCAGAGTCTCTGCAAGCTTGCTGTTCACATGTCAAGAAGTATTTGTTGATGTGGCAGCAGCTGTCACAGTGCATCAACTGAAACACCAAAGTCAGTCCAAGTCACAACAACTTATACAGTCAGAGGTATGTAGAGGATAGTGTACTGCCAGTTCGCCTTGAGATACCACTGAGGTAGCCAGAAACAGCTCTGACCAGACAAGGTTGAAAAGCAGCGCAGAGTAAATACCTGACCCTGGTGGGGGCGGGGGGGTTCATGAATGAATGAATGAAGGAAGGAATAAATGACCCAGTGTCCAAGCAGCACACTGTGAAGCTCAACTTCAAGGCAGGCTGAGGTGGGCTGGCTGCGCCATCAAGAGAGATGCTGCTCTTGCCAAATTCTGCTTTTGACGACTGTTTTCTGGTGCTGCCAATCTCTGAAGCAGCTCTGCGACCTCTTTAATGCTGCTTTGAAGCAGCTGCACCATTTGTGCCTCACTGGGGCCATTGTGGCTGTCCAGGTGACCTTTACAAGCACTGCTGTCTCTGCCTATGTCTTTGCTTCCAGCTGCTTATTCAGCACTGATGCTGCCTGAGCCCATACTGTTGAGCCTGTATAGCAGATCATCAGCTGACTGGATGGGACCTGGCAGCTGGCACAACATCATCAGCTGCTGATCTGCAGTCACAAAGAGCTCCTGCACGGAGCGACCGTCCACAGTGTTTGACTGCTGTAGAGATTGTGCTGACTGGCAAGCTGACTCATGCTGGTCAAGGGTCAGTGGTATTGGCTGTGCAAAGACTTGACTTTGCAGCTGCTCATCAGCACCCACATGTGGGTGTGAAATAACCAGCTGAGGAGGATGTGAAGATGTGTGTAGGAAGCCTGGCACACACTGGTCTGTTACCCATGGCCCTTGGCTTGCTGAAGCATATGGCAGAAGTTCAGACTCTCCCCGCCCTTGGTCTGGAACTGACATGAGCGCCAGCAGCTGCTGCAGCTGTTGAGACGGCACGCTTTGCCTTGGAGTCATGTCTGGGACTGCTCTGCATGACTCATGTGTCTGCTCAGCATCATGCATGTGAGACTGCAGCATCTCAGCATAAGCCTGGGGTGTCTGAGTCTGAGACTGCAGCATCTGAGTTTGACACTGCAGCGTCTGAGCATGAGACTGGAGCATCTGAGTCTGAGACAAGTGTGATTGACAGCCCTGAGGCTGACTCATACGAGGCTGACTTATCTGATGCTGACTCATCTGAGGCAGCTGCAGATGCAATTGCTGAGGGTGCACCATCTGCGGCTGAGTCATGTGGCGCTGCAGCAGCTGAGCGTGCAGCTGCTGGGACTGCAGCATCTGGGTAGTAGCTTGTGGCGTGCCCCGTCTAGGCATGAGGGGCAGGGCATATGGTGCAGCAGACCACATATTGGCTGCTGGCTGACGCCTGGGTGCTTCTGGAGGCTGCTTTAAAGTCTGTACTGTGCGCACATGTGGAAGAAAAGGCAGCAGTGGCACCTCCAGCTCACACCCAGGTGTAGGATCAGTCTGCTGCTTGGGACTGAGGTCAGTGTCAGCCTGAATGCATACAGACAAAGTCAGCTTTGCACATGCATGAGTGCCCAGCTTGCACACCTGCACGCTTGGTCAGCAAGCAACTTGACTCTCTTTGTGCATCTGTGCCCATGAGACATGAAGCGGGTGCTGTGAGCATGTCACTGACAACAGCTACTTCTCATTTGTAATATCACGTCACATGTCATGACAGATGCACATATGTGCACAGCTATGTGGTTTTGGTGTTCTGAACATGAGCAAGAGAACACACCAATTCCAAGCATGAAGGGCCAGTTCGCCATGCTGAGGCACATTCCTCAAGCTCTTGCATGGTCATGCACTCTGGCAAATGGTGCACATACTGCATGTCACGGTACAGCAGCAGATCAGTAGTGTGGTTGGGCATGCATCAGTGACACCACTCGTATTCCTGGATTGTCATCCCAACCACAGGGCGATGCGCAGGGCATCTGAAAAGCTGTCCAGACTGTACAAAGCTGGATCTCAAGCACATTTGGATCTCAAGTAGACCAAGTGCCTGTGGTAGGAGACTGCCTGTATGTAATCTGTGAGCTGTTGTAAAAGAAAAAAGTACAATACTTCAGCACTCAAGGCACTCTCTGTTGTAAAAGAAATAGGTACATTACTTCAGCACTTTGACAACAGCTTGAATGGAGTAAAAAGAAGCACTGTTCATCAAAGGAACACTTGAAACAGTGGCACATAGTAGCTTTCCAGAATGACGACACCCAAAACTAGGCGTGACATCAAGGGCTGACAGGTTGTGGCAAGACAATGAGGACACTTGCTGGAAGCCACTAGCTTGAGCAGTAAAAGCTTGAACCTTGTTGGCAGCCACATGCCAAGGTCAGACCCCCCCAAGCTTGTCTGAAGCTTGTCTTACGAACAAGACACAAGCTGAAAACAAGTAAGTGAATCAACAGTGTGCATCACAACTCAGCACAGCACAGACAGGCGACACAGCTCTCTGTGTGTGTTCATGGTCTGTGCAGACTAAGGTCTAGGAATAGCAGAAAGTGGGTCACCAGCAACATTAGCATGCTGCGCAGTATTTGTCGCAGACCCAAATAAACCTGCTGTTCAAAATAGGTGGGTTTCCATTCCATCAGAATCAGCCCAGCTGGATAGCTCCTGTCTGGGTTGAAGACTGGCCAGGATCTTGATGATCACATCTACAGCCATCCGCCGGCTCTCTCTGTGCATGCGCGCCAATGCTGCGAGGCTGCCACCAGATGTCTAGTGAGACAGCTGGCATCACTGACAGGCTTTCTTTGTTGAAGTAATAGCAAGTAGTTTTGACTGTGTCTGCTGACTGGAGGCAGTTTGACAGTGAATGATGGAAATAACCTCAGCAAAGAAGGCGTGAGCTCCAAGTGTACTCATGTCTGCCTAAGATTTCCCTGTCTAAATGCTGCAAGCAGAGACATGTACTCGCTTGCTTGCTGTGTGTTTCTTCTGGGTCTTACAGTATGGTGACTTATGGAAAATGGACATACATCTCGCTCAGACGGCCACACATAGTTACTCGAAACAACGTGAAACAAGTACCTTATGGTCAGAAACGGCAGATATGCACAAGCATCACAGTACACCGAGCGTGAACTCTAGCGTGCCAGCAGTCGACTCACCAGACTCTGTCCGTGGTTCTGCCAGCGGTTCGCAGCGAGGCACGGCCAATTCGCAAGAGATCGCGAAACCAGTATGCATGATAAGTTCACAAGCCCATCCTAGCTAGACTGTACATTAATTTCATTCGCACGTCATTTCGTCAGGCCTGCAAGCACCCTACAAGGTGTTATGCACTGGTCAGAAGCTTCCGGCACGGGCGTTTCTCCAGGTGCAAGGAGTAGTCACGCTTTAGCAGCAGTGGGGAACTGCCTATACATATTTGGTGGGGAGCTTGTCGCACGGACTCCTTTACCAGCTCAATTGTTCTGTTATGACAGTACCCAGAGATCGTGGGAGCAGCTTATGTTGTCAGGAGAGGATCTTGGACCAAGGCTTGGTCATAGCACCACTGCTATTGGCAGAGATCTGTACACCTTTGGAGGCCGCACAGGCGTCCATTTTGCTGACAGCACACTGGGGGACCTGTTCAGAATAAATGTAGATACACTGACTTGTGAAGAGATACACCCAAATGGCCAAGCTCCTGAGCCACGAAGTTACCATGCAGCAGCTACCAGTGGAAGCGACCTGTACATATTTGGAGGCTGTGGCGCAGAAGGCAGATTGAATGATCTGCATAAATTTAGTGCCATCTCGAACACATGGCACACATTGCCCCCGCATCCAGGCATAAAGGTGACTGATTCTTTGGCTGACCTGGCTGACACACCTATGAAGCTCTTGTGAGTCAAACCAGGAAAGTATTTTGGATATGAGCCTCATCAAGCAGCGAATGCTGACTATAGCCTTCCTGCTGCAGCCGCGTGGTGGAGCAGGCCTTGTGGCTCACAATGACAAACTGTTTGTAATTGGTGGTTTTAGTGGCAAAGAACAGGGCGATGTGTACATGTTTGACTTGACAAAGGACACATGGTCAGATATAACTGGAGGATCACCTCTGCCAGCTCGCAGCGTCTTTGCCTACGGTGTCTTGCCTCAGGGCAAAGTAGAGGGTGACCTACAATCAGGTTGTGACTGGATAATAGTCTTTGGGGGTGAGGTGGACCCCTCAGACTTAGGTCATGAAGGAGCCGGTGATTATGCTGATGAAGTATTTGGCTTGGACCCTTGTAAAACACAGCTAGGTTGGCAAAAACTTACCATCAAGGGTAGTGCGCCATCACCTCGAGCCTGGCTGGCCTCCACGTCATTTGCCTCTGGCGTGGCAATGCATGGTGGCAATGCACCAGACAATAGCCGTCTGGATGACTTGTATGTTCTTGACTGTTAAAGACAAATAGCATTGACGTTCTGTCTCAGGTATGACAGGTGCACATATGGTATGATGTGTGTACATGGCTGACATGTATACCGTAGTCTGCAGTTTGTAGGTCAATGTCTTCACGCTTTGTTTGCTGAAAGTACAGACATGTGAGTTGCAGTGAAGGTGTAACATACCATCAGCTCTGAGCATTGTGATACCTCAACACGATGCTGCTTAAGTTTGGTTTCTGTGTGATGTTTATGCAGTACTTAAACACAAGCAACCTGCTGTCCACAATGCAAAAGTATGACTGATCAACCGATACTGAACGTCATGCAGTCTCCCATCTAAGCAGTTGTGTCTGCCTTTTAGACTTACAGTGTGAGGATCTCAGCACCACTGCTGCTGTTAACAGCTGCACAACATTATCAGCATTATGCAACGTTGCATAATTGTTTCGACAACGGATGTGATTTTGAAGCAGCTGCTTTTGCATCTCCAGCAGAATGCACCTTCACGCCAATCAAACAATCTGTATCTCGAAGATTCCTGAGGCGTAAGCATATCTCTTCCAGCTTCATAATTAGCTGATTAGCTACACCAGAGGCATTTTGGACATGTGAGTAGCTGGCAATCAGATGTCTCTCGCCCAAACAAGGGTTTTGGCTCTATGCTTTCAGCACGTTCTGCATGTGCTGCCCGGTGCTGTTCATGCTATTCACGTTACATTCATGTACTGCATTTTGCAAGCTGCGGACTGTTGAAGTGAGTGCTGTTCATGCTGTGCATGTGCCCTGAGGAGTGTATCGGGGTAGTGTCATCCCAAGGCTCACTTCGATAAAAGTCACATGAGTCAGGTGCGGTCCATGTGACATGACTAATAGAATCTTTATTGCAACACGTGCTGTCGAGAGGAAGATGCTTTCAGGAGAATCTTTTCCAAACTCGCTATGCGAGCGCGGCAGAGCCAACGTTCGTTACCTGGAAACTGGCCCGTGAGTCACGGGGCCCGTGCCAGCTAGTGCTTTGCACCAGACCAGACTATGATTGCTTGCGCCAGTCAGTATCGGTCTGCGTATACATCGTTCATACTGCGTACAGCCGTTTTCACGCTGTGCCGCTCTAGAATAAGCGCACTGAGCAGCACATCAGATAAATATCAAGTTGTTCATCCTAGATAAGCCACCGAACGGGGCATTTGGTGACCAGCTCGCCCGGTATCGAGGAAGGCAAGTGCAGTTGTGATTGCCGCAAGAAGAGGCGCTCCAACCACGTATTCAGGAGCCAGTACACCCATCGTGTACTCCCCTGCCTGGCGCTATTGGCTTTGCTCGGCTGCCGAGTTAAATCAACGCCGGAGGCTTTGGTGAGCGTTATGCAGGCTCTGATCATAGACTGCAGTGGTGCTGCACAGGTGACTTTGGATGCTGCATCACAAGCATTTGGCCTTGTTCAGGTTGCTAAACCTGGTGACAAGGTTTAAACCAGCAGCTAGCACTCCTGGCTGCTGGTCTGGCAAGTCAAGTCATGGCGAGTCAGCAGTACAGCTCAGAGCTAGAGATGGCCAACTCTGCAAGCTTGAGTGTCTATGACGGTGACAGTGCATATGCCCCAAAGATAGACCCCGCCAAAGAGTCGGAGCTTTACATGGTCAGTACCAACAACAAATCATACAACAGATGAGAAAGTCATCAGCTTCAATACTGTACTCGGGCACATGCTCCAGTTTCCAGCTATTGGAGCAAAACATGCACATTGCTGAGATGTATGGTTTGCCAACAGAGCACATCTATGCCTAAGCAGTGAGCCAGCCCAGTATACAGTCGGCAAGGGACAGCTGATTTGCACAACGGCATTGCATTGTGTGCAGTGTATAAAAAGTTACAGTAGCACTGTGCACGTAGGATGCAACACAGCTCAGCCAGCGCAGTCCCGTTGGTCAAGCTGGTGTGTGGATCCTGTCGTGGCTAGTTCCAGGGCTAGGCATGTTCAGTGAAGCCTATTGGGTCTTTTCTGTGGGCAACCTGAAGGGCATCTTCAGATCTGAATACCCCAACTGCTGGAAGAGCTACTCCCAATGCAGCAGTGGTCTGATCAACTCATTGACATACACTCAGGTGAGCTTCAGGATCAGCACAAGAGGCTCACAAGCAGGTCGATCACATGGCAACGGGTCTGAACCTGCAGTTGCATGCTTGAAATCTATACACTGGCACTCGGCCTTGCACAGTCACAGTCACTGGTCCCCTGCTTACAGTCAGCGGTCTGTATAATTGGCATCCTGTGAGTCCTGTGATGCCCACCTTTTAGTGGCGTGACTCAGCACAAGCCGTAACCTGGCAGAGACCATAGTTGTGCTTTGTCCTAACACCGAATGTTACACAAGCGTTGAATCTTTCTCCGCCGCTAAGCAAAGTCACATTTGCAGCATGACATTGGCATCTGAGAACACTAGAACTCTGTATTTGCCCTCAGGAAACAGCACATCGATCCTGAATGACTCCTGTTGGCATTGTTATGTCAGCTGTGACACTCTCCCTTGCAGCTGTATATTCTCAACATGCTGCTGATGCAAACCTCATCTTGGACATGGTGACATGTGCAGGTGGCTGGTATCATTGCTGGTCAGATCACATTGGGATTTTTGGCTGACCGCATTGGGCGTAAATGGGGCTCTGTCACCACTGCCTCACTCATGCTGATTGGGGGCATTCTGATTTTAGCCTCTGCAGGCAACAGCCCTCACGGCATCTTCTTGATGTACACAACTTGTCAGGTGTGCATACATTCTCAGCCTCGCAATCACCCAATAAATGACATCTTGCCTGGCTGTGTGCCTCAACTTTGCATACCTGCAATTAATCAAAGTTGCCATGTGACTATCAACATGCAACAAAGTCAAGACACTGCTGTGTGTAACAGTGTACTTCACCAGTGGCATGAGCGCTGAGGGGCCACTCTGCATGGGTGTTTGTTGTCAATGCAACACTTGGCTGTGATGCGTGTGGCAGTCTCAGGCTTCAGGAGCCTGCAAAGTTCAGTATCCCTCTCTTGCAGTGTGTCTGTGATGTGATGTGACCAAACTTCCTCTGAAACAGAATACACAAATTCCCAAGCTGAGTTAGCTGTACCCCTGGGACAACAGCATGTGACTTGTATGCCTGGCCTGCATGCTGTATTGCCCTTGTCTTGCCGTCTACCGAAGCACTCCAATCAAACAAGAGATGCAATGCTGAGAGATGTTTTGGTGAGTTGTCTCTGTGACATTGCAGGTCATTTTTGGCTACGGAGTTGGCGGTGAGTATCCCATTGCTTCCTCTTCGGCGGCAGAGCGTGCAGAAGCTGATAAGCAGCTGCAGTTCAAGCGCGGCGAGACTGTCATTTTAGTCTTTGCCATGCAGGTAGCATTCCTTTGCTATGCATGATTAGAACAGGTCAGTCAAATGGGTTGTAGCCAGGCTGATTTCACAATGTTTAGATCCTGTGTGGCATGTGTTACGCTAGGTCTCATGCAATGCTAGTAGGCTATTGCCTCAGCTGGTATAAACTGCTATTGGCAGTTCACGTCTGGGATGTGCTTACTGCAGCAATGTCAATCCAGGATTGGCAGATTTAGCCTGCTGAACTAGTCTACACTGCAACACTTCTGATACAAGTAACAGCAACATATGTGTCTTGAGTGTATAAGCATGTCTGTCATGCACAAACTGCCCAAGGCTTTTGTTTCGTGTCACGTGAGGTACATCAGGCTACTGCGTTCGTCAAGCCAGGTCCATGCTATGCTTGCATGCTGTCAGCAACTGCTGCTCTGGGCAAAAGCAGCTGTAGAGACATCAGCAAGAGTATTCAAGACACATACAGTTTGTAGGCAAGCATGCTGTCTTTTGTAGGGCTGGGGCAACTGGTTCAATACCATGGTTTTGGTGGTGCTGCTAGCCTGTTTTCATGAGAACAAAGCTCCATATCAAACAAGCCACCTGAACGATGTTTGGAGGATCTCGTATGCCATAGGCCTCGTGCCTATCATCACGATGCTGGTGTGGCGAATCTTCTTCCTCAGGGTGAGTCGCTGCCTGATCCCTTGACTGAGCTGGCTTGTTGAGCTTTGAGCAACCACACCTCTCTTCTTCAAGGTCATTCGTGCTGCATGCGTTATTATTTGTCCTGGGCAATTGCCCTGCTTTGGCATCAGTCTCCTGCTCCCAAAGTGTCATGCCTTGTGTGTGATCAACTTGAATTTCCTGCCTCTTCTATTTCAAGCTAAATTGGTGCACAACGCTCTTGCAGGTCCTTGCAGTGTTCTCATGATGTGCTGCTACAATTTGCAGTATCCTTAACTGATGCATGTCAATCAGCTTCGCTGGAAGTGATCACTAAGCTTCATTAAGCGTCTGTCTGTTCCCCCAGCTCCTTTCCAGGTCACTGCGCATCGATTATGGTCCAAAGCATCCAGGTTCTGTCTTCTTGTTCATCTGCATGTCAAACATTTCCCTAAAGTAGCAACACATGATACTAGCCCCCAGGCATTCCTCAGATTAAGACTTACACTATGGAAATCCTGACGCTTGTGCATCCCAAAGAGCACTCAGTAAGGTGTTGCATGCAGGAGTCTGCTGTTTGGGTTGGCAAAAGGCGCGCACTGAAGGCCACAGGCGTCAACAGCCACCTCAGCCTCATCAAGTTCTGGACGCTGGTGAAGCTGTACTGGCACAGGCAGCTGGGAACAGCCCTGTCCTGGTTTGTGTGGGACTTTGCGTTCTACGGAAACAAGCTGTTCCAGTCTACCTTCATTGGCATCATTGTGCCACATGCCAGCCTGAAGACTTCCCTGGAATGGACTCTGCTCAACTCCACTGTGGCGCTGGTGGGGTACTACTTTGCTGCCTTTACTGTGGATAGGGCATGGATGGGCAGAAGAAGGATGCAGGCAAGTCAGCCCTAGGGCTTTCACTGCATGTGAGGGCAGAATGATTGCCTAGCTGGCCTCCGCATCGAGGGCCTTTTGTCATGGTGGCGTCTTTGGCGAGGCTTTTGTGTGCTTTGGTGCCTCACTGTGCTGCGTAAGGCCACTCTCTGTGGTGCATGTGACAGAGCACCACACAGCCTGACAAGACAGCAACTTGCACTGCTTTGCACTGCAGCCCACAGCACAGCACGGCACAACACAGCACGGCACTGCACAGCACAGCACAACACAGCACAGCACAGCACAGCCTCACATGCACTACAACTGCATTGCAAGTTGCTGTCCTGTAAGCTGCTGTTGTGATGTGTTGCTGTTGATCTTTCATCAGGCAAGGTTATCATGAATGGAGTCAGAAGCATAGCCCAATGAGACAACAGTTATTGTGGAACGTGTCTGTTGGCAGCATGAACACATACCTCATTGGCGCCATGCAATGAACAGTGTCTGAACACTGCAGATGATGGGGTTTGCTTGGATGTTTGCCCTCTTCCTGGTGTGTGCCATTGCCTACAAACCACTGACACAGCCCTCCGGCATCCATTGGTTCCAGTTCCTCTACTTCTTCAGCTCTTTCTGGGGACAGTTTGGTCCCAATGCCACCACTTGGCTGCTGCCTGGGGAGCTGTTCCCCACCGAAGCCCGAGCCATGTCACATGGCCTGTCTGCTGCTGTTGGCAAGGTGACACCCTTTGTCATCTTTCCAGATCATGATTGTGTCGGTATGTGTCTGACTGTGACATCACAGAAATTGTGCGCAGAGTGCAACTTTCATCCATTGTACCGCCTGGCAATCCAGACTCTTGCCATGCAGCTGCTGATGTTGAAACAACAGAGCAATAAAGCACAAACCAAGGGCGCTCAAAAGCCCTTGGTGCCCAAATAGCTCAAACAGGCTTTGACAGAGCAGCGCAAAAGCAGTCTGGCAAGCTTTTCCAGTTGTGCTTTGTATCATTTTCATGTCCTAGCACCCGCCCTCACAAGGCAGATGTTTTGCCAGCTGGTATGTGGTACGCCCTGACGCTACACAAAGAGGCTGTTTCTGTCTCGGTCACTCATGCACTGATGGTACATGAGCTTGACGTAGGGGTCAGTGTCCATGTCAACACTTTATGGATTGTTGGGCAAAATCTGTCTTTCATCACAAGGAGTTTTGATGCAGGCTGGGGCCTTAGTAGCCGGTGTGGTGTTTGCATTGACTTCAGATCAGGGCAAGTTCTACATCTCTGCTGCTTGTGGGCTAGCTGGAGTGCTGTGTACTTTCCTGTTCATTCCAGACATCACTGGCTTGGACCTGCGGGAAGGAGACAGGCGATGGATCAAAAACGTTGAGGGCAAAGGTATGCTTTCAAGACACTGCTGCACTTGGCTGCAGATTCGGCCAACAGGCAACTGCTTTGAGGTGATAACACTCTGCAGCTGCACTTTGCATGAAGAGAAGAGTTCAGGTGCCCTGCAACAATACACATATTGAAGCCTCAGGCTTTGTTGAGCTGCGAGGAGCTGATGCAACTCAGCAGCAAATGCATGAGTGCATCAGCTGATGACGATATACGCGCTCGCTTTTGCTAATTTCTGCATTTGATGTAGTTGTGATGGTCAAGCAACAGTACAGTGTATTTTAGATGCACACTCTTCTTTCTGCCCAGTATGTTTGACTACGATTCTTTGGGCATGTGGGCCCTGAGATGTGTCATACATGACTGAGATGTGTCATACATGACTGAGACTGTGCATGCAATGTTGGCTCAGGCGATGCATACTACGGTGAGGCAATCAATCCCAGGTACCTATCAGTGTTTGAGCGGTGCATTCTTGATTATGGCAGAAACTACAGCCCGGCCACAGAGATGGAAATCAGAAAGGCAGAAGTAGCAGTCTTGAGATAGTATTCGCTTTCGTTGACTTTCTGGATAGCCTGTACGACTTCCAGTTGTGGCTCTTGGCTGGCGGACTTGTGGTTGCCATAAGGCGTAATTCTGTTTGTTTACTTATGCCCAATTTCATGAGAGCAAGCGACTCTAGAGGTTTGCCATGCAGTGATGATCGTTCCTTATGAAAATCTGGATTTTGTGTGCCTTTCGTGATACCACTTGTTACTGAATGAAGTGTACTGATGTTGTTTTGGGAAGTGAATGCAGGATATTGAGTTATCATTTTTGCTCTTGTAGCATGAGTCCTTGAAATTTGGATAGCACCGAGCTTGATACAGAAATGTAGCTATAGTAATTCAGCAGATTGTAGGGTTGATGAACATGCTTTGCAAGAGTTTGCCACAAACCGTGATCGCAACATAGACCATCAGTATTTGATCTGGCCAGCTTGACAAACCTTTTTTCCTACGAACATCAATGTTTCCTGACTATGTCACACTGTGCTTTATGCTGTAAGGCATATGGCACTTGTTGCTGAGTTGCACTATGTAGATGTACACGTCTGTTTGATGTAAATGCTGGCTGGCCAATCTGTGAATTTGCAGATTCCTGGATGCCTGTACTAGTTCTTGCTGTGACGTGTGAACAACCAATTTGTTTTCGCTTAACACAGCTATCTTATTGGCCTGAATGCCACGTGATATATGTGTATATAGTGATACAGGCTGTCAACGCAAGGCAGTCAACTGTCACACAAACCCCTTGAGGTGAGTTCAAGGCACACTTTCACATTAATAAATTCTACATATGCCTGAGTCCCACCGCTGAATACAAATCGGAACCTCTAATCATCATTCTCTGCAGGTTGCCTTTAACAACCATGAGCAATGGAAGCTCGAACGGAGCCAGATTTGAATTTTGATAATCCGGAGCAAACCTAGGTCTTAAGAGCTTCCATTTGCCTAATGTGGAACGGGCTTAAGGTGCGAATACAGTTTGGTGAAGCGACAGCATCACAGATAGCATGCATCACACGATTATCATAATATCGTGCAGCCAGACTTCCAGCAGCAAGCAGGCAAGTCAGCTGCTGCAAGCGCAGTTGTGATTCGTAGCGATTTTGGCCACTTCGCACTCGTACTTACTCGTCTCGTAAGCACGGTCACGAAGTTGGTCACGAAGCAGCTCGAACCTGCACGACATTCGAGACGAATAATCAGGCAACTGTACCGTCATGACTCATACATCTTACGTACGCCTCACGAAGTTGCCCCTCTGCGCGCAGACAGCGCTCGGCAGAGTCAGCTCTGTGTGCAGTGAAGCTAAAGCTCGCCAGGGCCTGTCGACGAGATCGTCCTCTCTGCTTGCAGATCAGTCTGCCGCCAAATTCTGTCCACTGGTATGACCCTGACTCAAGAGATGCCCTTACTGGTCTGAACTTTCATAGTGGTATCGAGCAACGTGGAATATTGCAAAACGTTCTAATTATTGACAGGCGGGTTCAAATGGCTCAACAAGATAGCAACTCCTCTCCTGCAGAACCGAAACCAGAGCAGGCTTCAAACCTCCCTTCGTGCAATATGCTCTTTAGTCAGCTTAAGGAACTGCTAGACACTGCAGAAGCCAAGTCCATCGGCTACGACAATCTTCAGCTTTCTCTGCAAAACGAGAAACGTTCAGTGGAACAGCTGCGACGGGCTCTTGAGACGCAGCAGCGACAGATCGACAGCTTCGTTACTCAAGACGTCCTTGTTTCACAGCTCACTAGCCAGCTTGCTGCACAGTCAAAAGCCATAGAGCAGATGGAGGCAAAAGTCCAGCAGCAAGAGCAGCAATACTACTCTGCTCAGACGCAAGCCACAGCTTCCCAGCAGGAGCTTGGGCACAAGCGGAAAAGGATTCAAGAGCTTGAACACGAAGGCAGTAACAAGCAGCACAAGATACAGCAGCTTGGGGAGCAGCTTGCAGATTACAAGGACATTTGCTCTTACGTGATGATACATACTCAGGTCAGAATGGTGCTGTCAAGCCACTCAGCAGCTTCACTAGTCACCTGGGTTCTTAAACTGCATGCGATGAAGGGTTTGCATTGCAGAAGCTTCATTGCAATAGGGTCTGACAGTGTCGTGCCTGAAGCGACCTGCTCCTGTCACACCACCAGTGTCAGCAAGCTGTCAATGAACACCATCCCAAACAGCCCGTGCCATGAATGTTGTTGCATCTTTTCATGCATTGCTCACATCACCCCATCATTTTGCGGAGGTCCTGCTGCAGCAACATTCAATCCTGTTTTGTTTCTGCCTAAACATTGCTTCCTGATGCAGCGTCTTCAAAATCAGCACAGATCGCACAACATCCAAGCATCTCAACAGCAGCATCTTCAACAGCAAGCTGAAGAAGCCGAAGCAGAGGCAGACTCAGCAGTACCTACTGGAGGAATCAGCCAGGTGGTCAGCTCTGGAGCAGAAGGTGCTGTTCCAGATAACTCACTGGCTGAGGGAGCTGCAGGCTTGTTGGCAATGACATCGACAGCGGACAAAACAGATCTTCAGGTTGGCAGCTTGTTTGGCGCAATCAACCCCTTGGCGCGGCCCCCCCCCTTTGCATGTGCTGCCGCCCCCTGCCAAGTGGCGGTAGTCGCTGATGTTCACCTGAAACAAACAGAAAATGATGTGACTTCATAGGCAGCTGTCTCAGTCCAAGATTATGACAGTCTGCTTGTGCTTTATAGTGTTGTCACAATGTACATTCAGCGTATATAACACCATTCCTTCCACAGCTACTGTACGTCCCGGACCCTCAGGGAACACATGTTCAATGAATGATGAATGAATGCGTATTAATGGTGAAACAAGCTGCTGCAATGCTCATTGTCTTTGTTAGAGGTGTTAGGAGCTGAGAATCAGGAGGAGTCAGCAATGTTGCTGGCTGTGACTGACAGCAAGGTGGTGGTGCAGCAGGTCAGCGCAAAGCCTGTATGCAGGCTTTGCTGAAGCAATGCAGGATGGCACGCAGGTTGAGACAGAGCCTCAGCAGAGCTCAGATCATGAGGAGCAGGAGCGGCCTCATTACTTTATCCCCAGCAACCTCAACCTGATCGACAGAGATGTCAATGCTCAGGTACCCAATCATTGCTCTTCATCAGCCAGCATTATCTAATAACATGCTTTCTGTATGGTACGCTGTCACAGACCTGCCATCTCAATGGCTTACACCACTTGGTTCACATGTAACATTATTGCTTTTCAAATGATCTGCTAAGTACGGTCCCTTGCTTGCAGGAGCCAAGGGCTGACTTTGTATCCAAGAGAGCTTCGTGTGTCATTATTGGGCGGCATCCTCAGGCGCCTCGCGAGGTGCGAGTAGCTTGCAGGCAGCTTGTTGGCACCCTGCTGCTGGGTGACTGCTGTCAGCAGCTCAAGATCCAAGTGTCGGTGTTGGGCAACAAGCTGCTAAGCCCATCTGAGTTTGAGGCTGCAGCTGGCTGCAGCAAGGGCAAAAATTGGAAGGTGTGCACACAAACCCCATTCAACGTTGTACATACAGACTATTAAACGGCTTGTCAGGCTGACCAGAGAACCGTTCAGCATGTATTGTTCAGCACATGCCTTTACACTGTGTTTTGGTTATGTCTGCGGTGACCGACCTGCAAGCCTGCTCTAACTGTGTGCCATCAGTGTGTTGGTAGGGGCCCAACTTGACACAGCACAAGTTAGTGATTATTGTGTGAGTTCTGCGAGTAGTAAGTTTGACCATTTGCTTGCATGAAGCCAGTTGTGTGCTTGGTTGAAGGCCAACATCAAGGTCCTGGGCAGCAATGGGCGTAATCAGATGCTGAAAGTATGGCTGCCAGGTCTGATGCAGCTGGTGGGGGACCACAGCAAAACTGCAGTTGCGAAGGATACACACATCAAGAGCCTGTTGGACTCAGAGACAGGACTGAGAATCCAGGCTGACGAGTGAAGCCTTTTTGCAGTCGTTGTTCACAAGGGATGGCATGTTTTGTGTGTGAGCTCTTTTGCGGTCTTTGTGGTTCATAAGGAATATTGGCATATTTTCAGTGTGTGTGAGAGGATATATATGTCGCTCTTTCAAGCATGCTATATGCCATCTGCAGAGGAGGTGTGATACTTGCCCTGTTCTTTATGTCTACAGGTCTTGCCTGCTTCAGTTGCTCTTAAGAGCAAGCTTGCTCACGGCTATACGAGCCTAACTATGATGTTGTGAGGCCAACATGCAAGGCAATGCTGGTCGCTGATCTTGCTGTGTTCTCACACAGTATCTGCACACTGTTGGCAGGCATAGACAATCGAATTCACAGAGGTTGAGTGTCAGCTGGTACTCAAAAGCTTAACACCGTTGTTTTCAACGCAGCGCGTATTTGCTGGCGTTGCTGTTTGCGTGGCCCGTGAGCGTGTTACTCTCTTTCCCTTCATGGCTCACGATGTGTAAGCGAGTCAACGAAGTTGTCTAAATTTTTGTCTTGTCCGCGCAGATGTGTCCGTCCTCCCTTGCGTTTTCTATGGCACGCCTGTATGCCGGCAAGAGCGTTGTGGGTTGTTGAATATTACCGCTTGTGGCTAAGTGGTCCTTCAAGCTCAGAAATATTTGGCTCCCGGCTGCGTACAGTAGCTGTCTTAGATTGACCGTGGCTGCCTCTGCCGGGCCTTCCGACATGTAATCTTCCTGTCAGCGTTGTCGGCAATTCGCTCAAGCAAATGTTCAGCCAGTTCAAGCAGCTCATAGACGCAGCCGAAGCGAAAGTCAGCGGCTTTGACGAGCTACAGGTCTCACTGCAAACCTCGCAAAAAGAAGTCAAGAGGCTAGAACAGCTGGTCCAGACACAGCAGAAGCAGCTGGAAAGCTTCTCAGCACAAGATCAGCTAGTCTCGCAGTTAACACGACGACTTGCTGCTCAGTCACAAGCCTTGGAACAGCTAGAAGCATCCACCCAACGCCGCGAGAAGCAGTTTGAGGCAGTAAAAAGTCAGGCAGTTGTTCTCCAGCAAGAGGTTGGGCAAAAGCGCAAGCGCATCCAGGACCTGGAGTCAGATGGCACCTCCAAGATTCATAAGATACAACAGCTTCAGCACAAGCTTCAGGAATACAGAGGCATATGCTCATACGTGTCGTTGCATACTCAGGTCAGATATGTGTCAGCATATTCTATCTTGCAAACCAAAGTGTGCTCAGTTTTGACCCCGTTTCAGTCTAGACACCACTAGCATGCAAGATGCTATGCGATGGTATCACAGGGCTGTAAATTTTGGCAAACTGGCTGCACAAAGCAAAACTTGTATGTTGTACACACCAGGGATGCATGCTGTAGTCGCTGCAACTATCAGCTTGTTGTGCTGCAGCAACTTGAGCAGCAGTTACAGCAGCAGCAAGGTGAGCAGGAGAGTCAGCAGGCAACTGAGCCACAGAAGCTCACGCAAGCAGCAGTGGGCCGGCGCTGTAGCACATCTGCAATCAGTCAAAGCAACACTTCAGCTGATTTGCCTGATCAGGACAATTCAGTTGCAGAGGGTGCTGCCGGCCTGTTGGCCATGACCTCAACAGCTGACAGGACTCAAGCAACACAGGTGTCATGCAGCTGCTGCTCTAGCTTGCGTTGCAGTAGCAGCTGTTTTGCCCCAAGCGTCTCTTTTCCTGGGGGCATCCTTCAGTTGCTGCAGGCGTGAAGTTGCCAGGTCATTGTCTCAGTCACAGCCAGTTGCACACAGCTAACCTGTGGCCTATACACATTTGCATGACTGGGCATGGTGCATCTCATTGCATCTTCAGCATTCATCGTGTGCCTGTACTGTTGCAGTCTGGGGCTGATGCACAGCACAGTGCAGATGATCCTGGGAGTCAACCTGAAGTGACTCCCTCACAGGCTGGCACTGCGGCCAGAGGCTCTGCATCACAGGTAATCTCATTAGCCTGTACCATCATGATGCTTGACAATGCAGGCTGCACAGAATTCTTCCAACAGCATGGCAAGGCAAAGTGACACTGCAGGCATGCCACATGGCTTTATGTGCTGATGCATAGCTGTCTCGCATGATACACACACCTTCAGTACATGCACAAGGTGTGCTGTCACAATGCCGTGCAGCAACTCATCGCACTATGCTTCCTCACAGGACACCGATCAGCACCAATGCAGATGGCATTTTTTGACAAGATAGGATTTCATGCTGTCAGTGTTTGTCATTTTGAGAGCGCTTCAACCATGCAGACACACCAGAGAGCAGAACCAGACAATTTATAAGCCCATCTGTACTTTCACATGTGTGCGTCCACAACACTTTGCCGCATGTGTTCACTTGCAGGAGTTGAGGGCAGAGTCTGCCCCAAAGAGAGCCTCCTGTGTCATCACTGGCCGGCATCCAAACACGCCCCGCCAGGTGACGGTGGTCTGCAGGCAGCTCACAGGCACTCTGGTGCTGGGTGACTGCTGCCAGCAGCTCAAGATCCTGCACAATGGCTCAGAGATGGCTCCGCCCGACTTTGAGGCTGCAGCTGGTTGCAGCAAGGGCAAGAATTGGAAGGTAAGCAACAGGTGTCATTATTCAGGTGACATGAAGAACTCCA
>JAABUU010002834.1_pt1 | contig 23699 bp, 29 predicted proteins | sample 5559301 | NCBI WGS metagenome assembly JAABUU01 (sample SAMN10711884, study PRJNA513360) | rock metagenome | isolation source: Antarctica rocks | place: Antarctica: Victoria Land, Richard Nunatak white | reverse complement strand
TGGTTGGCACGGTCTGTTATGGAGGGCGTTCCCTCCGAGTCAGGATTATACATAGTCTACTTCCCGTGCCTTCAACGAATACGTCGCAATTTCCTCGTATGGTGCCAGAAGTGCATCACATCCGTTGACAACAGAAACATTCAACTGGCACTTTGCCGCCTCAATAAGGTATCACGCAAACCAACCCTGGTGACCTCACGGTGATTGCCAACAGGCCAAGCAAGCAAGCAATAAGCTTATCTCGCGACTAGTGCATTAACCGCGCCGTCCCGAGAGCCGGAACGTCAGTCCGCCTATCCAAACCCGACCGCCTGACCGCCTCACCTCGAATCTGCCCGCCAAGCTGTACGGCCTGAGCGCGGCATCTAGCTACCCAGCTAGCAAGCTGTGAAAGAGAGACAAGAGAGTGAGACGGGAGACATGCGACAAGATTCTGACCGAATAGATCACTTCCAATCGATGCGCCAAAGACGGAGACCAAGCGAGCTTCAAATTTCAAGAGTGCCGACGCGCGTACATGGATGGCTTGTTTCAGACGGACCAGATGTGGTTTAGATTACACAAAATTGAAATGAGATGGAGTAGAATGCAATGAGAAGGTGGAACGTGTGATGAGGTTGCTGGCTTTTATCCTAAATCGCCGCCGTTGCCGCCTGCCGCCTCGCCGCCTCGCCGATTTGAGGAAAGAAACAATGTGACGAGATTGGTAGGTTGTGGTGAGATAGGAGATGTGCGACAGATGTGGAAGTACCCTGGAGAGAAGAGCGCCTTGGACGCCGTGTGGAGAGAACGTAGTATCGTGGAAGATGTAGGTAGGGGGCCAGCTACGGGAGCCGGGAGGGGTTGCAGAGAGGAGGAAAACAAAGCGAAAGAGAGGTGAGGAAGGAATGGTGGTATTGGAGTACCATGTGGTGGGGCGAACAACGGGAGTTTGGTGAGGGCCGCTTACGGCGACGTCTGACCGTAGAGCTGATGGTAGGCGGCGTGCGCGTCTTTGAGAGCTAATTCGGCGGGCTATTAGTTACGAGCAAATCGGAGGCGAGCTCGGACTGAACCAGGTGCAAAACTCACTGCGCAGGACTTTGGTCTGGCCGGAGGTGTTCTCGCAGGCCAGTTGGAGGGTTGTGCCGTCGCAAAAGTCTAAAAGAACGCCTGAGGGGGTCAGTTTCGACCATTTCGGTGATGATGGCTAGACCTACTGTTAGGTAGCTCTTGTCTGTCGTGGTCAGGCATGTATGGGACGCGGAACTCGGAGAGGTGGTAGCGTTTGGCGGTCGATCTTGAGTTCTAGTGTTGAGAGAGGATCGGATTAGTTCTTAACTAAGGTATATACCAATGCTTTGTTGCAGATAGATATGCGGAGGTGTCTTACAGCATCCACTTTCGTGAGACTCAGGATCAGGTAACCTTGATCGTCGACCATCAGATGTCGTCTCTTCCAGAGCTACATCGAATAGTATATATCAGCGGTTTTGCATATACTCAATGTAAGGTGAACCTTACCAAGGTGTCTGGAAACTGAACGTTCACGTCCCCAATGTCCACTACTGCTGGTACCGACTCCACTATCGACTCACCTTTAGCGACGGTTTCTTGCTCCTTCGTCGGGCTGAGGGCTTGGATCAGACTTCTGCGTGACGAGGACGAGATGGACGACATCCGTTTTAGGAGTCGACTCCTCCTTGATTCTTTCTTCTCCTCTCCCCTTTCTTCTATGGTCATATGACCATTGGTTGAGATGATTTCGTTTCTATGGCGACTGAATGGAGAATTCCCGCTAGCTGCTCCGTCATGTTTTGACGCTGAGGCTGAAGCTGCTTTTTCACTCCTTGTTCCAGGGCTTGAAGGGGTATCAGACCCTTTTCGAGATTGGTAGCTCGAAGCTGGGAATATTGTTCCTTGACGCTCTATCGTAATCGGGCTTTGATAGAGATCTTGGCTGACAGGTTCAGAGGAGTCTGCTGGAACTGTCGGTGCTCCATTGTGTGAACCTCGGAGGATGCGAGCGGTCACTGGAATTGATCCTGGTTGTGACTTTTCGTGCGACCTTGCTTGCTTTGCATGTGGACGACTGTCGGATGAAGCGCTGCTAGGGTGCTTTCGTGATGTAAGGGTATCGGGAGATGGAGAGGGCGAGGGGTAGGGTATATTGTTGAAAAGTCGAGTCTCGGATTTGCCTGCAGGTATCGACCTGGCGTTAGGCTTGGGAAGGGAAGCTTTCCTGAATTCTGCGAAAGAATGGGAGGAAGTTGAGAGGGCCGTGGGAAGAGGTGATTGCGTTACTGGGCTGGTCTCACGACTTGAGACTAACTCGAGTGCCTTGATTCGTCTTGATATGCCAGAAGAGACGTTGACCTTCCTCGCCATAAGTCCTGACGATTCCTGTGGCCTTGCAAGATCTATGGAGGACGCTGAAAACGATCGACTATAGCCATGAGCGAGAATATCCTCCGCAGAGGAAGACGCTGCATGGGCCAAGGCGCCATTCTGTTGCGGGTTCGATATGGACCGGTATGCGCTCCCTCCATCGCTTGGGCGACGATCTTGAAAACTCCTTGGGAACATTGACGTTATGGGAGATTTGGCTACTGACACCGGCTTGGCTTCCTGTACTGTGGCACTCTTCAGCTCTTCCATAAACGAATCATCAGAGAGATAGTTGTCGTCCGAGTTCTCTGCGCTCGGAAACATACGATTGGAATTAATGCGTCCACGACGTTGATTGGGTCTCTGGGGGCTTTGGCGCTCAGGCGTCTCCGCTGTCGAAGGTCTAGTATCTGATGTATCTCCCCCAATGTTCTGTATAACATTTGTCACATGATTGACTGCGGATTCTGGATTTCCGACAAATGCGTGTAAAGATGCAGTAGATATTAGTGATGCTGGCGCAGGATCGTCTTGCCTGAGGGCGTGATCTTCTTCATCTGTGGCGGGAGGTAGGGGAATATCAGATGGCGATCTTTGCGCTAGCGGCTGTCCAGAGGGAAATGGGTGCTCAAGATTACCTGAGTCGAGCTCCCCGATTGCTACCGAGGGCCCAGCCGAGTCTACTTCACTTGACGAGGTTATTATGTCTGGGGTTTTCTCTTCAGCCTCTGTCGTGGCATGATCGTTATCATCAGTGAATGAAGACGCTTGCGTGGAGGGTCCCTCTGATGGCCCAAGGACAGACACTGGCGAAGACGATGCGTGGAGAGGAGACCCCGAGTCTTCATCGTTCTCAACCTCAGAACGTGTAGTGTCGATACTTTTTGTTGTGGGTTGATTGATAGTGAATGATGTATTCTCAACAGTTCTTTGACCGTCAGCACCGCCTTTGGGTTCCTTGAGAGGTGAATTGGCAGCTTCGGATTTCTTCCTCGAAGTGGCGGCCAGAGCCAGCTGTTTCTTCCGAAGTTGTAGGGCCTTCATTAATCTTTGTTTCTCGGGTGTTATCGCAGAAGGCTTCGTTACGGGCTGCACTGGTCTTTGGTCGATAGTGACAGGCGGAACCTCGGTCATGACACTGTCGATCGCAATCTGATTTAGAACAGGCAGATCAGGTATCTTTGGAGGTAATGACGGGATCGGTGTGAAGCTCGAGTTCGACGTCGAACGTTCAGAGCGAGGCCGGCTTAGCATCGGCCTTCTTGACGGTATCTTAATTCCAGCAGGCAATGTAGATATCGGCCGAGTCTCTATATGTCGGGAGCCGCCTGATGTATATGGTCGTCCCGCAGTCTCGGTGGATGGTCGAGGACCGAGCTTGACTTTGGGTTTGTAGACGTACTCGCCATACAGGTCTCGCGCCGTTGGCCGGGCCGATTGTGAGGATGCACGGGGCTCTCGTATCGTCTTGACCAGATGGTCAGGATTTCGCTCGGTTACATCTGAACCATCATAGTCCTGCAGTGATGGTGCCGGAGTCGTTGAGACATGCCCTTCACGGACTGCGCCGGAACGTAGTGCCTCCCGTTCGTTTCTCCATATCCGTTTCTCTTCTGCCTCCTTCTCCTCCGCACTTTGTTCTGGATAAGATTTCCCAAGATCCCTAGCATCTTCAAGGTAGTGATCCCCGCTCTCTGTATGCTTGCTCGCCTCGGGTGCAATGGCCATGAGCTGGCTATCTTCTCCATCCTCAGCAATCTCTTGGAGTCTCCGTCTTCTAAGGGAGCTGTTGGAGGATGAAACCGAAGCCGAAGCTGTATGCAGCGAGCACGCAGCTGAGACAGCTGTTTCCTTGAGGTCGGAAGGTGAGGTGACTGAGAAGACCGTATCATGGGGGCTGAACCTGTCTATAATGGATTGAAAATGGACAGTGACACGAGCTGTAAGATTGTGTATGAGTTACTCTCCTCAGAGTTTGGTGTACAATGCGGCTTACCTTGTAGAAGCCTTGACGTCCCCTTGGGCACATACTTGAGGAGGACCTTGCGGCGGCGGTATTGGACGAATCCGTAGAGTGGTGACTCGGCATCGTATTGAGAAATGGCATCCCTGACCTCGACAACTCCGCCATTACCGGCACGGAGCAGATCTACTTCATCTCTGGATATGTACTTGAGGAGGAACCTGCTCCGGCAGCGTGTTATTCGCTGTCCATCAGGTCCATAGTAAGGATAACCAACCAGCCCCCAGCTTCGGCCAAAGCCGTTTGGTAAGCTAGATTCACTTCATTCGCGTCCAGCCCGTTGAGCGACATTGCTCTTCTTTCTTTATGTCCTCATCCTTCGACCCCGTCCCTGCCGAGGGCCACTAGTATCTGGAGACCTTTTGACGCCGGCCGCAGATCAGTGTTCAGGTGGTGAGGTGTGTCGCGTTTGTCAAGGTGCCCGGAGATGCTGATAAGTCAATCACACGCACGATGGACAATGCAACAGGAATATGATAAGGTCTGCAGCTCAAAGATGCAAGCAGTTTGAATGATTGTGATTTTGAGATACCCCGTAAAGTCTTCCACAAGAGTCACCAGTCGATTGATCCGAGGGGGTCTTGGCCGCCGGCGTGGACCTTAATATTTAGCGCTCCAAGCAGAAGTCTCCATTCCAATGCAGGTACGATTCGTACGAGTACGCGCATGGAAACTTACATTCTTCGACGTGGAATCCTTGAGCTCGCTCACATAGAAAATATAATACGAAGTATTCGCAGCCCTACTCAATCATCCACTTCGAGGTGCTACTACTTGCAACTCAGTAAGACAGGATCGCAGCTATACCAATTGAGCGGGTTGACCGAGCGATACATGATCTGTATATCAGAGACAATAATGATGACTATGCGATATGAAGTAGCAAACGTTCATGCCTTTTCGGCAAGTTCACACTACGAGTATATCTCCTTTCGCCTTAACTTTACTGCTTCCTAGAAAGACAAAGTATTTCCACATTCGTTATATTCGTGGTCGATCGATCTGAAAGCCACCTGCATTTACAGTGGCAAACAAAGTTGATAAGCATGTCAGGTACTGATCAGCTTACATAAGCTTACGCTAGGACGCTAACCCCGGCTTTCCATCCCATTTATCGCGTATCAGCTCGTACCCTTATCGCAAACATCTTCAAGGTTCAATTTATCCCATTAATATTGTCAACCAGCCTTAAGCCTTAAGTACCTTCAAATATGACAGCCTCCGCTCTGCCACCTGTCGATACAATATCTACTCTCAGCTCTATCGAACGAGCTCATATTCTCGACACGTTATTCGAGCCCTGCGTCCCGCTCCACACACTCTCAGTCACTTTGCTCCACGAGCAAGCTTTTGCATCCTATGACGATTTGATCGCAAGCATTGGGGTGCAACTGACGGAGCTATCGGAGTCGCCTTCCACCAGCGATACCACGTGGCTGTGGAAGATCCTGAGTGCACATCCGAGACTGGGCGAGCGGCAAGTGGACAGTGCACAGAGTGCGGCGGAACAGGCACAGCTGAACACGGGTGGGGCAGAAGAGGCGGAGAGGTTGAAGGCGTTGAATGTACGATACGAGACGCTCTTTGGCTTTCGATACGTGTATGTTGCCTAGGCTATATGGCGGAAGGCTACGGGATACTGATGATCTGTTTGCTTTCAGGGTCTTCGTCGATGGGAGAGGTAGGGCGGAGATCTTGGAAGACCTGCAATCTCGCATTCGAGTTGGAGATGTCAAGGCCGAGCAAACAGCAGCTATCAAGGTGACCTTGGCATAATCCTTCCCGTTTCGATAAAGCTGATGACTTTTGGTAGGCCATGTGTGACATCGCCGCATCCCGTGCTCGAAAGTTGCTCCCAACGTCTCGATGAATAACCAACGCCACCAAAAAGACGGAGGCTCCTGAAGTTATCGCTCGTCGGTCAACGAAATACAATGGGCCACTCCCCAGCCCTGCCAGTAACGCCGTTCCAACGCCTGCTTGAATGTCATGTCGCGAGTTGAACGAATGAGATCTCCTTCTGCCGCTCCCTCTCAATCATAAGCTCGACGATCTTTTCGCATGGAGGAGTCGGAGGCCTCCGTTCTGCGGAAGCTCTGTCAAGGGACTCAAACGAGTCGTAGTCATCGACAGCTGCTTCCAAAGGGTCGAGTATGTTAAAGTCGCTATAGACCGACCGTTCCTCCGCTGCTTCACATTCTCCATCATTGTGAGGATAGTATTCGTCATCGAAAGCGTCGTAGTTGGAGAGACCGAGAGGAGACGGAGGCAGTGGCATGTAATGGTGATGGTGCAGTTGTTCTGGCAGGGACTGATACCGTCTAGGTCCATCAGCCAAGTCGGCGAGGTCTGCAGCGGGAGAGTCGTCGTACCGCAAAGCTTGTCTCGCCTGCTCCATCCGTCGTCGCTCAACCTCCTTGGCGGCAACGATGCGCTGCCTGACACTGTTCATGATGGCAGCTTTTCTCAACAGATTCCTTCCTAGCGCCTTTTGCTTCGCCCACAACGCTATCTTCGATGTCCCGCGGCCGATAATATGTGTTGGGGGTGACGAGTAGGGACGGCTCAGCCGGGAGGTGATGAGATTGAGTCGAAGTCGGCGCTTCTTCTTTCCGGAGTGTTCAGATCCTTCCCCGTCCACATCCGTGACTGGCCTAGACCTCTTGGTCACTTTCGAACGGCTTGCGGACCTTGTTGGTGTTGTTAATGCTGTCGACGGGAAGGACAGCCGATGTGATGGAGTCGGTCCGGCCGTGAAGGTGAATACATCTGGTGTAGAGGTAGGTCTCGCGGTCTGCCAGGCAAATCCCATCTTAACGGCACCGAAGGGACGCCATGTTTGGAAGGTGAGCGGAATTGCGAAGGTTGGGTTGCCGGCCGAATAAATGGGATTGATCGTGTGCCACCGCACAGAGCCGAGAAACGAACCCGTTCTAATACCTTTTCAAGATGGGACGAGGTGTGGCACGCAACCCGACTGTCCGGCCATTGCGGAGAACCCTGGTTGGGCTGCGGCAGACAGCCAGTCGGATGGAGTCCCACCAAGATGTCTCAAGGGAAATGGTGTGAATAAGAATATAATGCTGTCAGACATACATGGGCGAGAGTCCAAAGAAGACCAGAAACATCAGGGCATCCAAGTAATCCGTACGATTCGTAGTTCAAACCAGAGATCTTCACCAGACGGCTTAATTCGACGTGCATGCAAACTCTTTTCCTCATGCAGGAAGATGTGCGTCCTTAGATTTGGGGAGATTTCCTGGGGGAGAGGAGGGAGGCGTTGGTGCAACCACACCTTATGCGGAACAGATCGAGACAAGGCATGGGCACAGCAGAGCACCACACAAACATATCAAGCCTTCATTATTAAGGCTGACACTTGCGCCCTCCGCATGCAAAGGGGCAAACTCTGCAGGAGAGGTCAGACGGAGGCGTCCAGTGCTCCTCCAGTGATCCAGTACGAAGTAACCAAGTAACGGCATAGCATAACCAGTACAATTTGATGATAATGATATTATTATCATCACGAACGGAATATTCCATCCCAGCAGGTCGATGCTTTCATCGCTGCCTGAGCGGTTGCCATTCAGGATAAAGTTCAACCTACGTCCTAACGATACGGAGATATTTACTTCGGACCGGAACGCAGGCCCAACTTGGGGGCCGGAGAACGACTCCAAAGCTTTCTCTCGACAAAAATTCAAGTTGTCTCTCCTCTTTCCAAGGCTCAAGTTACCTTCTCGAGTACAACACCTTACCTAATGGGGGTACTACACCTGTACTTTGTACCTGAGCTTACCTTGCGGTGCACGAGACCGGAAACATACGTTAGTTGGTGCATTCATCTCGGCAAACTCGCCTTCGCTCGCCCCCTCGACCAATCCGCTGGAACGCTAAGGTACTGTAGTCAGTTACGCTAAGACGCTGGAAGTCATTGAGGGTGCGGAGCAGGAGATGAGCAGTGCACCTGCCTTGCTTCCCTTTCGGTTAGGCGGGCTGGTTAGTCAGCAACATGGGGTTTTCATCTCAGCTTTCCCACGTTGATGGTACGATCACCAGTCTGCCTGACTCAGGTAAGGTACCGGTAAGGGACCTTACCTTACTGTACATGTACCAGGGTAGCTCTGACCTCTCACCAAGGTAAAGTAGCAATAATACTGTATTGATGCCAAACCCTGAAGGAAAAAGATACTTAGAAGCAGGTACCGTGAGGTATTAACGTTAACAGTCATCACCATAATGGCCAACCCACCAATCCCAAAGGCTACGATTGTCATCCGCCAACACCGAGCAAGGTTGTAATTCTAAATTCTAAATACTGGCGCCTTTGCCACCACCCGAAAATCTTATCTTATACATACCTTACTGTAAGGTACGGTGTCTACCACTGAGAAGGGATTCTATTACCTTATGATCTACCTTACTCACTTAGCTGTGCTGATCAGGCATCAAAACCGGTGGATCTCGACCATGGCAGGCACAGCTTAATTTGTTACTGGAAGTCAATTCGGAGGGGCACGAGACGTCAGATGTGAAACTGTCAGGTGCAGGTACAAGCACAATGTATGCATGTGTGGTGGACCAGTGTTGCAGGACAAGAATGAGGTAGTTATGCTGTGGTTGAGGTGCTGGGGACTAAGGCAAGGCAAGGCAAGGCAGGTTTGACAGCATGCAATGTTGCTGCAATGTATGAGGAGCTGGATGGGCTTCATACATGTCTAACGTCCCAATTCTAGCCTCCTATTCTACAGAAGGCTGCAGTGCTGGTACGCCTCTCTCGAGGTCTGTACAGTCAAATGAGGATATTGTTGATGTAAGCATTTATCGTCAAGAATATATAGTTAAGGTAGTCAATCACCTTCGGTCTTCACTGGCGAATCATCACGAGGATCTCTGTTTGACGCAGAGCTGGTGTGTTGAATCTGATGTTGATGATGGACAAGTATGACACTGTAGTATTAGTCCGCATTAGGTGTAGTACTCTGTGCAACAAGCCTGGGCAAGTTGCAAGAGGTGAGGTTATAGAAACACAAGTAAAGTGAAGACAGCGTTGTGTGTCTGTGTAGAACGAGTTCCTTATAGGTTTGAAAAGCAGTACCTGTCTATGTATCAATTGATACACTCACTGCCGTAAGACGAACCTCCCGCAGATCCGCCGAGCGGGGCCGGAAGGGTGTTGTTGGCATCTAAATCTGAATATACAACCGGACGACTCCTCAGAGCCTCCGTATCTCAAGCTCACGCTCAATCTCAATGGGCTGTCTCACAGAATCCCACCCGCATCGGTCATGACACCTGCGGTCTCATGGCGGACATACTTCCCCAGATCAAGGTGACCGATTCACCATCAAAGGATGACCTATACAAGATTCAAGATGGGAGACCAGAGACCGGGAGCTACTCCGAGGGTACGTCGCTTCGTCGCAATTCAAAACATGGAGTTATCAAGCCAGGAGAATGAAAGCAAAGGCAATGGCCAAACATTGACAGAGGTGCACAGTTCGATCGACACCGAACGGGAGGACCCCCAATATACTCATCCGAAATCTCTCCAGCAGTTATCTCGCTGCAGCAGTCAACCAATCATCGGTCGGGGCGGACGGCACGAAGGATTCGCAAACGGCAATTGATCCTCTCTCGCGTGTATGGCTCAGCCTCGTCACTACCGCGCCGGGCCTAGGCTGATCGGGTTCAATTCAATATAGCATATCTTAAAGCGCACACACACGGAAAACATGATACCGCAGAAATTACGTGTCGGAGCATCTCCCGAAGCTGATCCGGACGCACCGGAAGGAGTCGCATCCGCATCTGGTGCGCGCAACGGCTTGGACCCGGCTGCAGCGCGTGGGGATGGCGTCAATAACGCGGTGAAGGAGAAGAAGTAAGTCCGTCAACTTTGTGCATTGCGAGGGTAGTACCATCTCCATAGAACCAGACCGCTCCACAACAGCCCGTCATTGAGTCTGCTCCAGACCTCTGTACGAGCTAATGTCAGACCAATGGGCTGACATGGTCACTGGACAGAAAAGGCGTGTCGTTCCTGAGTCGATTCATCGGGTCGAAAAAAAAGGACCAACCTTCGGAACCTCATGACGATGGGTCGGAGCCAGGAGACAACAGGCAAGAAGGGACGGATGCCGATATCTTCTCGCAGCCGATCGGATTTATACCGCGCTTCCCCGCGCCGCCAAGGTATATCAAAGTGAGATCGCATGGTAAAAAGGAAAAGGACTTCAATCGAGTGTTCCTAGCGCAGGAATTAAGAGGTCGAACAGGCGTGGAGATCGCTCAGAGTGGAGGCAGATTGACTCGACATGCACCCGTCGACCCCAGCCAGGCTGCGAAAGATGCCAACGCGATTTGGGCGCTAGAATTTGCAGAGGACGGGAAATACCTCGCCGCTGGGGGACAGGATAACATGGTCAGGATATGGGCTGTCATCTCGACGGCTGAAGAACGACAGGCACATGAGAAGGAGGAAGATGCGACGGTAAAAGATGGAGAGGGTATGCGACTGAACGCGCCGGTGTTCAAGACCAGGACCGTGCAAGAGTATGAAGGGCATACAGCAAGCGTACTCGATCTGAGTTGGAGCAAAGTAAGTGATCGAATGACGTTTGACCCTAGCCCCAACTGACATGTAAAGAACAACTTCCTTCTCTCTTCATCAATGGACAAGACCGTCCGGCTGTGGCATGTGAGCCGGACAGAATGTCTGTGCTGCTTCAAACACAGCGACTTTGTCACTTCCATCCAGTTCCATCCTCGAGACGATCGCTTCTTCCTGGCCGGCTCGCTCGACTCAAAGCTTCGCTTGTGGAGCATCCCCGACAAGAGTGTGGCATTCTGGAACCAGTTGCCAGATTTGATCACTGCAGTTGCCTTTGCGCCAGACGGGAAAACGGCCATTGCGGGATGTCTCAACGGAATGTGCTCTTTCTATGAAACGGAAGGTTTGAAGTATAACACCCAGATACATGTGAGATCGTCGCACGGACGGAATGCTAAAGGGAGCAAAATCACTGGCATACAAGCAATGAACATCCCACCCGGAGATCCGAATGGAGATGTCAAGTTGCTCATAACCAGCAATGACTCCCGCGTCCGACTGTACAACCTGAGAGACAAGGGCTTGGAGGTGAAGTTCCGAGGGAACGAAAATACTTGCAGTCAAATACATGCCAGCTTCAGTGACGATGCTCGATATGTCATCTGTGGCAGTGAAGATCGGAAAGCGTACATCTGGTCTACCGGCCGTGCCGAGAAGGAGAAGGACAAACGACCGGTGGAGATTTTCGAGGCACATTCGGCCATTGTCACAACGGCCATCATGGCCCCAACAACGACCAAACAACTCTTGGGAAGCTCCGGAGACCCTCTTTACGACCTCTGCAACCCACCGCCCGTCACGCTAGTCAGCAGGACGGAATCAGCAAGCTCCTCCAAACCACCCACGGAGAACGGGACACCGCAGGTGGAGGGCAATGTTCCCGCAACCCCAGCGACAGCTAGCTTCTCCAGATCCACCAAGCCCGGCGAATCGCCCGCCTACATCGCGCGATCGGCCCATCCGAACGGCAACATCATCGTCACGGCCGACTACATGGGCAACATCAAAGTCTTCCGCCAAGACTGCGCCTTCAAGAAACGGCGCAACGACTCGTGGGACACACCATCCACTTTCTCCAAGAAAATCCTCGGCCGCAGCAACTCCGGCGCCACCCGCCACAGCAACCGCTCCCGACGCGACTCGCTCACCAGCCCGAACCCCACCCTCCACCCTAACCCCCCGTCCTCCGAGCGCATCCTTTCCTGGCGCAACTCCATCGCCAGCAACGTCAGCCTTGACAATCTCCGTCCTCTTCCCGGCGCCAACGGCAATTCCAACTCCAACGGCTACGGCTACGGTCCCCCTCGCCACCGCAGCGCCTCCCCTCGGAAATCCCTCGGCCTGACATCCGCCCAGCGGAATAATAACATCAACCGAGCACCCTGCAACGGCACTGCCCCACTCGCCAACCCGACCCGGCCGTCGATTTCCACCAGTACTACCACGACCACGACAGCGACCGCGACCTCGCCCCCAGCAAGCTTCCATACGCCGTCGTCGGAGAACATTGCCGCGCCGGACACCCAACGCACACCACAGCAATCCCACGCCACTCAGCAGCAACAGCAACAACAACAACAACAGCAACACCTCACCCCCCACCACCCTCCCCACCCCGACCCCCCCCTCCTCCGACCCCCCTCGTGCTCCACGGCCACTCCCCCAGCATGCACTGGACCAAGCCCGTCTCCGAAACCCAACCCCACCCCTTCATCTCCACCTCCACCTCCACCCCCAACCCCCCTCTCCTCGCACCCCACCTCTCCGCCAATGATGCGGACGACGGTGGAAATCTCGGCAGGCAGGGAAGTGCGGTCAGCGCGTTGAGCAGTGAGGAGGGCAGCGTTGACGGGGAGGCGGAGGGGGAAGAGGTGGGCGCCAAGTGCAGGAGGTGTGGGGGTGGAGCGTTCCGGGCGAGGGCGGGTGCGGGTGTGGGCGGGAGGTTGTCGGGGTTGGGGCTGGGCTTTGGGTTTGGGTTTGGTGGGGGCGGGGGTGGGGGAGGGGGGGGGGGGGGGGGCGGGGGGGGGGGGGGGGGGGGGGGGGGGGGGGCGGGCGCGGGTGCGGTTGACCGGGAGAAGGGTAGGGTGGAGTGTGTGAGGTGTGGGTTGCTTGCTGGGTAGGTCGTTGCTGGTCGGGTGCTTTTGGGTTTGGGAATGGGAATGCCCGTTTTCGCGGTTGGTGTGGGTTTGGTTTGGTTTGGATAGTATGTCTTGGATGGACGGTCGAGGTTGGGGTAGGGTACGTGTCCCTTGGCTTGCGGTCTGTGTGTTTTGGAAAGAAAACGGAGATGCAGAAGGGGGAGGAACGGGGAGAGTGGGGTGGTTTGGGTAGATGTGATATATATTTACATGAGGGGCCCTTTTGGAGAAGGCTGGCGCGGTGTTGTTTAGATAAGATTGGATATCGGAGCACGTGGTGCATGGTTACATAGAGATTGGAAAAAGGTTTCTTGGTGGTTTTTATTTGCGATACAATAAGTACAGGACTGCGCTCGAGAGTGCAGGCCGCTCTTTTTGCTGTGACGGGTAGGAGCCGTACTTGCTGCGCCGATACGCCCTCACGGACACGATCGATGCCGAGGTTTGATTCGCTCCTCGCGTGCAGCCATTTCATCGATCGTCGAGCTGGATATGTGCGATGTCTCATGTGTGTTGATGTAAGATAGGATGTGACGTAAACGCTGCGCTCCAACCAATTCCCATGCCAGACATGCACACCCGTACCCTCGCCACCCGTGTATCGCGCTGCCTGCCCTAGCGCCGCCATCAGGGAGCGCTCTACGAGCGCTGTGCTTGGCCCTTTATGAATGGCCCGGCTCTTGTGTCGTCTGGTGGATATCGTTCATTTCGCCCTTGTGCGCCTTCCACGCCGCCCCGCCCTCTCCTCTCCTCCTTCATCCAGCCCAGCTCTCACGACGACTTCCCATAACTGAAGGTGAGAGCAACGGCCACCGCCCTCTCAGATCTAGCATTGCCCATCTCGGAACGGACCACCATCAACCGCGAACATGCTCATCCGGCAACCAAAACAGCACCTCGCGATCCGCGCTCGCCAGCATATTATACCTAGGATTGCACAGCACGACTGGCGAGCGTCTCGGATGGGGCAACTGCGCGCATGGATGAAGAACCTCGCCGCCCCCGGCTCCGCCCCCAGCCGCCGTAGTCGCGGCCTGGGTATCCCAGACCAACAGATCCTTCTCCTGCCCGGAGCCGCCGACGACATATCTCCCATCCGCGCTGAAGCACATATCGCCCTGGCCCGGAACGCCGGCGCCTCTGGCGGCGGCAGACGCGGGGCCTGGCGCGACGCGACCAGAGGAGGAGCCGGGCCGACAGGCGCAAAAGGCCTTGAGGTCGCCGGAGAAGGCGTCGAGGAGGAAGTGGCCGGGCCCGTTGGAGCCGAGGAGGATCGACTTGCCGTCGTTCGAGAACTCAAGCCGAGTCCAGTCGCGAGCGACGGCGGCCGGGGTGAAAGTCAGCTCGTGGGGGCGGAGGTCGAAAGTAGCGAAGGGGGCCTTATCGTAGTTGCGCAGGTCGTAGAGGAGGACGGAGGAGGTGGCTGTGGAGGCGACGGCGACGACAGTAGCGGAGGGGTCGAAGGCAGCGAGGTAGGGGGTCGCAAGGTTCAACTTGCCCTGGGGGTTAGGGGAGTTGAGGGACCAGAGGCGGACGGTATCGTCCTGGGCGCAGGAGAGAAAAGTGTCCGAGGCCGGGGATACGGCGATGGTGGTGACGGGGGCGGAGTGGGCGCGGAAGTAGCGGATGTATTGGTTGTCGTGGGTGGAGAGGTAGCGGATGGTGTCGTCGCCGGGTTTGGTGCTGGCGTAGAGGACGCTTTGGGCGTGGTGGGTGAAGCGGGCGAGGTGGGCGCCGTATTTTTTGGAGAAGAGGGTCTTCACGTGCGTGCCTTCGCGGGCGTTGTAGAGCTGGAGGGAGTCGTCGTCGCAGGCGGCTAGGAGGAATTCGCCCGAGTCGTCAAAGTCGAGGGATGTGGTGGACGTTTCGGGTTGGGAGGGCTTGAAGCGCTGTGGGACTTGGGTTAGGATTGTGTGGGTACGGATGGGGCGTAGTGTTGTGGCTTGAGCTTACTTTGACAGGTCGAAATGTTCCGATTACTTCGGATGTCTTTTGCGTGACTTGCGGGCCCCCAGGAGGAGGCGGTGGAGGGACGACGACTGATCCGGCCATTCTGCATTCAGACTGGTCTGCGATAGATTCTAGTACCTGTTACTGTCCAGCTGGGTGATGTAGTACAGTTGGAACACGCATGCCAGAATTCGGAGGAATCAGAATAGGTAGGGTGAAGCTGTCTCGTTGAAGGATGTTATAGCCCATGGGGCCTGGGGTCTACGTGGCTGAGGGCCTATGCAAGGTGAAATTTCGTAGCCGATGGGGTCTATGCATCTGATTGGTCAGATTATAGATTAAATTGATTTGAATCAGATTGAACAAGTTACAGTTATTCAATCTAGATTGAATAGAATTGAACAGAATTAATTTAAACTGTCAAACACATATATACAGCTATTCTTAGAATGTTGACTTCAAGAGACACATAGCAAGAATTTGTAGAAAATAAACAGTAAAATCTATCTAAATTTTCTTCTTTCTAATCATCATTTACAAAATCAATCTTGCTGTCTTCCTCAACATCATTATCATTGTCATCATTATGACAAAACAAAAGATTTTTGCAAAGACTTCTTCTGTAAAGAAGAAGTCTTCTGTAATGTAAAAATTAGTGTTTATATCAATATTTACATCAGTCTATTCACTGAATCTTAATAATAATTTTATTGAGATTCTTAATCTTAATGTTGCTGTTAATAAAGATTCAGTATCATTCATACAATATATTATGTCTTATACAGTATATCTGAATAAGAAATTAATAAATGAGAATTTAAATGTCTTTAAATTAAATAAAGAAAAAAAGAGCTTTATATAAAGAATTTAAGATCTTAAGCAGTTAACAGTGATTAAGAAATACTGTGATGAAAGAAAATACTTTTATTATAAACATTAAATAAGAGTTAAGATCAACTGTCTAGCTATAAAGAAGAATGCTGTGATTATTATGATTTTTAAAGACATAAATGATTAACAGAAAGTGAAGAATCTTGTTAAATTGTAAGACAGTAATAAGAAAAAAGAAATAACAGTCATTATAAGAATTGACTGAGATAGAAAGGCAGCAGAGAATATTATTACAGTAAGTGAGAAATTAATGAAGAAAGAAATTATAAAAAAGAAAAAGAAATTTAAATATTAAATATAAATTTATCTTCTTTCTTCATTGATTTCTAGTGTCTTTGTTAATAAATATCAGAGAACAGTTACTGTGATATATAAAAAGAATGTAAATCAATGTGTAAAGACTTTGAAGAACATTAATTATATATTAAATATTATTGTTATTCATTATCAATGTAATGACAAGATATATCTTAATTATAATTATTATTATCTTTCTTATAACAGCATTTATAAGATTCTCAACTCTACAGCTATTTAAATGTGAGCAAAGACTGTTAATAAGAATGAAGCAACAATTTATATATTATTCATCAGCATAAAGATTATATTAATTAATCAGTTAAAGAAAAGAATCTTATTATTAATTACACTGTCTTTTCTCTTTTTTATGTCATCAATATTTACAATATCTTTATCATCTTATCTCATTTAAATTTACACTTTCTCATCAGCATCAATATCAGCATCAAAAATCTTTATTTTTACAATTTCTTTCAGTGATATTGAAACTATATTAAAAATATTAACTTCATTAATTATAACATTATAACATTCTTCTTTTTCTTTACAGTCTTTGCAGTCTTCACAGTCTTCACATTATATTTTATATGTCTCAGCTTAATATTTTTCTTCTTTATCTTCTTCTTAACTGCTTTCTTCACAATTTATATCTTCACTATCTTCTTCATCATCTTCATTATCTTTACTATCTTCATCATCTTCATTACAGACTTTACAGTCTTCATAAAAGATATATTTCATCATATTTCTGTCAGCACTGTCTGCAATATCACTTATTAACAGTTTACTTAATTTAAATACTGATTCTAAAACATAGCTGCAGAACTTCTTTGCTTAATTTAAGTGAAAACACTTTATTTTGAAGATATAATTGATGAATTATTGTAATATTCTTTTAAAAAAGATATACAATTTACAGAATATACAGCTAATCATTAAGTAAATATAAAGAAAGCTGAGCATTTTAGTCAATTTTAAATGACAGTTAAAGAAAGTCTTACATTCATATTAAAAGAAAAGAAGATATGTAATAATTATAAAAATTTATTTTATAGAGATTTATGATTTTAAGAAGAAGTAGAAAGCATTGTAAGTGTTAAAGACAATGAGAAATGATAATTAATTCATTATAATAATATATTTATATACAATTAATAAAGCTGTTTCAAAAATGTCTCTCTGAATTGCTTTTTATCTTATACTTCTGTACAGTTATATAAATAAATGCTGAAAACTTATTTTTAAATCTCTTCATCAATGTTTTATGTCTTCACATTTATGTCTTTAGTTCACTAAACAACTTCTTGATAGAGTTGTAGTCTGATGAATAGAAAGAAAGAAATGCAAAAACAATATTGATTTTATAATATATAATTGTAAGCTTCTGTCATTGAGATTAGCAATAGCAATAGTAAAAATACTTATATTAGTATGAAGACTTATCTTTAAACAATGTATTTCACAATTATTTATGTATAGAACACTATGTAACTCTGAAAATTACTTATATAAAAATAAGATCTTCTTTTAAATAAAAATATTGAACATTTTCTTATTCATTTCTTTCTCATAAATCTTTTAAGCAATATAGTCATCAATTATATATGCTGAAAGAATGCTGTAGTGCTTTTCTTTCTGAAAGAACTTCTTTATAACTGCTTACTTTTTCACAACAACTCAGTCAAACTTTCTGTCTGCAGTACAGAGATTGATGATATTTTTATTAATAAAAATTAGTTAATTAATATATTAACTACTTAGCTGCATCATTTAGTTGTTATAGATCTTTTAAAAACATTTAATGACTTATTTTTAACATTAAAAATTACTTTTTTAATAACAGTAACAGTAACAAAAGAATGCTTATTTATTTTCTTAATTAATCAATCTGTTTAATGATGAGACTAACAGTATTAATGTTGATCTAAATCTTATATTTATATTAAATATATCTTTACATTTCATTCAAATATGCTGTAAATCAATTCTTAAGAAAATTAAGTACTTTCTATATTAATTGTTAATAAATCAGATCTCTCTCTCTAAATTGAGATCTATCTTTATTATAGTAATTATGAGTAGTCTTGATGTTCTTAATTTAAATAATTTAAATATAATAATTAATTCTTAATTTCATAGATTTCTCTATATTCTCTCAATGTACTTTCAACTATATTCTGTAATCTTCACTATGATCTTAAATGACATTTCACACTTTAAATTAAGATTATAAGGATGTCTCATAGTGACAGTGATGACAATGATGTTGAGAAAGACAGTAAGATTGATTTTATAAATGATGATTAAAGAAGAGAAAATTTAAACAGATTTTACTGTTTATTTTCTACAAATTCTTGTTACATACCTCTTGAAGTTAACATTCTAAGAATAGCTGTATATCATATTTTCAACTCAGATCTAACTAACCTAATCACCTAATCACTAATCCTAATCAAATCAATTTGAATAGATTCAATCTTAAATGCTGACTAAAGTCAATCAGGTCTGCCAAGCTCCGAAAAGTTAAGCTGAAGGGGTCTGCCAAGAAACACTAAAAGTGTGGCGGTCCAATTTCGCTTGGCACTAGTAGGCCAGTCGTTGAAGTGCTTTCCGCGAGACGTGAGTTGGTCCGAGCGTTTCTTCGACCCCGGCAGCCCTACGAACTTTCCAGCTTACCACCTGCAGTCAGCAATCATCAACTTCTTCTGCCATTGCCCATAAGCTGCTTAAGCCGAACGCCGAATGCACTCTGTGCCCCAATCCGTCATGAACTGAGTCCGCAAAAGTCTTCTCCGTCTCATGGTTTCGATTGTTGGATCTATAGTTTCCCTACAGCTGGGGAGCGTCTGCCTGGACGGCAGTCAGCAGATATGTCAACGACGCTTGGGTATTTTCTGCGTTGGCCACCTAATCCCCAGATTATCTATTGATATGCGCTCACAGGGCCTTCATCGCCGGCGGCATTGCAGCGTGCGGCGCCGTAACCGTCACACATCCTTTCGAAACGGTCAAGATCCGGTACAAGCCAAGACTGGCACTTCACCAGGATAGGAGCTGATGATACAGGTACAATCAGACTGCAGTTGCAAGGCGAGCTTCAATCGAAGAAGGACGCACCGCGGAAATACAGAGGTGTGATTCATGGCGTCAGTGTCATTGCCAGGAACGAGGGACCGCAAGGGCTCTTTAGGGGAATAGGTGCCGCAGTGAGGCCTCCACACATCTGTCTTAGTTTATGAAGGGTTTCTGACTTGACTGTCTGTGGCAGTACATATATCAGATGATACTCAACGGTTGCCGGCTTGGCTTCTACGAACCTTTACGAACAGGAGTCACAACAGCGATTTTCAAAGATCCTACTGTCCAATCTCTCGGTATCAACATCTTCTCTGGCGCCGCCTCAGGCATTCTCGGCGCCGCCGCTGGCTCACCCTTCTTCCTCGTCAAGACCCGTCTACAGTCCTATTCCCCGTTCTTGCCGGTTGGCACGCAACATCAATACAAAGATGCGGTGGACGGAATGAGGCAAATCAATCACAAAGAAGGTATCAAGGGGCTGTATCGAGGCGTCGGCGCGGCTATGGTGCGAACGGGCTTCGGAAGCTCGGTGCAGTTGCCGACGTATTTCTTCGCGAAGAGGAGACTGGTGAGACATTTGGGCATGGAGGAAGGCCCAGCCTTGCATCTGGCAAGTAGTACGGCCAGTGGCTTTGTAGTCTGTTGCGTTATGCACCCTCCAGGTAAGTCTACAGGAAATATGGACGTACGGAATGTGGAGAGCTAAGCACGAGTCGCGACAGATACCATAATGTCGAGGATGTACAACCAGACCGGTAATCTGTACTCGGGTGTTTTCGATTGCTTGTATAAGACGGTCAAGACGGAGGGCTTGCTCGCGATATACAAAGGTTATTTCGCACATCTGGCAAGGATATTGCCGCACACAGTACGAAGGAACCATGGGATTGGAGAGATGAGTGAATCTGCTGACTGAGAGTGCTAGATATTGACCCTGAGTTTGGCGGAGCAAACGAACAAGTTGATGCGGAAGTTTGAGAATCGAATATTGCCGGGAACTGTTACGGAGAAAATATGAAAATGTTGGGACCGGGATTCGAACCGACGCCCTACTGGTACTGTACGTATGGTGTTGGTACGGGGAGTCAGCGTGATTGTAACATAAGAATCTCTGATCGACGGGCGTTGAGTGGAGAACAGATCGAATATAGAGCAGCCATAGACCAAGCATATCTTTGATGACGCGTCTCTCTTACTTCCCTTCATGTTGACATTGACGATTGACGACAGATCCTACCTTTGACGGGATGCAAAAAGTGCAAAAGAGCCCGAAGGCCGAAAACCCCCGACTAATGGATTTTGCAGTTTTGGGCTAGAAGTGCAATTACTGGGGAACGTATGTTAGCATTACAACTGGGCCATGGCAATGGAGGAAGGGCGAGGTTTGTTGAATTGGCATTCTACGACCCGGCAAGTGTAACTCAGTGTTTTACCAGCTAAGCTAACTTGCCGGGTCAAGGTTATGAGGCGCTTATTTGACATATATCCTTCATTTCGCGCTAGTTTGGGAGGAGTGAATCCTTCACCACATTTTTTGGACTCAACACAACAACACCATCTCTCATACTCTTCATAATGCAGTGCACATGGACCTTTCAGTATTCTGTATAGTTAGATCTCTACGGTTTCCTGTGGGTGGGAAAGCGAATGAAGATATGGTCGTTCGTGATACGTTTGGGATGGTTTCTGCATCTGAAAATTACATCCCACTCGATGTTCGAGAGCATAAACATACATACTTCGGCTGAGCTACCTTTCATCTATCATCTAGTTCTAGCCAAGTACGTTGTAATCGTAGTCCTGACATCCTGGTCATTGACGTTGCGATGTAAGGAGTACGAAGTATGGTAGGGCTGAGTAGGGCATGGTGACAAATACTGCTTACTCATCCACAATGACGTAGGAAGGGAGAGCGAGCACAGCAAAAGCTCCAAACATCTGTGAGTACGCTCTACACTTTCAAAGGTCGTATATATGTAGGTAGCCTTTCAAGCGTGATGCAGTGTTAGCTGAGGAGAAGTGCGTCCTGTGTTAAGTGAACAAGATCTGGTGGTACAGTAGGTACCTGCAGCAGGGACCTGCATTAAGGCGGCTGTAGTGTTAATCACGTTATCCCGTGATCTTCCTAAACACGTCCAAGCGAAAAAGTCACGCTAGAGATCTCTTAAGTACCATGTCGTGCCCCAGTCTGTTCTTTGTTTCTCTCTCATCCCAGCAGACACTCTTTTCCAGAAACAATCCCACGCGTCTCTTGCCTGGTTCACTACATTTACCATAACATATTGCAAGATATCAAGCAATGGCAACTGAAATCACTCCTTCCAAGAAGGTATAGCTCCGTGGCTCGACTTCATGACTGACATCACCATCGTGCCGTCGCTGACTCGTATGTGTGTCAGGCTGCCTCTGGCATTGACCGACTCAAGATGACCGAGTCCCCAGCTAAGAAGCTTAGCTTCGAAGCAATGGGAAAGGAAAACGTGCAGACCGGCTCTGCGGACCTTGATGACTTCGAGCTCAAGAAACTCGCCACCGAAGTCATCAAGACCGAGGAGAAGGTTCCAGTCGCGCCTACCATCAAGCCGGAAGAGGCTGATGAGCCATTGCTACGGGAGAACCCTCATCGCTTCGTCCTCTTTCCGATCAAGTACCACGAGGTTAGTCTGCTTCCCACGCGTCACGCGTAAAGTGCATGCGCGAAATTATACTGACACCTGGGTTTACTACAGATCTGGCAGATGTACAAGAAAGCTGAGGCCTCGTTCTGGACTGCCGAGGAAATCGATCTTTCCAAGGATCTGCATGACTGGCACAACCGTCTGAACGACGACGAGCGCTACTTCATCTCCCACGTTCTTGCCTTCTTCGCTGCGTCAGATGGCATTGTCAATGAGAACCTCGTGGAGCGCTTCAGCGGAGAGGTCCAGATACCCGAGGCGCGATGCTTCTATGGCTTTCAAATCATGATGGAGAACATCCACTCTGAGACATACTCTCTTCTCATCGACACCTACATCAAAGAGCAGAAGCAGCGCACCTACCTTTTCGACGCAATTGACACCAGTAAGGCTTATCATACCCGATCCCTCGCTTGAACTAAATTAACGCCTCTTTTTAGTTCCTTGCATCCGCAAGAAAGCGCAATGGGCCATCAAGTGGATTCAGGATAAGAACTCGACATTTGCCCAGCGTCTTGTCGCTTTCGCAGCTGTTGAGGGTATCTTCTTCTCCGGCTCGTTCGCCTCCATCTTCTGGCTCAAGAAGCGTGGTTTGATGCCTGGCTTGACCTTCTCTAACGAATTGATCTCTCGAGACGAGGGTCTTCACACAGACTTCGCCTGTCTTCTCTTCTCTCACCTCAATCACCGACCGAGCAAACAGGCTGTTCAGGATGTCATCACCGAGGCAGTCACCATCGAACAAGAGTTCCTGACCGACGCGTTACCGTGTGCCTTGTTGGGTATGAATGCCACGCTCATGAAGCAATACATCGAGTTCTGTGCGGATCGTCTTCTCCTTGCGCTTGGCAACTCAAAATTCTACAACTCCAGCAACCCTTTCGACTTCATGGAGTCCATCTCGCTCGCCGGAAAGACTAATTTCTTCGAGAAGCGTGTTGGCGATTACCAGAAGGCCGGTGTCATGGCTAGCACGCACAAGAAGGAGAGTTCAGGCGAAGTGGTGGAGAACAAGAATGAAAATGGTGGAGATTTCAACTTTGACGAAGAGTTCTAAACCAGTCGTTCTTTTCATTACACGTCGGCGATATTCCTATTCACGTACCATACTCTGCATCGGCGTTAGCACTGTCTCCAAGGTCTCCTCACGGCCAATGCGGCATTCGATTTTCTTGGCTGGCGTTGACGTGAACAGATGTTTGGGGTAACATTACATTGGGCGCGGGTTCACGGATCAGGATAATACCACGCCTTTCAGCAATACTCTTCTAGAATGCCAAAAAATATTTTCAAAATGCTCTTTCGTGCTCCGGTATATATAATGAAGCCCCGCAATGCAATGCAATGCCCCACCAGCAAATGCCAAACCCCAACCCCAACCCACTCACCTCTTCCCCTTGTTCTTCTTCCCTCCACTTCCAGCCCCGCCTACACCCTTCCCCTTCTCCCCACCCGCCCCCGCCCCTACACCTCCCTTCCCCTCCTTCTTCTCCCCCTCTACCTTCCCCTCCTTCTCCCCCTTCCCAAGCCCCGACACAGTCGCCCCCACCTCCAGCACAGGCGTACTCGTCCCCTCCCCAACAAGCCGCCCCACCACCACCTCCTCCTCCCCGCCTTCCTCCTCCTTCACATCCAGCCCACTCATATACCGCCCCAACCGC
>JAABUU010002832.1_pt1 | contig 23716 bp, 17 predicted proteins | sample 5559301 | NCBI WGS metagenome assembly JAABUU01 (sample SAMN10711884, study PRJNA513360) | rock metagenome | isolation source: Antarctica rocks | place: Antarctica: Victoria Land, Richard Nunatak white | reverse complement strand
CTTGGTTGGGACGCAGGGGAGCTGTGGTAAGCCCCCATGCTACCATCAAGGTGGCCCTTTTTTGTGGATTATAGCGACCCACTACGAATACCTTAAAAGGGCAGAAGTCGAACTCAGTTCCGCCGGGCTCGGTGGTTCGCGGCCTCGGCCTCGACGGTTCCCTTGAGCCATCGGGCGGCGGCCAGGAGGTGGCGACGTCCCGGCGACCCGTCCGCGGACGGGTCGTCGCGCGTCGGGCTGTAGAGCGTGTCGAGGACCCGGACCAGGGCCGGGACCTCGGGGCACTCCCAGCAACCATCTTCGAGGAGGACCGCCTCGGCGGTCCGGTGCTGGTAGGGGAAGCGAAGGCGACCGATCATCTCAGGACCTCCCGGAGCTTGCCGATTCCGCGGCATTCGAGGGGTTTTCGCACGGCGGCTCCGAATATTAAAAGATTCGTCCTCAAGGACTCCTCCGGCCCACTGGCCCTCCGAGGCCCCGGAGTCTGGGCCGGGTCGCTCCGGATGGGAGAGGAGACGGGCCAGGGCTGGGCGAGGTTCGGGCGGGCGACCTGGGATCGACGCCGGTCGACCGGGAAAATGAGGGCGACGTCCCCGATTGGCCGAGGGATTTCTCGGCCGCCTCCGACGGTCCGCGGCGGGCGAACCGCCCCGGCGTCGGAAAGCTAGTTCACGCCCACCCGCTGTCAAATCGCGGAAGGCGGGTTCGTCGCCTCCCGGCGGACTTCCCTCGCCGCGCTCGCCGCGCTTCCTGGTATAGTAAGCTCGGCCCGCCCAACGCACCCCGAGACGGTGGAAAGGACCCGGATGACGAGGCAAGGACCGGACCCCCGCCCGATCGCGCGGGCCCTGATTCGGGCGGCCGGGGCGATCCTCCCCTGGCTCGCCGCCCCGGCGATCGCCGCTCCCGACAATCCCCGGCCCGCGAAGGTCGCTCCCGACCACCCCGAGGCGATGGCCCGGGGCCTCGGACTGTTCCGGGGTGGCGTCCGCGCCATCCTCATTGATCAGTGCCTCAAGTGCCACGGCGGCGCGACCACCAAGGGGGAGTTCGACCTCGCCACCCGCGAGGCCCTCCTCGAAGACCGGGGCGAGGGGCCCGCCGTCCTCCCCGGCGACTCCGGGAACAGCCGCCTTTATCGGATGGTCGCCCACTCCGAGAAGCCCGGGATGCCCGCCAAGGCGCCCAGGCTTCCCGACGAGGCCATCCGGAAGATCGCCGACTGGATCGACGCCGGGGCCCCCTACGACCGCCCGCTGGTGGACCCCTCGAAGCCCTCGACCGCCCACGCCGTCGTCACCGACGCCGACCGCCGGTTCTGGTCGTTCCGCCCCCTGGACCGGACCGCGATTCCCGCCGGTCCGGGCCTCGCGCCGATCGACGGCTTCCTCCGCGCCAAGCTGGACGCCAAGGGGATCGCCCCCAACCCCCCGGCCGACCGCCGGTCCCTGATCCGCCGGGCCGCGTTCGACCTGACCGGCCTGCCGCCCGCCCCCGAGGCCGTCGAGGCGTTCGTCGCCGACCTCACGCCCGACGCCTTCGAGAGGGTCGTCGATCGACTCCTCGCCAGCCCCCACCACGGCGAGCGCTGGGGGCGGCACTGGCTGGACCTGGCCCGGTTCGCCGAGAGCCACGGCTATGAGCACGACTACGACCGAGCGACTGCCTACCACTACCGGGACTTCGTCGTCCGGGCCTTGAATGAAGATATGCCTTACGACCGGTTCGTCCGGCTCCAGGTGGCCGGCGACGAGCTGGAGCCCGGCAACCCCCGGGCCCTGATGGCGACCGGCTACCTGGCGGCGGGGGTCCACAGCACCCAGATCACCGCCAACACCGCCGAGAAGGAGCGGTACGACGAGCTCGACGACATGGCCGCCACCCTCGGGACCTCCACGCTCGGCCTGACCGTCCAGTGCGCCCGCTGCCACGATCACAAGTTCGACCCGATCCCCACCGCCGACTACTACCGCCTGATCGCCACCTTCACCACCACCGTCCGTTCCGAGGCCGAGCTGGATCTGGATCCCGCCAAGACGAGGACGGATCGCCTCGCCCACGACGCCAGGCTCGCCACGCTCGTCGAGGCCCGCGAGCGCTTCGTCCGCGACCGGCTCCCCGCCCGGTTCGAAGCCTGGCTCCGGTCCGCCCCCGCGATCGCCCGGCCCCGCTGGCTGACCCTCGAAGCCGCCTCCTTCACCTCCAAGGCCGGGGCCACCTTCCAGCCCCAGCCCGACGGCTCGTACCTGGCGACCGGCCCCAACCCCGAGTCCGACGCCTACACCTTCGAGGCCCGGACGTCCCTCCGGGGGATCACCGGGTTGCGGTTGGAGGCCCTGGCCGACCCGTCGATGGTCAAGAACGGACCGGGCCGGGCATCCAACGGCAACTTCGCCCTGTCCGACCTCAAGCTGACCGCCACGCCCCCCGGCGGAGGTCCGAGCGTGCCGGTCCGGCTGGTCCGGCCCCAAGCAACCTTCGAGCAGAAGGGTTTGCCCGTCGCGGCGGCCCTCGACGCCGACCCCCATTCCGCCTGGGCCGTCGACCCTCAGTTCGGCAAGGACCAGGCCGCTGTCTTCGCGATCGACCCGCCCGTCGCCTTCGAAGGCGAGTCGACCCTGACGGTCACCCTGGCCTTCGCCTGCAACACCGGCCACACCATCGGCCGCCCCCGGCTCTCGGTGACGACCGAACCGGGGACCGTCCCCCTCGACGGCGAGACCGCCCCGATCGCCCGCCTCGCCCGGCTCGAAGCCGCCCTCGGGGCCGACCCCCGGACGCCCGAGCAACGGGCCCTGCTCCTCGGGCACTTCCGGAAGATCGACCCCGAATCCGCCGCCCTCGACCGCGCCGTGGTCGACCAGGAAGCCAGGACTCCCAAGCCCGAGCTGACCAAGGTCCTGATCGCCAGCGAGGGCGTCAAGCCGCTCCGGCTCCACTCGCAGGGGGCCGACTTCTTCGAGAAGACCTATCTTTTGAAGCGCGGCGACCTCGCCCAGAAGCAGGGCGAGACGGCCTCCGGGTTCCTCCAGGTCCTGATGAACCCAAGCGAGGGCGAGAAGCGCTGGATCACCCCGCCCCCGCCCGGATCGAAGCTGTCGTACCGGCGGACCGCGCTGGCGAAGTGGCTCACCGACGTCGACGGCGGGGCCGGCCATCTGCTGGCCCGGGTGATCGTCAACCGCCTCTGGCAGCACCACTTCGGACGGGGGATCGTCGCCACGCCCAGCGACTTCGGAACCCAGGGCGAGCGCCCCGACCACCCCGAATTGCTGGACTACCTGGCCGGCGAGTTGATCCGCCAAGGCTGGCACCTCAAGCCGATTCACCGCCTGATGATGACCAGCGCCGCCTACCGGCAGTCCGCCGCCTTCGACGAGTCCAGCGCCAGGCTCGACCCCGCCAACCTCCTCCGCTGGCGGAACCCCCCCCGCCGCCTGGAGGCCGAGGCGATCCGCGACGCCATGCTCGCCGTCAGCGGGACCCTGGATCCCACCCCCTTCGGCCCCGGGAGCCTCGACGAGGCCATGAGGCGTCGGAGCCTCTACTTCACCGTCAAGCGGAGCCACCTGATCCCGATCCTGGCCCTCTTCGACGCCCCCGACGCCCTCCAGGGCCTGGGACAGAGGGGCTCGACCACCGTCGCCCCGCAGGCCCTGGCGATCCTGAATAACCCGCAAGTCCGGGCCTATGCGGGAGCCTTCGCGAAGCGGGTCCGGCCCGACCCCGAGGTTTCCGTCGCTTCATCGGTCGACCGGGCCTACCGCCTGGCCCTCACCCGCCCCCCCGTCCCGGACGAGCTGGCCGACGACCTGGCGTTCCTCAAGGGCCAGGCCCAAGCCTACCGATCGGCCGGCCACGCCGACGCCGACCTGGCGGCCCTGGCCGACTTCTGCCAGGCTCTGATGGGCCTGAATGAGTTCGTCTACGTCGAATAGGGCCCACCCCCGGACCGTAACCCATCGGCCGAGCCGGAGGAAGGCGCCCGGCCCACCCCGGAGGACTCCCCACATGGCCACCGCCACCCGGCCCCGGACCTCACCCGGCGTCGTCCTGGAAGACGTGACCTGGGCCGACTATGAGGCCCAGCTCCGGATCATCGGCGACCGCCATATCCGGGTGAATTACGATGACGGGAGGATGGAGATCAAGTCTCCGCTCAAACGGCATGGAAGCCCCGGTTATCTCCTCGGCTGGATGGTCGACATCATGGTCGAGGAACTCGACATCCAGGTTGAGCCCGCCGACCCGGTGACGCTCAAGCGTCCCGACTTGAAAAAAGGGGTCGAGCCGGACAAGCTCTATCACTTCGGTGCCAACGCGGCTGCGGTCCAGGAATTTCGCGAGTTCGACTTGACCGTCGACCCGCCCCCCGACCTGGTGATCGAGGTCGACGTGACCGCCAGCTCGGTCCCCCGCCTGCCGATCTTCGCCGCGCTGGGAATTCCCGAAGTCTGGCGGTCCGACGACGACGAACTCCAATTCCTCCACCTCCAGCCCGACGGGACCTACCAGCCCCGCGACCGCAGCCGGGCCTTCCCCGCCTTGCTCGTCGCCGAGGCCGCCCGCTTCCTGGACCAAGGTCGGAATGCCAACAAGACCGCCTGGATTCGGACCTTCCGCGCCTACGTTCGGGATGTCCTCGCCCCCCGCCACCCGGCGGGGCCCGCCGCCGATCGCTGATGCCGGACGATCGGCGAGGTCCGGCCCGCGTCAGTCCGTGGGGCTGCTATTGTAAGGACCGGCCCCAGATCAGGCCACCGGAACGATCGGGATCGGGTTCCTCCGGGAGGACGCCTGGCGCGGGATCTTGGGTTCGTTCGGTCGATTTCGGAACAAAGTCATTCTTGGTAAGAGAACGAAGCCATCTTCCTTGAGGTTGCCATGCCCGAACTTCCCCACCTGATCGCTTCGCCCCACCGGGCCTTCGCATCTCGCCGAGACTTCCTGCGCCGGACGGGCTCGGGGTTCGGGGGCCTGGCCCTGGCGTCGATCCTGGAGGAGCAGGCGCGGGCGGAGTCGGTCAAGCTGCCGGTCAACCCGCTGGAGGGCCGGCCGGGGCATTTCCCCGCCAAGGCGAAGGCGGTGATCTGGCTGTTCATGAACGGCGGGCCGAGCCAGGTCGACACCTGGGACTACAAGCCGGAGCTGGCCAAACGCGACGGGCAGGAACTGAAGGGGTTCGACAAGGACACCGGGTTCTTCACCGACCAGGTCGGCCCGCTGATGAAGTCGCCGTTCCAGTTCGCCCAGTACGGGGAGTCGGGGACGTGGGCCTCGGAGATCTTCCCCCACCTCTCCCAGCATGTGGACGACATGGCGATGATCTATTCGTGTTTCACGCACACGAATAATCACTCGCCCGCCCTGTTCGAGATCAACACGGGGATGAGCCGGATGGGTTTCCCGTGCGTGGGGTCGTGGGTGACGTACGGGCTGGGGACGGAGAACCAGAACCTCCCGGCGTTCGTGGCGATGTACGACACCCTGGGCCGGGGGGTTCCCAAGGGGCATGCGCAGAACTGGGGCTCGGGGTTCCTCCCGGGGATCTTCCAGGGCACGGCGTTGAATGCCCAGGGGGCGCCGATGGACAACCTCGACCGGGGGCCGGGCCGGACCGAGGCCGAGCAGCGGGCCCAGATCGACCTGCTCAACCGGCTCAACCGCCGGCACCGCGAGCATCACGCGCACGAGGCCGACCTGTCGGCCCGGATCGAGAGCTTCGAGCTGGCCTACCGGATGCAGATGGCGGCGCCCGAGGCGCTCGACGTGGGCCGCGAGCCGGAGGCGGTCCGGAAACTCTACGGCCTGGACGACCCGAGGTGCGCGCACTTCGCCAAGCAATGTCTGATGGCCCGCCGGCTGGTCGAGCGCGGGGTCCGGTTCGTCCAGATCTACAGCGGGGGGATGGAGAACGAGCGGAGCTGGGACGGCCACGCGGATATCGCCAAGAACCACGCCGGGTTCGCCGGCGAGACCGACCGGCCGATTGCCGCCCTGCTGGCCGACCTCAAGGCCAGCGGCCTGCTCGGATCGACCCTGGTGATCTGGAACGGCGAGTTCGGCCGGCTCCCGATCGTCCAGAAGGGGGGCACGGGGCGCGACCACAACCCGCACGCCTTCACCACCTGGATGGCCGGCGGCGGCGTCAAGCCGGGCGCCCGATATGGCAAGACCGACGAGTTCGGCCACAAGGCCGTCGAGGATCGCGTGGGGATCAACGACCTCCACGCCACGATCCTCCACCTCCTGGGGATCGACCACGAGCGGCTCACCTACAAGTCCAACGGCCGCGACTTCCGCCTGACCGACGTCGCCGGCCGCGTGGTCCGCGAGCTCCTCGGGTGAAGCGGCCGGGATCGGAAATCGGAAATTCGAGATTTCAAATCCCGTGACGATTGGATATTATAAACGTGCGTATTTATTGATTGGTGGCCCCGGCCAGGCCGCCGAGGAGGTCCCGGAGCTGGCGGGCCTGGCGTTCGAGGAGGTCGCGGGCCGGCCCGGGCTCGGGGGCGGTCGACCGGGCGGCGGCGAGGATGGCGTCCAGCGGGGCCTTCATCTCGGCGGCGGTCTCCTCGACGGCGCGGCCTTTCCGGCGGCCGGCCTCCTCCAGGTGGCCCAGGAGGCGGGCGGCCTCGATGGCCTCGGCGGCCTGCTCGGCGTACATCTCGACCAGCCGGGCCTGGCCTCCGGACGCCCGGTATGGGGCGAGAAAGAAGGTGGCGATGGCCCCGAGGTATTCGCCATCGCGGGTGAACAGCGGGACCCCGAAGAGGGCCCGGAAGCCGCCGACCAGCGCGGCGTGGCGGACCAGGAAGTCGACCCCGGCGGCCTCGGAGTCCTCGACGGCCACCAGCTCCCGAGCGGCGAGGGTCCGGCCCAGGGCCCCCGGGTCGAGCGGCCCTCGGCCCAGGAGCCGGGCGAAATCCTCGTCCAGGCCGAGGCCGGCGGCGAAGGTCATCCGATCGCCCCCGGGCACGCGGATCAGGACGACGGCCATCTCGGCCCCCTGGAGCGAGGTGACGGCCGAGAGGACCTCGTCCAGGGTCTCGCGCCAGCCCCGGGCCTGGGCCAGCCGGCCGCCCAGCTCGTGGAGGTAGGTCATGTCGCGGAGTTGCATGGTCAGCTCCCCCTTGGCGGTGTGGAGCTGGCGCTCGACCTTCTTCCGCCGGGAGATGTTGACCATCAGGCCGCAGAGCACGGCCGGGCCTCCGGGCTCGTGGCGGACGACCCGGATGCTCTCGCGGAACCAGAGGGTCCGGCCGTCGGCGGCGACCACGCGGTACTCGGCCTCGAAGGCGACCCCCTCGCGGAGCTGCTTGCGGCGGTGGGCGCCGGCCCAGTCGCGGTCCTCGGGGTGGACCCGGGCGAGCCAGGAGCCGGGGCCTTCGAGCCACGACCCGGCCGGGTAGCCCAGCAACTCCTCGGCCCGCCGGCTGACGAAGGTGTAGCGGCCGGTGGCGGCGTCGGCCCGCCAGAGGATCGCGTCGACCTCCTCGACGAGGTCCTGGAAGAGACGCCCCTCGGCCCGGGCCTCGCCCTCGGCCCGGGACTCGGGGGGGCTCTCCTCGCTCAGGCGGAACTGCTCGACGGCGACCCGGAGCACCTCCACGGTCGACTCCAGGGCCTCGAAGACCTCGGCGGAGTCCGAGCCCTGCGCGGGCCGGAGGCCGTCGAGCCGCCACATCAGGCCCTCGATCTGGCGGACGAAGGCGATGGGAACCGGGGTCTCGGCCCCGACCCCAAGCCGCCGCGGGGCGTCGGGGTCGGGGTCGTCGACGAGCGGGACGGGCGGGGATGTCGGGGTCGGCTTGGGCATCGTGCGCGGCCTCCGGGGCCTATTCGGAGGCGGGGCCGGCGCCCTCCACCTCGTCCATCGTCGGGGTCACGCCGCCGACCGTCATCGGCGTGCGGCTGCCACGTTCGAGGTCTCGATCTCCTCGGCAGTCGCCCGGATCTCCTCGTTCCTAATCTTCGCCTCATCATCAGTGGATGGCAGCTTCTCGTGGGCGAACCCCGAGCAGGGGCCCGCTGGGGTCGAGGTCGCCGGACTCGCTGGCCTCGGGTGACCACCGGACCTGGGCGATCGAGCAGCCGGCCGCCGCTCATTATACGCCCCGTCAACCCTCGAGCGAGGGTCGGCCGGAGTTCGATGGCCCGAGGGGCCGCGCCTCGGCTCGACCCGACGGGCGGTCATGATCGGCAGGAAAGCCCCGGGGAGCCCGCGATGACGCGGTGACAACCGATTCGATCCGGATGGTTGACAAACCCCTGTCACGCGGCTAGCGTGCCAGTTGCACTCGGCCGACCGCCCCCGGAACGGGCGATCGGACCGAGCCCACCGGACGCCCGGCGCCTCCTCGGAACGGGCGCCGATCCCGGCGTCCCCGGAGAGAAGAGGCGAGCCATGATGGATGTCCTGACCCCGTCCGAGATCCTGTCGACGGACCCGTTGATCGAGGGCCGCCGCGACTGGCCCGAAGAGTCGATCTACCGATACGACCGCGGCGGCCACGAGCTGATCCGGGTCGTCCGGGTCGTCAAGGCCGCCGTGGCCGCCGCCGTGGTCGGCGACCCGGTCGAGCTGGCCCTGGTGATCGATGGCCCGCTGGTCATCGTCTGCTCCAAGGTGGGCGAGGCCCTGCCATGGGCGGGGGCATCGTTCCACTGGCACCGGGTCCGGCGGTCCGAGCGGATCCTCCCCCCCTCGGGGGCCGACACCTCGACCGGCTCGCGGATCGACCTGAAGCTGATGATGGCCCGGGGCGGCCGGGTCCGCGCCACCCGGCCGCTGACGATCCCGGTCGACTTCAGCCGGGTCCTCCACGAGGCGATCCTGGAGCAGGCCCGGTTCACCTACGACCCCGGCGAGGAGCGGCGCTCGCTGGAGTCGCTGCTCCGCCGCTGCCCGACCCCGGGCTCGCTGGTCGGCTACGCGACCGTGAAGGCCACCCTGGCCGGCTGAGAACAGGCTCGATCGACCCCGATGGCCGCTACAATACCGGCGGTCGGGGGCGCCGTCGCGTCCCCTCGGTCGTGCGTCGGAGGGGAAGTCGCCATGAGAGCCTATCGGATCCACGAGGCGAGCGGGCCGGATGCCCTGAGGCGTGAGGACCTGCCCGAGCCCGAGGCTGGCTCCGGGCAGGTGGTCGTCCGGGTCCGGGCCGCGTCGCTGAACTATCGCGACCTGCTGGTCATCAAGGGGGCGTACAGCCGGAACCTCCCGCTCCCCCTGGTCCCGCTCTCCGACGGTGCCGGCGAGGTGGTGGCGGTCGGCCCGGGGGTCACGCGGTTCCGAGCGGGCGACCGGGTCGCCGGCTGCTTCTTCTCGGCCTGGGACGCCGGCCCGATCACCGAGGCGGCGCCGAAGTCGGCCCTGGGCGGGGCGGTCGACGGGATCCTGGCCGAACTCGTTGCCCTCCCCGAAGGCGGCCTGGTCCGGGTCCCCGACCACCTGACCGACGAGGAGGCGGCCACGCTCCCCTGCGCAGCGTTGACGGCCTGGCACGCCCTGATGGAAGGGGGCGGCCTGGTCGCGGGGCAGACCGTCCTGGTCCAGGGGACCGGCGGCGTCTCGCTGTTCGCACTCCAGTTCGCCCGGATGGCCGGGGCCCGGGTGATCGCCACCTCCAGCTCCGACGCCAAGCTGGCCCGGGTCCGAGAGCTGGGGGCCTCCGACGGGATCAACTACCAGACCACCCCCGACTGGGACGTGGCCGCCCGGAACCTGACCGAGGGCCTGGGCGTCGACCGCGTCGTGGAGGTCGGCGGGGCCGGGACCCTCCCCCGATCGATCAAGGCCACGAAGATCGGCGGCCAGATCGCCCTGATCGGCGTCCTGACCGGCGGCGAGATCGACCCCCGGCCGCTCCTGATGAGGAACATCCGCCTCCAGGGGATCTACGTCGGTTCCCGGGTCATGTTCGAGTCCATGAACCGGGCCATCGCCCTGCACAAGCTCCGGCCGGTCGTCGACCGCGTCTTCCCCTTCGATCAGGCCGCCGAGGCGTACAAGCACCTGGAGAGCGGTTCCCACTTCGGGAAAGTCGTGATCAAGATTTGACGGGATTGATCGGTGATCCGAACCGTCGGGGCGGTCCTCTCCTCGATCCAGGGAGGCGATGGGCTGCTCGGATCGCCGCCGCGGCAAGCGAAAACGACGCGGCCACCGGTCGGTCCGGGGCCGCGTCGCTGGATTCTCGCAAAGCCGGCGGAGATCAGCCCTTGGCGGGATCGGTCACCGGGCGTTGGCGTCACCGGGCCGGTGGGTGGTTGTCGTCACCGTGTGGGTCTTCTTGGGCATCAGGCCGGCCAGTCCGGCCAGTCCGAGGAGGCCCAGCCAGCCGGGGTTGAACCCCTCATCGTTGGTCGCCCGGTTGTTGTTCAGGCCCGCGTCGGTCGTGGTCGGCATGCGGTCGCCGGCCGGGCGGGTCGCGTCGCCGGCCGGGCGGGTCGCGTCGGCAGGCGCCTGGGCAGAGACCTGCCCACCGAGCACCGCGAGGGCGAGACCCAGGCCGAGGAAGCCGGCGGTCAACTGATGGCGGGTGATGCGTGACATGGAGATTGCTTTCTCTTGTCTAGGATGCTTCGATTCGAGCTTCGCCCCAATGGCGGGGCCTCGAGACGAGAACCGTGAACTCGCCTCGCGTTCCGCTTTCGGCCGGGCCGGGTGGCCGAGCAGAACCAGACTCGGTGATGGTAAAGCACATGATGAGCCAAACATCGAAGATCGCGAGATCGGCTCAAAAATCGGGGCACCCGTCCTGTCCGGACTGGATGGGCCGCCGGAGGGAGGTCCGATCCCGGCGCCCGGGGCCCGAATCCGGGCGAAGCGCCAGGGCCCCATGCCGGTGCCCTTGCGGGAGCCGTCGGACTCGCCGGATCGCCTCATCCGATCGGTCGCGGGAGGCGACGGGATCGTCCCGACGGCGCCGTTCCGAGAAATCCCGGTCCGGATTCCGGCGAGCGGGTCGGGGGCCGGAAGGCCAGGCAATGATTTGCCTACTTGGGTTGGCTCGCGGTACGCATTCTTCCCAGGACTCACGGCTCCGGGTTCGGCACGGAGGTCAAATCTCGGGGGTCAGGGCCAGGAATTCCGCCAGGAGCCGCCCACCGACCTCGGGCCGGGCCATCCCGACGTAGGCGATCTTGCCGCGGAGCCAGGCGTGGAAGTCGGGGTGGCCGGCGCGGTTCTGGGCGTCGAGCCCTTCGAGCCGGGCCCGGTGGAGGATGGCCCGGAGGCGGCGGACCTCGTCGCGGGGGACGCCCGGCCGGTCGTTGACGACCAGGCCGGTCACCATCTGCGCCGCGTTCCGGCGGAGGACCCGGCTCTTGGCCTCGTTGACGCGGAACCCCTCGGCCCCGGCCAGGTGGCGGACCCGGGCCATGAGGTAGCCGACCTTGGGGTCGAGGGCCGAACCGCCGGAGAAGGTCAGGTCGTCGGCGTATCGGGTGTAGGTCGCGCCGAGCTTGGCGGCCAGGCCGGCGAGCCTCCGGTCGAGCCGGCGGGCCACCTGATTCGAGAGCCCGGGGCTGGTGCAGGCCCCCTGCGGGAGCCCCCGGGGGCCGGTGGCGACGTGGTAGGTCGTCCCGTCGTAGACGACCGTCCGCCTCGGGCATTCGGTGCAGAGCAGGCCGAGGATCGTGGCGACGGCCGGCGAATATCCCGCCCGGCGGAAGACGCTCCGGACCCGGGGATATCCGATGCTCGGGAAGAACCCTTCGAGGTCCAGGTTCACCACGACTGACCGGCCGGCGTGGGCCGAGGCGTTGGTCAGGATGCTCCGGCCGGGCAGGAACCCGTGGGCCTCGGCCTCGGCCGGCAGGAGGGCCACGACCCGGTCGAGGACCCAGCGCTGGGCGTGGGCGAGCGAGCGGTGCGGGGCGCTCAGGCGTCGGGTCCCGCCGCTCTTCTTGGGCACCTCGAACTCGACGTAATGGACCCGGGTGGCGGCCTCGGCGTGGAAGGCGAGCCATCGGAGCCGGGGGACCGTCAGCCCGATCGACTCGGCCAGCTCGGCGGGGGTGCCCAAAGCGGGGAGCCCGGCCGCCTCCAGGGCGGCAACGTCGCTGGTCCGGTCGCCGAGGAACCTGGAGACGCCCCGGCCCAGGAACACGATGTCGGTGGCCCGCCGGTGCGCGACCCCCTCGGCGTGGAGCCGCCTCCGATCGGCGGCCTCGGCCTTCTTCGCGGCCCGGATCCGGGCCCGCTCGGCGTGATCGGCCTGCACGGCCGCCTCGCCCACCAGCGCCGCCCGGTCCCGGATCGCTTCATCCAGGGGCCGGGCCCGGTCCATCGCCTCGCCAATCCGGTGGATCTCGGCGAGCCGCTCGGGCGTCAGGAACCCGTGGGTCACCATCGCCCGGTCGATCAGCCGGGTCCGATCGTCGTCGAGCGGCGGGATCCGGTCGCGACGGCCGAACCAGAGGTTGCCGAGTAGCCGGGCCCCCGAGCCCAGCGCCGCCGCCTTGAACTCGCCCCGGGAGATCGGCAGGAAGTCGCCGGGGTCCAGTCCGAGCGTCCTCGGCGGGCGCGCCGCCGGGGGCGTGGGGGCCGGTCCCGGGTCCGGCGTGGTCGGCCCCGGTTCGGGCGGTCGCGGGACCTCTGGCGGGCTCGTCGGCGGGAAAGGCGGCTGGGTCGGGCCCCCGAGGAGTCGGCCGACGAGGTCGCGGAAGAAGCCCATACGCGGCGTTCCGAGGGTGGGGGACGGGGCGGTCCGGGGCGGCCCCAACTTTCGTCGAAGGGCCCGCCGATGTCAAACGGAAACCGGCCGGACCCTCGGTGCGGGGAATGCCCGGAATGCCGGCCGGGATTCGGCCCGGATCAGCCCCGGAGCGACGCGAACCACGCCTTGAGGCTCGACGGGCCGGGGCGGCTCGACGCCCGGTCGCGGAGGGCCTGGAGGTGGCGGCAGGGCCCCTTCCGGAGCCCGCCGGTGTCGTGGTGCGAGCAGGTACACTTGCCCCGGAGGATCCGGCCGTCGGCGTCCAGCAGGAGCGAGGCGGGGCGGTCGAGGATCTGGCCTTCGAGGACCCGGAGGCCGTCGGGCCGGGTCTCGTCCCGGGTGACCCGGACCGACGGCGTGGCCGCGATCTGGCGGGCGGCGACGGCCTCGGGGTCCTCGGGGCCGATCCGCTCGGCCGAGAGGGTCACGGGCATCACCTGACGCCATCGGTAGACCCCGGCGTGGAGGTCGTGGATCACCTGCCCGAGCCCGGCGAGCCGGTTCAGGCAGGCGGCCACCTCCGGCTCGGTCCCCCCGGCCCGGGCGGCGACCTCCCCGAGCGTCTGCGACGGCGCGGCCCGGAAGCTGGCGGCGACCTGCGAGGCCAGGAATCGACCCGGCTCCACCGGCGGGGCCAGCGCGTCCAGGGCCGAGCCGGAGGTCCAGTCGTTGGCGGTCCAGCCCGAGAGGCCCAGCATCAGGCGGATCTCGCCCATCCGGACCGACCAGAAGCTGGGGAGCCCCGTGCCGAGCAGGTCAACCTCGGCCTCGTCCAGGACCGGCAGGAGCCGGGCCAGGACCCCGAGCCGGTCGCGGCCCCAGGTCCGGATCGTCTCGGCCTTGGGGCCCTCGTAGGGGCGGTCGTGGAGCACGATCCGCTTCTCCCAGGGCTCCAGGACGATCGCCACCGGCCGGCCCGGCTCCAGCTCGAACCGGACGGCGCGCGGGCTCCGGGCGGCCCGGTGCCGCTTGAGGAACGCCAGGACGTTGTACAAGCCCTCGCGGCTCAAGGGGACCCGGCGCATCGGCAGGCTCATCGCCGCCTGGAGCCGCAGGAAGCCCCGGAGCCAGCTCGCCGGCAGGTCGATCTTCTCCTCGCGGTAGCCCTCCCCCTGCGATTCGGTGGCGACCTCGAAGCCCGAGGGGTCGACCAGGAACCGGGTCTCGCGGTAGCTCCGGAGGAGCTGGAAGTGCTCGAAGAGGGCCCAGGAATAGTCGACGTTGGTCGTCCCGAGCGTGACGTCGCGCTCGCCCTGGAAGGCCCCTCGGTCGACCGTCAGGCAGCCGTAGCTGGACTCATCGGCGCTGAAGCATTCGAAGAACAGGACGTCGGGGGCGACCGTGATCACCGGGTCGCAGGGCATCAGGAGCCGCCAGAGCTCGCGGTCGTGGGTCCTCAGGTAGTCGGAGTAATCCTGGCGGGCCGACCAGTACTCCGACCGCTGGCCCCGATAGGCCCGGTCCAGCTCGGCGAACTCGGCCTCGGGGAGCGCGGGGGAGGACTCCCGGATCTCCCGGAGAGCCTCCGAGGTCGCGCCCCGGCGGAGCGATGCCTCACGCCCGGCCTGCTCGGCGAGGTAGGCATCGTGACCCGATCGGTCCCGGGGCTGGTGGCGGAGGTCGCCGATGACGACGTCGTGCAGGGCCCCGATGGCCTCGCGGAACCGGAGCGGGTGGCGGAGGGTGGCGTCGAAGCCCACCCGGTCGCGCCGGAGGTTGGGGGCCAGGGCCACGGCCAGCCCGGCCAGGTTGGGGAGGATCGCGCTCCGGCCCCGGTAGGCCACGGTCAGATTCATCGGCCGACCTCGATCCGTCGGGGGATGGGCTTCCGCGAGCGGCTGGGCTCGATCCCGATCGCGTGGGAGGCCGGGCCGGCCCGACTTCGAAGCGTCGACCAAGGTCGTTCACCGAGCCTCGCGAACAAGTCGGCGGGGCGGGAACATCCGTTGGCTCAGTCGCCCCGCCGACTTGTTCGCGAGGCAAAAGAACAACGGCCTTGGGGAAGCAAGCGTGCGGGCAAGGTCAACCCCGGCGGATCGCCGGAGCGTGCTGGTCTCGGGTTCCGGCCCGGCCTCCCTCGCGATCGAGACCGGGGCATGATCGCATCCGGTCAGGCCCATTGCAACTCCGGAAACGCCGACCTCGCCAGCGGCCCGACCTCGGCCCTGCGCTCGACCAGTTGGACCACCGCCACCAGGCCCGCCCGGCGCTCGGGTCCTCGGACCGACCGGAGCGCCACGCCCAGGAGCGGGAGCAGGTCCGGGGCGTCTCCGGGGCTCGCCTCCAGCCTCCGGAGGATCTGGCGGACCACCGAGGGCCGGGCCCGGGAACCCCGGTGGACGTTCAGGAGGACCCCCGCCCAGAGCCCCAGGAGCGAGCCGGCTCCGAGCGACCGGCCGACCCCCGAGGGTCCGGGGCCGTCGAGCCGCGATTCCAGGTCGGCCACCAGGGCGAGCCGGATGTCGTCGTAGGGCGATTCGAGGAGCTTGCGCCAGGTCTCCACGTCGTCGCGAGCCGCTGGCTCGGCCCGGAACCAGTCCAGGCCCTCGGCCCGGGCGTCGGCGTGGCGGCTGTCCAGGAACGCCAGGATCGGGCCCGGCCGCGCCTCGGGGGATCCGGCCAGGACGCCCCGGACCCATCGGAGGATCTCGGGCCGGAGCGACACGCAACCGGCGTCGATCAGCCCGAGGAGCGTCGGGTCGGCCTCGCCGGCGCGGGGGGCCTTGGCCTTCAGCCAGGCCAGGCCCAGCCGGGCCGCCGGGAGCGGGCGGAGCCCGGCCAGCCTCGCGGCCTGTTCCAGCGTGACCTGATCGGGCCGGACGTGCCGCTCGATCAGCTCGGAGACGATCGCCAGCGTGGTCGGGTCGGTCGCCCCGGCCAGCGCGAGCCAGCGGTCCGGCCCGATCCCTTCCAGCCCCTCGGCTCCCCGGAGGATTTCCGCCGCCAGCGCCACGACCTCCGGGTCGTCGTGCCCGAGGAGCCCGAACCAGCCCTCCAGCGGATAGCTCGCCAGCGCCCCGGCCAGGTCGCTCTCGATCCGGCGGATCGCCCACCGGCGGACGGTCCGGCTCCGGGCCCGGTCCAGGAGGCCCACGACCGAGCCCGGCGAACCCGCCCAGAGCGGCTCGAAGATCGGCGACGGCGCCAGCTCGGCCATCGACCGCCCCGGCGCCACGGCCCAGCCGCCCGGCCGGGCCACCAGCGCCGGGCTCTGGTGGAAGAGGATGTGGACCAGCCCCCAGTTGTCCAGCAAGGCCAGGCCGTCGGTCACGTCCTCGTCGCGATACAGGGCCAGGGCGGTGCAGGCCGCGGCGAGATAGCGGTCGGGGTCCTGCCTCCCGAGCCGCCGGAAGTAACGCCAGGCCCGACGCCTCAGGTAGCCCCGGGTGGCGACCGAGAACAGGCGGAGCTTCTTGAGCTTCGCGACGACGGCCGGCAATCGGCGGAGGCCGTCCTTGTCGGTCGCCCCGTGCCAGTCGAGCCGGAACCGGACGGCCCAGTCGGGAGTGGGTCGCCGGGAAGGATCGTCGATCAGCCGCCCGCGCGGCATGGTCGTACCCGGGGAGAGGACCACGATCTCGTCCTGGCACCAGCCCGAGACGCTCTGCCGGCCGCGGTGGTCGTGGGTCGTGACGTGGGCGTACCCCAGCCCGAGCCAGGTTTCCTGGAGGGCCAGGGCCTCCCCGGCGGTCCCCAACTCCCGATGCTCGTAGCGGGATCGCTTCCGTCGGGCCCGGCGGATCGAGCGGTCGAAGAGGACCAGGAACCGGGCCATCACCTCGTCGTCGCCAGCGGCCTCGGCTCGCTTGAAGAGGCGTTTGATCAGCCCCTCATGACGGAATGCATTGAGGGGTCGGTCGAGATAATCCAGCAGGAGTGCCCGCGAGGCCGGTCGGCGGTCGTCGAACCAGGTCTCCGCGAAGTCCGCCAGCGCGTCGGCGTCGGCGATTTCGCGGATCGCCTCGACGAACGCGGGATCGTCGCCTTCCAGGAGGTCCAGGGGAATCGGCCCCCCGGCATCGCCCCGATCGCTCGCCATGCCCGATCCCCCGGCGGCCGGGGCCCGACGCCTGGCTCGCCTCCGAAAGCTACGGGATGATCCGGACCGCGTCAAGGACCGCGAGCCCTGGCCCCGCAGGGCTCCAGGGAAGTCGGGGCGGGAATCGGCAGTTCCGTGGGCGAAAAATCGCCTCAATTTGTGGAGTCTCGCAAACAGTCATGTCTTCAGTCTCTGGAAAAATTCGTGGTCCTCGCATTTGGGTGTCACAATTGCTTAGGATCATCGTACGGTCTCCGGTCACACCGGAGTCGTCGCCTCATGAGGGTGGCCGGAAGTTGGAATGCTTGAACCACTTGCGGACGCAACTTCGCCGCCGGTGGCTCCTCTAAACTTGACTTTCGCTCCAGCCAGCTCGCTGAGGAAATTGCACGAATCTTGCCTCGGATTGATCGGATGACTGGACCTGGGCTCCGGCCCGGCCCCGACCCCTAACGCGGCTCTTCCCCCTGGCCTCGAACCCGACGCAAGATGAGGATTCCTTCGTCGACCCACCTCCCGATCAGGGCTGATCATTGCTCGAAGGAAGGCTGGAGCGTAGATGAGGACCGATCCGTCGATGGATCTGAAGGGCCGATGGCAGGCGATCTCGCTGGCGGGCCGAGTTGACCCGGGCTGGCCGTCGGGCGACTCCTCGGTGTCCCCGGCCCCCGTTCCCTTCCCGCTTCTGGACCGCAAGAGGACGCCGATGGCGATCCGGGTTCCGGGCGTGGCCCGCGACATCCGGGTCAAGATCGCCTCGGAGCGGGCCGAATGGCGTGACGCCTTCCAACTCGTCTCCAGCAATTACCAGGCCCGGGGGTACGAGGAGCCGTTCGCCAGCAAGGTCCGCTTCACGCCGTTCCACGCGCTGCCGGACGTGGTCACGTTCGTTGCCAAGCATGAGGGGCGGGTCCTGGCGACGTTCTCGATGGTCCCGGACAACACCCTGCTGGGGCTCCCGCTGGAGTGCATCTACGGCGACGAGATCCGCGAGCTCCGCCGGTCCCGGCGGCGGCTGGCCGAGGTGTCTAGCCTGGCGGCCGACAAGGACCTGGGAGCCCGCGAGTTCCGCGCCGTCTTCGTGGCGATGATCCGGCTCCTGATGCAGTACCACCTCAGCCACGGCGGCGACACCTGGGTGATCACGGTCAACCCCCGCCACCGCGACTTCTACAACCGGAGGATGGGGTTCATCCCGCTCGGCCCGGCCCGGACCTATTCCTCGGTCCAGGACCACCCGGCCGAGGGGTACTGGCTCGACCTCGACCTGATGCGCCAGGCCGCTCCCAGGATGCACCGGGAAGTCTTCGGCGAGTGGCTCCCCGGCGCGGCGCTGGCGGCCCCAAGAATGCTCCCGCACGTCGTCAAGTATCTGGGCGACCGCTCGACGCAGGACGCCCGGGACACGATCCGGGAGGTCATGGACCTCGACGAGTTTTTCGCCAGCCCCCGCCGTTGGTGACCGCCCGGTCGCCCTCGATCAGGCCGGGTCCCGCCGCTTGATCATGGTGATCTGGTTGCCCCGGTCATTGTGGAAGACCTCGTCCATGAAGGTCCGGATCAGGAGGAGCCCCCGACCGTGCTCGTTGTGGAGGTTGGCCGGGTCGGTCGGGTCGGGCAGGTTGGCCGGGTCGAATCCCGGCCCCTCGTCGCCGACGACGTAGACGGCCTCCTCACGCGACTCCTGCGCCGTGAAGTGGACCCGGCGGTCGCGGTAGGGGGGCGTCTTGCTCCTGGCCTCGACCAGGTCGTAATACGAGTCGTCGTTGCGTGATCGGAGTTCGGAGCTGACTTCGAGGTTGCCGTGGTGGATGGCGTTGATGAGCGCCTCGCGGAGGACCACGCCGATCCGGATCAGGCCGATCTCGTCGCAGAACTTCATCCGGGTGAGGTTCTGGTGGACGTGGCCGATCAGCGGGTTGATCAGGGCGGTATGGCTGTCCAGGGTGAACCGCGACTCGACCGAGGTGAGGCTCTCGATCACCCGCTCCTGGATTTTCTGGGCGGAGGTGACGGAGAGGACGTCGTCGATGGCCTCGACCATGTCGCGTTCGAGATCCTTCTTGACGAGGTAGCTGGCGGCCCCGGTCCGGAGGGCCCGGACGGCGACCTCCTCGGTCCCGTGTTGGGTCATCAAGATCACGGGGACGCCCAGCCGGTCGGCCCGGATCGCCTGGACCAGCTCCAGGCCGTTCATCTCGGGCATGTGGAGGTCGGTCAGGACCAGGTCGGGTGGCCGGGCGGCAATCGCCGCCATCGCCTTGAGGCCGTCGGGGGCGACGTCGACGGCGAAGCCGGCGTCCTCCAGGAGCAGGCGGATCTCCAGGGCCTGGGTGGCGCTATCCTCGACGACGAGCACGCGAGACATGGGGTTCCTTCTCCCCGGGCTCGGGAGGGTGATGGGGTCCGGCGACGGATCGGGTCGGGTCGGGTCGGGGTCGGATCGTGGTCGCTCCGGGTCGGTCGAATGCCCTGCCAGTCTACCCGATCGGACGGCCCCGATGGTCCGCCCCGTCGGTTTTCCGGGGTCTCACGAATCGGGATCCGGCCGGGTCAGGGCGGCGAGCCGAGCCGGGATTGCGTCGAGCGGGAGGACGGCGTCGGCCAGGCCGGCCTCGACGGCCGCGCCGGGCATCCCGAAGACGACCGAGGTCGCCTCGTCCTGCGCCAGGATCCGGCCGCCGGCCCGCCGGACGGCCCGGAGCCCCCGGACCCCGTCGTCGCCCATCCCGGTAAGGATCACCGCCAGCGTCGAGCCGCCGAAGGCGCGGGCCGCCGACTCGAAGAGGACCGTGGCCGAGGGGCGGAACCCGCCGACCGGCTCGGTGGCCGGGGTCGTCACCCGCCGGCGGTCGGAGACGCCCAGGTGCCGGTCTTCGGGCGCGAAGTAGACCGTCCGGAGGGCCAGCGGCTCCCCCTCCCGGGCCACCTTGACCCGGAGCGGGCAGACGCCGTCGAGCCACGCCGACAGGCCCTCGGCGAACCCCGGGGCGATGTGCTGGACCACCAGGATCGGCGCCGAGAACTCGGAGGGTAGCGCCGAGAGCAGTCGCTGGAGGGCCGCCGGACCACCGGTCGAAGCGGCGATCGCCACGACCCGGGCCCCGGCCCCCGGCTCTGGCGGGGCGGCCGAGGGCCCGGGGCGGTCCGGCGCCGCCCGCCACCGCCGGACCACCTTGACCTCCGACATGGCCCGGACCGTCTCGATCAGCCGGCGGGCCGCCCCGGCGAACCCCGGCGAGTCCGGGCCCGGCGGCTTCCGGAGGACCTCCAGGGCGCCGTGGCCGAGCATGTCGAGCGACCCCTCGACCTCGCCCGGCAGGGCCCCGGCGGTGACGATCACGATCGGCGTGGGCGCCGTGATCATGATCTCCGCCGTCGCCGCCAGGCCGTCCATCCGGGGCATCTGGATGTCCATCGTCACCAGGTCGGGCCGGAGCCGCTGCGCCATCTCCACGGCCTCGACGCCGTCCCTGGCCTCGCCGACGACCTCGATCCCGGGGTCCGACCCCAGGATCAGGACGAGCAAGTTCCGGGCGGTCGCGGAGTCTTCGGCGACGAGGACGCGGATCATCAATTTGATCCCGGATAGCCTCGGAGTGATGACTGATGGACTATGGTTGATGGGAGAGAAATTCCCAGAATTTTCCCGGGATCGGCATCGGATGCCGCCTCGCTTATCAACCATAACTCATCAGCCATCAACCATTTTAGATCCCGGCTGGCCTCTTAGTTCAGGTTTCGCAGATTTGAGAGCGGATCGCGAGCGACCTGGCGAGTGAAAATCCCGCCAGCCAAGGGTGTTGGACTCGTCTGAGTCCGGCGAATCCGCTGCCGAACTGATCCTCAACCCGCGCGGCTGAGAAGCTCGGTGAGTTGGGCAATCCAGGTTTTTAGCCCCTTCTGCTCCGGCAGCAGTGGTGCGGTTTTTTCCTCGTAACTGACCCGTCTCAAGGTCGTCAGCATGTCCGCGAATGACGGTTCTTGCTTCTTGCGATACCACGGCCGGACCGGGAATCGAACCCACTCATGGCCCGCCCGATGAAACCACACAATCACCAGGCTGTAGAGGAAGAATGCCATCGGTGCCGTCCGCTCGATCGCCTTGGGGAGCCGGTTGGCCTGCTCCCCGAGGCCCATGAGTTGTTTGCAGTTTTCAAATGTGCATTCAATGGCCCACCGACAAGCGTAGGTCGAGAGGATCTGTCGGGCATCCCAGTCGAGCTTGGTGCAATAGAACATCTGGTCGGGTCGCCCACCCGTCTTGTCACGCACCAGGACGATCGTCAGAAGACGGTCGCCGCCGGACTTGTAGTACAACGCCTGGCGGGTCTTGACCTCGAGAGTGGCATGGAGGCCGAACTGCTTGAATGTCGATTCCGTCCAGGGTTGCTGGGGGTCCTCGGCCCACGCGGCCATACCGGGGAGCCGGGCCCCTTTCTTGCGTGGCCTTCCCTTGGACTTGATCTTCGGATCGGGCTGCGGCGCCGGTTCATAGAGCGCCCCTTTGGGATGGACGTGGCTAATGAGGTGAACGTTTTCCGGTAAATGAGAGAGCACACTCTTGCCGCCGTAAGCGCCATCTCCGGTGACGAGGATCGTGTCGTTGGGGAACCAGGACGCCGCCAATCTGATAAGTTCGAGGGCCAGTTCGGGTCGCGTGCGATGGTTGGGATCGGGCTTGGGTTTCTCGGCCTTGGCCTGGTCCTTCTTGCCTTTGGTGAGTCCCTGGCGGTTGCGATAGAGTCGAGCCGCGGCGGGCAGCGCGAAGACCTTGGTGGGAGCCCAGAACGGGTGGACGATGAGGATGCAGAGGACGACCCAATCGTGTCCCCAACTGACCAGCGGCTTGGCACGGCTGGAGATGAGAGGGTCGTGATGCATGCCGGCGCCGTAGAGTGTCAGGCCTCGTCGTCGGCAGAGCGTGTCATCGACGGCCCAAAGGAGCGTGGCGCCCGGTGCCAGGAGGGAGACGACGAGCTTGGCGAACACGAGAGCGAAGGCGTCGAGGTCCCAGGCGGCGTGGCTGAAGAATCGATGGAAGCGTGACCAGTGTCCGTTGGCGACGTTTCCGCCGGAGAAGATGATCTCAGTGATGAAAAGGTGCCGCTGGGAGAAGAACCACCCGGTGACGATCTGGACGAATGTGGTGAAGGTGGGGGAGGTGAAGACCGAGGCGAAAGGCTGTAGCAACGCGAGGAGTGAGGGAGTAAGTTCCATAGGTCGGCTTCCTCTGCCCTTGGTGTTTGTCCGGCGTGAGACCCAGACAATTTTCCAGGAGCCAGCAAGGAAGCCGACAACTTTTTGACCCGGTGGACCCCCTCAAATCTGCGAAACTTGAAGTTAGGCGGTGGATCTTCACTCTTTTCGGGCATATACCGCTAGGATCGCTTGGACGAGATCTTCGGGAACCCCTTCTGGAATCGGGCTTTCGGGCTCGGAACAGACGGAGCTGGCAAGACGAATCGTTTCGCGGTACGTCTTCAGATAGGCCGCGCAGTCGATGCAATGCGCCAGGTGGCCGTCGAATTCGATGAGGACCGACTCCGGCAACTCGTCGGAGAGATATTCGTCCAGAAATTCGACGAACTCGCGGCACGTCATGGCGCGTCCATCCTCCTAAAGTGAGGGTCGAGCAGCGTCCTCAGTGCCTGTCGGGCCCGGTGCAGTCGGGTCTTTACAGCGTCAACGCTGATCCCCAGGAGGTGGGCTGTTTCCTTCGTGTCTAGGCCCTCTAGTTCCCTGAGCGATAGGATGACTCGATAGTCTTCGGGCAACCGAGCGATGGCCGCGTGGACGAGATCCTGGAGTTCTTGCCGCTCCAGGTTCGCGTCGCACGGCTCAGCCCAGGGGTGAATCGGTTCGCGATGCTCCCCGTCCGGGCGGAACCCCGGCAGCAGTTCCTCGATCGGTTGTTCCCTGATCCGGCGGCGGGCGCGGAGTTTGATCAGCGCCGCGTTGATGGCGATCCGGTGAAGCCACGAGGAGAGTTGGGCCTCCCCTTTGAAGTCGTCGAACGACCGCACGGCCGACAGGAACGCCTCCTGGACCGCGTCCCGCGCATCCTCCTCGTTGAGGAGAAGTCGCCTCACGGTCCTGAGCAGACGTCCGCCGTGGCTGCGGACGAGGATCTCGAGCGTCTCCTTGCCCCCGGCGTCGAGCCCCGGGCTGTTCAGCACCTCTCCGGCCGCGCCCGTCTCCTTAGGGGGCGTCCAAAATCAAAACCGCACCGTTGGCTGGTAATAAACCCACGTTTTCAGCCTTGTCCTGCGGAGAGTACGGCTTTGTATTTGGACGCCCCCTTAGCGGACGGATCAGTAGGGGGTTCCATATCGCGAAGTCTAACGACAACAAGGTCATGGAACAAGCGGGCCGCCCTTCCGCGCAGGAAATGTCCGAGGATTCGTCACCTCGACGCCCGACGGAGCATCGAATCCAGTAGGCCCTGTCGATTTTGCAACGACCCTCTCTCGCCATCGGCGACAGGGCGATCGGCGTCCTCGCCCCGGACACTCTGGAGGTCATACCGTGCGCCTCGGACTCAGCTTCGCCGCTCTCCTGCTTTCCGCCTCGACATGGGGCGCCTCCCCGGCCCGGGCCGACTTCCTCTATGCCTCGCGAAATGACGACACCGTCACTCGGATCGACACCAGGACCGGGGACGAGACGACCTTCGCCGGCACCGGACTCAACCAGCCCCGCGGCCTGGCGTTCGACTCGGCGGGCAACCTGTACGCGGCCAACAACAACGGCAACACGATCGAGCGGTTCACTCCGGGGGGCGTCGGCTCCGTCTTCGCCAGCACCGGGTTGAGCTCGCCCACCGGCCTGGCGTTCGACGCGGCGGGCAACCTGTACGCGGCCAACTTCAACGGCAACACGATCGAGCGGTTCACTCCGGGGGGCGTCGGCTCCGTCTTCGCCAGCACCGGGCTGAACCTCCCCGCCG
>JAABUU010002829.1_pt1 | contig 23737 bp, 24 predicted proteins | sample 5559301 | NCBI WGS metagenome assembly JAABUU01 (sample SAMN10711884, study PRJNA513360) | rock metagenome | isolation source: Antarctica rocks | place: Antarctica: Victoria Land, Richard Nunatak white | reverse complement strand
GGGAGGAGGTAAGGGATGGTGTGAATGATAGAGTGCAGTTGTCAGCTTACTTGCGATAGCTGAGCTCTAGGCCAGGAGCCTTTGGCAACTTGGCAAGAGCCTTGTTCTTCGCCAATCTTGCATGACCATAGTCAATGATGCGGAACTCTAACTGCTCTGCTTCTTCATCACCTGCAGAATTCACAAACATCGAAGAAGGTTTGGAAGCCCTTGTGATGTACAGTCTCAGATCTCATAGTTTTAGGGCTTCTATAATCATGCACTTTTTAAAAACTGTTTGTTGCGCTTTGCACACGAATACAGGTGCTCCAGGCTGCTGCCTCAGGAGCCCCCGTTATGACTGCCAAAAGGCATAGACCATGTTTTCTTTTCACAAGTACAGGTGGCATAAACAGCCTTTCAACAGCAAGGCAGACAAGATGCTTTGCAGAACGCACAGATGGTTTGGCATGCGGACCAATGAGGAATGTGATGATCAGTCAACCATTGCAACACACAGAAGCTGGCCAACAAGTTTCATGGCGCATGGAGGTGATTGTAAGTCAAATAACATCATCTGCATCTCATGCTGCACTTGCAATGTTCACATGTGCAAAGTTATGCTACATGCGCATCTATGCATCTTTTTACGCTTGCATCTGGATCAAGAAGCACCAATTTGCAAAAACGAATGTGTAGATGTGTGCCCTTTTTGCCACGTTTGTGATCCTTGATCCAGATGCAAGCACAACAATGGTGCATAGATGTGCATGTAGCAGATCGCCACATATGCAAACATAGCAAATGCAGCATGAGCAATTCAGTGAGGGATGAGCAGCATACCGGGCAGTTTGAACATCTGGGTTTCTTGATCGTTTGCAAAGCCTTCAGGCAGGTACAGGTCAGCATCCCCTCTGTGCTCCATCACATTAGCACAATTGAGGTCACCGTGTGTGAACCCAATTTTGTCCCAGGCTTCATGCAAGTAGCCAAACACCTGCATAAGAGAAATCCCAATTTGTCAGGAAGCAGTTCAGTCAGTACGCACAAAGGAAGCATGGGCTGCAGTTGCAATGCAGCTTGATGTCGTACATGGATCTTGTCAGAGTCCATGCTGTTGGTAAAAGACATTGAGCCGACTTTTTCAGCTTTTGCAGCCATGGCTCTGTGCTTTTAGCTCTGGGGTTTTGCAGATGCAATTGGAACTATGATAGTCTGTCATGCGCTCTGGAAAATAGCTTAAACGGTTGATCATCAACCGTTTAGGGCAAGAGACGCAGCACCTCGATAAGCAATCCTGAAAGACAGCAATGTGGGCACTGCCACATCATGATGGTAGCTAGCAATACTTAGTGCAAGTGCCATTTGATAGGAGGCATGTCAACAGTAAATTGCTTTCAGAGGGCAGGGCGCCTTTGATCAGATGCTCCGCAAATGCAACAGCACCAAGAGCTGATCTGACTGATCTGATCTGATTGATCAGCCTCAGCGATGATTCAATTTGAGGAGCAACTCAACCAATCAACACACTGACAGCAAGGTGTGTCCAGGTTTGCTGGATGATCTGTCTAAGCCAACAGATGATAGCCAACGCATGAGTTCGCCCAAAAGTGCTGCTGGTAATCAGCTGTGACCACTCAAGCAGCTGCCTTACATAATTCTGCATGACTTGCTCAACTTGATGAGCAAGAGCAAATTGTGCATGCCCATGCCTGAACATTAGCTTGCTGCAGCTGCATAGGCCTTGCGTTGATCACTGCAGCAACAGTGGGAGCAGTTTGGTGCTTTACATGGCTTGAGACTACATGAGGTATTCTACATGGCTTCGTATCACTACATGAGTCCATTCAGACTACCTGAATTGATGTAGAGCGCTGAAAAGTGTACATGGCAGCATAGCAAGCGCACATGATGCTGCTGTCCACAGGCAAGAGTCTTACTTTTACATCACATATGTTACAATACATTACATGCTGCTAAAGATCTAGCAGAGAGCAGAGCAAGCCAATTGGCATACACCCCAGTGCTAAGCCAGCATGACAAAAGCATGCAGGTGTAGAAACAGCATATGGGAGCAACATCACAGATGATTGCAAAGCAGGATTTGTCCTGATGTTGGCAGTCAGCACCACTGCTGGAATGTGTGCTGCCAACTGCCCATCTACAGCATCAGGTGAAATGCAGGTGTCACCAGTCATTCCAGCAGCACAGAGACCACAAACAAGCTGGCTAAGTGATCGGTAAACCACTTTCCCAACTTGTTGAGAGTCGCAATGATGCTGTGTGACTGCTGTGCGACAGCTACGATTACTCTGAGCAAACTTTGGAAGGCAGCATACTGTACACCTTCCTGTGCGTCTGCATGAGAGGCAAACTGACACAACAGCCCTTGTGTGTAGCGAGCGCTGGGACTGAGCAGATGACTAGCTACTACATGCCTGGTCAAAAAAAAGTAATTAGTAGTTCTGTTCTGTACAACCCATAGCAAAGCAGGGCATTAAGGTGGAAGTAAACATGTCAACATCTTCTGCCATTGTTGCACACACAGACAGACAGTTGATCTGAAGCCCAATGCACCCAACCCTAGAGGAAGGCATGTGTTCAGCTTTAGGGGAAGGCATGTGATCAATGAACGAATGAACGGAATGCATTACTTGCAGAGAGGGACTCAAATAAACGCTTTGAAGCTTGCATGTGCACTTGATATAAAGCCTGGGAAGGTGCCAGGCAACAGATGTTGATAGCTCATTGTCCAGCATACACACCAAGAACATACACAGGCTACAATGCAATCTTTGGTTTCCACAATGCTGATGAACAATGAAACCCTAGGGTGATATGGGTGAGCAGACTTGTCTTGTTTGTAGTTGATGCACCTAACAATTAGTCACCTAATGATGGCTGTGAACCAATATTGACAAGCCCAAGCCCGCAGGTACAGCATGTGGCAGGCACATGATCAATATGCAGGCTGCAGTGCATTGCATTGCTCAGCGGAGAGGGAGTCAAAATCAGCTTCACAGCTTACATGAGCACTTGATGCAATAGCCGAGAAGGTGCCAGTCAACTGTTTTAACAGCTACTTTCCCGGCATATGCACCAAGAAACATGTTCAGGCTGCAAAACAGACTCTGATTCCCGCTGTGCTGCTCAGTGAAAGAAAGCCTGAAATGCATGGGTAAAACACCTGTCTCTGCCACTTGCTGTGGGCAATGTGAGGCTGGTGCTCAGTGTCAAATGCATTGACTGACTGCCGTCCCAAATATGATATCTTGTCCTATTGACGCTGAAAAGAAGCCAGGCACAACTAGGCAGTGCCGTTCAGATTACGCAAATGCCCTCTCAGGGCTGTCACAAGGGCTGCGCCAGACCCCCCCCTCCCAGATGCCTCCATATGGGCCATGCCATAAGTAATAATCATAACAACACCTTTTACGCTTTCAAGCTCATGATGAGGTACGTGCAGGACAAGTCCATAAACCCTAAATAACCCCAATAGTAATAGCAATAACCAACAACCATGTTAATGTATTCACTATTATCATCACCGGCCAGACCATCTAATTCAACAAGCTGCAGGGTTGCTTGAGTGTAGAGTGACTAGGCAATCCACATACTGCATGTGCAGGTGGTGCGTGATCCAGGAAAATGCCAGCCAACAAATTGACAGCAATTGTCCCTGCACACACATGCAGTGTGCAGGATGACTCATCTACACCATGTTGGCAAGCTTGCAGCATGCCTCAACAAGGGTTCGTTGCTCAACAGATCTTGGCAGATGCAGGCGTCCAGGTACAATAGCCATCTGGCTTGTGAGCCAGGATGGTCTTCAACCTCAGCACTTGACACAACACAGTGGCCTGAGACGACTCAAACAGCATCTCAAGGCAAAAACAGAGGGTGGTGTGCATCTGCTTGTGCCATCATGACGTGACGCAGGCAGTTGTCTGAAGAAGCTAGCAGCAGCTCTGCTGTGTGCTTGTGTGGAAGCTCATGCTGCAAAAGGACACAGTAAGGCTGCTGCTAGCTGATGCACAGACTTTCAGTCTGCGAAGCTGGTGATACAGCAACAATGGTTTGCCTTTGGGAGATGGCTATGCTGGATGCATGCTATGCTTCACGTATCGTGCATGCTTTGCTGCAAAAAAAAGAATGCAGAGACACAGTCGTATCTGTCTCTGCAGATGAGCAGCAACATCAGCAAATCAGAGTTTGTGCAATTGGACTTCTAGCTCCTGCCTCGTGAACGAGGTAAGTTTGTGCCTGTGCCTGTTGCAATCACTGTGAGGAGATGCAGTCATGGCATTTTGCCAAATCAACATTACGTACCAGATCTTAAGTGTGCGCCACAAGCCGCGACATAGACCTAAAATATGGTACGTAATGTTGTTCTGGCGACATACTGTGACTGCACATCTCCTCACAGTGCGTGCAACAGTCACGGACGCACACATGCATTAAAAAGCATGCAGACTGTGCAATCACAGTCAGGAGATGCAGTCATGGCATTTTGCCAAATCGACATTACGTACCAGATCTTAGGTGTGTGCCACAAGCCGTGACATACACCTAAAATATGGTACGTTATGTTGATCTGAAAACACACCGTAACTATGTGTCTCCTCACAGGTGCACACACGCATTACACACGCATGCAAAGTGTGGGAGGGGCAGGGAGGAAGGGGAAGGCTCCTGTCAAGACGGCTGAAACAGCATAGACTTGTTTTGTTATAACTTTTATGCAAAAGCACCGTGAAACCATCTGGAACAGCTCCATTGTCTCCCAGACATTCTGCTTTGCTGGATCCAAGCAGGTGATTGAGCCACCAGCTTGGTGTCATGTGAGGCACCAGCATGCTACACTACTGCAGGCAATCGACACCTGTCTGCTGTGCAATGCAGAATTGCAACGCTGCGTCTTGCTCTTTGCATGACCAAATAGCGAACACACTCTATGCAAAGCTATATGAGCATAATAGTGCTCAGTACTACAGCATTGCACAGTCGGATGAACTAGCATCCAGAAGCTGCAAAATTGCCTGAAATAGTCACAGAATGGCTAATCACTCTGCAGGCTGCATGCGTAGGTGGTGCGAGGGTCCGGGAAAATGCCAATCAACACGTTGACGGTTATGTTCCTGGTTCGCACACCACCTGCTCATGCAGTCCGCAAAGTGAAAGTACTCTGTGCTACAAAGGCAACTATGCAATAAATCTTGAATGGCCTGTGTTTGTCATGTTCCTTAGCAATACAGGAATCCAGCGCGGTGAGTGTAAACAGGCTGATGCACAAGGCTTGAGTCATCAAACTTCAGTAACTGTGTTTAGACAGAGATGCAGACTCTATGTGATTTGCTTCAGATTGTGCCATTTAGCAGCTTGAAATCATCAAGGTAAGCCTGTCTGTATACACCTGGCTGTAGGTGTAAAACCACTGGTGCAACAACCTATGTGCACATGGACATGCTTGACGTTTGAGCTTAAATGCAGACGTCAAGTTGATCCGCAAACATATGTCAACAGGCGAATGTAAACGTGCTGCAATGGATAGTCGACTCCCCATCTTGCTTGCATGGTTGCTACAATTTTCTCTTTGAACTGCGGATGCTGTGATGCATTCTCAAAAATAATTGCTCAAATTCGAAAACACAGTGTTATATGCTGCAACAGACGCGCCTAATGCTGCTAGATTTGTCATGACTTCGAACAATACAAATTGGGCATCTAGTACCACAGACGATAGATGTCCATAATATGTTGCTCAAATTTATGACAGAAAAGGCAGCATGATATGCATCTGTTACTGCATACAATACAGGAGAAACGAAATTGAGCAACATATCTTCATTGTTGGTTGTAGGTGGCCGCTCAGCACTGCAATAGCCTATGCACATGGATGGTGCTTGACTCAGACACAGTAGTGTAGCTGCATGCAGCTACCCTGCAATGAATATGCCTTTGACGCTGTCTTGCACATAAGCGCAGCACTCCTCCATCTTGACTTCTGCCTTCTGCTTTACAATTTACAAGTATGCATCAAGAGGGGGTGTTAGTGGCTCACCTGTTTGCACATCTCTAGTAGGTAGCGCACATCAGCAAAGCTCTCATCCTTGGTGAGTCGCTTCTCGCAAGGGATGCCATTAACCTTCTCTATGATCAGCCCACATGGCATGTCAGATTCCTTGTCCAGTAGGCACGCGCCAGTACCCATGAAACCTAGTGCAAACAATGACCACTGTGTTTGTTACATGCCAGTATCCTGTCCGAGGCAAATGTTACAAATGCTGCCGACAAGGTGACGGCTCAAGACTGCACGCCATCACATCGGGGGATTTTGCTCGACAGGTGTTTTAACCACAGATTTTGATGTGCTATGGGCCACACGACGTGAGCTGCTATGGACTGAGTTGCCAAGACTGGCATTAGGAGAAGAAGCAGAATCAGCTGTCTCCTCCCAGGCATGCAGCAAATAGTGCACAGCAAATGATGAAGCAGAAACAGATCCACTGGTACCAGTGTTGCGGTCCTGCTTCATCACCTGTGATGCATTATTTGCTGCATGCCTGGGAGGAAACAGCTGATTCTGCTTCCTCCTCACGATGCAGCATTTCTTGCGCGTTGCTGTCACAGAAACTATATGGACAGACGCAGCTTGCGTTGGGATGTCAAGTGCTAATTGCCTGATGACAGCCATGTGACATCGTGTTACAGGACAAAGGGGCGTCAGGTCATGTGCGTACCATGTAACTGGCCATCTTCCCCTGTGATAGTGTTCAGTTGCTGTCCAATGAGCCATTCACGCTTCAGACCCACATCTAGACCAGTCATGGGTGTCGCAAGCTTGTACTTCATCACCTACACCAGGTAGCAGCGAGCTGTGACTGGCAGACAAGGGGGCTGAGTGGCAGATCAGAAAACATGCAATTCAATGAGCATCTCAGCTGAGATGTACAACTGCATGCTTGTTATTGGCTGTGACTGCAATCCAGCACTGCTGTGCAAAGGGCAGCCTGAACTTCAGTAAAGTTGCGTCAACTCCTGCATGGTTTGAACCCTTGTGTCAATGGATGGCATGTCAGTGCAGCACTAATGTAGTTGAGGCCAAGCTAGGTTGACCAACAGTGCTTCAAACATCATGAAAGGTTCGCAGGATTGAGGGTTTGTAAAGTGTCTAGACTGCTGTGGTTACAGTAGAACTGACCTTCAACAGCTTGTTTGTCTTTTCGCCATCTGGCCCATTCAAGGCCAACACTCTGCCCTGAACACCTCCCCCAATCTCCTTGCCTACTGTGTACTCTGGTGTCAGCTTCAGGCCTTCCCTAGCAAAAAAGTCACTAGGTACTCTGATGACCTGAGCAACGCCACACAAATGTTATGCAAGCTCTGGCAAAGAATGTACTGCTGTGTCCTGCTGTGTCACATGTTGCAAATAGCTAGAACAGCCACGAACATACCGCAGCATCAATGCCCTCAGCCACGTCAATGGTGCCGACTTCTCCAATGGGATGCTCAGGCAAAGGAGCTTCATCTGTGCTCAGGGTTTTCTGAGCTTCATCAAGAAAGTCCTGAACCCCTTCAGCTAGGTCTTGTGCACTACGAATGGGGTCATTAGAGCGGCGGACAGCCTCATCAGTGCTTGACGCGGCTAGGATAGTCAGTCTGCCATGCTTTGACCCGTGTTTGCACGTGCGCCGAGACAAAGCGGTTGCTGTCTGGATCTGTTGATGTCTGAAAGCTGTTTGGGTAAACGGCTGCCTGTTATTATGTGCATGAAGACTGGTTGTTGTGCCTGTCCGCACGGCGTGCAAACAATAACCTGACATGCCGCCAAGGGCAATTGGCACACGATAAGGCCTTCACGAGCCCGTGCAGCTTCAGCAAAGCCGGTCTCAGTGGTGACAAACGCAACACGTTCAAGAGAGACTGTCTATAAAGAGGTGACAGCTATTGTCAGCGAGCAAGGGGGCGGATTGCGTCTAAAAATACCAGGCAGACGGACAGGACATCCGCTTCCTCCTCGATTTGTACCTCACCTCACCCGAAGTCTACTTCAGTCGTGCTTTTCCACCACATTCGGGATTTGACCGCCTAGTCATGCCAATTCTGGGGACCGCAGGACATCCAGTAGAAGCTGTGCTGCAGGTGCTGCCTGCAGTAACAACATTACGTCTATCCAAGTGTATTTATGCAGCAAATTTACTGTGGCGATCACGTGAGCCATGCATGCAAGAGTTCTGTGATGCAGCCCCTGATGCTCAAATAAAAAGCAAAAGCAAGATAGTAGCAAGGCATGAGCCCTGAAGCCACTCACTCAGACTAGTATGCGTTACTATCAATCCCTGTACAGCCTCAGCCCAGTTAGACTTGGCTCACAGCTCCGTCAAGTGGCAGGCTGAGCAGCCAAGGCATTGCAGGCACAAGCCATGTAGACTGATGTGACAGCACATATGTGCTGCATGCGTGGTCAAAGCCCAAACTTGGGTTGCAGATTGGAACCCCTTACATGACCGGGGAAGGCCGTGGCTATGGTGAGCAGAGCATGAGAGCGGATTAGGTTCATCTGAGCATGCCTACTCTAGGGATGCAAGACATGGCACGGGAGTGCCCAGGGGATGCAACTTGAACATTGGCAAAGTTTGCAAGTGTTTAGCCTTGAAGTACTGTTCTGGGCACAGGTGGCCTCTCAAGCTGACCCCTTGGCACACAGCACACCCTGCCGTGTGCCAAGGGGTCTGCTTGAGCAAGCAGGCATGTGGTGGTTGGGATGGTTCAGCGCGCTCCGAAACCAAATTATTGTAGGTCCATAGTCTAAGCATCGACATAAATTTTGGGTCGCGGGCCTAGGCGCGTAAGCAAGGCAATTGTGGGCAAAGCGATCCTGCAATTCATTCAATTGTTGTGACACCAAGCACCGGTTGAACTCATTTCTATGTCACAAGTGACTGGCCGAGCACAGCTGCTGCGGGCGCCAGGCGTATCTCGGACTGGACAAGCACCTTTCAGACGCGTTTGTGCGTCAGCAAGATCACCACATTCAGTTTCACGTGTGAACAGGCGCGCAGCCCTTATCGCTGCCGGCTTGATCTCTACCGTGCAAGCCTTAGCAGCAGAAGAGAAGCCAACCAGCGAAAAGTATGCTCCGGATTACCCTCCCTGCTTGCAAGGGGCTTTCACCGTCTTCGTCACGCGTCAGGAAGCTTCTGCTTGCCACAGCAAAAGCTGTGGCTAACCATATGTGCTGCATGCAGGTCTGCTACAGAAAATATACTACACAACGACCAGGAACCTCCACAGTACTTGCCCATGATGGAAGAGATGGAACAGCTAGGTGAGTACTCTGGCATGTCCTATCATGGTATTCTTGTTACCTCCCTGGCAGGTAGGTACCCAGCAGGAACTGGTTCTGCTTGCACGTACAGGGGCTCAAGCACAAGTCAAACATGATGTCAACACTAAGGTTGAGGACCCTGAAAGCCCTAAGGGAGATGCCAAAGGCCCAGCTATCAAGCGGCAGCATTTTGTGGTCATGCGACACGGCGAGAGAATTGACGAGGTCACCGCTAATTACCCCAACACGCTCAACACATCTCGACTATTGCATGCTCACCTACATGTGACCTGTCAACAGGCTTGCAGGATGTCCCATCAAACCTGCTGTTTAGTAGTTCCTTTTTAGTAAGTTCTGGCTGATGTGCATGGCAGACATGCTGAATGCACTCAGCACCCTATTGGGGCATTGAGTACCCAGTGAGTATGTGCTTTGCTTATCACAAGACAGGCAAGATTTGCAAAGGCAGATAGATTGGCAGCATGGTGCACTGTCTCCTGTGTCATTGATGCATAGGGCAGACAGTTGGTGCTGCACTTGCGACAGATGTTTCTGCACAAAGCTATTTCATGACAGATGTATTTCATTGCAGATGGACAAGTCATGGAGTGCGCAAGCCAGTCGGCCGTATGACCCATACCTCACGCCCAAGGGCGAAGAGCAGGTATAGGTCATTTGCACAAGCAATCAGCATTGTGAGATCAGTGTGCTTCACTTGACTTGAGTAGCATCAACACAGGCAGGTCTATGAGGTGCGTGCACAACTGCACCGGCCATGTGATTACAGCTTGCATTCCTACCATGCATGCGCAAAATGTCATGAATCTGCTGCAGCAATGGTGCATTGATGACACACCTTGGTTGTCCTCAAAGACTTAGCTGTGCGCAAGATGACACATTGATGCCGTCTTGTCTTGCAGCTCTGAGATGACAAGTTGGCATCGCATCTCACATATGTCCTATGACAGTAAGGTGTGTAAGGCCTTGCTCTTAGACAGTCACTCTTGTCTGCAAAAGTCAGTGCTTGTCTCGCAGGCCAAGGCAGTGGCAGAGCAGTTGAAACAGTTTGACATCAAGAGGGTGTTCATATCGCCGTTCTACAGGTATTTGCTGTGCAGACGCAACATGCCTGTGCCTGCTGTGTTGTTGTGACACCAACAGAAAGTACTGCTTATCTGTCATCTGGCACCACATGTTGTCAGCAGCGGATCTGGCTCAAGCTGAGTCAGCACACAATCTTGGTGTCGTCACAGTCTGGCATACTTGCTGACTCAAACATTCTCAGTTAGGCCTGCATGGCCACAGGCTCACAAGTAACAACAGCAAGGAACGTCTGCAGGCGACAGCAGCCCATGTGTCTGCGCAGTCATCATCATGCTACCATGCTGTTTCAGCTAGCATGCTTTTGCCAACCGCCTTTTTGGCAGGACAGCCCAGCCACTGCATGCAGTACTGACTGTTGCCTTGTCAACAACCTGGCTGGTGTTGAAGATGTGAGATCACATGAGCACACCTTGCTGAAAGGTCTGCACTAACAAACACTTGAGGATGCTGCTATCATGTCTGGGATTCAAGAATCTGCTATACAGGTGTCTGCAGACCACCATGTTTGCTATGGAGGGAGTGAAGGTGCCCCCTGAGAACTGGACCATCTCCTGTGCAGTTTCAGAGGTTTGTGTTCCATACATTGTGTTTGACAATGATTCCAGAGGCAAGCCTTGACGCTGTGAGCTTTCACCCAGCGTCTGAGTTGTCTGGCGTCTGTGCCTTGCTGGCTTGGAAAGCATGATGTCAGCTGATTGTGCTTGCCCAGTGTCAGCTGATTGTGCTTGCCTGTGTATTCACTCATACTGGCGCTGATCATGCTGGTCGATTGACATGTCCGTGCGCCATAGGGGCCACCTAAGACCAGTCGACCTAAATGCATTAGTCATACACAAACACAACAAACTTGTCTGACAAATGTCGTAATGAACTCAAGGTTGGGAGCTGATGTTCCACAAGATATGGGACTGTGTGACAATAAGTATATAGTACATGAGGAATGTCCTGGTACGAAGAGCAATAGGTGGGCAGCAAGCAACACATTGTTGCTCACTTGACAGTGTCCAGTGTGGCATAAAGTGTAGCTGACTGTGAGCAATACGTCACGTGCTGTCAAAGCAGGCAATATAATTTGGTGGAAGGGATCTGGTCAATGCCAATGTAAAGATCGTCGTTCACAAACATAGCAAAACGTCTATGAGGTTGACAGTTGAAATTGCTTTACTCATCCTGCATGTGTCCCTCATCTCGTTTGTATGGTCCCCGAGAGGCTCAGTGCTGCAGTATCATACCAACAAGATGAGGAACACATGCAAGAGGGGCAAATATTTCATTTGCACCTGCCTCATAGTTTTTCTTGCTATATTTGTGCCAAAGTCAGTGATGAAGTATCATACCAACGAGATGACAATCAGATGCAAGAGGGGCAAAGCAACTTCAACTGTGCCTGCCTTCTTGCTATGTTATGAATCATGATCTTTGCATCTGGTGTTGCGTGTTGTATGTGTGGTGTTCTGACATTTCCTTTCAGTCTGCTGGCTGGACAACGTGCACTGCATGGGCAATGCCCAGATATTGGCTTCTGAACTCAGTGACAGATCTTGTTTGATAGGTCTTGTTGCCCTCCCCGCACCCCCCCACCCCATCCCTCCCCCCCATCTGCAGCTGGTTGCATAAGGTCACATGGTTGCTACTCATTAATGAATTGCACAGGTGAAATTGTCAGCTCTGCTCGTCAGTATAACAATTTTAGGTTGATCATTCTCTTTCGAACATTGCTGATGCTTGAAAATTAGGTGTGTTGCTTGTACATGCTTTTCAATTAGTCGAGAATAAGGCGTGGGCACTGCATTCACATGCTAAGACTTGGCTTCAGGTGTCTGTCCGGGCTGACGTATGTGCATTTTTTTGCAGTTTCTGAATCCCTGGATCATGGTGAAGAAGGGCGGAAAGCTGCCACCAGGGCACATCAATGACTGGTTTTGGGAGGACAAGGACATGAAAGACTACATGGCCACGCGCCTCCCTAAAGGTGTAATGTCACATTACTCCCTCATGCATGTACTCAATCGATCCCTCCCTCGCTCATGTACTCACTCACTCACTCACTCACTCACTCACTCACTCACTCACTCACTCACGCACTCACTCACTCACTGACAGGACAAAAACATGAAAGGCACATGGCAACTTCCCTGCCTGTTGGACTCATGACACTACCATAGAGCAAAGTGTCAGTCACAAAGCAGCTGAAGCAAATGCTGCAAAGATGAGCTAGGCCTCTGGCATCGCATACGGCAGTCAAGTCATGTTCACCAGGCCTGTTTCTCTGCTGCAATCACCGCCCCTTTGCCAGCAAGCAGCTGTCAATGCGTTTAATTGCTTTTGCTTATAATTCATGTACATATGTGTATATATATATTTTTTGCTTATATTTTATGTATATATGTGTATATATATTTTTTTGCTTATATTTTGCTTGAGACTTGTCCCTTATCTGGTGTGCTATTCTGGTAAGGAGGCCCCTTGCCTGTTGCATACAGTCAGAGCCATTGCAACCTTGCACATCTTCTGTCAGCAGTGCAGATAAATAGGAAGATATGTATATGCCTTTTGGCGGTCATGATGTGAGCCTCCAGAGACAACAGCGCGGAGTTAATTTTGCAGATGGCTTGGCAGCATGAGAGCTTTCAGCATGAGATGCTGATGTAGAGGATCCACATGATGCTGCATCAGCTCAGCAACTCTCACTCGTGTGCTTGTGCTGCAGAAATTGCTTCACGCGTCAAGTATGGTCAGCAGACATTCCTGCGTTTTCCTGAGAATCTGCTCAATTCAAGAGCCAGATACGCCAAAGCCTTTCAGGTCAGCTTCTTCTCCTCTGATGTCTGCTTGTGTTCTGGATGTCTGCTTGTCTGTCTGTCCACCCGCCTGTGTGTCTGTTTGTCTGTGCGTCCATTTGTCTGTCTCTGTGCCAGCCTGCCTACCTGCTTGTCTGTCTGTCTAACTATGTGTCAGGCAGCCAACATTGCACCACAACAGACTGTGCCACTCTGCATCACATGTCAACACTTTCGAATTAGTAAGCCTTACAGGGATGCACAAGACAGGCTGCTCTGGAGAGACAAGACTTGTCCTGCATGCACCTAGCTCATCATGAGCCGGAAAGCGTTGATATTATTATTTATTATTGTTACTATCACAGCATGTGTGCCTGCGATTGGCATAACTAACTTCTTTGTATGTGCGGACTTATATATATACAGTCTAGGCAGCAGACTCACAACCCGTGCATGCATGTCTTGCAGGACATTGCTGATGAAGCACACCAAGAGCATGTGTTGATGCCGAAAATTGTGGATGCTGTCAACTTGTTGCACATGCTGCTGGCACCCATGAATGACTGAACATCCTTTGCTTGCCTACAGGACATTGCTGATGAAGTAGATGGAGAGAATGTGTTGATAGTCACACATGGAGATGCTGTCAATTCCTCTGTTACAAGGCTGATGCCATGGACCATTGTCTACCCTGTGCTGCATACTGGCTTTACCGTAGCATACCGAGACCAACACCAAGGTATGTTGCGCCATGCTGGAACTGATTGCACAGCCTTCGTGCAATCATATAGGCATGCAAGCATCTTGTGCATGTTGGTGTTGCACTGCAAAGATTCTGATGTGTACACACAGAGAGACAAGCATGCCAGTCTTTGCCAGTCGGGTGAGGAATGGCTCACTGATTCTGGGTGCAAACAACATCAAGTCTTGGCTGTGCAACGCTGATATGCACAATCAGGTGATGCTGACACACACACCCAGTGCCGTGTGCATTGGTGGTGGTTAGAAAGGTTTCCTGTATGACTAGCATCACAGCTGCATACTGTGTGGACGAGCAGGATCACCCTCACTTCACTGTGCACTAATTCTCTCATGCACGCTCACACGCCACTTACTCATTCTCAGGATTTGCGGCTGGCTGGTGGCGTTTTGCATGCTTGCTAGTTTCACCCTTAATGGACAAATACATTAGTACCAACTTTGTGCTGTCACTGCTGAGAAAGTCTTGAAGCAGCATGTTTGCCTGAGTCCTCACTGGAATAGTGCGCCCACGTATCAGCTGATATGCACCTGATACCTGTTGGCTAAGCCCGCACTGTTAGTATTATCATTATTATTATTATCCGTATTATTATCATTGTTGTTGCTCCACTGTTTTTATTGTTATAATTACCAGAATGATGCACCAGCTTGCCTGCAGAGCACTCAGCATCTAGGAGCTAGCACACCATCAACCTCTCAATGCTGAAGTGCTCCAGCAATCAGCGGCTTGACTCTTGCATGGAAAACTAGACAGGAATTGATGCGATTGGTTGGGTCTTTTCTTCTTGATTGGGTACTTTTTCCACCGTTGTTGGTTGGTTTGCAGATGGCACCTGGGGAGGTTGGGTGCTGCAAAGCAGCAGTGGTGAAAGTGGAGTGTGGTGGACAGGCAAGCTAAAGCCAGCCTACCAAGTCTATGAGGGTGCGCTGAATGTGTATGACGGCGCGTATGGAGTGTATAACAGATGGGCCCCTTCCTGGGCTCCGTTTAGGCAACCTGCTGAGGCCCCCAAAGCTGAAGGATCCAAGGCTTGATGAATAATCCAAAGAAACAAATTTAGATTAACACATTTCTGTTGATGTGCAAAACACGCTAGCAATCCTTATGACACAGCACGAGCTGCTTGTTGCCATTACTGCGTGCTCTGTATACACATGCAGGCACACACAAGCTAAGCAGGTTGGCAAAGACCAGCAGACCTCTGCTGACATGTACAGGAGGTCTGATCCAAGATTCATCTGAAGGTTCTGCATGTCTTCTTCTGTCAGTTTCTTGGTGGTCAAAGCAAAGCATTTGCATGAAAGGATAGCATACTGTGAGCAGCATATTCGTAGCAACGCTGCTCACAGCCAGCTTTGCTGGTAGATGTAGAAGATGGTAGACTGCAACGAAGACTCATTGAAGGAATCAGTTGGCCGTTGGTGTCTCTGTGCCAAGATCGTAAGATCCCGTCATCCCCCTGAGGCAGATGACATTGTTGTACGCTGGCAGGATCCAATGGCCGCAAATTCTGTGCTAGGTCATTTCGCCAACTACTGTCGTACAGGCCTTCCAGACTGACTCACAAGGCATCATAGCAGGGCCGTTTGATCTTAAGCATTAGTCACACCCCTTTGCTGGCGTTCCTGATCATGGCAGATCAGATAACGGCAGCGTCCGCTGCGTTCCTGACACTGTGTAGAAAGCGCAATCAGCCTGCAAGGAGCGGTGTCTGAGAGCTGGTTCCACATCGTACCGTTACCAACGTCGGGTCCAGTTTGTATCCGCTCTGCACCAGTACCGGATCATCCTGATTCGGCAGGCCCAACTGCAAACGCCACTGCAGGTGCGAACAGCAGCGCGTCGGACACAAAGCGTGCAACTCACCCAGCAACTCACCTTTGTAGCGGGACATGTCAACATTAGTTCCCAAAGACGTTGTCGAACCGTGTACACATGTGTTAACAACATTATCGCAAATCACCGCGCTGTACCTAGACTATATAGGAGAGCTGTTCAGCTGGGACCATTGATCTGCTCTACCATTGCACGCGTGCATATGCATTTCGTCCGCCATGTACGTTTGATCGACAAGTGCTGCGCGAGATTGACGACGGTGCTTCAGTATGCATGCCGACGAGCGGGTATCTGCAGCTGTCGTGCCAGGTGTGGCATTATGCGATGCCCTTTTTGGGACACCTTGCCTCAATAGTGCGCTGCGTTCGATTGCAGTATGGGAAAAGGCCAGGGAGACGGCCCTGCAATCCCCAACTACATGCTTGAGCCGAACGCCGTTCTGCGGGACGAGAATATTACCTGGCGATTTGGCAAGGTTCCAGACTACACTGCTGCAAATGAAAACTACCAGAAAGGTGAGGTCACCTGAGCTTGCCCCAACCTCATCTGTACACTTGCAGATGCCTAGTGAGTACAGTGAGGTGATTTGCATGCACGGGTCTGATGGGTTGGTTAAAGCCACTTGCTTCCACCCTCATTAGGTGCTTGCATGCAGCAAATAACTAATTTGCTGCGTGCAGGCTTCTGTGAGCTGCGCTTTCTTTGCAGCTGCGCCACATTTGTGCCATCCTGAGCGATCTCACGCACTGAGCATTGCAGCTGGATGCTCTCACTTTATCAAGTTGCAAACCACGTACATAAGCCAGCGAGCTGATCTGATTGTGTTCTATGCTTTGTCATGCAACCACTTTGGCAGTGTACAGAGCACCCTGTCAGTGACCACATGGGCTCATTGAGAGCTTGTCAACTGCACCGATGCGCATGCGCAGGACCCGATTGCAGCTGCAGCAAGCTTGCATTAGCATGACAAGTTTTAGGCTGCAGCTATAGGCCTTGCACAGATTCCACTGCACACAAGTTCCTGGGTCCTTGTGCTTTTGCACAGAGGATTTTTATGATGCCTGCAGAGAAGTCAGTGGATCATGACGAGGGCTCTCTAGGGTTCCTGGTGAATAACCTAGTCAAGAATTGGGAGAAGGAAGCCTCCTACAAGGTCAAAGGAAGTAAGTATTTGTCTGTAGCATTTGCCTGGTCGCTCGCCTACATCAGGTGCATACTGGTTCACACCATGGCAGCTAGGCCTTTTGATCATCACATGTTGTCTGGAGCCTGCTGCTCAGACATGAGCGCCATATGGCATATGGCATGTATATATGTACATGTAGCATTGTGCGTGTTCATGCAGAGTGCTATGTGGAGCATATGCAGACGCAGCCAACCAGCATGGACCAGGCACCAGTGCTGCTCAACACTGGAACTCTCATTTGTGACATCAAAGCTCAGGCGCTGTTCAAGGCGCGTCATTCAAAGAGTTTACCAACAGTCTACAACAAACTGCCTGCTGCAGGGGAGTGGCGCACCATTGTGCCGGAGAAGTACAGCTTCTCATGCAATGGAGGGGAGGAGTACTCAGTGGATGACATGCTGAGGCTAGGCACTTACAATGCTCTCATTGGAGAGACTGCTTACTACTCCTCCAAGAACACAGGTACAAGCTGCATCATCAGCACCTATTGCAAGAATAAGCAATGTTTGCACACTGGGGAAACAGTGCTTGCAAACTACACCTGAAACAGCCAACTAGCCTTCCTGAAACTCAAAGTTTTACAGAGTGGACATACACACATGTGCGTGACCAATGCAAATGCATGTGCAGTGAGCTATGCACTAGTCAGCTGCTGGCCACAGCCAGGCAGGATTCAGTTGCATGGCAGCTTTGAAGCAACTTGCCATGCAATGCTACGGCAGAGTTGTAGGCAGTGGCGCTGATTGACAACAGATCGTGCAAGCACTGTGCACAAAGATGTAGCTGTGCATTGTTGCATGCACTGCTCACACTGGCTTGAAGCTTGGTACAATTGCTGCTTGCTGTTTTCAGACTTTGAGGAGTCTCACTCAGCATTCAGAGACTCAATGCCAGGAGGTTTCTCATGGGAGGCTACTGAAGTCTTCTCAGGGTGTGTCCCTCTGCAACGGCCTTCCCTGTCCCTTTCACCATTGCCTTATTGCCTTTCGCCACTTGCCTGTTGCCTGCCTTGTTGACTCTTTTGACCATGACCTCACTGCTTGTAGTACTTGCTTTTGGCTACCATGCCCTCCTTCTTGCCTTGCCATACCTGCCCTTTGTCCCTGTGACCGTTGCCTTCCTTTCACACCATGCCTGTTGCTGCCTAGTTACTCCCTTTTCTTTTGGCCCTTCCCCTGCCTTTCCCCTGTGCTGTTCCCGTTCTGCTGTTGCTGCCCATTCTGTCTTTTCTGCTGAATTCAGAAAACACACCAGGCATTGTGATAGTCCTCTGCCTCTGTGCGTTTCCTAGCCATCCTGCTCTGCAAGTCCTTCTGCCTACCTGTCCTGTCCTGTCTTGCCATTCGCTCTTTGCTTCCCATTCCATGTTTCCCTCTGCATACAATCTTGAGTCCCATTCTGCTGCAACTCTTCTCAGCCATCAGCGATGCATCCATAGCCTTACATGTATCACGTATGTCACTGGCCAGACTGCCCCACCCCCTGCAGGCCTCCAGTGGTGACATACAAGTGGAGGCACTGGGGGAAGATGACAGGCACATTGAGGTGCCACACAGGGCCCCACTCCACCATAGAGGCCCCTGCAACAGGGCAAACCATCCAGCTACATGGCATGGGTGAGTCACCTTGAAATGCTGTTGCTGAGCCTTGCATATGAGATTGTAGCTGCCGGCTGAACAACAGCAGACCCTTGTTTGTCCAAAATTGGATGTTTGTTATGAAACCACCTGCTTGTCACTAATGGTATCATCATGGTGCATCCTGTGAACATCTCTGCTCAGGTTTGCAGTACGCAGCTGCATGACATGTGTCATTCCACTTCATACTCAACTAAGCTGTAATTTGTCATGCTGCCATGTGCCAAGCACATGTGTGACAAAGCTGTATGACAGGGGTCAGATGATGAGGTGTGCATCAGCAAAGTATGTTCTGTGATGTGCTGTCTATCACAGTCAAACCACTCAGCTGGCAGAACAGGCCATGCAAGCTGATGCATCCGTAATGAACAGGACGAAGCATGCAGTTGTGTTAAGTGCATTCTCCTGCCTGTGGGTACCACTTGCATAGCTATGCACAAAGCTATGTTACCGTATACCGCAAGCGTTGTGCTATATTGTGTTGGGCTCAGCTGTTCCGTGCTGTGCTGCTCTGCCTGGGCTTCCCTTCCCTTCCCTTCACCTGCCCTGCCCTGCCCAGCCCTGCCCAGCCCAGCCCTGCCCTGCCCTGCCCTACCCTGCCTGCCCTGCCCTGCCAAGGACATATCCATGGGGGATGTCCTTATGCAGGCATTGCGCATGTCACTGATGAATTCAAGATCACCAAGCTGGAGATCTACTATGACCCAAATGAGATCATGGCTCAGATGGTGGGCTCAAGCGGCGTCTGCCCTGTCATGCATTCCACCAAGCATGAGAGACTATCGCATGGCAAGGACAAGTACGAGGTGCCACTTGAGAATCAGCTGGGAGAGAGCTTGCAGTCCAAGCTGACTGTGTCAGAAGACAATGCAGGAAAGTCTCTGACGTCAGGATCTGGAGCTGCTAAGGGGCAGTTTGACAATGCTGAGGAATGAAGAACATCAACGAGACATAGTATAAGGCAACGTTGCTTTCAATTCAATGATGGAGACTCAAATCCATTGGTAATGTTCAGGGTGCTCACAATTTACTCTACCACATCTTAACTCTTCAACTTTGATAAGGTACAAAAGACTCAACTTCTCTTCACACATTCTGTTTAAAACTGTTCAGCCAGTTTATTGAGCATTTTGCAACACAGAGAAACTGTCACACTGTAATGAGCTCATGTGACTATCTGTACAGTGCGCATGCCAGCACCAGAAGATTCACACTAGTACTGACCCATGATTCAGTGTTGCAGCAAAGTCAACATGACTGATATGGATTGCACCAACTATAGTCACTAAGTCTAGCTAGCTACGTCTACAGTAAAACAGGTCCAGCCTAACTTGAAGATATATCTTTCGAGATCACTCAATGACTGACAGTATATAAGATTTGCTTATTGCTAGCGCTACCTATTGTGACACAGTAGTGCACATTCCATGAAGCTAGTGCAGGTGCTAGACCAGCGGCACGCTTAAAGAATCAGCAGGCACAATCTTTTTTGACCCCGACACCTCCTGTGCTTTGTTGGTGAGGTCAACGACCATCTTGGGCGGAATGCCCATCAACATAGGACAAAGACCTGGCAATAGGTAGACTAGCACATGATTGACCCCAAGGCACAGCAGGCATCCTGCCACAATAGGTGTGACAGGAAATAGCATAAAGCACCAGCAATAGTACGTGCAGAGAAGGTCGTTACTATCGCTTACACAGCCATACGAGTCAGTGCACATGATCCCAAGAAAGACGCACAATGGAGCTGCCACCACACCTACTCCTAAGTACAGAAGGCCGATCAGGGCGCGAATGGGGGCCAAGGACAGCAGAATGAAAGCAGCTATCACTGACAGAGCCGTGAGGGCCAGCGTCCACAGAACAGCACTCTTCAGTCCTGCAAGGCACGCCACTCAGCTTTCACTCAGGCTATAGAAGTTGCGTAGGAACATGACGCACGCAGCGCTTTTCTGGAGTCTTACGCGGGTCGGTGAAGATCTGTGAGTTCATCTGCGAAGATAGTGCGACTGCAAGGGCCTGTGTTGCGTTAAGGGCTCAGATCTGTGAGCTGGATGTTTTGATCTCGAAGCCCGCCACGAATCTCGGCTGGACAACGGAAACTCTGCTGAGGGAAGTGTTGATAGCAAATTTGCTTTGCAAAAGCGTCTACCAGGCTGATTGCCGCAGTCATGCGTGTGATGCGCAAGAGCGCACGAGTATAACGCCAGTTCCAGTTCCAAAACGTAACGCCAGTTGAGTCATGAGCCATGAGACATGAGCCCTAAACAACCAGGGCCATCATGTCTGCACCCTCAGTCGACCTTCAATCCTAGCACAGGTACTGCATGTATATTGTGCTGCCGCCACTGGCGCCGCATCACAGTTTATAGCAAGTCGCACAATCAAGCAACGTCGAGCAACAGCAGTGAGTGCACTCATGCCACCCAATCAGTCATCTCATCTGCAAGGGCGGCCCGAGAAGTCAGGGCGCTTCCATCAAATTTTGAAGGCAGCAAAACTGGTGTGCTTTCCCCCAGTCAACGACAGCTGCTGTGCTTGAAACGTGCTGGGTCCACCCTTGCGTGCTGCTTCCAGGTAAGGTAAGCCACTGCGGGTGCGAGGCAGAGCAGCTTGAACATTGCTTCAGCACCACCAGGATATCCGTAACCACCCCCGTTACACAGTCATGGAAAGGTCCCTGTTGAACCGGTCCGGCAGTCAGCGCCTGTTTGTCATGCCAGACAGTCTTGAAAGCAAACGTTCGTCTCAAGTCACGTCACATCCGAAGAGTGTATCACTCAAGCGCAGCACCCCCGTTGAAGACAAGGAGAATGTCAACCCAGACACCTTTGAGCTGGCTCAGAATGAAAGCAGACACCGAAGACAGCGGCTTCCACAAATGCAGAGCTTGAACGATGGTTTCAACACACACAAGCCTAACGAGGAGGTCAGTACGCCCCAAGACTGCAAGAGCAGGCCACCTCTCAGGGACATCACTCCTATCTTTCAGAAGGTGAGCGCTAAAGAGCACATCAGCTAGAGGCACAGCTTCGTGCGTTCGAAGAACGTGCGTGTTCGTCAGCTGACACGCTCACAAAAGATCCAAGATCCTGCTGTGGGTGTGGTCCAAACAGTCTCGTTCTCTGACTGTGCAAACAGATTTCTACAGCAGATGTATTCTGGTTTGCACTTCTTTTCTTGAACAAAGTCAATGCTTACCTAGTGCACTGTAGGTGATTAAGAAGACTGTACAGCCTAGCACTCAGAGCAGCTTGCCAGCACCACAGCAGAGTTCAGGCCTACGCAGTATGCGATGAGACAATTTTGGTCAATATGATGCATCACTTGGGAGGTGAGTAAATTATGCAACTTCTGCCAGTACTGCGTACCACCTGATTTAAACTTGTTTGAAGCAAATACGCTGTGTGTGCAGGACTGTGGCAGGACAGCAGCTACAGAGATGCTTTCAAACATGCCCAGACCTATGTGCTGTTGTTTGCTACTGCACTGTTCAGCATTATTGCTGCCAGAAGCATTTATGATTACAGTCTGACACACATGTTGAGACAGCATTCTACCAGATGCAAGTCAGCGCCACAATGCCTAGATCATGCCAATATGGCTACATAAGATTTTTCCATTTTTTGTGCCAGATAGGTGTACTGTCTAAGTTTCATGACTGCAGTTCTTGCCTGCTTTAAAACAGATTTTGTTAGCCTGCTTCTTGCTTTGAATTCGAATGCTTGTAGCAACCATACTCCTACAGTGAAATCAAGTCTGCCAACCATCCTGCCTACGTCCAATACATGCATGCTTATTTAATCACATGCTGGATATTTACATCAGCCGTGATTTATGAAGCACATGTAACTGTCTCAAAAGTGAATGCATTGCAGTCAGACCATTGATGGTTCGTGGCTAATGTATGTGCTATCCCAGCTGCTGGTATGCTAAATTGTGCTTGCCATTTACATGTGCTGAGATACGGAAGAGGTGATGAGATGATGGTAGTCGAAATAGAGGCCAGCAGTGGTGGCCTGTTTGCTGTCAAGAACTGTACATGTCTGGCAAAACAGGGACCGTGTCGAACATACCATCTCATTCATAATACAGACCGTACACCTGCACGCATACAGCATAATAGGTCAGTTGTGTCTGTCCGACCTGTTGTGCCAATTCAGCAGTGTGTGGACTGACTCAATGCATGAGCAACTTGTGGGTGTCAAGATAAGTTTGTGCTTATGGAAAGTATCAGCTTGACTTACTTGGCAAACACAGTATAGCGTTTCATTCTCATACAATTCAGAAGCACTGGAGTCAGAGTGTGTGTCCCATAGACACCTGGAGACCACCCGCATAGCTTGACCTTTTTTTTGCCCCAAAGTCACCTGCAATGACAGCCCATGCATCAAGACTATCCAGAAGCTGCAGCTGCAATGAAATATGTTCTGGCGTGACCATCTGACCTGGACTACAAGCTTGTGCCTGTCATATCCTAAGGCCTTGATCTTCTCCCTCAAGTCATCTGCCAGCTGCTTTGCATACTGCACAAAATATTTACTGCCATTGAAGCAACAGCACAAGGTTTTGGCAAAGCAAAATCAACGTATGAGCTAACCCAGCTCTGTCTGGCACCTGAGCAGCTTTGACGGGGTCATACTGCTGGCCTTCCATTCTTTCCCGAAGTGCTTGCTTCAAGACTGCTTGTACCTTATGTCGTTTGAATACGTATTGCTGCAGGACATAAGCAACATAAGAGTCTGTGGCAAAACCCAGCAGTGATGATTCCCTGCTGAGAAGGTCAAGGCCACTACAGCTGACCTCTCCGTATCCTTCCGGCTCTGTGATGAACGTGTTCTCGTATGTGATCTGTTTTGGCGCTGCATAAGGTGCAGCAGCTTCTTCCATCCTGATCTGTTCACTCCTGCGGTGTCACAGCCTGAGCTGTGTGCTCCTTGTGCGTCCAAGATAGACTAGGCAGACTTGCTCATCAACACCTGGCGCGCAGTCATCACAAGTACCAGACAGAGTACAGTACACACGGAGTGCACGCATCAAGTCTGATGGCACGGACGCAAACTAGAGTTTTGCCTCGCCTGTTTGGATTAGTCACTTTGAAGCGGAATTTGAGTTCTGAGT
>JAABUU010002828.1_pt1 | contig 23739 bp, 39 predicted proteins | sample 5559301 | NCBI WGS metagenome assembly JAABUU01 (sample SAMN10711884, study PRJNA513360) | rock metagenome | isolation source: Antarctica rocks | place: Antarctica: Victoria Land, Richard Nunatak white | reverse complement strand
ACAATGCCACTGGTAACTGCAGCACATAGCTGTTAATGCATGCTTGGATTCTGGCTCTTACCTTACCTTGCTCCTTGGCCAAAACAAGAGCTCGGTCAAGCGCTTCTGGCAGCATCTGGCCCACATCATTGCACTGCACCTTGATCAGGTTCTCTGTACCCAGACCTGCAGCAGATCATGATCCAGTAGCGGTGAGTGCGAGTCTTCAACGGTGACATGCGGCAGATGGCAGTGCATGCTTGAACCAAAGTTCAGCATGGAGTGATATTGCAGATTGCAAGTTTCACCCAAGATCGGCCATAAAAGATAACAATGACTGCATTGTAACAGCTCCTGACCACTCACAACTTTTGACAATTCCTATTCTCTACAGGTTCTACAGCGCTGCTACCTGGCTGAATGGGTATCATACTTGCAAGGTGTGATGCAGCTCAGAGGTGGTCACTGCACCTGTCAGGAAGGCTGCTTTGAGGTAAGAGTAGTGTGCATGCTCAGAGGTAAGAGCCACCATGTGTGGACCCCCAAATGCCCCCCGGGTCCTGTATTCTGGATCAGCATGGTTGCGTGCAAGATGCATCCCTGTACAGCATGCACTGCATGCTCTGGCAATGAACTGAGCACAAGAGATTAATATGACATCCCTGAAAAACGTTTACGTGTGGTGTGCAAAATCACGATTTGCAGCACAAGGCGCGTGCGCAGCAGCGCCTCAATTCTGGTCTTCAAGCTCACCGCAGACACAAAAGAACAGCAGCAACAGGCTGTGGAGTAAGCATGATACTGGACCTAATGGGCAGTATCAAGATGGAAGGGAGCTGTACCGTATATGTTGGAGATAGAGCCCCCAGGTGCAAAAAGGCCATCATGGCTCTGTGCGTACTGACCACCAATGCACCTTGCTAGCTTTGACAACACCTCTACCTCCACTGCTGTGAAGACTGGGGCTACTTCGTAAGTGTGCACATTGGTGTTTGCTGCTACAGCAAGCCAGTCTGCTGCAATGCTGACAGCATCAGCACGCGCGTACAGCTGGTTGAAGAAACCAGGGTGGCCTGTTCTGACTGAATATTGCAAAGCTGTTGACACACCAGCAAGCAAGCTGTCTACTGGGGTGGCTGCCTGACCATCTTCAATCTCTAGTGGTATTTGAGCTTCCTCAAAGTGTTGCTTGAGTACGTCTGGATTGGCTAGTCTAACAACGGGCTCATCCTTGTCGCTCTGTGAGCTGACATATGTGCACAGAATGTCAGCGACCTGCAATTCGAGTCTCCGTTGGCCTGATGCGCCGCAATCCAACGGCGTGCACATACAAGTGACAGTGAACTCTTTTTACTTACTCTGCATTCTCAGCAGAGCTCAAGCAACTGCTGAGAAACACAACAATACCTTCTTCAGAAAATCATCAGCTTGTCGTCCTTCTATCCCACTCTGCTGCACTTCGTGACCTTTGTGCTGTGCGGCATTTTCGCCATGACCGTTCATCGTCAACGCCACAAAGTAGCACAAAGACACGCTCGAGCTAGCGCTCGAGCGAGGTCTGCTCCGAGACCATTTATGACGTGACCGCAACAGAGGTGCTTACTGTACACGGGCGGTGCTTACTGTACAGTAATTTACCCCACGTGTCTGCAAGGGAGATTCGCCCATTGGCTTTGCCGGTGGCTAAAATTAAGCATGCTTGTCGCGTAAGCACAACAGATCAGTTAGGTACCTGCTGACAGTGGTAGAACGACGTCCACAAGTCAAAATTGCTCTATTGACGAAACTGACTGCCATTCAGAAAGCTATCATGATGGCAAACAAGGTGTCTGTCGGGCACCAGTTCAGTGGTAGGTCACCACGCTTGAACGCTCCAGTCGCTCACTTGCGTGATATGTTTGAACATGTCGCTGTCATGTGGTTACCCTCCTGATCTCGCCGGTTGTATCTTGCAGGTGTTCGACTCCAGCGGCCGGCTCGGATTGTCGGTAAGGTGAGTAGTCAGGCTGGCTTTGAACTGCAGGCGAACTTAGCCCTTGCGCGGTCTGCTCCAGGCATTTAGGACTGTTGGGACTGCTGGAACGACTGCATGTTTCCCTGTGCAGGCATATAGCCTATACCACGGTCGTCCCGTCTCAGACGCTGACTTTCAGCCAAGGAGAACTCGTTATGAAAACACAGGCCAACTGCAGCTATTGCACCGGTCGTACAATGCTGGCACGCCAACCACTGTAGAACCAAGTGTGGGAAACGCACGCTTGAGTCAGACTAACACACAAGACGTTGATATTCAAGACTTGACTTCACAGCTAAAGGTCCCCCTGTACAAGCAGCTCATTGGCAACACTGCCATGGTTGACCTGTCGTCCCTTAGTGCCAATCCTCAGGTATTCAGTTTGATGCTAAAGTTCAGCAGGCAATGTACAACACTATCTGCAGCCAGTGCTGTCCCCTCTTCAGCATAATAGGGCAAACAGGATGATCTTGTGCTTTCGGTGCTTCTCTAGGTCAAAATCCTGGGCAAGTGTGAGTTTGCAAATCCATCTGGATCCATCAAGGATCGCATTGCTGACCACATTCTAACCACAGCTGAGGCTGAGGGCAAGCTAAAGCCTGGTGGTACTGTGGTTGCGGCAACATCTGGCAACACAGGAGCATCAGTTGCCATGATCTCAGCCATGAAGGGCTACCACTACATAGGTATGCTTCATGGAGCCCTGCAGTGCAGCCAGCTGGTGCAGTGGTGTTACTTGCGGTTTTCGCAACATCTGTTGCGTTGCTTGCACAATTTGTCCACATGCTTCCATGACTTTGCAATGATAGTGACCACAAATTTGTATGTTTATGAGGATGTTGTATGTGTGTGTTGGCCTAAAGCTTTGTTGGCCCTAGGCTTGATACCTCAATTTACACTTTGTTGCCTGCAGTGATAACAAACGAGAAGACCTCCAAGGAGAAGTGCGATGCCATGGTATGCATTTGAAATGTCACTGCACCTTGCTCCCTGCTGCCGGAATCTTGTTGCATTGATGTCATCAATTGCAAATATGTGTAGTGAGTCGTTATTTGGTCGCAATAGCACGTCTGCCACCGTGCACACAAGGCAATTCACTGAGCTCAGTGTGCCTGTGGCATAATGCATAATGCAATTATTGAACCTCAATCATTTCTGTTTGGATCAATACATTGGGGTTGGGCGGAAGTTGCGTGCAAGCAAGTGTCCATGTGCAAATTGCTACAGTTCCAAATAAAGTCTCCAAGTTTCCCTGAACTGGTAGTGACAAGTTTGCTTGCAATGTAGAGGTCATATGGAGGAGAAGTGATCATTGCCCCCAGCGGCGTGCCAGCAGACCACCCAGATCACTACCAGAACATGGCAGTGACCCTGTGTAAGGAGAATGCAGACTACTTTGATGTAGACCAGTATGACAACCCTAACAACCCAGAGGCCTACTACCGTACTCTTGGCCCTGAGGTCAGCCACTGGCCGCTTCTAATCTTCTGGCTTTGCATGACTGCTTCTTCAGCTTTTGACTCTGCTGCTATGTGTCTGCTCTGACATTGCTGCTGCAGCATCTGTACAGTCAATACAATCATTGCTGCTGAAGATGGTGGTCATCAGCATTGCTGCTTCACGTGACACTTCCCAGCTTCAGGCTGGGCTGTGATGTGAATTTGCACAGTAATCACAGCTTTGTCTCCTTTCAGTATCTCACAAGCCAGTAACTCCATAATGGTTGGTAGGTATGTATTCGTCATCAACTCTGCGCATCCTGCATGTTGTCCAACACGAAGTGTATTGCTGGGTGCAGATCTGGATGCAAACCAACACGAAGTGTATTGCTGGGTGCAGATCTGGATGCAAACCAAGGGCCGTGTGTCCCACTTTGTGGCTGGAGGCAGCACTGGCGGCACCATCTCCGGGACAGGCCGCTTCTTGAAGGACATGAACCCTAAGATCAAGGTCATGTTGCCAGACCCTGTGGGCAGTGTCTTCTGGGATTTCTGGGCCAACCGCAAGGCTGAGAAGGACCTGGAGGCTAAGTCTTATCAGGTAGATGCTCTGTCATGCCTTGTAATGCAAAACAGGTTATTTTTGTGCCATTGAACTTGCTTTTAATTGCTTCAAGACACAAGTCATCTCTGCCAATTTTGCTTCCACGCAAAACGTTGCAACACAGCCAGGTGAATCATCATAGACAAGTCATTGCGCACAATCTGGCATGCAGCCCTTGCTTGACGTGACCTGGTGTGTGTGCAGTGTGAGGGTGTTGGCAAGGACTCCATTCCAGGAGCCATTGACTTTGATGTTGTGGATGACATGATGCAAGTCACAGACAAGCAGTCCTTCACGGTGAGCTATACACTAATGCGTTTTGGGTCAGCACCTTCATGTTGCTTTGCATGCGCATTCAGAACGTCAGCTCCGACACACAACATCCACATCTCTGGTTGGGGCCCTCACTCTTTCGCTCAAAGTTTTACAGTACATGTATCTTACATTTGCTCCCACCTTCAGCCATGCTTCACATAAGAGTGTAGCATCTATCATTTGATGTTCTACAAGCTTCAGCTGTGTCATGAAGTGGTCTGGAGGTTTTGTTGTCTGTGCAGATGTGCCGTAGTCTGGCTCAGAAGGAGGGCATGCTGGTGGGGGGGTCTGCTGGGCTCAACCTGCATGCTGCTGTTGAGATCTCCAAGACTGCAAAGCCTGGCAGTGTCATTGTTGCCATCCTTGCCGACAATGGTGTCAAGTATTTGACCAAGATCTATAACAATGACTGGATTAAGGCCAAGGTGTGTAATTGCTTATCACAGTGCTTGCTTGCTAATGTGCAGCCTTTGTGTAAAGTCATAGGGTATCTCTGCGCCTTGCTGCATCAATTGCAGATGTTTTCATAAGTTTGTGCAGACATTAGCACAAACATGAGACAGCGTGTACATGCTGTGACTCATGCATGGCAGCTTCGGTGCATGTTTATGCCAGATTGAGAGCAGCAGCAGCAGCTGACACGGTGCTGGTGCACAACCTGCTTGAGGATAGTCAATTTTCGCACATGATACCAAGAAATGTATTTGTTGCAGAGTTTTGATGAGGGGTCTCCTGACCCTCAGGCCCACTTGGTGGACGCCCCCCTTAAGACTGCCCGTTCTGCTGGGGTGACCTACAACCCTGCCTCTGAGGAGCCCTCTGCCAATGGAGCAGTTAAGCGCCCCACTGCTGCACCTGAGGCCCGCAAGGCCATGGCTAATGAATGGATAAGCCCAGATTTCGCAGGAATGGGCATCTAATTTGATTTATTGATACGTGTTGTTGGGTGTAGTAAAGAGATGAGATTGTTTGCATCAAGGTGTACCATGCTTGTGTTGTGCTAAGACCTGCCTTGCTCCAGAGTTGAAAATTCTATTTCATTCTTGAACTGTCCTGTTTCCACGGATGTAGGGGGAGTTTGTTGGCTGTGCTGCGCATGACTGTGTACATATAGACTGATGGATAGGACTGAGGTAGGCCTGTGCACTGTCGCTGCTGTGCTTCTGTTACCACCGCGAAGACTTTGATACTGTTCAAAAATTGCCAAGCAGTGTGTTGTACTCAAGCTGATAGTTTCTTTGCGTATTGTTCAAGCTCCGCTAGGGTATGCATTCTGTAATGCAATCGATCGATGTGTCGAACAGCGCTACCGAATGGCAACACGATCAAGATCGTAATGTGTGTGGACCAGCCTACGGGGATCAATCGAGACTGTCAGGGATTGCGATTTTAAATGCTTAGTCAAAGTTCACACTTTTGCTCCAACGTTCATCATAAGGTGCTGCGCGACGTCAAGGCCTGGTCCTGCGACAACAAGGCCTGCTGGCACTTTGCAACACTACCGTGTACCTCTGGGTCGGATCTGTCACACGTCCAGCCTGCTGAAAGTTGGGTCCACTCGTGCTTCAAAGTCTTGACCAACTGGCTTCCGAAGCTGGTATCCACTGACGCTAACTTACCTGAGCTTCGGGGTCTACCGAGCCGCGAATCGAGATCACGCCATCGTCCTTGGATTCGTGGCAGGGCAATCAGTGCAGGAAGTGTCACGAACCTTGCGCTGGTAGACTTCAGCAAGTTCGAGCAACAAGCGCAAGACATAGCGACGAAAGCCTCTTGGTGCCTGACGCGGACTGCCTGAGACCATGGCTCAAGCTGTACCAACTAGCTCTTCTCATCCACCAACAAGCACAGTGACCCTAGCACAGTGGTTGTACATATGGATTATGCAAGCACTGGGGTCAGCAGTGCTAGGTGGTGGCATCAACTTTGCCATAGCCACAGGCATGTACAGGTCAGTCTGATGATTGCCAAAAATCCAATCAGTTTGTACAGTTCCTATCTGTATGTCCACGATACAATTTCGTGTCTCTGTGCCCACTAAATGTCAGGTTATTTAATCATGTTCGCACTGGCAGGCATAATAGGCACCTGGTTTGGCTTTGGAAGGTCAACCATAACACTCTAGCAGGCGACGCAGCTGTCACCATCTTTGTCCAGACAATCATAACTTGGCTTCTTGACTCGGCAATGGTATGCAATGATGTGAGGACAAGAGCATACGGTATTCGGCCAATATCAACGTCACCTAAGGCCCTCAACAACAAGTTCTTGAGTTGGTACATATCAGCAGAGGGAATGGAATTGCTTGAGCCACACATCACCCTGAAGGCCAGGCTGAAGTGCTTTGTGATAGGCATCATCAAGGCTTTCCTGCTGTGCATCCTGGTCTTCTTCATCTGGTGGCCAATCACTGTGGCTATACTGGTTGGAGTTGGTCACAGCATTGGAGCTGGGCAATACCAATACAATCACTGGCCGGTATGTGTATCTCTTGTCGTGCCTTCCACAAAGCATAACAGTCCTGGCTGCGTCCACCAACTGCTGATGTGATACTGCAATAAGTACTAGCCGAAGTGAGGCAAATATCAGGCATGCCTCATTCTGCTTGTCCACCTGCTGCAGCTCATTTTACTCATTTTTGCTGAGTTCAAGTTCACAATGCTCTGCTGTGTTCACTGACTTGCAAAGCACTCGTCTTGCCAACTCACATGAGGTGTGCTGCTTGATCTCAATAAGGGGTTGGACACACATCAATGTCCCAACCCTTGGCCTCTGGTGATGCAAGCGCTTACCACCAGCATTGCTGTGCTGTTTGTGCGTGGCTCCTGGGGCTGCATGCACAAGGCATCTTTCAACGCCACTATTGTCACAATCAGCTTCCAAGGCACGGCTTGCTGAATGGTCTTGTGATCTGCAGGAGCCGCAGATCTTCAAGCTGATTCTAGGTTTTACGCTGGGGCTGCTGGTGACGCCTGTTGTAGTTCTGCTTGCTCTCGCAGCAAAAGGGAGGCAATATACAGACTCTGTTGCTGCGCAAAACAGTCAACATGTCCGCTTGACGAAAGAGGCCGAGACTTTGACTACTGTGGTGTGACATGGCACAGAGATGCACTGGATGTGACATCATCATTCCTTTCTGAGAATCTTCTGAAACAGTTGCTCAGCAGCCCCGTTGTTGACAAACAAATCGCAATGGCACTCAGATACCAAGTTGGGCTTGTTCAGTGCATTGTACATGCCTTGAGGTTGTTTACACAATGGCAAGACCATATGAATGCTTTTGGGCCCCAAGGTTTTGTGTCGGGTGGTTAATCTTGCCCCCTTGGTTTTATGCATACTGTTTTTCCATACTATATGTGGTGATCAAACAAATCCTCTTACAGCATTTCATATTTGTTCATTTGAAGACAAAATTACACTAGGTTGAAAATAAAATATGTTAGAAATGTCGTATCTTGACATGTGAACTTCTGACCTGCAGGCATTGTGACCTTCTAGAGATCATCTGTATCTAAAGCAACTTGCTGGACTGCAGCACATGGCAATGAAGCTGACAGTGTCACTATGAACACCCACCCGTCGTTATCGGGTCCCTGTTGGCTCCTTATTACCTTATACTTTAGCTGTCCAGTCGTTGCGCCGGAACGATCGATTTCCGATTCCGGCAGATTGTAAAAATGTGCTGCAGCGATCGTAACTGCGATTGGTTTGGTTTCGGAGCGCATTTGCTGACAGCGTCCTATATTGTAAGCTTGGGCTGAACACCTGCACTTCAGGTCGTCAGCACTGTGCATGCAGCAGCAGGCCTGCCTTGCCAACGTGGCCACATACTCCGTTGCAGTGCTTCATGAATCGTAGGAGCCCAACTCCCAGAGATCACGTATTCAGATGTTGGGTCGCTGGTGAGGCAAAGCATTCGAACTGATGACATGGGGTGTCCTACAACGACCGTTACATAGACGCAACCCACAGCCAACTACCACGTGCAATGCTTGTGATATTACAAAGCGGACCATTTCGAACAGCTGTATCAAAAGACGTGTCTGCAACCTTAAAAAGGCAAGGTGACAGTCCTGTTGTGCTGCTCCGTCTGCAATTGACTGCTTAGGCGATCACCAGGACTGAGACATGGATGCTTACTACCCACCTGGGGCAAATGGATCAACACCAGCAGTAGTCAGATGCTGAGAGATCAGCCTATACCGCCTGCACAGACTGTCTTTGCTGGCACAGACTGTCTTTGCTGGTGAGCACTAGGACAGTTGCCAACATGTGTGTGGCGCAGCAGCTGACGCCTGCTTTCACAAACGTAGGCTGAATGCTGAAACATAGGATGGAGACAGAGCAGGACCACTCTCAGATGGGGATCATGGGCTTGCTGACTACACAGGTACTATCGCTGTTCTGGAAGCTCTGGCTATATTGTTCTACTGCAGGGTCTTATGCACTTGCTCAGAATCTGATCCAATGTACTTTTGCAGGTTCTAGCATGCAGGGTTCGCTGGCGCAAGTACATATGCAGAAATCTTTGGCCAGCCACCTTTTGATCAACGCAATGATGTAGAACCTCATGCAGAGCTGAGAGGTGGACACCTGCAGCTCAGCCCGTAACACTGCAGCCCTCTGCGTTCAAGTTGACGATAAAGGTAGAGACAGTCTTGCAATTGATTTGCTCCAGGGAGCATCAGCATCTGCTGCCTCCACCTGCAACGCTTACATGAGGTGAGACCAGCACACCTGGAAGTCTGACACACACCTCACGTACTCACGCTGCATGCAGATTTCTCTCAGCTGTCATGCCCTCTATACCTGCCTGTGTCATCAACAGCTAGAGCAGAGGTTGCTGCAACACAGAAAAGCTGCTGTGTATGTCACTACAGAAACCGTGATATGTGCGTATGCAGGCTCAACAGCAAAACCAAGCTCATGCTTATGCTAGGACACATGTCCATGCAGCTCGTCTTGGTTTGAGAGTCAGCAACAGTTGCTGCTCATGATGAAGATTGCCAGAGCGTGCTTGCTTGTGAACACTTCCATCTATGCTAAGCTGGCTGAGTAAGTTTGCATTTCTGCAGACATTCAGAGCTGTCCTAATTATGACATGACGTCACTTGTGACATAGCATTGTCTGCATGTGCATGCCGGCATACCATACATGTGAGTGCTGCTGAGTCACTACATCAGCACTGCACTACTCATAGCAGCTGATACTGTATGCATCTGTGCAGAAACATGGAAGACCAGCCTGGCATTGACTACTCTCGGGCACAGAGGCGGTTTACTCAGCTTGCAAAGAGTGGGCGTGCCAAATGACAGTTGCGTATCAGATATTGACATCTGATATTGATCTGATTGCTTTGCCTGTCAACATCAGCAATACACTGGGCCTCTGTCTCAGCGTACACCAAGCAGCGCAGAGTACACATGCTGCACTCCATAACCACCGCAGAGGTATGCTCTGATTGTCTGATGTGGTTGATATCTTACATTGCACTGCAGCAGGTGATTTTTTTCATCATCTGCTAAAATGTCCCATTCCTTTGGAGCCCTGAGTCTTTGATTGTGTGCAGGGTGTGCGGAAAATCATACACAACAGAGTTTTAAAGTAGCTGCATCATAGGCTCTAATATGACAGGTGATAGCGTCCTGACCTTAGTCTGCATTGCCCTGAGGGTAAGCTACTTGCCTGCTGGTGACAGGCTAGCTCAAGCAGAGTCATGTATTCATGTGTACCAGTTTGGGTACAGCTGGGATGTGCCTGCACCTTGTTTCAATGTTGATGTGTACAATGAGGAGCAGAGCCTGACATAAGCATGAAGTGAGGTTTGTGCTGCGACAGAGTCGCAGAGTCTCGAGTCATGTTGTAGCTCTTGCATAGCTGCATCATCACGCTCTCTCATTCATTGTGTTCAGTCACTGCTTGACTCAAGTGCTGTAGCAAATTATGCATGTCAAGTTTGAATTTGTAGCATAAATGTGTGCTGTTACTCTGGTTTCTATCAGGCAAAGGAAAAGGAGAAGGGTGGCACACAGAAGGCTGCTGGTCTCTGGCCACTGGCCACTGACCACATTGCGCCATGCAAGGTTCCCAAACCCAGGACTCCATACCAGGTCAGCCTGCAGCCTAATCACACATCAAGATGCTTTTTCAGATTTGCTTCATGTACCATACACATTAGCAGCTTATGCACCTACTGTGCAGCATAAACAGCATCAGCTGATAATTCTGTCATTGCTTGCTCTCAATTTATGATGCAGATGCACATCTACAGGACGCTGACTGCCAAAACAGGGCCTCATACCAAGAGCTACTAAAACCTGTACATACTTGACCCTAGGACGCATGTTTAGTAATGATAAAGATAAAGTAATGATGAGGATCCACAAGGCTGTGTTTTCACTGAACCTTGTATGTTTGCAGCTCTTCTGTGACACCAAGCGCCAAGAGAGCAAGAAGGCCTACCCTATGTAGCCTTGCAGGAGACCGATAGGCTGCTGTCTGCTGTCTGGAAGCATTGTTCTCCTCAAGGATCAGGCCAGCTTACAGGAGCAAAGCCGGGTATGCCTCAGCTGCAGGGACAATGTCCAGCACACGTGTTTCATGTGCACAATTACCCACGCATAGAACATTTAAGTGCATTGACAGGGACATATGATGTGCTATGTTATGTTGTACAGTCCTCTTGGCAGTTCTGCAGCATGGCACAGTAGCTTCTGCACTGATAGCTTTTGGAAGTTGCCAAGAGTGTCTGTGCACTTTTGCCACAAGGGCTGGCTGGAGCTGCTTTCATGAATACCTTTTGTAAAGGGACTGCTGTTGCGTTATAGTGTCATGTTATGCACCTTGCTGTTGCAACTACATCTGATCCAGATGTTGATACCCGCTGTGTCAGCATCATCTTCATGTCAATTGCTGGTCCACCAATGACCCAGATGCAGTTTGAGTCATGCCTGCATGCTGCACAGCATGAAACGCCGGACTTCACGCGACTCAACCAGCCTGGTTTGACAGCACACCTTCAGCAAGTCAAGCTTGCTTTTGCCTTGAAGCAGCTTTGGCAGCAATGTACATGTTTGCCACTTTCTTACATGCTTGCAGGTAGCAGGTGAGGCATGCCAGTAGAACATCAGCTCAACCTATGACAAAGGAAGTTGCTAGCTGTGCTCCTCGTGCTCTTACAATGTTGTCTGCTCTCCTGCAGGTGTGCAGTCGTCACTTGGCCTGTTGTCTTCAGCAGGCTGTGGCTGAATTTTGGTCAAGGGTGCAGCTCAAGCAAAGAAGAAGCAGAAGACTGCCATGCCGGATACCCTGCCTTGCCTGCCAGAAGCTGCAGGTGCTCTATAATGACTTGCATACAAGGCCTGCAGAGCTGTTTTGAATGCAGCTGCAAGCACTGTTCATAGTCAATCACATGACGTTTGATCATGCACTGACACTGTGACCTTGTCAAAAGCAAGTACTGGCTTGGGAACAGCAATTTTGCCAGTGACAAGCTGGCCAATGCTGCTGAGCAGCCTGCTGTCACCAATATAACCTTCTAACAGTTTGCTCAAGTCACACTTGCTACAAAAAGATGCTGCATGCAGTCCTTACTGTCCAACAACCTGAAAGCAGAAGTGAAGGAAGTCAGACCGCTTGCTATCAACAGGCATTGTGTCAATCAACTCTGGCAGCAACACGTGTGTTTGCATTGCAGACTTTGCACCTCTTTTGATGCAGGCAGCTGGCAAGGTGGGCAATGGGATCACCCCTCCACAAGGCTGGAGATCATGCTGACAAGGATGGAGATCATGCTGACAAGGATGGAGATCATGCTGACAAGGATGGAGATCATGCTGATGACAACCTTCCTGACGGACAGAGAGGTACTTTATTGTCAGTTTTGGGGTTGTGACAAGCCACCTTTTCATCAAAGCAGATGCGCTTACACCCACTACAACAAAGTGCTTCCGCTTTTCCCCCTGTCCCTCATGTATACTGTACAGTTTTGTACAGGACTGTGCAGTCACTTTGTATGCAAGTCACTTTTTCACAGTCAATGCATACATGACAGATTAGCACAGGCCTTCTGTAACTGCTTGTGCTAAGGCAGTGCTAACCACACACTGCAGGATGTTATGCCAGATGGAAACGTGGTTGCATCCAATAAAGCTGCTGCAAGAGGAGCACAAGGAAGAGGCGCAAGCAGAGTAGCTGTTTAGGCAGCTGATGCACAGCAACTGCGCAAGTCAAATCAGAACCAAGCAGTGACAAGCAACAAGTAGGCACACCGCATGGAGCCCAACACTCAGCAGGACGCTGCACGGGCCTGCTGAAGTTCAAGTTGGCTCCCAGCGCCTGTTATTGTGGCTACCAACTTCCAACATTTTCCAGTCTGGGTTTTGATTTGAGAGGATTTGTATATTGTGTCTGCAGACTAGCTAGACTTGCTGCAGGTAGTAAAGGTTCCACTCTAAATGCATGTCTGCTGCTTATAGCTAGGTGAGAGGTTTAGCATAGCCATTTGCTTTTGCTCCTGCTTACAATGATTAATGATTTCATGTTTAGCTTGTTCGTTACCAGCTCGTAAAGCAATGTAACGATTTTGTACCGAATCGTTATCGGATCGTACGCCAGTTTCCATCGTTGTTCCGTCGCTATATCGTCGCTATGCAACGACACGGCTGGTCATTCATTGATCGTTATCGGGCAGTAATCGGGTCGTTATCCGGTCGCTACGCGCACGTAATCAGCTCGTTAACAACGATCCGATAACGATCAGCCCATGTTCATAGTTTGTGACAAGTTGCCCATACCTAGGCAGGACTCCTGATGCTGCTAGGCACCTGCTGGTCTGATTCGCAGCAAGTTTGCATTTGCGTACCGTTTACACGTTATAATTAGCCTTCAGCTGATTTTCAGATGGGCTGCTTGCACGCATATGTGGCATATACTTGCGTGACCATGTGCCATATGCTGATGTACTGAGTAGGTGCAACACCTTGTCTGTGAGCCTCAGCTGCATAGCAGAAGACTCAGGTGGCTAGGTCACATTTTTCAGGATGCCTAAGAAGCTTTTGTTTGGTGAAATCAAGGGCCTTCGCCCACTTGGTCGCCCTAGGTCTATGTTTCACTGATGTTGTATTATGTGACTGTCAAAACTGTCGTATTAATAGGCCATACAGGTATGCGGAAGACAGGCTGCTATGGAGAGACAAGACTTGCCCTGCACATACCTAGCTCATCATGAGCCGGAAAGCGTTACAACAATAGTTGTAACGTGCCATGCAAGCACAGCCACCATGGTGTCTCAATGGTGATCATCATTCCTGCATTGGCTCAGCAAGAGTTGCATCTGGGCTTGACTTGATGGCTTGCTGAACAAGCGCTGCAGCATCTGGCAAGCCAGACTTTGGAGTGCTCATGGATGACATGTTGAAGACAGTGTCCTTGATGACCTGCAGCCACGCAGAGGAATGGTAGGTGATGCAACAAGACAAAGAATTTCTAACAACCCACAGCCAAGTGCTGCAGTACAGAATTTTACTCAGCCACAAACAATGCTAGAAAGACAAGGATGCCTGCTGCAACAAGCAAAGCAGATGCAACAGCATTTATATGGGTATTAGGAAACGTGCATTGCTTTGCTACAGAGTCATGCCAGAGGGCTGTACCAGTAGATGCTGCTCAAATGGCAGCAAAATTCTGGGTGTGAACACAGACCTGACTGGAGATGCCCTTCACTTGCTCAACAGACATCTTCGATGAGTCTCTGCAGATCTTGAGCAGCTGGTTGTCATTGGCATGTGGCCGTCTGTCCATGGGTGCAGCAAAGCGGCCAGTGCGCCCGGAATGGCTTAGCTGGCTCTCTGCCTGCTCTAGTTTCTCAGCTGCAGCCCCACAATACAACTCAAAACGCATTTCTGATGCTTGTGATGACGGCTGCAAATATTGCAATGCATATTTTTTGCTGCCGCTACCATGTTTTGGGCAGTGACAATCTGTGTGGTTAGAGTTTAGGGATTACACTTGTCAAGCTATGCAGGTGGCCTGCAGCCTAATCAAGAATAGGAGTCAGATAGATATCTGCTGCAGCTCAGGCCTTCATGTGAACTTGTAAGCATGTTGCAGCACGCCTGTATTGTTGCTGCAGAGACAACACCCACAACGTCATGGTGTGCATCTGCTCCAAACAGGAACAATTGTGATAGATCAAGGTGCTGCTGTTGTGCAGCCCTGCCTTACAACAGCTCGGCAGTGGGTTGCTCACCTATGTCAGCAATCTGACCGGTTCTGAGGTCTCGTGTGCCCAGTAGTGGACTGGATGAGAGCGTGTTGACCCAGTACTTGTTCCACAAGAGATCTAGCATGTAGCTGTCCAGGGAGGACTTGAAGTAGGAGATATCTAGAGGGTAGTACCGGTCTGAGTGGACACCAAAGTCCTCTATCTTGTTCAAAGGGATAGTCTGATACTCAGAGGGGGCTGCATCAGGGGGCTTGTAGCCCTGTGACCCCAAATCCGCAATCAGCAGGTGTGTGCATAGGCATGCATGGTTGACCAATCATTTGGAAAGTCTGTGTTGACCTATGCAAGCATAGGAAAGCATGAAGTATGGACAGCACACCTCTGGGTATGTTCTGAAAGCACCAATCTCAACCTTTCCGGCTGCAATAGTGCGGTGGGGGTCTATGACTATAGCCAGGAAAGGTTCTGAGTACATCTGCTGCGTAGCTTGTGTGCCCACGTCAATGCCTGACAGCCAGCACCCATAGCCAGGATGACTGTGATACCATCCAACCATATTTTCTAGGCGACCCACTTTCTGCACGAAGGTGAACCAGAGCCAGTAACAACACAGCACCCTGAGTGACCACGCTGAATACAAATGAGTGCAAGCAGCAACATGTGCGCACCTTGCCTGTCTCGCCAAAGTCTACCATGTACTCATAGGCCTCAGCTTGAGCGTTGACACGGGTTTCTGTACCCTCCACGGGCAAGGCAAAGACATCGATGACAATAAATGTGTCCTGATGCACCTTGCCCTGGAGCATGCCCATAATTTCTAAGTTACCACCGGACTTGGCATGCATTGCCATTTTCAGCAAGGCTAAAGCTGAGATCCTGACACTACAAGCGACACATCACATCAGCCAAGGTTGATCAGCTAAGGGCTGGTCGCACGTGGCCACAATGTCGATAGCTCACTGCTTATAAAGATGTGGATCTTTTGACCATGGCTTCTGCTGCTGAACAGCCTGCTGCTCAGCGTGGTTGTAACGGAAGAAGCCTTCAACTTCCTCATCCACTTGTACGTTGTTTTCAAGTTCCCAACGGCGCTGAGCCGAACTAGATGCTTCGGCCATTTCACAGGTGCAGATGTACGCAGCCCGCCGAGGATCAACAGCAGCACATCATGTGCACAATGACGAACCTTTCTCGCCTGATTAAGGAAGTCAGGATCGGCTCCGGAACCAGTTAGATATTCATCGTTCGGAGCAAATACTACAAGCCAGCCATGGTAATTCCCTCTGAAAATTACGCAACACGTGTGAACCTCAATACGCGTTCAGATTGCATTCTGTGCGACAATCTGCAACTGGCAGCTGTCATAACATCCTGCCCTAGAGTGCAAAGTACGACTGTCCAGGATCTCAGGCAACAACTCGCTTCCGGATTCTTGGCCGACATTGACCTAGCAATGCAGGGCACTGTAATGTTGCAAAACAACTGGCAATTGATCAGCGAGAGATGCGACTCAGCTGGAAATGAAACAGTCTCTGAATGGGCTCTAGTGATGGGCTCTAGCAGCGACACAACTCTGGCTTGACAGGAAGACTGCTGAGCCTGCTTGCAGCAGGCAAAGCTACACAATAGTCAGAACACAAGAGCACAATAAGCGTCAACCAAACACATAGCTATCTACCAGAATCAGGGCTTTCTTTGGCTAGCCACTCTTTCAAAGCTGCTGCACAGATGTCTCGGTCTGTGGAGCTGAGACTGAACTCATCTCCAATTTCCTTGGCAATGGCCTCAGGAGTGTCCCCCTCAGGGTCGTATGTAAAGTCAATGGTCTTCTTACCCCCCTTGGCGAGCTGTCCTTCATCGTCACCTTCATACTCCAGGTTCAGCCTCACATACAGCTTGCCATCCTTGATCTTGCCTGTGAAATGGAAATTGTAGTCCTCCCCTCTGACAGTTCCAGCTGCGCAAAGAACGGCATCTGGAGGACCTCCTTCCGCATCAATTGATGGCCGAGGCGCCGGTATGCTGCTGCTGGTTCGCCCCAGCTTCACATCTGGCTGCTCTGCCAGCAACTTTTTCTGACTCTCACTGGGTTGCAGCTTTCTGCACATCAGATCCAGGCGGCATGAGAGAAGGGGAAGAGCAAGAGCTGCAACATTTTTGTGTTTGTGAGTTGAGCAAGGAAAGACAGTGAAACAAACTATGCACATGTGATGCTTGACATGGAGTAAAAAGGCGTTGTGCTTTGCTATCAGACACGCATGCACATGGTGTCTGGACATTGTCAACGCAGATTTTGCATCGTTAAGGCTGCAAGGATACTTGACACTGTGCTGACACATGGTGTGTAAAAGCTGGGCATCAAGCATGCTATGACTGCTGGCACACTTGCAGGAAGGTTGTCCCAGTTGGTGCCTTTGCAGCACAGCACAGCCATGACGGCAAAACAAGCCAGCATGCGCGAATGACATGCAGGGACAGTGGTATGAACTTGATACCAATTTTGAATGTTGGTAACCCACCGTATGAAGAATGGATCCAACAGTAACTGGGCTGCTGATGGGTAAACTCCCTGTGGGTCCAGACAACGCAAGATCAGCTGCTTGGCATCTTGATGTGACACTGCAGCCAGCAGCTCTGGCCAGATCTGGCAGTTGTTGCTGTCCAGCCGCTTCAGGGTGGCTAGCTCCAGTAGACAAAGCCCAAAAGCAAAGATGTCAACATGCTGGGTGTACTGGTTTTCCGTGTTTACACCATCTGGCAAGACACCTGGCGAAAAGCGTCTGGGAAGAAGAGTGGCAAGGCCAAGATCACCAATCTTGATCTCGCCACTGTGGCCATTGATGTAGATTTTATCACAGCGGAGGTCGCCATGAACAATGGGAGGGCTCTTGTCGTGCAGGTAGCTCAGGCCTTGCAGGATCTGCTTGCCCCACTTCTTGACTGCTTTCAGCTCAAGATGCTTGTGCTGTGATCGGAACTCTCGCAAGTTGCCAGAAGTGAAGTATTCTGTGATTAGGTTGACGCAATTTTGCTCCTTGTCTGCCCAGCATTTGAAGCAGCGGATGACATTGGGGTGATCCAAATCCACTCCAATGCTCATCTCTGCAGCTATCTGGTGTATTTGGTCATGATCAAGCTGATTAGCCTCCCTCTGTATTTTGCTCCAGGCTATGTCAATGCCCTGCTTCTCGTCAAAGCCTTTGTACACCCGCTTGAACCTTCCCTTGCCAACTGTATGGTTGTACCGGCTGAACCTGCAAGGAAACTCAGTGTGACTATGCGAATTAGCCAAACACCAAACATGGGGACATTTGTCAGGCTGGTTAAAAACCCCTGCAGTATCACGGTGCACACATACACCCACTGAGTGTCAAGGACGTACTGCAACCCACCTGCCGCTAGGATCTGTTTCCAGGGTTATATCGTCGTCATCCTCAGAGGCCTCTGAGCGTCCTGACGTACCGACAGGGCTGGACAGGTTTTCTCCGGATGAGATGTTCGCCATGATCTTCTTGCCAGCTATGTTGGCGACCGCAAAAATCCGTGGAAGTGTAGTGCCATCATCTTAAGAATGCGCGCTCAAACAGGCTCGGAGCACCAGCACAGAAAGAAATGCGAGGCGAGGCTGTAGCAGGCTGCCAGAGGACCGCCTCAAGCTGACCTGCAAGCTTTGTCCCGACCGCCCAATTTCACAGCGCACGCTGGAACGCGCAGATGATGTTCAGAAACGATGCACAGGGCTGGACAGGACTATTGATCGGGCGATTGTTGATCAAAGGTCGCTTTGAAGCAGCAAGGCTAGCAACCGACAGCCCTTAGGGCTTGAACGGGCCTCAGACAGTACATGCTCACATGCTTGTGCCAATGCGGGACATTGGAATGCACAGGGACTGTGGTGTCGTGCTTTTACCCGGAAGTCCACCCTTGGTCAAAAGCCAGCAGCATACTTTGACAGCAGCATACACATAAAGAGAGCTAAACTTGTATCAGAACACAGATTTTCATGACTGAAGATGAAGTAAGCTGTCGATGAAACCCTCCACAACTGCAATGTTCCAAACTATCAAATATTTATCCACTGAAAGGTAGGCACACTCAAGTCGGAGTAGCATAGGGCAAGAGCAGTTGGCGAATAAGTGCTCAGGCTCCCACTAGTAATGGTACAGGAGTCCTACACAGTACTTGACCATAAAAAACAATCTATGGCAGACAGCAATTTCAGACCGGTGACCATCATGCACAACATGTGACATCAGTGCTACCTGGCGCGCATGCAGCGATGACATCCTGCTTTCAAGACACGTTGGCAAACGGCGAATCCTTTTGAGCAGCACTGACAGCCGCCGGCTCTTGGGCTTGCTCAAAAGGTGATACATAGTCCTCAGGCATTGATCTCTGAGGCTTCTCTACTTGTGCCTTGGCATTGCCCTGATCAGCACAGCTGCTGCTGGTCTGTGCAGCCATCTTGGCACTTCCCTGCTCGGCAGAAGTTGCTGCAGCTGGCTCAGTTGCCTCCTGCGCCCCAGGTTTGCTTGCATTTCGACCCATGTCCTCATTCTCAGCCATGGCTGCAGCAGCTGCTGCACCGATGGCAGATGAGTCTTCGCTGGCTTCAGCGTGAGGGATGCTGGCAGAGGGGATGGGAGTGGCTTTCTCTGCAAGAGCGGCACACTCACTGATGTTGGGCAGCTGAGGACCATTGGGTTGGGAGCTGCGGGATTGGGAGCTGGGCAGGGAGGAGATCGCAGAAGTTTGGGTGGAGATCTGGCTGGGACGCCTCTTAGGGGGTGGCCGCAGCGCCTGGGCCATGCTTTTCAGCTTGCTCACAATCTCACGAAATCTGCAAGACAAAGTTCACTTTCAGCACCCAGGCCTGAGGCTAGACAACAGCCATGCAACTTACCACAAGAAGGGCAGCCAATCAATTCTCAGTGGTTCAGACATACTGGCAGCCAACTTTGTGCGTCAGCGATGCGCACAGGCATGCGCATACTGCACATAACAAATTGGCCTTATACGAAAAAGACTTGCGATGACTACTCTCTCCAGCAGCAACACAAAGGGCGTGGCTATGTATGCAGTCTCCAGGGCGCTTCAGCGTCATCAACATCAGTGCAGAGCAAGCAAATGCTCTGCCCAGCACCAAGACACACTCACGTTGGCCGCTTCGAAGGGTTCTCCTCCCAGCAGGCCTCTATAAGCCCCTTGTAGCCTGGAACCAGCTCAGGCAGGGGGCTATGCTCCCATTCCGGGGAGTTGGGCATGGGGGGGCGCACAAGACCCTTACTGGTGGTGATCTGATGCAGCAGAGCATGGTAGTTCAAGCCGTCATACGGTTCCCGTCCTGTCCATAGCTCCCACAACACCACACCAAAGGAGTATACGTCTACCTGTGGCAGTCCAAGGCCATGCTCAGCCTTGCCCTGGTGATGCACATCATGACTATGAAAGCAGTAGTGTCGGGGAGTATGCATCAGGACTATGTGATGGCCCCCATCCCCAGTAACACTGCAGGATTGCCCATCAGCACTGCTAACACATTGCTAGTATGTATTGACTGAAGATTCAGAGAACATGCTGAGAGCACAACACAGCAGTGCATGCCAGAGTAAGAGCCAAACATGATTTGGCCTGTAGGCTTGACAGAAAAGCAGGACAGAAACGCATGACTTGTTTCAAAGGTCAATGTGGTGTGCAGGTCCACTGTCATGAGCAACAGCTGCAGCTAGTACAATGCATAGGGGTGGCAAGTCGGCGACACCTTCTCTGTGACTGCATGAGGGGTCTTGATGATCTCAGGTGCAATCCAGGGGAGAGTCCCTCGCTGCGAAGAGACATTGCTGACATATGTATCCCGCTTCTGCTTGGACAGGCCAAAGTCTGCAACCTTGCAGATTGCACGCCTGTCTTTGTACCCCAGCAGCAGGTTGGCACTCTTCAGGTCAAAGTGCACAATCCGCTTGGTGTGCAAGTACTCCATTCCCTGCAAGTCACACCATGACCATCTACCATATCCTGCAACTTCTTGGTGTGTCTCACTCCTCTGTGTACTTCTGTACACCTTTGCATCTACATTTGCGACTAGGCATCAGCCTGAGTAGCACCTAGCAGCATGACTTGCAGAAGACTGCTGCATCCAAACAGATCCTGAGTCAACTCTCAGGGCCTGTCATGCATCAATCACATGCCCCTAAATGTCATGCAACATTTCCGTCACCTTTTGAACATAAGGCAGTGTCCAACATGGAAGGATGCCTCATACTAGTTAGTCAAAATACAGTCATGTATTTTGACTAACTGTCAGTACATGCATGCTGATACTTGTCTGGTGTCTTTGGCATGCTCTGTGGTCAAGAGCAAAGGAACGTATAGTACAAAACAGCAGATGCAGCACTAGCATGAACAGCAGCAGGCACAGCATCCAACCTTGGCAGCATCCATGGCAATGAGCACTCTGATGAGAGCCCCCTGGACAATGTCTGCTTTTCTTGCCAGGGCACCCTTGAGGGAGCCCTGCCCCATGTACTCCACCACAATGGCAGGAGGCCGTACCACACCGGCCCCTCCTGTCTGAGGCTGACGAGCCAGTGCTGCTGCCAGCTCCACAGCATCACCTGTGCAAGCAACACACACACTGCCGTGTCAAAACAAAGCCAAGGCACATAACAGAAAGAGCATTGCTAACACATGGTATTGTATATCATCTTGACATGGCCGTAACAGCAGACATACTGTGCAGTGACAGTTGATGGCAAATCAGCCGCAAATGAAGCGAACTGCTTCAGAACAACAGACTGATAAGTGTACGGGAGAAGGTATATGACACGCTTGATCATGTGTAGCAATTGCCAAATGATCAACTTTCATGCCTCACGAGCACAGAGGGAGCTTTGCAGCCTGACTTTGAAGATGCCTCAGCATGACAGGAATGGCAAGACGTGCCATTGGGACATTGCAGTGAAAAGGCATCACCTTGATCTCGATCACTCAGCTCATCATCGTCTTCATCGTCGTCCTTGCTCATGGGCTTCAGAACAATGCCATACACCCACACCACATTGGGGTGCCGCATGCTGCTCAGCAGGGTGGCCTCCTTGATCAGCTCAGAAATGGCTGCCTGTCCCCCAGCATCGCCCCCCTGTTGCAAGGCACCACAGGTTTGACCCTTGGTACAGGCTATGACTATGGAAAAGCTGCTTTGTGAGAGTCAGAGGAAACGAACTTGTAGAAGCTGAATTACAAGGCAGCTTGAAGGCATATGACAAAGGCAAAGATGTCTTCTGCACAGCATTCCCTCACAGATGTCTGGTATGGTCAGCCAGATTCCATAAACATGCCAGACTCACAGTGCACACAACATGATTGCCTGCTGAACAAGTCAAGACTAGTGAATGTACATTACCTGGAAGAACAGACTTGGGTTGAGACACTTGATGGCAGCCTCGCTGCTGTGCCACTTGCCCAGATGAACCTCACCATAGCCGCCACTGCCCAGAAACTTCACTAAAGTGATATCTCTTGGATCAATGATTTCCATGGTGCTGGCAATCCTCTGCAAGCTGAACTCAGACTCCCTGGGCTCATTTGGTGCTGAGCCTGCTGACCCTGAAGCAATGGGCAAATTTGTTAAGACATTGTGTTCAGCATTCTCAAGTCGAGCTTGCATCCATGGCCATGTCTCAGGCAGGCAACACTAGCAAGACTGCCAAGTTGCTGATCCACAAGCCTGTGTTGTCTCTGTCAAGCTTTGGCAGGTGTACAATTGCAATGCTCACAGATACAGGGTGTGCATACATGCATTCCAACCTGACTGGCCCAATGGTGACTCCTCAGCAGATGAGGGCTCATTAGAGCCCCGCATTTCCAAAGAAGGAGGGGGCGGGGCCCGGGCCACTGGGGTGTCAGCAGAGGCAGTATCGCTGATACAATCTAGGCCTGCAGCTGCATGATGACTGCCACTGGGCATGCCGGCTTCAGCACGATTCTTGGACTGCCAGTCCATATAGATGTGCAGCTTGGCATTACGGGCTGCTTTGCCCTCTTCTGCTATGTAGTCCGCCCACTCATCAAACATTAGCTTCACATCCTCGTCGTCTATCAGATCCACATACAAGTTGCTGCTGCCAGGCAACTGATACTTGGTGTTGGACATCTGCAGCGCAATTGATGGACCTTGCAGGAAGCTGACTCTGATGTGCCATATGCACAGTGGTCAACTTGGCGTTGAGCAGGCACTTTGGCATGCACCAAGGTGTCACTCAAGCATATGAGATGGCAAGGCAGTGTTACTTCTGCAGACATGGGAACCCAAAATCTGCAGCCAGGTGCATGTGGCCTGTGTGTCGACTGTCTGTGATGGCACACATTTCTTGCCCCAAATAGCAAGAGATCAGCAAACAATATGTACAAGAAGGCTGAGGGGCATTGTACCGATCCAGAGCTGCTGCTCAGGTCAAGTCGCATGGTCTGAGAGACCCTATGCAGGGCATCTTGCAGCTCCTGCATGTGACAGTAGTTGCTGACCGAGACCAGGCGGGTCTCTCCACCCTGGTATTCCCACCCACCTGGCACCTTGGTAAAGTGCCCACCAGAACTACAAAGCATCTTGACCTGCACGAAAAAAGCATATGCTCAAGTACAACACCCAGGCCAACTGTGAGAAGATCGATTGGCTCACACATCCTGGAGGAGAACTGCAAATCAGTGTCAGTGAACAGGGGGTTGTCACATGGAGCGCCTTGCTGACAACAGTAAGATTGCCGCAGTGCAAAAGCAGGGCTTGGCTGTGATGCAACAGATGTGCTACGCTTGCAGCCCCATGTAGACAAGAGAAGAGCTGACATGTACCTTTTGTTGCGTGCTGAGGGACGCCAGACTGACCACAGGGGGGTTAGCAGTGGGCTGAGCAGCAGATGTGCGAGACATAACAGAAGCAGAATCTGGAAGGTTGTAGACAGAACCATCGATTGAGGCCACATGAGAGCCTGCAACCAAGGGTCCAGGCCGCTGTAGAGCATTGGGAAACATGCCGAACTGTGACCAAACCCAAACTGGTTGTGTGGGGGCAGACTCATCCCTGCCGATGCCAAGGGCAGGTTTAGCTGCTGACCCAACAGCTGTTGCTGGAAACCAAAAGACACTGGCTGCTGGTACATGGACTGG
>JAABUU010002827.1_pt1 | contig 23746 bp, 16 predicted proteins | sample 5559301 | NCBI WGS metagenome assembly JAABUU01 (sample SAMN10711884, study PRJNA513360) | rock metagenome | isolation source: Antarctica rocks | place: Antarctica: Victoria Land, Richard Nunatak white | reverse complement strand
CGCAATGGCTGGCAGGTGCAACGGTACGAGGAAGGAGCAGTCCGATGGCTGCAGAAGACGAACGGCGGACGCCGCCCGAGCGCGCCGGAAATGCGGCAGGGGAACAACCGTTGCGGCGTAGCTTCACCCGCCCGGGCCGCACGAAGGTCGACCGGAACCGTGATCTGCCGGTGGACCGCCAGATCCGCGCGCTGCTGAAGAATCCGACACCGTCGCCCGCGGAACAGAACCGGCTGTGCGAATTGACGCGAACCAAAAGTTACCGGGCCGCAGTCGGAGTGGCGAAGCGGATGTTGGCGGCCTCGGCCCCCCCGCCGAAGCCGGCAGTCGAGCAGGAGGCTCCGAAGGCCAAGCGGCCTCGGCGTTCGAACTGACACAGGGCCCTGCGCCACCAGCCGGCGCCACGTTCGACGCATGACAGGGCCGCGCGGCCACCAGCCGGCCGCCACGCTCGACGCATGACAATTTGGTCAACTGAATCAGCGGCGGCCCAGGGCGCGCAGAGCGAGCCGCACCATGGGCATGGGTTCTGCGCCGACTGGACGTAACACGACGCAGTCCGCGCCCGCCGACCGCAGCGATGAGATCGCAGTGGCCGCCTCGGAATCGGTGCCGGCCGCCAGAAACACCTGCTGTTCGGAGATCGCGTGTACCGCCGAAAATTCTGTTCGGATCGGCGCGGTGACCATGCGCACCTTTTCGGGATCTCCGTCGATGAACAGGTGCGTGAGAACTACCAGTTGATGCGGCCGGCTCGCCCTGATCTGCAGCAACGCGGCCGATAACGACTCAGGGCCGGTGCCTTCGGGAAGAATCGTGCCGTCGGACACCTGCCCGGAGAGCTGTAACGACTTGGGATTCATCACGCCGGCCAGAAGGGGTGTAACCGTCACCGGCGGATGCACCAAACGGATTCCGTCCAGGGTGACGTATCGCCCGGACATCTGGACCAGATCCCCGCTCAGCAATGCCCGGACGCCGACGAAGGTCTCCTCGAGTGCGGTCAGCGGCGACGCGACTGCGACGCCGACCTGGTGCATCCACGGGCCAACGCCGTGTCCGATTCCAGCGATCAGCCGACCGGGATACAGCCGCTCCAGGGTGGCCAGCTCCATGGCCAAGAGCGCAGCGTTGCGAAAGCGGGCGGGAACGATCCCGATCCCCACGGTGATGCGTGCGGTCGCCGCCAGCGCCGTTGCCGCCGCTGCGATCGCACCACCCCAACCCAGGTCTTCGACGACCCACAGTTGGTCGACGTCCTCCGCCTCCAGTTCCCGCGCGAAGCCGGGCAGCTCCTCCGGCGCCCGATCCCGGTCGAACATGACCCCGATCATCGATGATCCTCTCCGTCGCGGTTGGCCGAACTTGGCCGAGGTAGGGCTGACAGCCGCAGGTAGTCATTGTCGTCGCAGCCCTCCCAGGCGCCGATGATTTCGGCCTGATCCGCCGGATTTGTAGCGCGAATCGATCGCCGCCCGGTCGTAGCCAGCCGCGAGCAGGCGGGTCCAGATCAGCGACCGACTACGGTGGTGAACGGCGCGGGGCGCCGGACAGTCCGGCTGAGAAGCACCCGTGGAACCTGCCAAGGTAGTGCTTGCGAAGGGACGCCCCATGACCGACATCTCGCCTGCAGTGACGCCCGAAAATATCGAGGCGGTGGTCGACGATGTACGGGCGCGTTCGCCACTGGTTCACTGCATCACCAACACCGTCGTTGCCAATTTCACCGCGAATCTGCTCCTGGCCGCCGGCGCTGCGCCGGCCATGGTCGACGCACCGGAAGAGGCCGGCATCCTGGCTTCGGTCGCAGGTGCCTTGTTGATCAACCTCGGCACGGTGACCAATGCCCAGGGGGAAGGAATGCGAGCTGCGATAGCCGGTGCCGACAAGGCAGGCGTGCCATGGGTGCTGGACCCGGTCGCCATCGGCGCGCTGCCGATGCGGACCGCGCTGGCGAAGGAGTTCGCCGAACTGCGCCCGGCAGTGATTCGCGGCAACGCCTCGGAAATCGGGGCGCTGGCCGGCGGGGCGGGCGGGCGCGGGGTGGATTCGACTGCGACGCCCGATGAGCTCGCGCAGGTCGCGGCGCAGGTCGCCCGCCGTTTCGGTACGGTGGTGGCGATGAGCGGTCCGGTCGATCTCATCACCGACGGCTCCCGCACTGTTCGGGTGGCGTCCGGCAGTCCGATGCTGACCAGGGTGACCGGAGTCGGATGTGCGCTGGGTGCGCTGATCGGCGCCGGTATCGCCGTTGCGTCCGATCGGCTGGCCGCGGTGGCCGCGGCAACGGCCTGGATCTGTGTGGCAGGTGAGCAGTCGGCGGCAACGACCTCGGGAATCGGGACCTTTGGTGTGAGCCTGGTCAACGCGGTCGACGTCCTGCCCGCCCGTGAAATTGGCATCCGCGCCCGGGTGAGCCGCGGATGAGTGCAATCGACGCAGCGGTGTACCTGGTGACCGACACCGCGATGTGCGGCGGCCCAGCCGGTGTCGTCGACACGGTGCGGCTGGCGGTGGCCGGCGGTGTGACCGCAGTTCAGGTGCGCGACCCGTCGGCGACCACCCGCGAACTGACGGCGCTTGCCGTTGCGGTATTGGATGCCGTGCGAGGCACCGGTATTCCGCTGATCATCAACGACCGCGCCGATGTCGCGCTGGCAGTGGGTGCGCACGGGGTGCATGTCGGCCAGCGGGATCTGCACCCGGTCGATGCCCGTCGATTGATCGGGCCGGCTCTGCACCTCGGGCTGTCGATCTCGACCGAGCGCGATTTGCAGGAGGCGATAGCACTACCTTCTGGCACAGTCGATCTCCTCGGGGTCGGGCCGATCCGGCCGACGCCGTCGAAGATCGATGCCGCCCCCGCCTTGGGATTTCAGGAATTGGCCCGGATGTGTCGGTCCGCCTCCATTCCTTGCGTTGCGATCGGCGGCCTCGGCATAGGCGACATTCCAGCGCTGAAGGCGACCGGAGTGGCTGGGATTGCCGTTATCTCGGCTATTTGCGGACGCGACGACCCGAGCGGTGCGAGCAGAGAACTGATCGAAGCCTGGCGGTCGCAGTGATTCGGGCGGCAGGGCATCCGCCGGTGGTACTGAGCATCGCCGGCTCCGACCCGAGCGGGGGCGCCGGAGTCCAGGCCGATCTCAAGACCTTCAGCGCCCTCGGCGGTTACGGCTGCGCCGTACTGACGGCGCTGACCGCGCAGAATACCCGCGGCGTCACCGGCGTTTTCCCGATTCCCGCAAGCTTCGTCGGCGAACAACTCGACACGTTGTTCGCCGATATCGCTGTCGACGCGGTGAAGATCGGCATGATCGCGAACGCGGAAATTGCCGGCACGGTCGCCCGGGCATTGCGCACCTACCGGCCGCGCTTTGTCGTGCTGGATCCGGTGATGGTTGCGACGTCCGGTGATCGGCTGCTCGAGCCGGCCGCCGAGCAGATTCTGCGGGCGGAACTGCTTCCGCTCGCAGACCTGATCACCCCGAATCTCGCCGAGGCCGCAGTGCTGCTGGACACCCCGCTTGCAGCGAACCTTTCGGATGCGCGAAACCAGGCAGTCGCCCTTCGTGAGTTGGGCGCGGTCCGGGTTCTGATGAAGGGTGGGCATCTGGATACCGGTTCCAGTGCCACCGATCTCCTCGTCGACGAGCATGGCGGAATTCTTCGGTTGGATGCTCCACGAATCGATACTGCCAACACGCATGGCACCGGCTGCACACTGTCGTCGGCAATCGCTGTCTTGCGCGTCGGCTCGCCCGACTGGCCGTCTGCGGTCAGGCTGGCGAAGGACTATCTGAGTTCGGCGCTGGCCGGCGCGGACGAACTCAGCATCGGTGGGACGGGCGTCGATCGCACCGAGTACCACGGTCACGGACCGGTGCATCATTTCGTCGGGCGATGGACCCGGGATGCGGCGCAGCGAGAAGGGCAACGGCCGACCTGAAATTCTGGTGGTTGCGCTGGGACCGGTTCGACGTGACCCTACCGCCGCCTCGAACTGCGCTCCTGAACTTGTCCACTACGGTGCGATCCGTCCCGGACCGGCACCCTCGTCAGCGGCGGCGACGATGGTGCCCGCGAGATCCGGGTCGGGGAGGGAAAACGGGTCGGTAGTGGCTGGCATCATTCTCCGATGTGAGTGCAACTCTGCTGGCGCGTGGATTGACCGCGGCCCATGGCGACAAAACACTGTTCTCCGGACTCGATCTGGTGATCGCTCCAGGCGACGTGATCGGGCTGGTCGGCGCGAATGGAGCCGGCAAGTCGACTCTGCTCCAGCTGTTGGCGTCCCTGGAGAGTCCGGAAGCCGGCCACCTCACCATCAGCCCTCCGGACGCGACGGTCGGTTACCTCCCCCAGGAAGTGGAGCGACCCGCCGGCGAGACCGTTGCCGGGCACCTGGCTCGGCGAACCGGCGTGGCCGATGCCGATGCGGCGCTGGCTGCAGCGACCACCGCCCTCACCGAGGGCGCGGCGGGATCGGATGATCAGTACGCGTCTGCTCTGGAGCGCTGGCTGTCGTTGGGCGGCGCGGATCTGGAAGAACGCACGGATGTGATGCTCGTGGAACTCGGCCTGAAAGTGGACCTCGGAATGCCGATGACCGGTCTGTCCGGCGGCCAGTCCGCCCGGGTCGGGCTCGCCGCACTCTTGCTCTCTCGCTTCGACGTGTTGCTGCTGGACGAGCCGACCAATGACCTCGACCTCGACGGGCTGGCGCGGCTGGAGCAGTTCGTGCAGGGCCAGCGGGTCGGCATGGTCCTGGTTTCGCACGACCGAGAGTTCTTGGCCCGCTGCGTCACCAGCGTGGTGGAACTCGATCTGGCCCAGCAGCGGGTCGGGATCTACGGCGGTGGCTACGACGCCTACCTGGCCGAGCGGGAAGTGAGCCGACGCCACGCACGCGAAGCGTTCGACGAATACGCCGACCGCAAAGCCGGTCTGGAGGAGCGCGGTCGGATGCAGCGGGCCTGGATGGATGCGGGCGTGCGCAAGGCCGCCACCAAGAAGAAGGACAACGACAAGATCGGTCGAAACTTCCGGGTGGAGCAGACCGAGAAGCAGGCCGCGAAGGCGCGGCAGACCGAGCGATTGATCGAGCGGCTACCGGAGGTGGCGGAGCCGCGCAAGGAGTGGGAATTGCAGTATTCGATCCAGGCCGCACCGCGTTCGGGAACCGTGGTCGCCGTCGCTCGGAATGCCGTCGCACGGCGGGGGAACTTCCAGTTGGGGCCGGTGAACCTGCAGGTGGACGTCGGCGACCGGATCGGCGTCACCGGGCCCAACGGTGGCGGGAAGTCGACCTTGCTCGCGGTCCTGCTCGAGCGGCTCGAGCTGGTCGAGGGCGCCGCCAACCTCGGCTCCGGAGTCGCCGTTGGTGAGGTCGATCAGGCGCGCGGACTGCTGCTGGGGCCGGCCATTCTGCTGCGGACGTTCGGCGAGCTGGTGCCGCAATGGCCGGAATCGGAGGTGCGAACGCTGCTGGCGAAATTCGGATTGAAGTCCGAACATGTTCTCCGCCCGGCAATCTCGTTGTCGCCGGGGGAGCGGACAAGGGCTGCGCTCGCGCTGCTGCAAGCTCGGGGCGTCAATCTGCTGGTCCTGGACGAGCCCACCAACCATCTGGACGTTGCCGCGATCGAACAGCTCGAGGGCGCACTCGAGGAGTACACCGGCACTCTGCTGCTGGTCACGCATGATCGCCGGATGCTCGACGCTGTCCACCTGAATCGCAGATGGCAGGTGGAGGGCGGCGTTGTGCGGGAGGATTGAGCTGCAGATAAATGATCAAAACCCCGACCCGCGTCGGGCGCGGGCCGGGGCGAATGGCGGAGGATAGGGGATTTGAACCCCTGAGGGCGGTTAACCCAACACGCATTCCAAGCGTGCGCCATAGGCCACTAGGCGAATCCTCCGTCGGGAACTATACCGGGAGTCGCGCGGCCGCCCGACCATCGGGCAAGCGAGCACGTCCGGACTTACCCGGTCGCCGAGGCCGGAGGGACTGCCGGAAGGTGCGGAAGTTCCTGCGCAGTGGTACTCGGCCTTGACCCGGTATGACGGTACGAAGCGGGATAACTACAAAGGGTAAATGGCTGATGTGACCTTTGTTGATGTCCGGGAACTTGGCGTGTCCCGGGCAACCGGACCGGCTCTCGGTGAGGCATCATTGTGCTAATACTGGGCCGGGGAATCGCCGAACCGTTGATGTGGAGGCCGGGTTGACTCAAATCAGGGTGCGCGAGTTGGCATCCGAACTCAATGTAAGTGCGCAGGAAGTGCTCTCCTATTTGGAGGAGCTGGGGAAGAAGGTGCGGGGCCCGTCGACGGTGATCGGCGTTTCGGCCGCCGCGAAGATTCGTGGCCGATTTCGGCTGCCGCGATCGACGAGCATCCAGCCGGCGACATCCGCCTCGATTTCCGGTACCGGGCAGTCGGCGGCTCCGACCACTCCGGATCGACAGGCGACATCCGTTGTGCTGCCGGTAGTCTCGCGTCCTGCCGTGTCTGTTCACGAAACGCAGGAATTCGGCAACTCGCTCTTCCTGCCTCCGGTGGCTCCTCCGATAACGAACGTGACGCCCGCCACCGCTGTGGGCGCTTTCGCGAATCCGTTCGCCGTGCCGACAGCACCCTTCGTATCTCCGGTAACGAGTCGACAGGTTCGCCCAGCTGCGGTGCCTGCGCAGTCGCGGGGTCCGGCGACTCGGGTCGCACCCGCTCCGCCGAAGATCGAGACCGAGCCCGAAGTGAATTACGACGCAGATTGGGAAGCCAGAGGAATAAGTGCCGCCGACCGGGAGAGCTGGCAGGCAGCCGGATTGCGCCCGGCGGAGGCGGGTCTGGTTGGCCTGTGCAATTCCGCCGGGATAGCAGCGAGCGATCTCGGAACGAAACTTTCCGGGCGAACGGCACTGCAGCGGCTCCGGGACGGAGAAGCGACTACGTCGGTCTGGGCCCGGATTCGCGAGGCGGAACAACAGCCCCGACGGACCGGCACCAAACTGACTGGCCGATTCCAACTGAGCTGACGCTGCCCTGTCGCCGCAGTGGGCGCCTCGACGGGTGCCTGGCGGTACACTTTCTGACGGACCCCCGCGGCGTCCATCTCATCAACCCCCCCAGGGCCGGAAGGCAGCAAGGGTCCGTGAGCTCTGACGGGTGCGGGGGTCCCCTTCACTGCTGGGCCGCCTCCGACCGGCGCCGCTATCTCCGACCGGCGCCCCCTCCTACTGGTGGTGCCGGCCGCACACGTTCCAGACGCGCTCACTCCCACCCCGGTGACAGAACCCGGACGACATCAGTAGGCGTGGGTCAGGCCGATTGGGGTTCGGTTGGCCTCGAATCACTGGCGTAGTGCACTGTCGTGGACAGCACGTACTCTCGGGCCGTGACGCTGGCTCTGTATCGCAAGTATCGTCCGGCGACCTTCGCCGAGGTGGTCGGGCAGGAGCATGTCACCGAACCGCTCCGCACGGCTCTGGCCGCCGGCCGCATCAATCATGCCTATCTGTTCTCGGGACCACGGGGCTGTGGGAAAACGTCGTCGGCGCGGATCCTGGCCCGGTCGTTGAACTGCGTGCAAGGGCCAACGCCCGACCCGTGCGGCGTCTGCCCCTCCTGCATCGCGCTGGCTCCCGAGGGCCCTGGCTCACTCGATGTGGTCGAGTTGGATGCGGCCAGCCATGGTGGCGTCGACGACACCAGAGAGTTGCGCGATCGGGCCTTCTACATGCCGGCCGAGTCCCGCTACCGCGTCTTCATCATCGACGAGGCCCACATGGTGAGCCCGCAGGGCTTCAACGCCCTGCTCAAAATCGTGGAAGAGCCGCCGGAGCATCTGGTCTTCATCTTCGCGACGACAGAGCCCGACAAGGTTCTGACGACAATTCGGTCCCGGACCCATCACTACCCGTTTCGGCTGATCCCGCCCGCCACCCTCCGAACGTTGTTGGAGCGTTTGTGCGCCGAGGAGGGCGTGAGCGTGGAACCCGCGGTGTTCCCACTGGTGATCCAATCCGGTGGCGGTTCTGCGCGTGATTCACTGTCGGTGCTCGACCAGCTGCTCGCCGGTGCCGGTGACGGCGGGGTCACCTATCGCCACGCGGTCGCACTGCTGGGCGTGACGGATGCGGCGCTCCTGGACGAGATGGCCGACGCGTTGGCTGCCGGTGATGGATCTTCGGTCTTCGGTGTGGTCGACAAGGTTGTGGAGGCGGGCCACGACCCGCGCCGGTTCGCCGCCGATCTGCTGCAGCGAATGCGTGACCTGGTCGTCCTGGGTGCCGTTCCGGATGCCGCGGCCAAAGGACTCATCGATTCGCCGGAGGATCAGCTTGCGTTGATGGCGCTACAGACAGAAAAGCTCGGTGTTGCAACGGTTTCGCGTTTTGCCGAGGTCCTTCATACGGGGCTGGTGGAAATGCGCGGAACGACCTCGCCGCGCCTGGTGCTGGAGTTGATGTGCGCTCGGATGCTGCTGCCGGCGGCCTCGTTGTCCGATGGCGCCCTCTTGCAGCGGCTGGAGCGCATGGAGCGCCGGATGTCGATCGCCGGCGAGAGTCCCGGCCCGGGTACCGGTGAGCAGTCCCGCTCCCCGGCGCCGTTGCCGCCGGCGACCCACCCACCGGCGCCGGTGGCTGCTCGGCTCCAGGTTCCAGCCCCCATCCAGCCTGCCGGGGGCACCGAACCCACGGACCCACCAGCGATCGCGCCATCGGAATTCCGACCGGCTGATCCGGCGGGCCGTTTTCGTCGGCCCTCTCAGGTCCAGGCCATCGCACCGACTCCGGCGGGCTCGACTGCAAAATCAGATTCCGCGTCCGGTTCGCATTCGGCTGCGCCGCCAAGCTCGACCGGCCCTTCAGAATCGGCAGGGCGGGGCAGCTCAGCGCCGGGCGCAGGTCCGGATTTCGGGCTGCCGGCGCCACCTCGGCTGTCCTCGAGCCGTCCGCCGGTTCCCGATCGAACGGCAGCGCCGGTGCGCCAGGATCCGGCCGGCGGGTCTTCGACGCCGGCCGGGAACGCACCCGGTCCGGCCGCAGAGCGAGCCGGGCCGACCGGTGATGGTCATCGCGTTCAGCGAGACCGGCCAGAGCAGCAACGGGCCGGCGATCCCGGATCAGCCGACAGGCCGTCCGGCACGCCGTCCGGCACGCCGTCCGGCACGTCGTCCGGCACGTCGTCCGACAGGCCGTCCGGCACGCCGTCCGGCACATCGTCCGACAGGCCGTCCGGCACGCCGCTCCGGCGCGACGCCGGGCGTACCGAGATGGCGCAGACCGCAGTGTCCCCCTCAGCCTCGCCCGCACCGAAGAGCGAGGTCGATGTGACCGACGTGCGGCGGGTCTGGAACGAAGTGCTGGCCGCAGTTCAGCGCCACCGGCGTACCACGCAGATCCTGCTCGCATCTGCCACCGTCGTGGCAGTGGAAGCAGGCGCACTTCACCTGACCATGCCGGCCCCCGGCATGGCTCGTCGGGTGGTCGAACCGGCGAATGCCGATCTGCTGCGGGCTGCGCTCACCGAGGTGCTCGGGGTGAACTGGGTCATTCGCTGCGAGGCTGCGGAGCCGCAGAGCGGCTCGGCGCCGTCCGGCTCCGTGCCGGGCGGAAGATCGCCGCTTCCGCAGAACGGGCCTCGTCCTGGTCAGGGCTGGGGTCCGGATCCGGTTCCGCCGCCCGACGAGGAGGAGATTCCCGACGACTACGGGGACGATGTGGACCCGTCTGCGCAACGGCAACCTGTTCGCGACCCCGAGGAGCTTGCCATCGAACTGCTGACGTCACAGTTGGGAGCGAAAAGGCTCGATCCGCAAACCTGAGCAGTTCGGGACGGCCGCCCATCGGCGAACGGCAGACGGCAGGCAAGGCCGAGATCGGCGAACGGCAGACGGCAGGCACGGTCGAGATCGCTTGGAGCAACACCGCTGTCGAGCCCAGGGCACGAATCTGGTCGGAGGGCCGCGCGCCAAGGTCCCGCTCCGTGATCGCAAATGCGCAGAAGGCTTCAGTGTCCTCGGAGTATCCACTCGTCGAGATGCGGCGCCTCGGCCCCGATGGTCGTGTCGTCTCCGTGGCCGGCGTGCACCACCGTCTCCGGCGGCAGATTCAACAGCCGGGCGCTGATGGAGTCGACGATCGTCGGAAAGTCGGAGAACGAGCGGCCGGTTGCTCCCGGACCACCGTTGAAGAGGGTGTCGCCGCTGAAGACCACTCCCAATTTCGGGAAGTAGACGCAGACGGCGCCCGGCGCGTGCCCTGGAGTGTGCACAACGGTGCCTTCGACCCCGGCCACGGAGACGATCTGGCCGTCGGCGAGATCGGCATCGGGCCGGCGATCCTCGTGCTTCATTCCCCACAGATGTGCGTCGGCCGGATGCAAGAGGATGGGAGCTCCGGTCAACTGCGCCAGGGCCGGCGCGGCGTCGATGTGATCGTCATGGCCGTGAGTGCACAGGATTCCGACCACCCGGCGTCCGTTGACGACTTCTGCGATGGCTGCTGCGTCGTGCGCTGCATCGATGACGAGCACCTCGTCGTCGTCACCCACCAGCCAGACGTTGTTCTCGACCTCCCAGGTCCCGCCGTCCAACGAGAACGTGCCGGTAGTGACGACCTTGTCGATGCGCGCTGCCACGGTATGTCTCCTTGGTTCAGGGTGATGTCGGTGTGCTTTCACAATGCTCGAAGCGCCGGGCTCCTGCGCCATCCTAGGAAGTGCGACCGAAATGAGCTGCCGCCGAATGATCGGAACGGTCCGCACGCGCTGTCGGTCATGCGTATTCCGGGGCTGTCAGCAGCAACCATTGCGCGAGGTGAGCGGCGAACGAGCTGCGTACCAACACCTTCACCAGATCGTCGTCCGACCAAGCCGGACCGTCGCTGAAAACGACGACCGCACATTGCGCGAGCAGCGTCTGGGCGCAGGTGCCTTCCGGCAGCCTGTCGAGATCGATCGCAAGGCCATGAGCCAGCACCCGCCGCGCGTTCCGGCCCGAGATCCGGAGCATCGTCCGGGTGGCAGAGACATCGGTGACGGCACCTGGGTCGCTTCCGATCGCGACTCGCAGCCTCGTCTCGAGATCGGGGCCGTGACCTGGCCCGGCGAGCACCAGATACTCATCCGGGCCCAGTGCCAGGATGGCATCGCTGCCGGCGTAGGTGACGCCACCGGTGGCCGTCGGTAGCGACGTGCCGAGTGCGTCGGCGACCGATTCTGCCGCCCCACTTGCGGCTGGAACGCGCACCAGCACCTGGCTGGTCATCGGAGATTCGGCAATTCGGACGCCGGCCCCGGTGGACCGGGAGAGCTTCGCGAACGAGTCGGAATAGCTCGCCAACGGCGAGACCGGCAAGGCTGGCCTGATCGTCGGGGCCGGAATCGGATCGCCGTCACCCGCCGGATCGCCGTCACGTCTGGTTCCGTCAGGATCCACGACGACGGGCCCGGCCGCCGTGACCGGCCGCGGAACGTCGTCCACGACGACATACAGCACGGAGCCGATTCGGTCACGTCCGCCTTCGAGGAGCGCCAGGGCAAAGGTCCGACCAAGAGCGACCGAGAAATACGATGAGGTGACATGACCGAGCATCGGTACCGGCGGGGGCGAAAGCTCGGGTGCCTCCACGATTTGCGAACCCTCGGGTAGCAGCAGCGCCTTGTCCTCAGTCAGCAGCGCGACGAGGTGTCTGCGGTTCGGTCGGGAATTGTCATGCCTGTCGAACGACCGCTTGCCGATGAAATCGGGTTTCTTCTTGGACACCACCCAGCCCATGCCGAGATCCTGCGGTGTGGTGGTGCCGTCGGTGTCCTGCCCGATGATCGGATAGCCCTTTTCCGCGCGGAGCACATGCATCGCTTCGGTGCCGTAAGGGGTCAGCCCGACACCGGACCCGGTGCGCCACACGATATTCCACAACGCAGACGCATCGTGCCAGGCAACATTGATCTCGTAGGCGAGTTCGCCGGAGAAGGAGATGCGGGCGATGCGCGCCGGTAGCCCGATGATCGAGGTGTCCCGCCACGCCATGAACGGGAAGTCCTCGTTCGCCGTGGCCAATTCGGGGGCCAGCGCGGCCAGCAGGGCGCGGGAGCGCGGGCCGACCAGCGCCATCGTGGCCCACTGTTCCGTCACCGAAGTGCACCAGACGCGCATTTCCGGCCACTCCGTCTGCAGCCATTCCTCCATCCAGTCGAGAATCTTGGCTGCATTTCCGGTCGTGGTGGTGACCAGATATCGCTCCGGCGCGAGCCGGAAGACGGTGCCGTCGTCGAGAGCCATGCCGTCCGGGCCGCACATGACGCCGTACCTGATCATTCCCACTTTCAGCGTCGACATCAGATTCGTGTACAGCAGGTCGAGAAACGCCGCGGCGTCCGGCCCCTGGACGTCGATCTTTCCCAGCGTCGAGCCGTCCATGAACGCGACATTGGTTCTGGCGGCGGCGCATTCACGCTTCACGCAGGTCGCCATGTCCTCGCCGTCGCGCGGATAGAACCAAGGCCGCTTCCATTGACCGACGTTCTCGAACTCGGCGCCGTGCGCAACGTGCCAGTCGTGGGCGCCGGTGGTCCGCACCGGGTCGTACAGGTCGCCGCGCTCTCGCCCGGCAAGGGCGGCGAACGAGATCGGCGTGTACGGCGGACGATAGGTGGTGGTTCCCAGCTCTCCGAGCTCGACGCCCAACATCTGCGCGACCACGGCCGTCGTCAGCAGCCCGGACGTCTTTCCCTGGTCGTGCGCGGTGCCTGCGGTGGTGTATCGCTTGACATGCTCGACGGAGGCAAGTCCTGCGCCCGTCGCGCGAACCACGTCGGCAACCGTCACATCCCGCTGCAGGTCGACGAAGTGCTCTGTCAAAGTTCCCGGATCAGCGTCGTCCTCGGCCACCAGGTACAACGGCGCGGCTGGAACAGCATGCGGTAACAGGTCTTCGGTGGGCGGCAGGATCACCGCACCGCCGGTCAGGCCGGTGTTGGAGCCCACGGCGCCGCCGTCGGCAACGCAGTCCGCAGTGGTGCGCAATCCGGCTGCGGACCCGACCGCTACGACGTTCTGCCGAGCGCCGTCCGGCACGAACGATCCGACTCCTGGGGCGAAAGCCAATCGGCCCCCGGCCTGGGAATAGAGCTGCACAGCCGGGTTCCAGCCACCGGAGACAGCGAGCAGATCCGCCGCCAAGGGTCGGTTCTTGCCATCGGGTCCGCGCACGATCACCCCCGAGAGGAAGCCGTCGGCTCCGACGAGAGTTCCGGTCACGACCGATCCGATCAGGACGCTTCCGGTGGCCACTTCCGGTGCGGGGTCGGGTGTCTGGCCCTTCGGAATGCGTGGGTCCACCACCACCACGGAAGCTCCGGCGGCCATCAATTCACCGGCGACCCGGTAGGCGTCGTCGTGAGTGGTGAAAACGACCACCTGCTCGCCCGCGAGCACGCCGTAGCGCTGCAGATACACGCGGGCCGATTCGGCGAGCATCACCCCGGGAACATCGTTGCCCTGGAACACGATCGGGCGTTCATGGGCGCCGGTCGCCAGTACCACCCGGCCGGCCCGGATTCGCCAGATCCGTTCCCGCACGGCGCTCGGCGCGTTTGCCGCTCCGACGTGAGAAGTCCTGCGCTGCAATGCGATCAGGTAATTGTCATCGTAGTAGCCGGCTACCGTGGTGCGCTGGAGGTGGACGACATTGCGCAGTTCTGCCAATTCCAGAACCATGTCGGCGGCCCACCCTGTCTCGGCCGCCGTCAGCAGCGACCCTCCGGCCTGCGCATTCTCATCGACCAGCAGCACTCGTTCGCCGGCCCGACCTGCCGTCAGTGCTGCCGCCAGCCCGGCCGGTCCGGCACCGACCACCGTCAGCTCGCAGTGGTGGTGAACGGCGTCGTAGGCGTACGGGTCGGCCACGTCGGCCAGCCGGCCCTGGCCGTAGATGCTTCTGGCGGCCAGCCCGTCCACTGCTTCGACGGTCGTCGCGGTCAGCATCGGCTCCGGGAACGGGCGGGTGATCTGCACGACCGCGCTGGGTTCCTCTGCACCGGCCGACATGATTCCGCGGGGACGACCCAGCAGTACCGAGTGGCCGGTGACCTGGACCCCGGATGCCAGCAGCGCCGAAGCCAGGGTGTCTCCGGCGAATGCGGCCAGCGGCTTTCCGTCGAAACGGACGTCGAGCGGCCGGCTGCGGTCGATCCGACCGCCGGTAGCGAGTCGGCTGCTGGTCATGTGGTTGTCCTGATCTTCACGTCGTCGACGGTGTCGTCAGCAGCGATGCCGGAATTGCCCAGAATCGATGCGTTCGGTTCGGGTCGGGGCTCGCCCACCCGATAAGCGGCCAGGAATTGATAGGTGACCGTGTCCCGGATCGCATTGAACCATCGACGGCAGCCGGCGGAATGCATCCAGCGCTCGGCGAACGGCCCCTTCGGATTATTCCGGAAGAACAGATATTCGGCCCACTGTGCGTCGGAAAGCGACGTTCCTCCGTCTGCCGGATACGCGACATGCGCCTGGCCGCCGTAGTGGAATTCGTTCTCGTTGCGCAGCCCGCATTCCGGGCAGGGGATCAGCATCATCGGTGGTGTTCTCCGGAGAAATGTTGCATCAGTGGGCGACCGCAGCGGCGCCGTGCTCGTCGACCAGTCGGCCGGTGGTGAACCGCTCGAGGGAGAAGTCCCGCATCAACTCCGGAACCTCGCCGGTGGCGATCAATTCCGCCATCTGGCTGCCGACACCGGGAGTCGCCTTGAAACCGCCGGTGCCCCAACCACAGTTGACGTAGAGATTCCGGACCGGCGTGAGTCCCATGATGGCGGAGGCGTCTGGCGTGGTATCGACTGTCCCACCCCAGGTCCGCAGCACATGTGCTCTGGCGAAGATCGGGAAGAGTTCGACGGCAGCCGACATCTGGCGCTCGATGACGTGGAAGGCGCCGCGCTGACCGTAGCCGTTGTAGGAATCGACGCCGGCTCCCATCACCAGTTCGCCCTTGTGCGCCTGCGACACGTAGACATGCACCGCATTCGACATCACCACGGTCGGATGTACCGGCTCCAGCAGTTCGGAGACCAACGCCTGCAACGGGTGTGACTGCACCGGAAGTCGGAATCCAGCCATCGCGGCCAGCACCGAGGAATGGCCGGCGCCGACCATCGCAACCACGTCAGCGGTGATCGGCCCGCGTGTGGTCTGGACGCCGGTCACGGCGCCGTGCTGGATGTCGATGCCGGTCACTTCGCAATTCTGGACCAGATCGATGCCGGCGGCATCGGCGGATCGCGCGAACCCCCAGGCGACGTAGTCATGTTTGGCGATGCCGCCGCGCGGCTGGTAGGTGCCGCCAAGGACCGGGTAGCGGATGTCGTCCGAGATGTTTAGAATCGGGCAGATCTCCTTGGCGCCCTTTGCATCCACCCATTCCGCGTCGACCCCGTTCAGCCGGTTGGCGGCCGCTCTGCGACGAGAATCGCGGATGTCGGTCAGCGAATGGTCGAGATTGAGGACTCCCCGCTGGGAGAACAGGATCGGATAATCGAGGTCTTCGTCGAGGTGTTCCCACAATTTGAGCGAGTGCTCGTAGAACCCGGCGCTGGCATCCCACAGGTAGTTGGACCGGATGATCGTCGTGTTGCGGGCCATGTTCCCGCCGGCGAGCCAACCCTTTTCCAGGACGGCGACATCGGTGATGCCCCGGCGGGCAAGATAGTGCGCAGTTGCCAGCCCATGGCCTCCGCCACCGATGAGGACGACCGAATAGTGACGCCGCGGTTCCGGATTGCGCCACAGATATTCCGGATGCTGCGGAAGCTCTGCACCAGGAGGAACCTGCGGCGTCACTGAGGTGGCCCTTCTCTTTCTCGCGGTCAGTAGGACAGGTCGGGGTACAGCGGAAGTGCTTCGGCAAGCGCGGACACGCGACCCCGCAGCGAGGCGGCAACGGCCGCGTCGAGTTCACCGACACGGGCGATCAGGGCAGCGGCGATGATGTCGGCCACCTCGGTGAATTCCGCGTCTCCGAATCCCCGGGTGGCCAGCGCGGGCGTTCCGATCCGCAGGCCGGAGGTGACCATCGGCGGGCGGGGGTCGAACGGCACGGCGTTGCGGTTGACGGTGATTCCGACCGAGTGCAGCCGGTCCTCCGCCGCCTTGCCGTCCAGGTCGGAGTCGCGCAGATCGACGAGCACCAGATGCACGTCGGTGCCACCGGTCAGAACGGTGATACCGGCTGCCTTGACATCGTCCGCGACCAGTCGCTGCGCCAGCAACGCGGCGCCTCGAACGGTTCGCTCCGCCCGCTCTCGAAAGGCCGGATCGGCGGCCATCTTGAACGCCACCGCCTTCGCCGCGATGACGTGCTCCAGCGGGCCACCCTGCTGGCCGGGAAAGACGGCGGAGTTGACCTTCTTGGCCAGGTCCGGGTCGTTGGTCAGGATGACGCCGCCGCGCGGGCCACCCAGGGTTTTGTGCGTGGTCGTCGTGGTGACGTGGGCATGCGGAACCGGCGACGGATGCAAGCCGGTCGCCACCAGGCCGGCGAAGTGGGCCATGTCGACCATCAGGTAGGCGCCGACCTCGTCGGCAATCTCGCGGAAGCGGGCGAAGTCCAACTGTCGGGGGTAGGCAGACCAACCGGCGATGATCAACCGTGGCCGGTGCTCGCGCGCCAACCTCGCTACTTCATCCAGGTCGACGCGGTGATCCTCCTTGGACACCTCGTAGGCCGCAACGTTGTACAGCAGCCCGGAGAAATTGATCCGCATGCCATGGGTGAGGTGGCCGCCGTGGGCCAGGGACAGTCCGAGAATCGTGTCGCCAGGCTTGATCAGCGCCTGCATCGCCGCGGCATTGGCCTGGGCGCCCGAATGCGGTTGCACGTTGGCGAAACCGGCGCCGAAAAGGTCTTTGACCCGCTCGATCGCCAGCCGCTCGATCACGTCGACGAATTCGCACCCGCCGTAGTATCGACGCCCGGGGTAGCCCTCCGCGTACTTGTTGGTCAGCACGCTGCCCTGCGCCTGCATTGCGGCGACGGATGCGAAATTCTCACTGGCGATCATTTCCAGCGTGCTCTGCTGGCGGTGCAACTCGTTGGCGATCTGGGCGTTGACCTCGGGGTCGGCCTCGGCGAGGGTCGCGTTCAAGCCCGGCCACGTGGCGGCGGTCGCGCTCGCAGCGGTCGATGTTTCGGTGATCGTCATCGCGGTGTCTCCCTGATGTGTGCGCACCTGGTGGGCACGTCGGCGGCGTCTTGCCCGGCGGCGGGACGGCTGGACCCGTTCCGGCCTTCCACCGTAGTGAGCGGGCCGGGCGATGCCAATTTTGGAGAGGTCAGCACCGGATTCTGCGCATCTCCGGGTCGAATGCCGGTTCGGCGGTGACGACCGCCCGGTAGCGCTCGCCGAAGTAGCCGATCTCCAGCACAGTTCCCGGAGCGGTGAGTCCGGCCGGTAGCCAGGCGTAGGCAAGGGGCGCGCCCAGGGTGTAGCCGTATGCCGCACTCGTCACATATCCCACCGCCTCCTCGCACTCATCGAGGTCGTCGACGCGTCCGAATTCGTCGACTTCTGCGCCAGGCGTGTCGGAATTGCCATCGTCAGGAGCGCCATCGTTCTCGATCGGTGCGCGATGGCCGGCCGAGGGGACGGCGTAGACCGGTTCTGACCCGAGCACGATGTCGTTTCCGTCGAGAGTGAGCAGACACAGCCGCCGTCCGTCGTCCGCACGCTCGATCAGCGCCTGCTTGCCGAGGAACTCCTGATCGAGTTTGACGGCGAAGTCGAGTCCCGCCTGGGTCGACGTGTGCTGGTTCGTCATGTCGGCGCCGAAGCTGCGGTAGCCCTTCTCGATGCGGAGCGCATTGAAGGCGCCGCGGCCGGCCGCGATGATCCCGTGGTCGGCGCCTGCGCTCATTAGCAGATCCCACAGCGCAAGGCCCTGGTCCGCTGTGGTGTAGAGCTCCCAACCCAACTCACCGACGTACGACAGCCGCAGCGCCGTGACCTCGACCGTGCCGAGAAAGCACTGCTGGGCGCGGAAGTACTTGAAGCCGGCGTTCGAGAAGTCCGCATCGGTCAGAGGCTGCACCACCGCGCGCGCCTTCGGGCCCCAGATACCGATGCAGCAGGTGCCCGCAGTCGTGTCCCGCACCTGGACTGCCGAACCCCCGGGAAGGTGCCGGCGCATCCAGTCCAGGTCGATCGCTCCGTTCGCACCCACCTGATACTGCTCGGGGCCAAGGCGTGCGACGGTGACGTCGGAGCGAATGCCGCCGTCGACGTCCAGCATCAGGCAATAGGTGACCGAGCCGATCGATTTCGCCATCTTCCCGGTGACCAGACTCTGCAAAAATTCCGTCGCGCCGACGCCGCTGACCTCGATCCGTTTCAGAGCGGTCATGTCGAAGAGGGCGACATCGGTGCGGGTGACGGCGGCCTCTGCTGCGACCGTGGGCGACCAGAACCGGGCTGCCCAGTCACCCGGTTCGGGAATGTGCCAACCGGAATTGCGCCCACTGCCGGCAAGGTGGTCGTTGGCGGCGTACCAGTGGGGTCGCTCCCAGCCGTTGGCCTCCAGGAAGACGCCACCTAGTTCGATCTCGCGTTGATAGAACGGTGAGGTCCGCAGCGGACGGGAATGTTCCATCGGCTGCAGCGGATGCAGGATGTCGTACACCTCGACGAAATTCTGGCAGTCCTTGTTCTGGATGTAGGTCGGTGAGAGTTGGTGGCGCTCGAACCGATTGATGTCACAGGCATGGAGATCGAACGTTCCCGAATGCCCGTCGATGATCCATTCGGCCATTGCTCGTGCCACACCGGCAGAGTGCGTGACCCACACCGCTTCTGCGAACCAGAAACCGTCCAGGCTCTCGTGCGGTCCGAGCAGCGGCAGATTGTCGGTGGTGAAAGAGAAGACGCCGTTGAACGCGTCTTCGAGTTCCAGGTCGCCGAGCACGGGAAGGATGCGCGCTGTCTCGGCGAGTGGGAACTCGAAGTCCTCCGGGGTGAACGGCAGGATCGACGGTTGGCCTCCTGCTGCTTCGGCATCACCCCATGACTGGAGATCCGTCGCCTGCAACGGCATCGGGCGGTGACGGTAGGAGCCGATGCCCAGTCCGGTGTGGTTCTCGCGGTAGTAGAGATCGGCGTCCTGATGGCGCAGCACCGGCCTGCCGACCTCCGTCGTGCAGGCCAGGAGTGGAGAAAGCGGGCCGGTCCAGGCGAACTGGTGCGCCAGTGGCGTCAGAGGCAGGATTTGACCGACCATGGCGGCGACCTTCGGGCCCCAGATACCGGCGCAACACACGACGATATCGGCGCTGACGTCACCGTGATCGGTCCTAACGCCGACCACCTTGCCGCCCGAGGTGAGGATGTCCAAGACCTCGTGCCGCTCGAGAACCGTTGCGCCGCGCTCGGTTGCCCGATCGAGTTGGGCAGCCACGGCGCGAACTGCCTTGGCGATGCCGTCGTCGGGAACGAACAGACCGCCATGGATGACGCTGGGCTCCAACAGGTCCCAGGTCTTGACGGTCTCGGCGGGGTCCATCAGCCGGGCTCCCGAAATTCCCCAGGACCGGGCGTACCCGAAGCGGCGCTCCAGTTCCGCCACCCGTTCTGCCGTAGTTGCGATTTCCAGGCCGCCGACCGGCAGGTAGCACGGCTGGCCACGGTAGGACAGATTCTTGAACTTCTGCACGGTGTACTGCGCGAAGTCGCTCATCACCTTGGTGCCGTTGGTCTGGAACACCACCCCGGGCGCATGCGAGGTCGAGCCGCCGGTGACCGGCAACGGGCCACCGTCCAGGACGGTGACGTTCGTCCAACCTCGAGCCGTAATTTCGTCCGCCAGGCTGGCACCGACGATTCCGCCGCCGATGATGACGACCGATGGTCCCGCCATCTTCCCTCCGGTTCCTTAATACGCAACGTACCGCGTGATATGCAACAGCCTGGACCGAGAAGTGGCCGCTGTCAAGAGGAACGGCGCCGATCAACGCCGCCAGTGGAACTGGGAACGGCGCTGTCGGATTCCTCTGCTCGAAAGCTGGTGGATCGGGGCAGGTCCGGGAGGTGGAGCGGCGGCGCAGGGGGCATTGCCATCTGCGCCGCCACAGCTGGAACCGCTGGTCGCGATCACCGCACGACCGGCGGCACGCTACTTCAGCCAGGCCTTGACCTTGTCAGGGTTGGCGTCGACCCACTTCTTGGCAGCAGCCGCCGGCGTCATCTTGTCGGCGGTGATGTAGGCCGCCACGGTGTTCTGATCGTCATTGGTCCAGGAGAAGTTCTTCACCAGCCCGACAGCAGGCGAGCCGGAGCCGCCGAACTTCGCGCCGATGATCTTGTTGAGTTTGTCCTCCGGGTAGTCGCACGCGACCTTCGCCGCCACCGCATCGCAACCCTTGGTGTACGTGGGCAGCGCCACTCGGGCCAACTTGACCTCGGAAAGGAACCACTGGGGGGCGTAGAAGTATCCGATCAACGGCGTCTTGTTCTTCTCTGCGGTACGGAACGAGGTGATCAGGGCTGCTTCGGAACCGGCGTAGACGACCTTGTAATTCAGGCTCAGATTCTTGATGAGCGCCTCGTCGTTGGTGACGAACGACGGGTCGCCGTCGAGGAACTGGCCCTTACCACCGGATTCGGAGGTCTTGAACATGTCGGCGTATTTGTTCAAGTTCTTGTAACTGGTGATGTCCGGGTACTTCTTCGCCATCCACGGTGGGACGTACCAGCCGATCTGGCCGATGTTGCCGCTGTAACCGGCATCGGATGCGGCCTTCTGCTGGGTGATGTACTTCTTGACCAGATCATCGTGACCCCAGTTCTCCATGATGACGTCGATCTGTCCGGTGGGAAAGCCCTGCCAGGCGATCTCTTCCTTCAGCGCTTTCTGATTCACCTTGCAGCCCAGCTTCTCCTGGGCGACATAGGTGATGACGGCGGCATCGGCGGTGTAGCCGACCCAGTCGTTCATGGCGAGGTTGAACGGGCTGCAGGCAGCCGCCGATTTGGCGCTCGATCCTACGGCCGCAGAAGCCGAGGAGGTGACGCTGGTGGTGCCCGCAGACGAGGTTGATCCGCCCGCCCCGTTGACCGTGGCGCCGCCGCATGCCGCTGTCAGTAGCAAGCTCGCCAGTGCCGCGGCTGCGCCCAGGCGCCCGGACCTCGAGGTGAATCTGGATGTGGACCTTTTCGTGAACACTGGTCTTTGACCTCCGGTGGGAATGGACGTGCCGGGAATGGATATGCCGGGAATGGATGTATTGGGAAGTGCGCGCGGCGGGCGGACCAGAATGACGGGTCGCACCCGAGAGCCTCTGGTCAGTGGCCGATGGTTGCCGACTGACGCCGTGCTATGGCAGGAGAAACGGGGGAGCCCGGGGATCTCTTGGCGGCAGCCTGGGTGATCCGGTCCAGGATGATGCCCAGCATCACCAACGTCAGGCCGGCGGCGAGACCCTTGCCGAACAGGTTGTCCTGCGCCAGCCCGGCGACCACGTCGTAGCCGAGCGCGCCGGCGCCGACGAGACCACCGATGACGACCATGGAAAGGACGTAGATCAGACCCTGATTCGTAGCCAGGGCAAGGGCTTTGGCCGACATCGGCAGTTGCACCTTGGTGATCAGCTGCCACGTGGTGGAACCGCTGGCGGTCGCAGCCTCCACGGTGTCGGTAGACACCTGCGAGACACCGTCAGCGATGATCTTGATGGACGCCGGAGCGGCGTAGACGACGGCGGCGACGATCGCGGTGAACCGCGTTGCGCCGAACAATGCGAGGAATGGCACGAGGTACACGAAAGCCGGCATGGTCTGGCCGGCATCCAGGATCGGCCGGAGCACCCGGTCGGCCACCTTGGATCGGCCCATCCAGACGCCGAAGACCAGCCCGAAGATCATCACCACGACCGTGGCGACGATGGTGGCCGCCAGGGTCGACATGGCGTCCGCCCAGACACCGAGCCACACCATCAGCGCCAGGCAGCCGAGCACGACAGCAGCAACGCGCCAACCGCCCACCACCGCGCCCACGACCAGAAGCACCAGACCCACCAGGAAGAAGGGGCTGCCGGTCAGCAGCGACTCGAAGGGATTGAGGATTCCGTTGGTGAATCCGTCCTTGAGTCCGTTGGTGAATCCGGAGAGGTTCGAGGTCACCCAATTGCTGGCGTTGTTTGCCGCATCGCTGATCGGTGTTCCCAGCGAGGGGAGGCTGCTCTGCGGAAACTCGGCAGCCCACAGATAGGTTCGCGACAGGTACACCGCTGCCACCGTGATTCCCAGACCGACAGCGACGGTGATCCAGCGGATCCGCCTGTTCTTGGTGCCTGTTCTGGCAGCCACTTCGGCGCGGGTACTTGCCGCGGTGGTCACCCGGTCCAGGGTGATGGCGATGAGGACGATGGCCAGGCCGGCATTGAACGCCGTCCCGACGTCCAAACTTTGCAGAGCCTGGGTGACGGTGAGGCCGAGTCCTTCCGCACCGATCAGCGACGCGATCACCACCATCGACAGCGCGGCCATGATCGTCTGGTTGATACCGATGACGATCGTTCGCTTGGCCATCGGCAACAGCACCGTGCGAAGTCGCTGGCCCGATCGAGCCCCCATGGAATCGACAGCCTCCCTGGTGGTGGCCGGGACCTGACGGATTCCGTGCGCGGTGATGCGGATCGCCGGCGGGGTGGCGAAGATGACGGTCGCGATGATCGCCGTCGCGGGCCCGATCAGGAAGACCAGGGCCAGCGGTGCGAGGTAGGCGAAACTGGGCAGAATCTGCATGAAATCCAGGATCGGCGTGACGATGCGGTTGAACCGGTCGCTGGTCCCTGCCCAGATGCCGAGCGGAATTCCGATCAGCAGGGCGAACAGCACGGCGCTGAAGACCAACGCGAGCGTGTCCATCGTGTCGGGCCACAGCCCCTGCAGGCCGATGAAGAAGAAGACGACGGCGGTGAGCAGCGCCATCCGCCAGGTGGAGATCGCAAAGGCCACGAAGGTCAGCAGCGTCAGGACGCCCAGCCAGCCGATCTGCGGTATGCCGAGGCCCACATCAGTTTTCGAGATCAGCGCCGTGAAGAAGGTTCCGGTGGCATCGACCACCAGTCGTATCTCGTTGAAGAAGTACAGGAAGATCGGACTGGTGTTTCGATTGTTACCGACCCAGTCGTTGAAGTTGTTCAAATTGGTGTGCAGATCGGTCAGGTCGGCCTTGGCCAGCGGCAGCGTCCATCTGTCGGCGAAGAGCTGCCGACAGATGAGCCACCCGACGACGGTTCCAAGGAGCAGCAGTGTGCTCGCCGAGAGCATCCGCCGACCCGGCGGTCGTTGGCGTTCGACTTCGGCCGCCGATGGCGCTGTCAACCGAGCGGTCACCATCAGGCGACTTCGTCGGACAGGTCGATCTCGGAGTTCCGCGACAGCTTTCCATCGGGAGCGTTGACGGCATGGGAGGCGTTGATGATTTGGAGGATGTCATCCCCGGTGACGATGCCGACGATCCGGTTCCCGTCCGAGACACCCACCGGCCCTGTCGTTCCCAACACGGCTGGGATGGCATCCCGGATGACGGTGTCGATGGGGAGAACGGGATCCGTCGCCGACGTCTGGCCGGGTCTGACGATCCACTTGAGCGTCAGCACGTCGGCGCGTGGAACCTCGGACACGAAATCTGCAACATAGTCGTCCGCGGGCGCTCCGACGAGTTCGTCACCGGTACCGATCTGGACGAGTT
>JAABUU010002825.1_pt1 | contig 23755 bp, 9 predicted proteins | sample 5559301 | NCBI WGS metagenome assembly JAABUU01 (sample SAMN10711884, study PRJNA513360) | rock metagenome | isolation source: Antarctica rocks | place: Antarctica: Victoria Land, Richard Nunatak white | reverse complement strand
TTAATTCTAAAACATATTTATATGCTTAAAGATGAATCAGTGTTGTAAATAAATTAAAAGCAGAAGTTTGTTGTCACTTTAATTATTGAGATTGAATATATAATCATATCAATGTGTGTGAAGACTGAGATCTGACTTGAACAGATATTAAGAAATATAAATATAAATAAATATCTTGAAGTCAATTCACACTGCATAAACATCTAAGAGAATGAAGCTCATTAAGTATTTTTATTTATTCAGTTTAAAGAAGATAATCAAGTTGTCTTGATCTTAATTAAGAACATATATATGTATAAGTAATTAAAGTACATTAATGTCTTTTATCACAACATCTGCAATCTACATATGTGCAATCAGATTCAGATAGACTTTGTGTTTAGTTAAAAGATAATTGTTAATGAGCTTATTAAGTCTCTGTTTAAACAGATCTTTAAATGATTCATTAAATTCATAAAACTCATTATTAATAATTAATTAAATTCTTAAATGATTTGTTGAACTCTTAGCAATGTGTTTAGTCATTTGATGTTTATTATCAGTGAGAGTCAATAAATGCAATCTCATTAAGTAAAAATGTTGAGAAACAATGTTTTAGCTGCTTCTATGAAGCAGAGTAGAATTAACATTAAAGATTAAGTGAAGACTTTATTTATATTAATTACAGTCAACATTCTTTTTACTTCTTCTGTAACTCTCTCAATCAAGATGTGCTCATAGACAATACAGTTTAGAGATTTCACTAGACAACATAATATAGCATAAGTATTCATTTCTTTTAATAAATAAAATTATTTCTTTTTCTCTTTTATATTCTCTTTTGACAAGAATAACAACATCAATAAAAACATCAATGAAACTTTCTTCAACTCATTAATAATAAAGTCTTTCTCTTATAATTAGTTCATCACATCAGCTGTATTTACTGTCTTTAATAATGATTAACAATCTCTTAAACATATTCATTAAAGTCATTTCTTTAATAATGATGCAAGCAGTCTGTAGAGCATCAAAATGACTGTTATAAAGTATATTAAGATGTTGACAGCTCAGCAGACTATGAAGATGATGAGAAAAATGATGAGAAAAACAATAAGAAAGATGATAAGAAAGATAAAGAAAGCAATAAGAAAGATAAAGAAAGTGATGATGACAAGAATGCTGAAATTAAAGATGATAAGATGATTAAATAAATTAAAAAAAAGTGTGTTAACTATTCTGTAAATTGTGTAAAGAAAGAAAAAAAGAAAAACTTAGTTTTCTGTTAATAGATATTTCTAAATAGTGAGTAAGTAAATAAGAAAGCAACTTTCAGCTGCATTTTTATAAAAATATGTGTAGCAATTTGTTAATAGAACACTTATTAAATAGTAAATAGCAATAAACTGTAAATTAAAATGTAATTAAATGTTAAAGATATTAGCAGTTTAAAGATTCTGAATTAGTTTAAAGATCTATTTAATAACAATTTAAATATTAAAAAGACAGCAATTAAATGCTGCTTTGTTGTTAATAAGAATCTGTTCATCAGCATAAAGTTTAAAGATATTGTTTAAATACTTATATGTCTAATCTTTAAACAAAAAAAGCTGTTGTTAAAAGGTAACATTACTTTAATAGCATAGCTATTGTAAGTTATATATTTAACACACTCTTTAATCTGCAATTAACTCACAATCAATTCACAGATATAAAGAATGTACATAGACAGTGATTTAAATTTATAATCTTTGAGCTTACTTTCTCATCATGAACTTAAATCATCAGTAAGATAATCTAGACACATATCTTTCTAAGATTTTAGATAAGAAATCAAATTACTGCATTAATCTGAGCTCATAACCTGTTAAAAGATGACATCACTCTAATAGTACAGCTATCATAAGTTATATATTTAATAGCTGTTGACAATCTCAGTAAATCTGTTGAAGATTCTTCTTCAATTTAAAGATTTATATAATTGCATAATTATTTATCTTTTCTTCATAAAGATCAGCAATTGATTCTATTAGATTATTTAAGCAAATAACAATCTAATATTTAAAATTATAATATCTTTTGTTGAGAAGTGATGTTCTAGCTGCTTCTATGAAGTGAAGTAGAACTAGCATCAGAGACTGAGTGAAGACTCTGCTCACATTGATTGCAGTCAACATTCTTTTTACTTCTTCTGTAACTCTCTTGATCAAGATGTGCTCATAGATAACACAGTTTAGAGATTTCACTAAATGACATAATATAGTATGAGTATTCATTTCTTTCAATAGATTATGAGCTCAGATTAGCAAGAAGCTTCTTAGAGAAAGTGTATACTTCTAGTGTGATGACAGCTGAGTATGTTGACTTTTGAGGTTCATGAAAGATTCATAGTAAATCTGACTCTAGCAGAATCAGCACATTGATGACAGCTGTGTATGTCAGTTATTGAGATTCATGATCAATTCAGCTTTAGCAGTATCACTAACTATTGAGGTTTGTAATAAATCTGACTTTAGCAGAATCAGCATTCTGTGATAGCTGAGTATGTTTAACTCTGAAAATTCATGAAGAATTGATCTCAGCAAAAATCAGCATTCATAGTTGCTCAGAAAGCACTGTTCTTCAGTAACTTAGTATAAGTTATTGAAATGAATAAGCACTACTGTCTTATAGAACAAGAGGCATAAAAGCTTTCTATTTGTTTTACTTATATTATCTTCAATGCATACATTGTTATTTTACTTTATTCACTTCTTATACTACATGCCAACTATCATCATCATGAACTTCAACAACTTCTTTATAAAGTAATGACTCATCTCAATTCTTACTTGCAAGAACTGCAATCAATAATTTACTCTTATGAGAAGATGACTGATAAAAGAAGATCTATAAAATGTTGTTAAAATCTTAATAGTCAACATGCTGATCAGTGAATTCTTAGACTCATTTTTTCTCAACAGTCTTGACTTTAGAAATCAGAAAACTGATGTAAAGATCTTATATTGACTTATTATCTGCATAAATGCAGATAATTAAGAATATCTGATGAACAAAATCAGTGCAAAGAATGTTTGAGATGCACTAAAGTTCAAGTATAAAGAGAAGCTGTAGATGACTGAGAGATAATATTTGATGAAGTTTGTTGAATATAGAATGTCAAAGAATGTGTTCATTAAAGAAGTATAAATTTATTTGAACAAACTCAGCAGAAAGATTGCTGCAACTCAGTCTGACATGACTGAGTTGTTTAAATTAGAATAGCAGTTTTAGATACTGCTTTAAGTGTTATCAGTTAAGTATGTTGTGATCTGTGATGTCATTAATGCTTAAAACAATTCAGATGTTAAAAGAGATCTATAAAAGCTTTAGAAGAAAGAGATACAGCTTAAGACTGATGAGACTGTCATTATTTTGTGAACAGACAAACAGAAAGAAGATTAATGTTTAATGAATCAGAACTGTAGTTCATTAAATCACTGCATAATTAATATTAAGCAACATTATTGCAGATCATTCAGCTTAAACAGTGATCATTCTTCTTACTGCTTTATTAAGTGCTTTCTTTGTAACAGTTTTTACTTTATTAAAGATTGTGAATTTCTTTCTGACATTAAGCAAAATATTTAAAAGAAGACAAGCAGATTAACTGCAGTCAAGCTGTACAGATTGACTGCAGTTAAATTGTATTAAAAGTCAGTCTATAAAGAAAAAGAAAAGAGACACAGAGTCTTTAATGCAGAAGTTAGTGATAATGATGATGATGATTTTTTTTTGAATTTAAAGAGAAAGAGAAAATTAATGATGAAATTGCTGTTCTATTTAAGAAGACTGTCAGTAAGATGCTTAAATCTGAATGAGTTACAAACTCTGAATTCTTCTTATACATAACTAATTAACTTCAACTCTTCAGTGATTTTCTTATATGAATGAAACATCAGTAAATTAAAGTTAAAAGAGAACATTTATACTCTTATTATTGTAAAATGATCATTATGTAAGTTGAGTTGAGAAATTCTGTAAGACTGAGTTTAACACTTTATGTATCTGAACTTGAGGTCAATCTTCTGTCAGAAAAGTGAATATGCAAAATGAAACTGTATAAAAGCTTTAATCAACACTGTGTTTAAATGTGTGATAAGCATGACAAAACTATAATAGAAGTATCAGAGCAAGATAAAGTCTATATAGTTAAGTATATTGCAAAGAGTCTTAATGAATTTGCTTTGATATCTACAGTGCACACATCATATTCAGAGACTGTCTTTTCTGCTGCTGCTTTAAATGTAAGTCTGTATGTTCAGACTCATGAACATAATCTTATGACTGACTTCTTAGATGTTGACACTGCATCATTGAATGAAAAGATTAAGACTTACAGACTTTAACATTGATGATTTGCTCATCTTGATTTCATGAAGTTGTGTAATCTTCACAAGATGACAATTCTTGAAAAGTCAATTCTTATTGTTGAGAACAATGAGAATATGTATGAGATTTGTGCCCTAATCAAGTTCATCAATAAGTAAGATTACACTGTAAGCAAAAGAAAGACTAACATTCTTGTTTTTGTCTTTATTGACATATAGAATTTATTATTCTTGTCATTTAATGAATATCAGTACTTTCTGAAGATAGTAAATAATCATTTCTGAAAGATGTAAATGATACTGTTAAAGCAATGTGATGAGATCTTACAGACACTGCAAAAATGATAACTGAAGACTGAACTTCAGATTGATGCAAAGATTCTTGCTGTATAAAGTGACAACAAAATGAAGTTAAAGTTCACTCTAAATGACTAATGCAAGTCTCTTAACATTACACTGCAATACATAATGTTCTACATGTCAATTCAGAATGACATTGTCAAAAGAGTCATCTGAATCACTGAGAACTCAGTGTGCATTATGATTAAAGAAATATAACTGTCAATAAAGTTCTAAATGCAGACAGTATAGACAGATGCCTATCTTTGTAATTGAACAGCAACTGATTTCTTAATTAATGATAAGTAAACAACTCTTGAGAAAGCTTTCATTGATGTGAAGTTATTCATCAATTACATTTATATATAAGAATGCAAGTACTACAGCTACATTGACCTCAAGTTACTATCTGAAGACAGACATGACAAATTTATAAATTAAGAATGAGTAAGAGTCTTTATGAGCTATGTTGAGAAAATCACAAAGCAGTATTAGCTTTAAGCTTCAGATCTTAAGCACATCATCAAGAATTATGCTGTAAAGTTTGCTGAAAATGAGAAGAAAAACATTGTTAATCTTAAACTGTAATAATAGACATTAAATGTTTTTCTGAACAGAAGACTCATTAAATGTTTATAAAAGAAGTTAATTATTATGAAGATCACAGCTTCAGATTAGACATTCATGACTTAAAACAGTAAGATGCAGTCTAACTTGATCATAATCAAGGCTGACAAGTCTTAAGATAAACAACATGAGATCAAGTTGACTGCAGTTAATCTAGACAAGTTATTAGATGAGAAGATCAATACTGATTAAGTTAAGATGATGATACTTAAAGAAGTCAGAACCTTTCTGTGTATTGAGATCTCAAAATGAAAGAGATATGACAATGATAACAATTAAGATGTAAATGAGCTCTCAATTAAAATATTAAAAGTTATGCTGATACTTGCAGTATTCTCTGTAAACAAAGAAGACTCTGTAATCAGATCTGACATTTCAATGTTTGTTATCTATGCTGAAGCAGTGAAAGACTTAATCTGAGAAGAAATGTAAAAAAATGTCATTTATGTGAAGCTGACAGTCTTGACAGCAAATGAAACATGAAAAGAGACTGTATCATTAAGAAAAGTCAACATTATAATCAGTAAATGAGTCTTTAAACTCAAGCTGAACATCAATGAATTCTTAAATAAGCTTAAGGCAAGACTTGTGACAAGAGACTTTTCATAAACATATAATGTTGATTATAAGAACATCTTTGTTCTCACTGTCAAATTTAACACTCTGTAAATCTTTCTGACTATTGTTGTACTTAAGAACTTAAAGTGTCATTAAGTGAATGTCAATAACATCTTTACAGAATTCTTTTTGAAGAAAACAATCTATATAACACTTTTTTCTGAAGTCAATGTCACATCTAATCATGTTCTGCACATACTGTGCAGCCTTTATGATCTTAAGTAAGCTGCATGAAACTGACATAAACAATGTGTCATTAAACTGCTTAAGTTAAGTTTTCATCAAAGCAAGACTGATTTCTGTCTTCTTCTTTACAGCATTAAAAGAATTATGCTGCTTCTTTATGTAAACAATATTGTTGTGACTTTAGCAAATCTATTACACATTCTTTAATTTAAGCAAGCTCTTATGAGCATGTTCAAAGTCAAGAACTTAAAAGAGACACAGAAAATTCTTGACATTTAAGTTATATATAATTGCAAAATGAGAACTCTGCATCTGAATCAGACTCATTATATAGATAAGATATTAAAGAATCTTTATATATGATCTGATAAGCACAGAGTCATCAGCATTTTACTTAATAAATATAATACTCTTTGTCTCACTGACTCAACTGACTAAAGAATAAATCAAAGACAGTATTAACAGATAATTAAAAGTTTAATGTATGCAGCAATTTATATTTAATCAGACATTGTCTTTACACTAAATTAATTAAGTTAATATCTCAGTGATTCTGTAAAACATCATGAATACACACTTAAGAAATTACTGCAGTACATAAGATCAATCATTAATCTCAGCATCATATATAGCTTTAATGAGAGTCAAGTAATGCTTAAATACTCTGACTTCAACTATGCTTCAGACAAACAGAATTGAAAATTAATTTTAGAATGTATTTATATGCTTAAAGATGAATCAGTGTTGTGAGTAAGTCAAAAGCAGAAGTTTATTGTCATCTTAATTATTAAGATTAAATACATGATTATGTCAATGTGTATGAAGACTGAGATCTGGCTTGAACAGATGTTAAAAGACATAAGCATAAGCAAATATCTTGAAGTCAACTTACACTGTATAAGTATTCAAAAGAACAAAGCTCATTAAACTTCTTTATTTATTTAGCTCAAAGAAGATAATTAAGTTGTCTTGATCTTGATCAAGAATGCATATATACATAAGCAGTTAAAATACATTAATGTCTTTTATTACAACATTTGTGATCTGCATAAGTGCAATCAGATTCAGATAGACTTTGTGCTCAGTTAAAAGATAATTGTCAACAGACTTATTAAGTCTCTACTTAAACAGATCTTTAAGCAGTTCATTGAATTTATAAGATTCACTGTTAATGATTAATTAAACTCTTAAATGATTTGTTGAACTCTTAATGATGTGTTTAATCATTTGATGTTTGCTGTCAGTGAGAGTCAATAAATGCACTCTCACTGAGTGAAAGTGTTAAGAAACAGTGTTCTAGCTGCTTCTATGAAGTAAGATAGAATTAACATCAGAGACTAAGTAAAGACTTTATTTACATTAATTGCAGTCAACATTCTTTCTACTTCTTCTGTAACTCTCTTGATCAAGATGTGCTCATAAGCAATACAGTTTAGAGATTTCACTAGATGACATAGTATAGTATGAGTATTTATTTCTTTCAATATCTTTTATATTTTAAGTACAGCATCTGCTGTTCTTTTTAAGAATAACAGATTTCTTAAAATGTTTTATTTATAAAGTTTGTTGAGAAGTGGTGTTCTAGCTGCTTCTACAAAGCAAAATAGAACTAGCATCAGAAACTGAGTGAAGACTCTGTTTACATTGACTGCAGTCAACATTCTTTCTACTTTTTCTGTAACTCTCTTGATCAAGACATGCTCATAGACAACACAGTTTAGGGATTTCACTAGACAGCATAGTATAGCATGAGTATTCATTTTCTTTAATAAATTATGAGCTTGAGTTAGCAAGAAGCTTCTCAGAGAAAGTGTATACTTTTAATGTATGCAGCAGCTGAGTTTGCAGACTTTTGAGATTCACAGTGAATTCAGCTTTAGCAGTGTTACTGACTATTGAGGTTTGTGATAAATCTGACTTTAATGAAATCAGCATAGTGATGGTAGCTTGATACACATCTGTTAGGCAAACAAGCATCTTCAGCAGCTAAGTATGTTTAACTCAGAAGATTCACAGAGAATTGGTCTTAGCTTAAGACTGATAAGACTGTCATTGTCTTGTGAATAGATAAACAGAAAGAAGATCAACATTCAATGAATTAGAACTGCAGTTCATTGAATCACTGCACAGTTAATATTAAGCAACACTATCACAGATCATTCAGCTCAGACAGTGATCATTCTTCTTGTCACTTTACTAAGTGCTTTCTTTGCAACAGCTTTCACTTCATTAAAGATTGTGAATTTCTTCCTGATGTCAAGCAAGATACTTAAAAGAAGACAAGCAGATTAACTGCAGTCAAGTTACACAGATTGACTGCAGTCAAGTTATATCAGAAGTCAGTCTACAAAGAAAAAGAAAAGAGACACAGAGTCTTTGATGCAGAAGTCAGTGACAGTAATGATGATGACTTCTTTTCTGAATTTGAAGAGAAAAAGAAAATTAACAATGAAATCACTGCTCTGTTTAAGAAGACTGTCAGTAAGATGTTTAAATCTGAATGAGTTGCAGATTCTGAATTCTTCTCATACATAACTGATCAACTTCAACTCTTCAGTGACCTTCTCATATAAATGAGATGCTGATGAATTAGAGTTAAGAAGAAACATTTATACTCTCATTATTGTGAAGTGATCATTATGCAAGTCAGATTGAGAAATTCTGTAAGACTGAGTTCAACACTCTATATGTCTGAACTTGAGGTCAATCTTCTCTCAGAAAAGCAGATGTGCAAAATGAAACTGTATGAAAGCTTTAATCAACACTGTCTTTGAATGTGTGATAAGCACAGCAAGACTATAATAGAAGCATCAGAGCAAGACAGAGTCTATATAATTAAGTACATTGCAAAAAGTCTTAATGAATTTGTTCTGATATCTGCAATACACACATTACATTCAGAGATCATCTTCTCTGCAGCTGCTTCAGATGTAAGTCTGCACAACAACATGATCAATTTCTTAGAAGTTGACACTGCATCATTGAATGAAAAGGTCAAGACTTACAGACTTTAATATTAATGATTTGCTCATCTTGATTTCATGAAGCTGCATGATCTTTACAAGATGACAATTCTTAAAAAGTCAATTCTCATTGTTGAGAACAACAAGATCATGTGTGAGATTTGTGTCCTGATTAAGTTCATCAATAAGTGAGGTCACATCATAAGCAAAAGAAAGGCTAACATTCTTGTTCTTATCTTCATTGACATATGCAGTTCATTATTCTTGTCATTTAATGAATATCAGTACTTTCTGAAGATAATAGATAATCACTCTCAGAAGACATGAACAATACTGCTGAAGCAATGTGATGAGACTTCACAGACACTGCAAAAATGATGACTAAAGACTGAATTTCAGACTGATGCAAAGATTCTTGCTGTACAAAGCAACAACAGAATGAAGTTAAGATTCATTCTGAACAACTGATGTAAGTCTTTTGACATTACATCACAGTATACAGTGCTCTACATGTTAATTCAGAATGACATTGCTGAAAGAATCATTCAAATCACAGAGAACTCAGTGTGTACTATGATCAAAGAGATATAACTGTCAATAAAGTTCTGAGTGCAGACAGCACAGACAGATGTCTATCTTCACAATTAAACAGCAACTGATCTCTTAATTAATGATAAGCAGATGATTCTTAAGAAAGCTTTCATTGATGTGAAGTCATTTATTGAGTTATTATCTGAAGGCAGATGCAACAAGTTCATGAATTGAGGATAAGTAAGAGTCTTCATGAACTACATTGAGAAAATCACAAAGCAGTATCAGCTTTGAGCTTCAGATCTTAAGCACATCATTAAGAATCATGCTGTAAAGTTTGCTAAAAGCAAGAAGAAAGGCACTGTTGATCTTAGACTGCAATGATAGATATTAAATGTTCTTCTGAATAGAAGATTCATTGAATGTTTATGAAAGAAGTCAATTATTGTGAAGGTCACAGCTTCAGATCAGGCATTCATGACTCAGAACAGTAAGATGCAGCCTAACTTGATTACAGTCAAGATCAACAAGTCTTAAGATAAACAATATGAGATTAAGTTGACTGCAGTCAATCTAGATGAGTCATTAGATGAGAAGATCAACACTAATTAAGTCAAGATAGTGACACTCAAAGAAGTCAGAACCTTTCTGTGCATCAAGATCTCAAAATGAAAGAGAAACAACAACAACAACAATTAAGATGTGAATGAGCTCTTAATCAAGATATTAAGAATTATGCTGACACTTATGACATTCTCTGCAGACAAAGAAGATTCTGTGATTAAATCTAACATTTCAACACCTGTCATCTATGCTGAAGCAGTGAGAGATTCAATCTGAGAAGAAATGTAAAAGAACATCATTTATGCAGAGCTGACAGCCTTGATGATAAATGAAACATGAAAAGAGACTGTGTCATTAAGAAGAGTCAACATTGTGATTAGTAAATGAATCTTTAAACTCAAGCTGAACATCAATGAATTCTTAAACAAGCTCAAGGCAAGACTTGTGACAAGAGACTTCTCATAGACATATAATGTTGATTATAAGAATATCTTTACTCTCACTGTCAAGTTTAACATTCTGCAAGTCTTTCTGACTATTGTTGCACTTGAGAATCTAGAGTGTCATTAAGTGAATGTCAATAACATCTTCATGAAATTCTTTCTGAAGAAAACAATCTATATGACATTCTCTTCTAAAGTTAATGTTGCATCTAATTGTGTTCTGTACATACTGTGCAGCCTTTATGATCTTAAGCAAGCTGCACAGAAATGACATGAACAATGTGTCATTAAACTACTTAAATTAAGTTTTCATCAAAGCAAGACTGATTTCTGTCTTCTTCTTCACAGCATTAAAAGAATCATGCTGCTTCTTTATATAAACAATATTGTCATGACTTCAGCAAATCTATTACACATTCTCTGATTTAAGCAAGCTCTTATGAGTGTGTTCAAAGTCAAGAACTTGAGAAAGACACAGAAAATTCTCAGCATTTAAGTTATACACAACTGCAAAATGAGGACCCTGTGTCTGAATCAGACTCACTACATAAACAAGATATTAAAGAATCTTCACATGCAATCTGACAAGCACAGAGTCATCAGTATTTCATTTAACAAATATGATGTTCTTTGTTCTGCTGACTTAACTGATCAAAGAATAGATCAAAGACAGTATTAACAGACAATTAAAAGCTTAATGTATACAGCAATTCATATTTGATCAGACATAATCTTCATACTAGATCAACTAAGTCAATATCTCAGCAATTCTGCAGAGCATCATGAACATGCACTTAAGAAATTACTGCAGTATGTAAGATTAATCATCAATCTTAACATCATGTACAGTTTTAATGAGAGTCAAGTAATGCTTAAATACTCTGACTCTAACTATGCTTCAGACAAGCAGAATCAAAAATTAATTCTAGAATACATCTATATGCTTAAAGATGAATCAGTGTTGTGAACAAGTCAAAAACAGAAGTCTGTTGTCATCTTAATCACTGAGATTAAATACATAATTATGTCAATGTGCACAAAGACTGAGATCTGGCTTGAACAGATGTTAAGAGACATAAACATAAGCAAATATCTTGAAGTCAACTCACACTGCATAAACATTTAAGAGAATGAAGCTCATTAAGTTTCTTCATTTATTCAGCTTAAAGAAGACAATCAAGCTGCCTTGATCTTAATTAAGAATGCACATGTACATAAACAATTAAAGCACATCAATGTCTTCTATTACAACATCTATGATCTGCATAAGCACAATCAGATTCAGGTAAACTTTGTGCTCAGTTAAGAGATGATTGTCAACAGGCTTATTAAGTCTCTGTTTAGACAAATCTTTAAGTGATTTATTGAATTCATAAAACTCACTGTTAATGATTAGTTAAATTCTTAAATGATTTGTTGAACTTTTAATGATGCATTTAGTCATCTGATGTTTGCTGTCAGTGAGAGTCAATAGGCACAGCCTCACTGAGTGAAAGTGTTGAGAAACAGTGTTCTAGCTGCTTTTATGAAGCAAGATAAAACTAACATCAGAGACTGAGTAAAAACTCTGTTCACATTGACTACAGTCAACATTCTTTCTACTTCTTCTATAACTCTCTTGATCAAGATGTGCTCATAGGCAACACAGTTTAGGGATTTCACTAGACAGCATAGTATAGCATGAGTATTCATTCTCTTCAATAAAGTTTTAAATTATTTCTTATCTCTGTTAACTCTCAGTCTTTCATATAATCTGTAAGTAAAGTCATAATCATTAATACTGTAGCATAAAATGTCACTGAAGCATCTTACTGTATTGTTGACATAGATATTTAATTATATTTATGTATATAGTTAATAGATAGATCACTGAGCAGTTAAAGAAGAATGTAAGTTTAAATAGTTGCTGAGAGAATGACAGTTAAATAAGAATAAAACATAGAATAAGTTTAAGAATGAAGTGATAGTAAGTTCTTTATAAAATAGAATTGAAATTAAGAAAAGAAAAAAAAAGACAGATTTTGTATTTTATAAATTTAGAAAGACTATCAATAAGTATATATAGAAAAAGAAAGATTATATTACATTATGTAATGCTGTCTTTTGTTATCTTATGTATTTAGTAAAAACTTAAAGAATGTATAGATCACAGCAATAATATAAAGATGTTAAGATCAGTCTGATTGCTTATAAATGATTATATAAATAATTAGTAATAAGAAAAGAAGCAAGATATTGTCTTTAAATATAATATTTATTGAAATTGATTGTTTTATTAAATTGTTTGAGATCATATCACATGCAAATGAACTTAAAATTTTTATATTGCCTGATTAGGTTTAGCTACACTACTAACTACAATAAGTAGTCACTAGATGACTTGTTTAAAAACTTATTTTTGTAACAAAATCTCTTTAATACCTTAAGGTAGCTTAAGTCTAACATTTGCTTCTTAGTTAATATTAAGATAGTATCAATATTGATACTGATATATTACTCACTCTATTGATATTGATATTGACATTAACTCATTAACTCATAGCTAAGACTGCTTGCTCAGAAAGATAGCTATAAATTATACAGTACTTGATCTCAGTTAAGTTCTGTTACTTCAAAGTCATTTTGAAGTGTTCACCCTTGTCAGAGCATTCAACATTCAACTTTAATGTACAGTACCTTATCTAAGGCATGTACTGTAGGTAGGTAGGTAGGATTTACCTAGGTAGGAAGTGACAGGTCCCAAGGATGCCGCATTAAGTTTAGTGTATCATAACTTACCTACTTTAGGTAATTCGACGTCAGAGTTAACCTTGAAGCTAACTTAACGTTATCTTGCTAAAGATTTCAACGCTTCGGGCCGCCTCTAACTAGTGCAATCGATCGCTGCAGAAGCCCTCTTTAAGGTACCTAAGGTAGGTTCTCGCCAAGCGAACGTGAAGTACCTCATATCATCATCAATAAGGTACCTTACCTAATACCTCATTTGAGGGCAGATCGCAAAATTTCCGGACCACCTCATTGAAAGCGGTGCGCGCCAGTGGCGACATGGGTATCAACCGTGCAAAGTCGCCCTTCGCCCCCTCTGGATCGAAACCCCAAGTGGCAACATTGGGGACCGTACTAGACGGCGAACTCTGTGCGGACTGGGCATGAGCTCCTGACATGGTCGTCAGTTAACGCAAAAGTGTCTGATTAAGATCAAGGGGCAATGCCTGTTTAACTGCCTTATGCACTGCGCTTTAGCGCCCGAACCGGAAAGCCTGGTCAGGCCTCTCTGAACCCCTCGGCCGTCTTGGACCGACTGGCTCAGGCTTAAGCGTGGGGTACAGTAGTAGCTGCAGCACATTGGATATTCTGGAACAAACATACTGTACAATTCGCATCTCTTCTAGACGCTGACAAACGACGAGGAACTTGGAAGGCTTGATAGCTCTCCATCCGGATCCCAAAAAGAAAACAAGACTCGGGCGTGCGAGGAGTGATCTGTCCAGCACTGATCCTATCTCCTGAATTTTTTGCGCCATCATTCTTTCTGGAACCAATCGGTTGGTGGGAGTTTCTCAGGATAGTCTGTGTCGCAGCGGTAACTCGATCATGGGAGCTTGCTGCGAGAGACTTTGGAAAGCTTCCAGTCATGCAATATTAATCCCACTTATACGCTTACACCGTATCGCCTGCGCGGGTCTCGCCAAGAACACGTCGGCAGTACCTATTGGGAAGGGTTTAGACTAAGGTACTCCTACAGTGTCGCCTACTACCTGGTATAGTTCTAGGTCGTAAATGAAATGCGTTCGCTTAGCCCTTGTCCATCTGAGAAAACGCATTCATTTTACGACCTGGAACTGTAGATTTAGTAAGTTGTGCTCAGCGGATTCGCTTACCTAATGCGCTTAACAAATTGCTGAATAAGCCTGTGAACGTCCCCTCCGACTCACCATACTCAAACCACGCTTCTACTGTAAGCAACCATGGAAGACCAGCTTCCACAAAACCTCATGGAATCGATAAATACGCTTCCTGGTTCCATGGAGGGCGCCAATGTCGACGTCTGGACGAAGATAAACGACAATTGTTTCATTACACCTGCCATCGATCGCTTGAACTCTCTTCAAGACAAAGGTTTCTTCGAGCGGAGGGAGAAAGCACTCGACGACCGAGGAGAGTCCGTAGACAACCTTACGCCTGGAATGTCTCCAACGCCTTTCGCAAATTCTCCGTTACCTGCAGAAGCGCAACCGGCTGCTGATTCATCACCAACGCTCACTACAAGCCAGCCTCACGACCCCGTCGTCGAGAGAATCGAAGAGATACTGGGAGTGGTCGGTGTACATGAGATTATACTTGGAGAGCAGGTGGCAGGTACAATATCCCTCCTGGAGAAGACCATGGCCCACGTCCGCCGGCTTCACGAGCAGGCCCTCCATGATATTACCTATGCGGCACAAGCGCTATGCAAACTGCGCCACGATCTGACGCGAGTAAAGCCACCTTTCATGTCGCCTTGTCAGGACGAAGTCACGCCAAATAGTGCCAGCAATGACCCTTCCTATGCGACAAGCGTCCGACCTGTCCATACAAGTCATGAAGTGGGACCCACGGTCGTTGCCCCGGCTGCCCGAGTTGCCCCAGCTTCCCGAGTCGCCCCGGAACACGACGAGGACTCAGGTAGCTCTGTTCCTACAGTACTAGTGGACAACAAGCAGTTAGACGACAAGCGCAGGGGCGAAGGGGTGTACAGTAATAGTAACTCGGGTGGTTCACAACATCGTGAGTCGTCTGGATTTGCGGCCCATGCTCAGCATCAGCCAGGAACGCGACCGAGTGTTCATGAGGACGGATCGCTAGCTAGTCCTACAAATGTTATCTTTAGTACAGGGAGCGATGGGCAGTATCCTCCGTCAGCTGAGCAGAAGCAACCGGATGTCGACGACCTAAGGAACAAGCACCAGCGACCGATGCAACGACACGGTGAAGAGGCAAGAGGGATGCATGACAAGCATACCGCCGCATCCGACTCTAAAGCTCCACACAAGAAGACCTCCAGATCAACCCCTCTCAGAATCACCACCACGTCGAACGTCAATAGCAGGTCACGGGATACCGCCTTTTCGCCGACCTCTTCCGTTCAGTCATCCAGTAACAATGCCACCCGCCTGTTCACTCCAGTATCACCACCGTCAGGCTGCGCGCAGCCCTACATTCCCGACTCTACAATGCTCGAATCCGTCAGATCATCCGAGAAGACACCTCAGTCCATTCTACACCCAAGCGCACCATTGCTGGACGCCCACAATTCAACACTGGACGAAGAAGACGCCTCTATCCACCAAGCACCAAGTGACCCGCCGCCTATAGTCAAACATTCCAATGTCCGACCCACGAAAGGCATCAAGCGCAGCTCGGATAGCACACTGGATCTCGGAAGTAAGCGTACACGCCAGCGGACATCGTGACCACCAAGCAAAGAACAGCTCGATCGATACGACAGGCGCGATACTGGTGGGAGTCCGACGTCGCAGCCGTGGCGTCACCCGTCGTACCAGCCGCCGGGGCTTGGTCTTGTCGGTAGTAGTTGCGCAAGCAGAATTGCCCGAAGCCCACGGTGAGAAATATTTGAGCTTGAGCTGCGTCGACACACATTTCCTCCTCAAGCTGCCACGAACAAGCCAAGTGTTTATGTTCGGGGATGCCCTTGACTTTGACTCGCGGCTTTTGCTGCGGCGAGGCCTTGCTCGCGTATGTACGTCTCCCCTTGGTGGCCGATGCCGCGCGGCACCCCAACGCAACCTAACTAAGTTAATCGGACCCAGCTCACAATATGGGGATGCCAGAAATAGCAACCCGGTTCTTGGTTGGGCTTCTATCGGGCTGCAGCTGCTAGTCAGCGCCGACTCGCTTTCAGCTGGCTTTTTGTTCAGTATTCTAGAGGTACTTTGGACCGATTTGTTCGTACCTACATCCCTTAGGAACCCAAATACCTACTCTAGGTACTGTAGTTGTCTGTAGTTGTACGTAGCTCCTAACCTTAGATTGGATCTGGACATTCAGAGCCACGCAATGCTACACGAAGAAACTGAGATGACCGCAATCAACATTTACTCGGAATGACACTCAGGTGGAGGTTCCGCAATGCTGATGCTGATGCTGATGCGGATGGACTACTCATGCTACGTAACCCCGTCCAATGTATCTTGCCCGACAGGACAACAAGGTACTCAACGGTTTGGTACACGACCGACCCCAGGGAGACAATCGCCACCTTTCTGAACTTTCATTCGACTTCCGATTTAGTAGCACACGCCACCGATCTAGCTACCTAAGTAATGTACTGACTAGGATTAACAACTAAAACTATCCTGCTCTGCTAAAGCCTCGCCGCCAAAGCCAGTTGCTGATCCGCGCAACCGTGTCCGCACTCACCATCACTCGCCTTCAGTCTATCCTTCCCTCGACGCTATCACAGTTTTCCCGCCTTACGTTCTCTCCCTCTTTGGCGCCTGTCGAGGAGTTGTCCGGATTGAAGATTCAAAGTAAATGATGCTGGCGAACGGAGACGGACCAAGGGGCTAAATACAACGCACTCGTGTTAATGAGATATGATAATGACCACATAGACTAAGGATGTCGGTGATCGGTTCGTCGCACGCTACTCCAGTCGTGCTTCGGTGCAGTCGCTAGAGTGCATAAGGGTTCAACGACCGAATCGTCAAGCATCTATATCACCATCAGTAATCCTGGTAAAATAAATACAGTCGAGCAAACACATACGGTGGACTCTTGGTGAGATCCGTCTTCAGGATGACTGGCACCCGTGTCATCTCCGTCACGTCCTGGATGTACTCCCCGCCCTCCTCTCTCAACTTGAACAAACCAAGGTATTTCTCCTTGTTCGTAAGCTTGGCCTCAGGCGCGTCAGCTGCACTAACGGCAAGCTTGGGATCGGAGCGCGTGCGGTGTGGCGATTGGTCGTTGACATGACCGTTTCTGGTCGGGGACGGTGGCATGCTCTGTGTTGGACGCTCGGCTGCATTCGGGGGGCTAAGAGAGACACCGGCTGTCATCTCGGTGATCTCCGAAGTGCCGTCTTCATCATCGTCGAAGAGAGCATCCACGTCATCGATAGACATGGTACCAGTTTCCATCTGCTTAAGCTGTGCTTCCTCCTTCTCCTTGGCCAGCTGTTTGGCCGCCTGAGCATCACGCGCAGCGGCAGCAGCTTGAGCACCACGTGAACCCGAACCGGCTTTTGGTCGCTCATCCTCGGGTATGTATGCAGAAGAGGGGACTCCTTTTTCCCAATAGAGCTCCAGTACTCGTTCGTTCTTGCGGAATTCGGCTTTCTTGAGCGGTAGTTGATCGCAATGCACGCGCTTCTCAAAACCGTACTTCGGAATCAAGACATCGAAAGCAGACTCGTACACACAAATGACAACACCTTCGCTTATCAGGTCCCCTCCAAGATCATTCCGCTTCTTGTCCATGATTCTGCAAGACTCGATATGGACGCTCTGCTCCTGTGCGCTTTGGGCGGAGTCCTTCTTGGCGTTGCACTGCTCAGCCGTCTTGGCCAGAATCTCGATGTCCTCGGTAAAGTCAATAGAACCATGCGAGAGTACAGCTTCGAGTTGACGATGGACAATAATGTCGGCGTAGCGACGTGACGGGTTTGTAAAATGTGTGTACAGTGGCAGATTCAACGCATAGTGGGGATATATGTGCGACGGCGTTCTGCCAGCCACGATATACTTGGCTCTCGGCATAGCCTTGACGAGTAACGTCTCCATACCCTACGATAATTGTCAGTATCCGAAAGTCAGCGCGGTAGGTAGGTAGAAGAGGAACGGACCTTGCGCAGATCTACATCTTCGATGTTGAACAAACTGTCCTGTAGAGTACCACTGCTAGTAGTGTCGATATGATATCCAAGCCTTGTCATTCTCTCGGCAAAAGTCTGCAGACGTCTCGGGTTGGGAGGAGCTTGACGTCGCAAGAAAGCCTTCTCTGGGAGACTCTCCACGATGAGCTTTGCAACGAAGGAGTTGGCTTTGTGACTCAACTCTTCGATGAGCTCATGGGCTGGTGTTGAGTCGAAGATGTTATGCTCCACCGGCACATTCTCATCATCCAGCTGGTAAAGTAGACGAAGAGCTGGAATGTTCTCCGTGTTGGACCCAAATCTAGCCTCTCGAAACTTCCGAGCGACGAACTGATAACGTTAGCGGTAGTTCTCGTCTAGTATCTTAGTATACACTCACATTCAATGTCTTGATATCCTCGACCGTTGCACCTTGGAGTTGAACTTGGCCGTCACCATTAAGTACCGCATCTACTTCATCATATGAAAGCTTGCCTGCACTCTTTATCACAGCTTTCCCTATCCAAGGCTCTTCAATGACTCGGCCATTCCGTGCATCGACTTGGAACACCACACTGACAGTAAATCTCTCTTCGCCAGGGCTCAAGGAGCAGATCTCGGTCGAAAGTCTTGGTGGCAGCATGCTGACAGCGCGGTTCATCAAATATACCCCGGTTCCACGTTTCTTTGCCTCACGATCCACAAGCGAATTCGCTTTGATGAAATGCGCCACATCCGCAACGTGGATACCAATCTCAAGATTGCCACCTTCGGTCTTTCTGACATGAATGGCATCGTCGAAGTCCATAGTTCCATTCGGATCGATGGTAAACGTAGTCTCATAACGAAAGTCACGTCGCGACGCTATTGCTTCTTCGCCCTCGCTAGCAACGGACCATTCTTCAAATCCTACACTCTTGAGAACTGCATCGGAAAAGTCGTCCGGGCCAAAATTGTTATCTCTGAGCAAGGCGTCGGTCTCCACGCTCAAGTCACCCATCTCGCCAAGCTGTTCGACCAAGGTTCCAAATGGGTGGAGGGAGGTGATAGGCCACCTCTTGATGCAAGCAACGAATATGCGATTCGCATAAGCTTGGTGCTGTTCGACAAAATCGCGCGGAGCTTGCTCAGTCGGGATGGCGATCAAAGGAACACGCTTGTCCGTAGGTTTGAACCAAACAATCTTAGGCTTGTCCTGCTGGCGATCTTGCTGGTGCCGACCCGAATTGCCTTCTCGGGCTTGACGTTCTGCCTCTTGCTTCTCTTTTGTCGCCTGACTGCTAGGACGAAGGAGACCCAAAGTGCCCGAAAACATTTGTCCCGCGACACGCTCGATCACGGCGACAACATGACCTGCGTATAAGGGCTTCTGCTCGTCGTTGACCTCCTCTTCTTCCATGAGCAGTAAACTCTGGCCCTCGACCTCGACGTCGTCGTTCTTCTTCTGCGTTGGTCTCTGTCGTAAACTGCCTCTGCGTCGGAGACCACCCTCCGCATTACCGGACTGATGAGAGTCGCCATTAGCACCAGAGTCACTCCTGGTAAGCTTGTCGTTGCCAGCGCTGCTTCCTCCAGTTCTAGTGTCAGTTATATCCTTACGCTTCTTCTTTTCTTCCTTCTCTCGCTTCTGGCCCCAAACCTCATCGACATCGAGTAGCTCAATCGCAACGAGATCACCTTCGAGCGCCCTGTTTCTGTCCTTACTCCCGCAAATGAAAATGTCCGCGTCCAAGTCTGATGTTGTTACATAAGCATCGCTACGGTTTTTCTTGTTGACCCTGAGTATTCCTGCGACGAGTAGTCCGTCGCTAAGAAGAGCCGGTAGGCTAGCTTGTGGAAGGTAAGGAGTGAAAAGAGTCTTGCGTTGTTGCTGCTGCTGCTGCTGCTGCTGGACAGACAGCTGTGAATGTGCGTGCTGGCTGCCTTGTAGGCCGATTTGCTGGCCGTTGAGCTGAGCCGCCTGCAGTGCCTGCAGCTGGTTAAGTTGAAGCGGGCTAAGCTGCTGTCCAGCAAACAGCTGTGGCTGTTGGATCATCACTTGGCCTTGCGGAAGCTGAACGAGCTGTGGCTGTGTGGGGTACTGGAAAGACCCAATACTACTGATAGATTGAGACATCGAAGCACGTGCGCGATGGCCGGGCTGAAAGACATTTGCGGCAGGCATTTGCTGCGGCGTGAAGTTACCCATTGGCGACTGCTGCTCCTGCAATTGCCCCTGCATGTTGTTTTGCTGTCTCCAGTTGCCCTCAAAATTCCGAGATGACGATCTCCCGTGACCACTCTGACTTCCTCGGCGCTGAAAGTCAGACTGACCAGCTTGCGGACTCGCACCCGCATCGTTGGTAGCCATAGGCGGCGGGAATTGGAAACCACCCGCGCCTCGTCCCTGCGACGGGCTACGACCGTTACCGACAGCCATACTCTGACTTCTGCCATGGCTCGCACCACGATTCCCAGCCCTTGCACTCAAGTTTGACTGAGAGCTTTGCGGATAGTAAGATTGGGCGCCCTTGTCGTCAGACCCGGCAGGGCTTACGGATCTGTTCGAACTTGGAGCTCCAGAAGCACCAGGAATAGGAAATTGAAAGCCAGACGTGGTTCGCTTTTGTTGGGCCAGCTCCGCGGCTTTCTTCGCTTCTGGCAAAGCAAGAGAGTGGCGACGTTGGTGACCTCCGCCTGGTGGGCCACCACGGCCCCCTCTCTGCCCTCCGTTGTCACGACTCTGTCCACCTAGTGTTTGTTGGCTGAAGTCGCCAAAGGAAGATCCGGCAGCTCCTGAGGAAGGTGCTGGAGGTGGCCCCATGCTCATATTTGGCATTGCCGACTGATTACGGCGATGGGAAGAGGGTTGGGTAGGTGCATTCATAGGTACGCCTAGTTGTTGCTGTTGAAGCTGTGCGGAAAACTGGAACGCATTGGCATGCGGTGACATTCCGGACATGGATACTTGGCCCTGTACTGGAGCGAATGCATTGACAGGTTGTAGATGCTGCTGAGGCTGGATCATGCCTAGATTGATGTACTGTTGGTGTGTGGCTGCAATTTGTTGCTGTTGCTGTTGGAGTAGCTCGATCTGCTGTTGTATAGCGAGTTGTTCCACTAAAAGTTCCCGACAGTCAGTCTGATGCGCATCAACAACTGTGGGTAACAATATCTCGGCCAAAAGATTCGGGCAATCCGCCAACGAATATTGCAGGGAAAGGTCGTATGAGGACGTACTCATCAAGGGAGTCAACTCGGAGGGACTACGGCGATGTGCTATGTGCAGCCTTCGACCTGTCGGGCCGGGAAGGCCTTGCTGTCCGTGGGAGTCCATGATAACTATCGGTCAAACTGTACGCTGCTGCCAGTAGTGCTGCAGGGAGCTGATAATCTCCAAGGTCGTGGAACGATCGGCCGTAATATGCCGAGACTGGAAGATCTGGACAATGATCTAATATAAGCTGGGTGCACCAAGTTAGCTTGCGTTGAGAGACAGAGCAACATTGATGTAGCTGATGAAGAGTATGAGATAGAAGTTAAAGATGGTTCATCATCCGCACGGATCATGCTGGGTCCATGAATCCCACGGTGATAAGCTACTCAACTTCGTCAAAGCAACAACAGTGAACCACCAGGAGGGATGTGTAGAGCAACCTTACGTGTTGGTTTTCAATGTTATGTTAGATGGTTGAAGTAGTAGAATGATGCTTGAACCGAAGCTCCTATGAGGGAATGCGCCCGTAAGATCGACTGGAAGATGTCCAAGTCCGAGAATAGTCTATTAGACTTGAAGGTTTCGGTTCAGGAATGAGAGGACGAAGGAGGAAGGATAAGGACTGGTCTTGGGTTGGCAGGCTGTGCCACGTTGCGCTGTGGAAGGAGTGGGATTGTCGTTTCTTCCCCACAAAAGGAAGGAGTTTAGCGAAGAGCAGAAGATGATGCCATCGCTGTGAACAATGTAGTAGGGGAGAAGGAGAGTGTGAGATTGGAAGGACGGACTGAGGGAGTGGAGGAAGTAGGAGGAGGGAATGACGATAAGGATGGACAGAGCAGGCAGAAACAACTGGATGGAGAAAGTGCAATTGAGGTTGGGTCAGGGAGTACTAAAGTACGGTAGAGTACTTACTTGTACTGTACATAACTTGCTTGGATCCACAGTTGGTTTTTGGTAGCGAACTGCCACCGTCACCAGTGCGGCTCTGCGGTAATTTCCGATCGCGTCGAACATCTCAAAGAACCTCGCGACATGGACGACCATGCATATACACAGACAATGGAAGACCGAGATATGCCATTATGTCAGCAGAGATACTCATCATCACTAGACATGCTTACCTTTCATCGAGAATGTTGCCGATAGTCACATTAGCTGTACGCAACGCGCATGGATATAACCTACCAAAACATACAAGGATCCACTCATAGCCATTGACCTTGTCCACATCCTCATTACAATGGACAGTCCCCACAAGCACGCGACCGACAGTCCCTCCAAACAGCTCCTGCTCGAACTCGGCCGTCTGCGCCTCGACGCGGAAGAGGACTTCCACGCGCGCCTAGAACACGAGACTTCAGAGCGGGAAAAAGCGCACAAAGCAGCCCTGGCAGCTGCGGCCATTGAGCATGAGAGGGTCAGGCGATCAGCGGAGACAGCGGCGGAGCGTTTTCAATTAGAGCTGGAGAAAGTGCAGAAGAAAAGAGAGGATGAGGAGAGGCGAGAGCTGGATAAGAAACGGCAGGAGAGAATTGAGAGGGAATTGGCGGAAAGACGGAGAGAGATTGATTTGACGCAACAGGAGGAGTTGAAAATTGCGCAGGCGAGAAGGGCGCAGGCCGAGGCGGCGGCGAAGCTGAGACTAGTTCGACAGCAAGAGGAAGCCGAAGCGCTGCGTCTGAGGCAGGAAACTGAACAGGCCAACAAAAAGGCTCAAGAGGCGGCCGCTGCAGCAGAGAGGACCCCGATCGCACAGCGACTCGAGAAACCGTTGACAGCGCCACAACCCGCTATACAGTCAAAGTCCGCTATACCTGAACCAGCGCCGTCGACACCAAGCCATACTACAGCCAGCAGTCCTCCAATCAACTCTGACCGAGAAGCCGAACACCAGCAATACCTAGCCATACACCAGCGACTGAAAGAGATGCGCCGCTTCATGGCCGCCCAAGGCAAACTCGATCCATCCCTGAAAAAGCGAATGGGCGACATGCGACGCGAAATCAAAAAATGCGTCGGCCAACTGACCGAAGGCAAAGGCGCGAACAAAGGCCCGGTACGGACACCCCAGCCCAACCCCCATA
>JAABUU010002819.1_pt1 | contig 23785 bp, 19 predicted proteins | sample 5559301 | NCBI WGS metagenome assembly JAABUU01 (sample SAMN10711884, study PRJNA513360) | rock metagenome | isolation source: Antarctica rocks | place: Antarctica: Victoria Land, Richard Nunatak white | reverse complement strand
GGCAAGCAGGGCAGCAAATGGCACAGGGCGACCTCACGAAGCGGGAAAGTCGCCTCCATACAGCCGCTACGTCACCCCGCCACCGCTCACGCACAGGCCGATATGCCAGAACTGAATGGCCCTGCCTTGCAAGGAGGGGGCCGTCCACATATGACGGACAGGGTGCGGTCACTGCGCTCAGTCGTATCCCATCAAGTCGCGCAGCTCCGGCGCGAGAATGGGAGAGCACCTTTCAGCCGGCACAGTGACAACAACGGTCCTGACCGGAAGCGATGATGCCGGATGTACGACGGTCCACCGCTGCGCTGCAACCGCGAGGTTGAGCAAGGCGATGATGATGGCAGCCAGCATCAAGACCGGGTTGATCCTTGCACACATGGCGTCGAGCGCAGCCGTCCATTCCCTCATGCCAGCCCCCGCCAGGCGAGTTCGCCCCCCAGTGCCAGCAAGCCCACGAAGAAGCATAGCCGGAACGTCTCGGGGCGCACCCGCGCGCGCAGCCACCCGCCTAGCGCCATGCCCGCCAGCGCCGGCACGAGGGCGAGCAGCGAGGTGGTGGCGGCCTGCATTGGCAACGCGCCATGCCAGGCCAACCCGGCGGCGAGCGCCAACGTGGAGACGGTGAACGACAGGCCGAGCGCCTGTATCAGATCGTCCCGCTCCAGTCCCAGCGAGCCGAGGTATGGGACAGCCGGGATGACGAACACACCCGTAGCTGTAGCAGCGCGCAATGATGATTGCCCCGACGCGCAATCAAGGGCGGTTTCCGGCGCACATTGATTGAGACTGGCGGGGGTGCCCGACGCAGGCTTTTGGAGAATGGGCGCACGGTCATTGAGACGGACGCGAGATCATGCGGGCGGGCGCATGGTCGGTGAGACGGATTGGGCTGGCGGCGCTGCCTGCCGACGCTGCGGTTCGCAAGGATAACGAGCGGTTTCCTTGTGGTTGCTCAAACCGCTGCTTTGCCTCTTGAAAAATGCAAGATAAGCCGTTGCATTTATGAACGTCAGGTTCCACCCTGGGTAGGTTCTTTTCTGGTGATCTTACGCTCATGCTCATCGGCTACGTCCGGGTCTCGAAAAGCGATGGCAGCCAGACGCTTGCCCCTCAGCGTGATGCAATGCTTCAGGCCGGCGTCGAGCCGGAGCGCATCTACCAGGACCTCGCGTCCGGCCGGCATGACGCGCGTCCCGGCCTGATTGCCTGTCTCAAGGCACTTCAGTCCGGCAACACGCTTGTGTTGTGGAAGCTCGACCGGCTCGGGCGCGACCTCAAGCATCTGGTCAACACGGCCGAGGATCTGCGCGTGCGGGGCATCGGCCTGAAAGTGCTGGCCGGCGCCGGGGCGCAGATCGACACCACCACCGCCAACGGCCGGCTCGCCTTCGGCATTTTTGCGGCGTTTGCTGAATTCGAACGCGAGCTTATCGCCGAGCGCACCCAGGCCGGCCTCAAAGCCGCGCGCGCCCGAGGCCGTATGGGCGGACGGCCGCGCAAGATGGACCGGGCCACGCTGAGCATGGCCATGGCCGCGATGAGCGATCCCAAGTCGAACGCCACGGAAGTAGCCAAGCGCCTCAGCCTGACCACCACCACGCTCTACGCCTACGTCAACGGCGACGGCTCGCCCAAGGCGACCGGCCAAGCGGTGCTCGATGGGACGCACCGGCCAGGCGCTGCGGCAAAGGAACGACCTCAGCCCATACAGGGTTACCCGCCAGCTATTCACGGCGTGTGATGCCCAAGGGGGTCGCTGTGCCGGTTGAGGCGCTTGCAACCCTGCGGCGGCGCCTCACGGCCCTGCCGGCGCGCCATCCCGAGCGTGTGGCGATGATGACGTCCACGGCGCAGCTCTATGCGGTGAGCCGTGCCACGCTCTACCGCCTGCTGCGCGGCGAGCGCCGTTCCAGGGACGCGCACCGGGCGGACCGAGGCCGCCCGCGGTCGATGCCGGCGCCCGAGATCGAGCGCTGGTGCGAGATCGTCGCCGCCATGAAGATCAGGACCACGAACAAGAAGGGCCGGCACCTGTCCACCGTGCGCACCCTGCAGCTGCTGGTGGAGCACGGCGTCGACACCCCGGACGGCTTCCAGAAGCTCGCGCCGGGGCAGCTGACCGCATCAACGGTCAATCGGCACTTGCGGCGCCTCGGCTACGACCATGAGCGGATGACGCGTCAACCGCCTGCGGTCCGCTTCCAGGCCGAGCAGTCGAATGCGCTGTGGCACTTCGACATGAGCCCGTCGGACCTGAAGCAGCTCAAGGCACCGCCATGGATCGACGCGGACCGGCAGGGTGCACCCACCTTGATGCTCTTCTCCGTCGTGGACGACCGCTCGGGTGTTGCCTACCAGGAATACCGCTGCGTCTACGGCGAGGACGTCGAGACGGCGCTGCGCTTTCTGTTCAACGCCATGACGGGCAAGGCGCCCGCCGAGCAGGGCGAGGGCGACCCGTTCCAGGGCATTCCGGCCGCGCTCTACCTCGACAACGGGCCGGTTGCGAAATCGGCGGTGTTCAGGCGCGTGATGGAAAGCCTCGGCGTCGCAGTGATGACGCACATGCCGGCCGGATCGGACGGACGGCGGACCACGGCACGGGCCAAGGGCAAGGTCGAACGGCCGTTCCGCACGGTCAAGGAGGCGCACGAGACTCTCTATCACTTCCATGAACCTGAAACCGAGGCAGAGGCGAACCGATGGCTGGCGCGCTTCATCGCCACCTGCAACCAACGCGACCACCGGTCCGAGCCGCATTCGCGTATCGACGATTGGCTTGCGCACCTGCCGGTCGATGGCGTTCAGCAGATGTGCGCCTGGGAGCGGTTCTGTGCTTTTGCACGTGAACCCGAGCGGCGGCTGGTCGGCATCGACTGCCGCGTGACGGTCGCCGGCGTGGCCTATGAGGTGGATGCGGAGCTGGCCGGCGAGACGGTCGTGGTGTGGTGGGGGCTGTTTGACCAAGAGCTCTGGGTCGAGCACGGCGATGAGCGCAGCGGGCCATTCATGCCGGCCGGCGGCCCGATCCCGCTGCACCGCTACCGCAAGCACCGCAAGTCGCGGCGCGAGGTCCGTGCCGACGAGGTGAGCGCACTCGCCGGCAAGCTCGCGCTGCCCCGTTCGGCGCTGTCGGGCGAGGACGCCGTGGTGATGGCCGGCGCAGAGTCACCCGCCGTGCCCGTGCGTCCGTTCCGCGATCCCGACCCATTCCATGAACTCGGTTTTGCCAGCCCGATCGCCGCCCGGCGCGCGATCGCCGAGGAGGTCAGGTTGCCGTTGGCCAAGCTATCGGAGGAAGACCGGGCTTTTATCGACGCGCTGCTGGCCCGGACCCTGGCACGGCCGGAGATCCTTGCGGCGGTGCGTGAACGCTTTCCGCAAGGCCGTAGAAGGGGCGTTGGCTGATGCTCACCGAGGTGATGCGGCACTACAGCCTGGCGCGTCCGCCGGTTGACGCCGGGTTCTTCGAGACCGAGCACCACGCCCAGGTGTCGCGCGACATCCGCACCGCGATCATGGGCGGCCGCATGATCGCACTGACGGCCGTCATCGGCTCGGGCAAGACGGTCCTGTCCCGCCGGTTGCGCGCCGATCTCGAACGCGACGGCCGGGTGATCGTGTCGCGCTCGCTGTCGGTGGACAAGGCGAAGATCAGCATGCCGTTGCTGATTGCCGCCCTGTTTTACGATCTGACGCCCGAGAAGACGGTCAAGATCTCGAGCCAGTCCGAACGGCGGGAGCGTGACCTGCAGGAGCTGTTCCGGCGGGCCAAGAAGCCCGTCGCGCTGTTCATTGACGACGCCCACGACCTGCATCCGAGAACGCTCACCGCGCTGAAGCGCCTGATGGAGCTGGCGACCGAAGGCAACGGGCAGCTGTCGATCGTGCTGGTCGGGCACCCGAAGCTCAGGAACGACCTGCGCCGTCCGAAGATGGAGGAGATCGGCGACCGCACCACGGTGTTCGAGTTTGGCGGCCTGCGCGACCAGCAGCGCGACTACATCGATTGGGTGCTCAAGGCCTCGCTCAACGAGGGCGTGGCGCCCGATGACGTGCTGACCGACGAGGCGGCGACGCTGCTTGCCGCCAAGCTCAAAACACCTCTGCAGATCGGCCAGCATCTCGTGCGCGCGTTCGAGGCAGGATTTGAGCTCGGCACCAAGCCGATCGACGCTTCCATCGTCGGGGCCGTCCTGTCCCGCCAGATCAATGACCTTGAACCGCAGCTGACGCGCAACGGCTACGACCTGGGCAGCCTTGTGGAGCAGTTCGATGCCAAACCCGCCGAGATTCGCCAGCTCCTGCGCGGCGAACTGGATCCAAGGCGGTCGCAAGAGCTCATGGATGAAATGCGCGCCGCCGGATTGCCAACGTGAGTCTCAGTGAACGTGCGTCGAGCCGGATGATTTCGCGTCCGTCTCAACGATCGTGCGTCCAATCTCCAACAGCGTGCGTCTGACAACCGCTTCAGTCTCAGCTAACGTGCGTCGAAAACCAACCCTGATTGCGCGTCGAGCCGTTCATCATTGCGCGCCGGTACAGCTATGGAGCCGCTGGGACACCTGGGCGCAAGTGGGACAGACGGCCGAGGCCTGATGCGGGCTGGAGGTGATAACGACGTGATCGGCGGTGGACACGACCTCCAGGACGGCGAGGCCGGCAGGGATCAGGGGAAATACGCGCGGGGGCAAGGATGACCTTCAACAAGGGATACAGTGTCCCTCTTACTTGCTCATCCAACCCCGAAACGACAGCACGGGAAGTGCGGGAGAACCTCTGAATTCGCCACCAGTGTCCGTCAGATGTATGGTCGCGCCGGCCTCGACCTGCTGGAACGCAGGTTCCTGCTCGCGGCATGATTACCAAAAGCTGCCAAGACCCCTGTTTGCGAGCACGAGCGCCGATGATTGCAAGCGCCTACACCTAACCCAACCCGATCAGCACCCCACGATTTTGAATGCTCTCGCGCTGGTCGTCTCGCGGCGCCCACCGTGTGCTTCAGGTCAGGGCCGCCCTGTTGGACGGACAGTTTGGCCACCAAGCGATGCAGCTTGCGGCGTAGAGCCCCAGGTTTTTGACACTCCCCTTCCTTCCCCGAGAGGAAGGGGAAAGGTGTTAGATGAAGCTGCTGCTCGTCAGGTTGTTGACGCCGACGAACGTCACCTTCGTATTGTCGGACAGTGTGAGCGTGGTGCTCGAGCCGACGCTTGCTGTGCTCAGCGCGCGGCTCACCTCGTTGGCGCCGTAGCCCTGCAGCGTGACATGCTCCGCGCTGTTAAAGCTGGTGACGGTTACGTTGCCGGAGGCGCCTGCGACGATGGAGATCAGGTCCTGGCCAGGGCCGCCATTAACCGTGCTGTTGCCGCCGCCGACGACGAACACGTCGGCGCCGTTGCCTCCCTGCAGCGACGCGTTGCCGGCAAAGCCGTAGAAGATATTGTTTGCGCTGCTGTTGGCGCCGGTGAGCGTTTCATTGCCCCTCCCGGCCACCAGGGTCGTGCTCGCAAAGCCGTTCGCCGACAGCACGTCACCGCTGCCGCCGCCGAACAGGGTACTGCCGCCCGAGCTGGCGCCTCCACTGAGCACGCTTTTGCCGCCGGTGCCCGCGAACACCAGGCCGCCCCCTGCGCCGAGCGTAATGGTGTCGCTGCCGGTGCCCGCGAACACGGTCGCGCCGCCGGAGCCGCCAACGAAGTTGAGGTTCTGCGACCCCGGCGCAAGGAAGGCGCTGCCCGTCCCGCCTGTGACCGAAATCGTGCCGGTGCCGTTGCCAAAGACAGTGTCGGTAGTGCCGCTCAGCGAGATGGTGTCATTCCCGTTGCCGCTGACGATGATGTTGGAGCCGGCGCCGGCGCTTACGGTATTGCTGCCGAACGCGAACACCACGTCGTTGCCGCTGCCAGTGGTAACATTGTAGCCGCCCAGCACCGAAAGAATGTTGTTGCCGTTCCCAGTCACGATCTTGCCACTGCCGCCGTTGGTCAGCATCACTAGATTGCCATCATCTGCCAGCACGCGCTGGTTCGCAGCGCCGCCGCCAAACACCGTGCTCGCGCCGCCACTGGCCAGGATCACGGTCGAGTTGCTGTTCGCCAGCGAGAACTGCTGGTTGGCCGTGCGCTGGATGAAGACGCCGGTGCCGGTGGCGGGCACGGTGTCAGGGGAAGCGACCAAGCTGGCCGTTGCGCCGAGGCCACTCAGGGAATTGATGATTTCGGTGGCCAGAATTTGGGCCGCAGCCTCGTTCGCGCCGACGCTGAGCGTGACGATCACCTGACCATTTGCACCAGTAACTGTTGCCATCTGACCAAGCCCTTTTTACGGAAAGCCAGACACGATTAGCTGAACCTTGCAGGTGCAGCAACTGGCATTGAAATGCTCTACTGCGCCGAAATCGTTAACGCAGCCCGTATGCGGCATCAAACCACAGCGCAACCCAGCTTGCGCCTGGATTGTATGGGGTGCTCAGCAAATCTGTGGGGATCACATACCGGAACGATGTAAATAACTGATTTAATTTGGCATTTTTTAACTCCGGCAAGATCTGCGCCGTTGCTGCCGACTGGAATTCGGACGCACTAATCTCAATCTCTGGCAGCGCGGGCGACCGGCTTTTAAGCTGCTCAACCGGGTGGAAGAATTATGTTAAGAAATGTTCAACTATACCCCGACTCGTTGAAAATCCGGCTTTTCCGCTTGCCAATGTCGCCAGGCGCGACTCTAGCTACTCCCATGATCCGCCCCGGCTTCCTCGACCCTGCCTCGCGAAAGGACCTGACTGACCTAGCGCGCGACGGGTCGGTCGCGCATCGGCTGGCACGTCGCGCAAACGCGCTCGTATTGCTGGACCAAGGCATGAGGTGCGTGCAGGTGGCAAGCATGTGCAGCACCACCTCGCCGCCACGCTGGATTAGGCCGAGAATGGGCGGCTTGTCCTTCTACAGCGTGCCGCGTCCCGGCGCGCCTGCCAGTCTGCAACGGCGCCCAAGCCGCCCCTTTTGGCCACTTCGTCCGGCTGGCCTTTGTGCCCGGCCACCACGTAAACTCCGTCGATCTCCACCTCGCCTTCAAGCGTAACCTCCGGGGCTTTGGCGACCAAGCCGCAGTGCAGCTGCTCCGTCATGGGCTGCACGTCAGAGCCGCAAAGGCCCAGCTCCTTGGTGTTCTGACGGTTCGAGAGGTTCAGCCCCATGAAGGGGAGGCACAGAACCCACACGCGCAGAGGCTGGTGGTGCCCGGCCAGCACCATCGCGTAGCGATCCCTCGGAGGAAGATGCCGCAAAGCGGCATCAAGGCCGGTCAGGTCGTCGAAGCGGGACGCACATGCCTTGCACCGATACCGCTGCCGAGCCGGCTGCGTGTCGTCGTACCCGTTCCGGACCATTGCAGGGCTGCCGCATCCGGCGCAATGCACGCCCTCTGGCCAGCGCTGCTGGCGCACGAAGGCGAAGCACTTGGCGTCGTCGATCAGGCAGGAGAGATTGACCAGGTCGGGTGTGGCCATGAACGCCAGATCTCCTCGAATGAAAACGGGCGGTCGATCATTCCGCCGCTTTCATCACATCAGACGCTCGTCAGAAGCACCAGCCACTCCTCCGCCTGGCAACACCCCGGAACCCGATAAGAGCCTCAGCTCCAAGATGCTCTCGTTCAACGCTGCTCTTCCCATCACGGAGCAGCATATGGGAACACAGGCGGCCATAACGATGGTCAGGCCTACTCAACCTAAAGTAGTAGTGAAAACACCTCTTAATTGTAAAGCGGTTTTCCGGTAAGCTTCCCGCGCCCGGGCACACGGTGCGCTTGCATTCGCGTCCTTCGTAGCGCCAGTCGGCACGCATCTGGTGCAATGGCGCCTGTCGGCCAAATGCCGGGTTGTCGGAGGACGCCGTCTCGTCCAGAGTTCGGTTAACGGATGCGGGGCGAGGAACGGATCGTGGCCATCAAGGCAGTCATTCTGGCGGGTGGCCTGGGCACGCGGCTGATGGAAGAGACGGAAAGCCGGCCGAAACCGATGGTTGAGATCGGCGGAAAGCCGATCCTCTGGCACATTATGAAGTCGTACTCCAAGCATGGTGTCACCGAGTTCATCATTTGCCTCGGCTACAAGGGCTATATGATCAAGGAATACTTCGCCAATTACTATCACCACATGGCCGACCTGACCATCGACCTTGGCCGCAACGCGATCGAGGTCCATCGCGGCAACGCCGAGCCCTGGAAGGTCACCCTCGTCGACACCGGCGACGCCACCATGACCGGCGGCCGCCTGAAACGCGTCCGCGACTACCTTATCGGCGACCTGTTCTGCATGACCTACGGCGACGCCGTCAGCACCGTCGACATCGGCGCGTCGATCACCTTCCATCGCGCCCATGGCCGCCTCGCCACTGTCACCGCGGTCGCCCCGCCCGCCCGGTTCGGGGCGCTCGACCTCGACGGCGACGTGGTGCGCAGCTTCCGCGAGAAGCCGCTCGGCGAGAATAGTTCGATTAATGGCGGCTTCTTCGTCCTGAACCCGGCCGCACTCGACCACATCGAGGGCGACGCGACCGTTTGGGAACGCGAGCCCATTGAGCGCTTGGCCGCCGACGGGCAGCTCCGCGCCTTCATGCATGACGGGTTCTGGCAGCCGATGGACACTATGCGCGAGAAGCGGCTGCTGGAAGACCTGTGGAACTCCGGTCAGGCCCCGTGGAAGGTCGAATAGCCGTGCTGCCGAACCCGGCGTTCTGGTCTGGCCGGCGGGTGTTCCTGACCGGGCACACCGGCTTCAAGGGCGCCTGGCTCGCCGTCTGGCTGCAGCGCCTGGGCGCCGTCGTCACCGGCTTCTCCCTGCCCGGCGAGCCCGGTAGCCTGGGTGCGGCCATAGGCATCGACGACCGCATCTCCGTCACCCGCGGGGACATCCGCGACCCCGCTGCTATCCGTTCGGCGCTGCAGGCAGCCTCGCCCGAGATCGTGCTGCATCTGGCCGCGCAAGCCCTGGTGCGCCGGTCCTACGCCGACCCGATTGAGACGTTCGAGACCAACGTGCTCGGCACCGCCCAGGTGCTGGAGGCGGTGCGCGCATGCCCCGGCATCCGCGCCGTCGTCGTCGTCACCACCGATAAGTGCTACGAGAACCGCGAGTGGGCTTGGCCCTACCGCGAGACGGATGCGCTGGGCGGCCACGACCCGTATAGCGCTAGCAAGGCGGGCGCGGAGCTGGTGGCCGCGTGCTGGCGCAGCTCGTTCCTCGCCGAAGCCGGGGTGGCCGTCGCCACCGCCCGGGCCGGCAACGTCGTGGGTGGCGGCGACCCCTCGCCCGACCGCCTGGTGCCCGACTGCATCCGGGCCTTCGCTGCGCACGAGACAGTTCGCATCCGCAGCCCGAACGCCACCCGCCCGTGGCAGAACGTGCTGGACCCGCTATGCGGGTACCTGGTGCTGGCCGAACGGCTGGCCTTCGCCCCCAACTTCGCCCGGGCGTGGAACTTTGGCCCCGGCCCCGACAACGTGCGGCCGGTAGGAGAGGTGGTGCGCATCCTGGCCCAGGCCTGGGGCGACGGCGCCGGCTGGTCGGTCGACGCCGGGCCGCACCCGCATGAGGCCGGGCTGTTGGCCGTCGATGCCTCCCTGGCCCACGCCCGGCTCGGCTGGCGCCCGCGCCTCCCGCTCGACCGGGCCCTGGCTGCCACGGCGCGCTGGTACCGGCGCAGCCTGGAGGGGGCCGACCAGCGGGACCTCATGCTCGCCGACATCGACGATTATCAGGCGGACCCCTGCCCATGACACCTTCACCCAGCGCCTCCGACTGCCGCTTCTGCGGCAGCCCGCTCACCGAGACCTTCGCCGATCTCGGCATGTCGCCCCTGGCCAACTCGTTCATCACGCCCGACCAAGTGCGCCGCATGGAGCCGACCTACCCCCTGCACGCCTGGGTCTGCAGCGCCTGCCGCTTGGTCCAGCTCGAGGAGTTTGAGAGTCCGGACTACATCTTCAGCAACTACTTGTACTTCTCCTCCTACTCCGAATCCTGGCTGCGCCACGCCGAGGCCTATACGGCGGCCATGGTCACCCGGTTCGGCCTGGATGAGCGCTCCTCAGTCGTCGAAATCGCGAGCAACGACGGCTACCTGCTGCAGTACTTCAAGCGCCACGGTTGCCGGGTGCTGGGCGTGGAGCCAGCGGCCAACGTTGCGGTTGTTGCCGAGCAGAAGGGCATCCCCACCCACGTCGCCTTCTTCGGCGTGGAGACCGCGACCCGGCTGCGCGCGGCCGGGCACAGCGCCGACCAGATGGCGGCCAACAACGTGCTGGCCCATGTCCCCGACCTTAACGACTTTGTCGGCGGCTTCGCAATCCTGCTCAATCCCGAGGGATCAGCCACCTTCGAGTTCCCGCATCTGCTCCAGCAGATGCGCCACACCCAGTTTGACACAATCTACCACGAGCATTTCTCCTACCTGTCGCTGCATGTCGTGCGACGGATTATGGAGCGGCACGGCCTGCGCGTGTTCGACGTCGAGACACTGCCCACCCATGGCGGCAGCCTGCGCGTATTCGTCTGCCATCTGAAGGCCACCCACGCCCGCCACGATGCCGTCGCCGCCGTGCTGGCCGCGGAGGCGGAGGTCGGGCTGGAAGGCCCCGACGCGTACCGCGCCTTCGCCGAGCAGGTGGTCACGGTGAAGGCTGGCCTGATGCGCTTCCTGCTGGACGCGCACGACCAGGGCAAGCGAGTCGCCGGTTACGGTGCACCGGCCAAGGGCAACACGCTGCTTAACTACTGCGGCGTCGGCCCCGAGCTGCTTAGTTTCACGGTCGACCGCAGCCCCCATAAGCAGGGCACCCTGCTGCCCGGCGTGCGTATTCCTGTTCGCGACCCTGAGGCGATTATGGCGGAACGGCCCGACTACGTGCTGATCCTGCCCTGGAACCTGCGGGCAGAGATCATGGAGCAGATGGCAGGAATCCGCGCCTGGGGCGGTCGGTTCGTGGTGCCGATCCCCGTGCTGGAGGTGTTCTGATGCACTTCACCGCCCTGGCGCTCCCGGGAGTCTGGCTAGTGCGGCAAACCCCTCGCGAGGACCCGCGCGGCCATTTCGCCCGCACCTTCTGCGCCGACCAGTTCGCGGGCCGCGGCCTGCCCTCCGTATTCCCGCAATGCAACGTGGCGCTAAACGCGCGCGCGGGCACGCTACGGGGGATGCACTGGCAGGCCGATCCGCACCCCGATGGCAAGCTGGTGCGCTGCAGCCGGGGCGCGATGTTCGACGTGGCGATCGATATCCGCCGCGGGTCGGCAAGCTTCGGCCACTGGGTAGGCGCGACGCTGACGGAGGCGGACGGCGACGCGCTATACATCCCGCCAGGCTTCGCGCACGGCTTCCAGACGCTGCGGGACGCGACCGAGGTGTTCTACATGATGACCGTTCCCTATCGCGACGGCCTGGCGCGCGGCCTGCGCTGGAACGACCCGGCCGTCGCCGTGGACTGGCCTTTGCCTGACCCGACCCTGTCGGACCGCGACGCGGCGCTACCCGGGTTTGCTGAAATCGAACCACTGTCATGACACGGCGCGTCGTCCTGACCGGGGCCACCGGCTTCGTCGGACGCCAGGCGATTGCGCCGTTGCAGGCGCGCGGGTTCGAGGTGCATGCACTCGGGCGCCGACCGACCGCGGCACCAGGAGTCGTGGACCATGCGTTGGACCTGCTGTCCGATGACCCGGCGCCGCTGCTGCGCGCCATCTGCCCGACCCACCTGTTGCACTTGGCTTGGGACGTGACGCCGGGACGGTTCTGGACGGCGGCCGAGAACCTCGACTGGGTGGCGGCATCGCTCCGCCTGTATCGCGCCTTCGTCGCGGCCGGAGGCGACCGGGTCGCTGTGGCCGGAACCTGCGCCGAATATGACTGGACCGGGCCGCTGCTGGATGAGGCGACGACGCCGCTGCGGCCGGCGACGCTGTATGGCGTTGCGAAGCACACGCTGCACCAGCTTCTGGCGGCGTCCGGCGCGAACCTGGCCTGGGGCCGGGTGTTCTTCCTGTATGGCCCGCACGAGGCGCCGTCTCGCCTGGTGCCCAGCGTGATCGCGCCGCTGCTGCGGGGCGAACCAGCCTTGGTCGGCGACGGGGCGGCGGAGCGCGATCTCATGCACGTGGCCGACGTGGCCGGGGCATTGGTGACGCTGCTCGACAGTCCCCATGCTGGCGCGGCCAATGTGGCCACCGGCGCCTGCCGGCCCCTGCGCACCGTGGTGCAGGGGATCGCGGACCGGCTGGGCCGGACGGACCTAGTCCGGTTTGGCGCCCGCCCCTCCCCGCCCGGCGAGCCCGCGCGGCTCGCCGCGAGCACGGGCGTATTGAACGGCCTAAGATTCCAGAATGAATTCACCTTTGATACCGGGATCAGCAACACTATAGGCTGGTGGAAACGGCACATGATTTGCGATGCGCGCCGCAATGCATAGCACATTACCAGGCGATGCCATGTACTTGCTTGAGAGCAGACCGCAGAATACCAAACACATCCCGACATTGTCTATTGCTGTATTACGACGTCCGGGCGATCGTGCACCGAGGTGTTGGTGGCACCGCTGATGCCTGTCGATGCTTTGTGCGACGGCAGGTCTCAATCCCGCCGCCTGGCTTCTCCTGCGTGAATGGAATTGACCATGTCAGATCGCAACCACTCCGCACCCGCTTCAGCATCGGCGATCACGTCGGAACACTCGCGGTTCGGCACGGCGCAGGCCAGCGCGATGCGCGCCCTGAACGCCGGCGACCTGCGGGCGGCCGAACTCTACATGATCGAGGCCCGGGCGGTCGATCCCTACAACCCTATAGCACACTTCCAGCTCGGCGTGATGCTGAAGACGCTGGGACGCGTTGACGAGGCGATCGGATCCTTCCAGGTTGCCGAATGCCTTAGCGCCGGATGGCCCGAAGCCCTGGCGCATTTGGACAGCCTGGACGCTGGACCTCTGCGTCCGACCGACACCTCCTCTCCCCAGGTCCCCGGAGCAGCCCAGCCCGTAGCCTCCCCGAGCCCGGCCCTTGCGGCGGCCGAGCCACGCGCACCGAAGCCTCGACGACGACCGGCGACGATGCCGGACGTACCCCCGACTACGAGCCTTTGGGACGAGGAGTTCTATCGCGAGAACACGCCCGAACTGGCCTCGGCCGACATGGGTGCGTGGCAGCATTTCCTAGAGATTGGTGCGTCAGCCGGCCGCGATCCACACTTCCTGTTCAGCACTAGGCATTACTTGAGGGCGAACCCGGATGTCTCGACATCCTGCCAAAACCCCCTGTTGCACTTCCTGCAAACCGGACGGGCCGAGGGACGGTCGTTCCACTGGTTGTTTTCGGTCGATGCTTACCGGGCGTTGCACCCTGACCTTGCCGAATACAGCGACCTGCTCGACCATTTTCTGCGCTACGGCCTTCCGGAGAACCGGCAACCCCACCCGCTCTTCCGGCCGATCGATTACCTGCGCGCCTACGCCGACGTCTCCGGCACGAAGCTACCCGCATTCGAGCACTTCCTGAAATACGGCGATAAGGAGGGCCGCACGCCCTACCCCTTGTTCAATCCCACCTACTACCGCTCCGAATACAAGGTCCCGACCGGCATGGGCGCACTGGAGCATTACGTCCGCGACAACGTGTTCGGCAATCCACATCCGTTGTTCCATGGCGACTTCTACCTCAAAGTGAACCCGGAACTGGGGCCGCCCAAGCTCAACCTGCTTACCCACTACGTTACAACCGGGGCGCCGGCCAACCGCGCCCCGCATCCGCTGTTCGACCCGTTCCACTACCTGACCCAGACCACCGACCACGACGCTCGGCGCAATCCGCTGCTGCACTACGTCGAGACCGGCGCGCCTCAGGCACTGTCGCCGCATCCGGTGTTCGATCCCGTGTTCTATCGCAACCAGGCCCGCAAGCAGGGTTGGGCCGGCGCCCCGCTGCCCGAAATCGGCGTGCGCATCAGCATCCTGGTCCCCGTGTTTAACACCCCGCCCGACGTCCTGCAGCAATGCATCGAATCTGTCCGCGGACAGAGCTATGCCTCATGGGAGCTGTGCCTGGTCGACGACGCCTCCACCAACCACAAAACCGTTGAAATGCTCGAGCGTTACCGTGGCACCGACGCTCGCATCAAGGTCGTGCGCTCCCCACAGAACCTGCACATCGCCCGCGCCACCAACCTGGTCGCCGAGGTCGCGACCGGCGAGTTTCTAGCCTTCCTCGACCACGACGACACCATTGCCGTGGATGCTCTGGCCGAGGTCGCCCAGGCCGTCATGGCCCGGCCCGACATCGACCTCCTCTACACCGATGAGGACAAGATTGACCCTTCCGGCCTGCACTGCGACGCCTACTACAAGCCCGACTGGTCGCCGGACCACCTGATGACGGTCATGTACGTCCTCCATTTTCTGGTCATCCGCAAGTCGCTGTTCTGGAGCATCGGCGGCCTGCGCCATGAACGCTCCGGCGCCCAGGACTACGACCTCGCGCTGCGTGCCAGCCGCCGCGCCCGGCACATCCATCACATCCCGAAAGTCCTCTACCACTGGCGCATGATCCCCGGCTCCGCCTCGGCTGAAGTCGATGCGAAGCCCTATGCGCTGCTCGCCGCCCGCGCGGCCGTCGAGGACGCAGTGGCCCAGGACGGGTTGCAGGCGACGGTCGAGGACGGGCTGCTGCAGGGCACGTTCCGGGTGCGCTACAGCCTGCAGGCAGCACCCCCCGTGACGCTGCTGGTGTTCACCAACAACAGCGACCGCGACGTGCCGGGGCGGGGGCGGATCAACATGGTCAGCCACTTCCTGCGCTCGATTGCCGAGACGAGCACCTACCGCAATTATCGCATCGTGGTGGTCGACAACCAAAACACGCCGACCGCCACGAAGAAGCTGATCAAGGAGCTCGGCGGCCGAATCGTCCCGTTCAAGCCGGAGAAGGCGTTCAGCTATGCGCGCAAGGCCAACTTCGCCACGCTCCATGTCGAGACGGAGCATGTGATTTACCTCAACGACGACCTGGAGGTGATCTCGCCGGGCTGGATCGAGGCGCTGCTGGAGCTGCTGCAGGTGCCGGCCATCGGCGGTGTGGGCGGGCGACTGCTGTATCCCAACGACCGAGTGCAGCATTCGGGGGTGGTGCTGGGCGTCCATGGCGGGGTCGGCCACGCCTTCTGGTCGCTGCCGCGTACCGAGGTCGGCTACATGGGATATACCCACCTGGTCCGCAACTACTCGGCCGTCAGCGGCGCGGCATTCGCCACCCGGCTCGAGGTGATGAACGCCATTGGCGGCTTCGACGAGAAGCTGCGGGTCGATTTCAACGATATCGACATCTGCCTCCGCATGGGTATCAAAGGCTGGCGCATCGCCTTCACCCCGCATTGCGAGCTGTACCATTTCGAGGGTTCGACCCAGGTCCGCACCACGCAGGCACCGGACGAGATCGCGCTGTTCCACAAGCGCTGGCAAGACAAGCTCGACCTCGACCCCTATTACAACCCGAACCTGCCGCGGGACCGCTTCAGCTTTGCCTGACCTCGGGCTCGCCAGCTTCAGTCCCTGCGCGTGAAGGAACAGCCATGCCGTCCAGCCTGCTCCATTCCAAAGGGGCCCGCGACCTCGCCGATTTTGTGTTGACTCGCGGCATGCAGGGCGACGACCCCCATCCGCTGTTCGACGTCGGCCATTACCTGAGCCAGCGCCCGGACCTGGTGCCTGAGGTCCGGGCTGGGCTGAACCCGCTGGTGCACTACCTGGAACACGGCGCGGCGGAGGGGGTGGACCCGCATCCGTTGTTCATCACCCAGTTCTACGTCGAGCAATGCGCCGGGCTCGACGAGGCGCTGGTGTCGCCGCTCGCGCATTTCCTGATGGAGGGGTGGCGGATGGGCCTCGATCCTCATCCGATATTCAGCGTCAACGACTATCTTTTGGGCCATCCCGAGGTCGCCCGGTCCGGGGTCAATCCTCTCCTGCACTGCCTTCGCCTGCCCGCCGCCGAGCAGGGCTATATCAGCCGCTGGTTCGACGGTCGGTACTACCTGGCGAACAACCTCGACATTGCCGCGAGCGATTGGGCACCGTTCGACCACTTCGTCCGCCACGGGATCGCCGAAGGCCGCGCTGGCAGCGGCTATGCTGCGCACATGCTGGCCACGAATCCGACATTCACCCGCCCGTTGGGCCTGCGAGACCTCGCGTGGGAGACCCATCGCCGGACCTTGTGGGCGCGGTCACCTGGCCGCCTCCACCCGCGCCAGGTCGAGGCTGCCGCCCAGGAGATCGCCGGCTTCACCTACAGACCCTCGGTCTCGCTGCTGATGCACGCGACCGCCGACGACGGGACGAAGCTGCCTGAGACCCTTGCCACGCTGGCCGAGCAGACCTACCGGCAGCTCCAGATCTGCGTTTCCGTCGACCGGGACGCGCCGGACACGCTTATGCGCGCCCTGGCCGCCGCGGGCGAGGGAGGCGGCCCACAGATCGCGGTCGTGCGGCGCGGCTGGAACGGCGACCCGGCCTTCGCGCTGAACGCCGCGCTCGACATGGCCCAGGGCGAGTTCGCGGGGGTCATTGCCCCTGGTGACTCCCTGCACCGTCACGCGCTCGCGATCCTTGTCGGCCGCATGCAGGGGCGCGGCACTTGCGACGTCGCCTATGGCGACGAGGACACGGTCGACGGTGACAGCGTCCATTCGGACCCAGTGCTGAAGTTGGGCTGGTCGCCGGAGGCCCTGCTCGGCTGCGACTATCTCTCCCGCCTCGGCCTGTTCCGGACCTGGATGCTGCGCGACGTCGGGGGTTTCCGCCCCGGCTTCGACACTGGCTGCGTCCACGATTTGGTGCTCCGCGCGACCTGCGGCCTCTCCGCGAAGTCCGTCCGCCACGCGCCGAAGATCGTCTATCATCGCCTTGCCCTGCCCGCAGCGTCCATCAACGCGCCTCGGCAGGACGGAATCCACCGCGCGATCGCCGCGTTCCTGGACGCCGAGGGCGCACGGGCCGCCATCGTGCGCGCTGCCCCGCGCGACAGCTTCCGCGTATCCCTGTCCAATTGCACCGACCCGCTGGTCAGCATAGTCATCCCCACCGGCAACGCCACCTTCGTCGGCCCGCTCGGGCGCGAATGGGTGCTGACCAACTGCATACGCGGCATCCTGGCTGGCAGCGCCTACAAGGCCGTCGAGATTGTCGTGGTCCATGACGGCAACCTCACGGCCGAGCAGCAGGGCGAGTTCGACCGGCCCGAGATCCGCCTGGTGCGGTACCGTGACCCGATCTTCAATTTCTCGAAGAAGATCAATATGGGCGTTGCCGCCTCGACCGGCAGCTACGTCCTGCTGCTGAACGACGACGTGGTGCCCAAGCGCCCGGACTGGCTGAATGTGATGCTGGGCTTCGCCGAGCGGCCGGGCGTGGGCGTGGTCGGCGCCAAGCTGTTCTTTCCCGACGGACGGCTTCAGCACACCGGCATCATCGTTCAGGGCGGTATGCCCGGCCATCTCTACTATCGCGCGGATGGCTGCGAGGCGGGCACGAACGGCATGAACATCGTCGCCCGCAACTGCCTGGCCGTCACCGGCGCCTGCCAGTTAATGACCCGCGCCAACTTCGACCTGGTGAAGGGCTACGATGAGGCGCTGCCGCTCAACTACAACGACGTGGACATTTGCCTGCGCCTGATCGATCGCGGGCTGCGGGTCGTCTATGCGGCCGGCTCCGAGCTGTACCACTTCGAGGGCGTGACCAAGGAGCTACTGGTCGGCGACCGCCTCACGCTCCCGTCCGAGACCGAGCTGTTCCAGGCCCGCTGGCGCGTCCGCTATGCCCAAGACCCATTCTACCACCCCGACCACCCGATCGACCGGCCGCTCGGCTGGGAACCCGCCGACGGCGTCCGCCGGACCGCCTCGCAGGCGCGCAAGTTGCCCGGGGAGAAATGCGCCAGGACCAAAGGCGTCAACTTCTTCGGCGCTGCCAACCGGGCCAGTGGCCTGGGGACCGCGTCGCGCAGCTACGTCTCGTCGCTTCAGGCCGCCGGGCTGGCCACCCGCATTGTCGACCTCGACAAGCTGTATGGCCACCAAACGATCGTCGATCACGCGCTGCCGTCCGTGCCACAGGACTTTCCGATCAGCCTCGTGCTCGCCAACGCCGACGCCACCCCCGCCACCTTCGCCAACTACGCCGACGATTTGCAGCGCGCCACCTACCGGATCGCGATGTGGGTGTGGGAACTGCCGGCGATCCGCCCGGAATGGATGGGGATGATCGAGAAATACGATGAGATCTGGGTGCCTTCGCAGTTCTGTCACGACGCGTTCAAGCCCATGACGAAGAAGCCGGTGACGATCGTGCCCTACTCGCTCGGTCGGCTACCGGAGTTCTCGAAGGAGGAGGCGCAGGCGGTCCGCAAGGAATTCGGCATCCCCGCGAACAGCTTCGTCTTTCTGTTCATGTTTGACACGTACAGCTTCGTCGACCGCAAGAACCCGACCTGCCTGCTGGACGCCTTCGAGGCGGAGTTCAGGAACGCCAAGGCGGTCACCCTGGTGTTGAAAATCTCCTACTTCAACAACCTGCAATCCGAATACAGCAAGGGCAATTCTGCCTTCCGCACCCGCCTGGACTGCTTCCTGTCCCGCTGTCGCAACGTCGTCATCATCTCGGAGAGCCTGGCCGAAAGGGACGTCTATCGGCTGCTGGACTGCATCGACTGCTATGTCTCGCCGCATCGCGCCGAAGGGTTCGGCCTGACAATCGCCGAGGCCATGTATTACCGCAAGCCCGTTATTTCCACTGACTTCAGTGGTACTCGCGACCTAGTCCAGGACGGGGTCGGCCTCAAATTGGGCTACCGCATGACAGAGATCGCCGAGAGCGTGGGCCCGTATGCCCAGGGCAACATCTGGGCGGATGCGGACCCGGATCACCTGCGGACCCTAATGCGCCAAGTGTGTGACGACCGGCCCGCGTCTCAGGTGCTCGGCGCCGCGGCTCACGACTTCATCGTGGAGCGCTTCTCGCCCTCGATCATAGGAAGCATTGCCCGCAAGCGCCTGCGCGAAGTCGCGGACGCGATCTGATTAGTTAGATTTCCAGTCTGCCTAGATAATCCGTTTTTCTGATGGTTCTACATGAGGCTTACGATTTATGGGTCTGATCCACTCTCACAGGTGCAGCATGAAATATCATCTCCTGGAGTCTCCTCGCGGCACGCTGTGTCATAGCCCCGCCACAAATGGCATGATTACATTCGTTCGGATTACAGCAGGGCTGTCACGAAGCAGGGACTTCTGGCCCGGCCATCCAACCCATGCAAAGTCGAGAAAAGTGGGAAAGCATCCTAATAATCAGCCACCCTCCTTGTTTTGGGTGCAGTCCAAAGACGTTGAGACGCCAGACCCACGTTGTGCCACCTTGCCTCCTACTACTCTACACTAAATGCAAAATAACGTCCTTGAGGGCTTTGCGAATGGCAATTTAACCGTTGTCGAAAGGGCTGTAATGGAGAAATTTGCTCATATTGAGCGTTGCTCCATATTCCTGAGTTCTCATAATACGCCGACGCCGAACGTTGTTGATTGGGAGGCTTGCAATGCCGGAGAGCACTTATTTTACTTCGACAGTAGTCTTATCACACTTGACTATCCTGCAATGGCTGCCATTGTAACCCGCTGGCTAGCGTGTTTGAAGATCGTCGATGCTTATAACACATCTGTAAGGCCAACTGGACGGACCAGTTTCGACATCGGGGATGTAAGTCTTGGCTACGGACTGCGGTTCTCCGACCATCGGTCGGATGCCTGGCTTATCCCAGATTCTGACTTCCTATCCTCAAACAGTTATGAGGGCGCAAGGGAGGCATTTGGAACAGGCGCTCCAACCTGGGACTATCGGCAGACAATCGCGATCTGGCGCGGCAGTTCGTCGGGGAGGTCCTCGACTGGCCTAATGCAGATCCCTCGCGTCCAGCTTTGTCGGCTTGCCGCACAAGAAGACGCGCAAGGGTTGATCGACGCAGGAATTACAGCGATCGTCCAAGCACGCACTCCAGAAGAAGCAGAAGTGCTACAGAACAGCGGGCTTTGCAGGTTCCACATGCCACTCTCCAATATTGTAAATTTTAAGATGCAGATTGACGTCGACGGCAATTCCAACGCCTGGGCTGGCTTATTTCAAAAATTGCTTACTGGCAGCGCCGTTCTAAAGGTGGCATCCAATCAAGGTTGTAGACAGTGGTATTATTCGAGGCTTGTGCCTTGGCAAAACTATGTTCCTGTGTCCGCAGACATGTCGGACTTGAAAGATATCGTGAAATATCTTGTGGCGCACGACACTGTCGCACAAGCAATTGGGGCGGCAGGACGGCAACTGGTGACGGCGATGACGCTTGAAGCAGAAGTCAAAGCATGCCTGGATACCGTCGAAGGAGCGATGCGGGAGAATGCTTGGCGAGCAACCCACATGAAAGATGCGTAGTCAGGGTAGGTTCGGCTCGCCGGGGCATTGTTGCACGAGAGCATGCAAAATCGTGGCTCTCCCGCACTTTGCGTGGAGGCGGGAGGCCGCCTGGAACGGATAACTCGTTGAGAGTCTGGGCGGAACTCGCACCAGCTGGCTTCGGCCATCGTGTCATATACGGCCAGGCAGGCAAGTGCTGATTCCATCTTCGGATCAGTCACTTTGTAACCGACGCTGGTGGGACGGCTCCACGCAAAGTGCGGGAGAGCCACGATTTTGCATGCTTCCTCTCACCGTGACCAAGAAAGCTATCCCGCCTGTCAAGCAGAACCTTCAAGCGATTGCCGTGGCAGCAGTTCCAGCGATTTGCCAAGCGCTTGTCGCCCGACTACAATGCTGTGCGCACGGCTCTCGCGGTACCCTGGAGCGACGGACTTGTTGAAGGACAAATCAACTAAGCAGGCTTCCCCGGCCTCACGCACGGATGGTAATGTAGGGTTATCGTTGGCGTTTGCTGGGTAGAAGTCATGGCGGGTCGGTCTCCTTTGGTTGCGACGGCTGAGCAAGAGGCTGGGTTGCGGGTGCTGTCGCGCTCTGACGTACGCGGCGAGGCGGACCGGGCGCGTGCGATCCTGCTGACGTTACAGGGCTGGACCAGCCTGGAGGTGGCCGAGGCGTTCGGGGTCACACCGGAGGCGGTGCGGCACTGGCGCGGGTGGTTCAGCGAACGCGGGGTGGACGCCTTGCGTGCGAGCCTTGCGCCCGGGCCGTCGCCCTCCAAGGGTGAGCGGGCGCTTGCGGTGGCGCGCGGGTTGCTGCGCCAGCCGGTCGAGGACCGGACCAACTGGACCCTGCCGCGCCTGCGGGCCGAGATCGAGCGGCAGACTGGGGCCAGCATCTCGGCGGGGCGCTTGAGCGTGCTGTTGAAAAAGGGGGGTTCAACTGGCGCCGCCCCCGGCACGTTCTGAGTGGGCGACAAGACGCGCAGGCGGTGGACCGCATGGGCGTGCGGCTGCGCTTGCGCCAGGCCCAGGCTGACGCGGGCGACATCGTGCTGCTGTATGCCGACGAGAGCGAGGCGTTGACGCATCCCTACCTGGCCCACGCCTGGGCGGAGCGGGGCGCCGAACTGCGGGTGAATGCGCCGGGCCAGTCGAAGAAGGATGCCTTGATGGGGGCGCTGGACGTAGCCACGCGCGAGTTAGTGGTCAGCACCTCGCCCACCAAGGTCAGTGACGACTTCATCGCCTTCCTGCGCCGGCTGGACTGGCGGTATGGCCCCAAGCCCGGCAGCACCTGCCTGCCTGTGGTGCTGGTGCTGGACAACGGCCCTGTCCACACCAGCAAGGCCAGCCGGGCGGCGCTCGCCGAGCGGCCCTGGATCACGGTGGAGTGGCTGCCTCGCTATGCGCCGGAGCTGAACAACATCGAGCGCTCCTGGCGCGACCTCAAGCGGCACCACCTGGCCCATCAAACGTTCAAGGACACGACCGACCTGAACAGCGCCATCCATACCGCCGTCAAGAAGCTCAACAAAGAACGCATGGTGCCCCATCCATGTGACAACCTAAAAAAGGCTGCTTAGCTAAAGGCCCTCAAACGCCGTCTGACCAGAGGGAAAGCATATGCAAGACCCATATATAATGAAAATGCACTTATTAAAGATTTATTTGTGAAGGCGGCTATGCCTGAACTGCTATTAGCAGGTTTGTCCTGGACAGTAGTCAGGCCAGGTTTGCTTGTAAATGGAGCTACAGAGATCAAGATCGGCACCGACGGAAATTGGTATGTCTCTCTTACTGCAGGTGCTGGCGTTGTCGGCCCATTCCGATCGCTCGAAACAGCCGCAGAAGGAGTTCAGCAGCAGGCGAGAACAGGTGGGATGCTGTTTGTGCCACATTATGCTGTCCCAACTTCCTAAGTGCCCGTTTGAGAATGGGCCACAACCCCTGCTGATAGTAGCTGGCGCCCACCACCTGCCACCATATCTTATGGCATGGCAGACTTCTCAAACAGGCACTAAGAGGCGATTTTCACTACTGCCCTGGATTGGGAGCATGCAAAATCGTGGGGTGCTGACATGGTCAGGTTGGGTTCCTTGCTCGTGGAACGAGGGTAGGCTGGTGAGGCAGCTGGCGCCCCGATGCGACCACCCCACGATTTTGGCTCTCCCGCACTTTGCGTGGAGGTGGGGGCCCGCTTGGAACGGACAAATCATTGAAAGCCTGTGCGGAATTTGCATCGGCTGGCTTCGGCCAGCGTGTCCTATACGGCCAGGTAAGCAAGTGCTGATTCCATCTTCGAGTCAGTTACTTGGCAACTGACGCTGGAGGAACGGCTCCACGCAAAGTGCGGGAGAGCCACGATTTTGCATGCTTTCGACGGGAACAGGAGCGAGGTACTTTCAATCGTCGATGTCAGGCGGTTCCGGACCGGAACCTGCACCGAGGTGCTGCAATACGTCCCTTTGGCCAGCGTCACGGCCGAGCAGCTTGCCCTTTCTCTGCCGGGCATACGCAGCACGAAACAGCTGAGGGCGGCACTGCTCCAGCGCTACGGCGCAATGTTCCCTGGCCTGGACGAGGCGCAGGTCGTGGCGCGTGGCTGCGCGATCACGCGCTTGGTGCTGAACGGGTGAGCGGCTGTGCTTGGCGCTGCCCGCCACGCGGCAACAGCCACCCCACCCCACCCCACCCCGCCTCACCCATGATAACGTCCTTTATCATGCGTGAGACGTTGCACCCAGGGTAGGGCGTGTGTAGCCTCGCACCATGACCGTCATGGTGCCCATCCCCGGCGAGTTGGCCGCCCGCTTCGGCTCCGAAGCCGAGCTGGGCCGCCGCGTGGTCGAGGCGCTGGCCCTCGAAGAGTACCGCGCCGGGCGGATGCCCCGAGCTGAGCTGCACCAGGTGCTCGGGTTCCGCACGGGTAGCGAGCTCGAGAGCTTTCTCAAGGCGCACGGGGAAGCCAGCGTCTCAGCAGGCGCTGAGTTCGATCAGGACCTGGCCGGCATCCGGCTAGCACTGCGCAGCGGGGACGAGGACCAGCGCAAGGCTGCCGCGACCGAACTGGTGGAGCGCTTCCGCGCCTTTGCCGCCCAGCACACGCTGGGCGGCCTGAGTGTGAAGGACCTGATCAGCGAAGGGCGGCAGTAACGCCTTTGGCCGTGGCTCTTATTGGGTTCCGGGGTGGTGACGGGTCTATCACGCAACCAGGCCGGCGATGAGGGTGCCGAGCAATGCTTTGCCGCGTCGGCGCGCGTTATGCACGAACTGGAAGAAACCGAGGTAGA